>Ga0194111_10007510_pt1 | contig 12148 bp, 7 predicted proteins | sample TA2KigC300mmetaG_FD_146194 | JGI IMG/M metagenome (GOLD analysis project Ga0194111, IMG submission 146194) | Freshwater microbial communities from Lake Tanganyika, Tanzania - TA2015033 Kigoma Deep Cast 300m | ecosystem: Environmental > Aquatic > Freshwater > Lake | place: Tanzania: Lake... | reverse complement strand
CTTGCGGCGTCCAGCAGACGAAGATGCCGAGCAGGGTCTTGTCGAATGCGAGTTCCGGCTTCAGCGACCATCCGATTGCCACGGAAGCGACCATCAGCAACACGGTGGTTGGAACCAGGATGATTACCCGCTTCTGCCACGAGAGACCCAACGGCAGGTAAGCGAACAGCACCAGGAACCACGGGCCCAGCAGGTAGATGGCGCCCAGCACTTCGGGGCGCCCCGCCATCGCATAACGCGTGGCAGCCGCGGCGAGCGAGGCGAGACCCACGAGTGCCAAGAGGCCGCGTAGGGAGAACTGCACAGTCCCGTGATTCGGCGGTGCCGCCAGCGCTTCAAACTCCACGACCAGACGCGTCAGATGGAAGCGACAAAGAAATGTCACAAAGCCGCACGTCATCGCCAGCGCCAGTGCGGAACACGCATTCACCAGCAGCCCCGTGAGGTCGATGAAATAGCCATCGTACGTGTTGCCGCTTTCCCACAATTCACAGGGAAAACCGATCGCTTCACGCCGGTCGGGCCGTGTGCCCACCAGGTTGCCCAGCTCCTCCGACCGAACGAAGTAGGACATCGCCGTCAGGCAGCCGCCGATCAGAATGCCCACAAGGAATCCGCGCAGGAACCAGCTGGCGGGAGTCGTGCTGATCGACGTCCGGCGGGGTTCCGGCAGGGGACCGTCCTGCGACGGGCCGCCTCCCGCCGTGTCCCGCACGTTGTCATGCGACGCCTCTTCGGCCATCTTGCACCTGTCTCTCGGGGCGGCGATCTGTCGCCGCGTTCCCACGTATCGGGTTGACCGCGTTGAAACGATACTCGGTTGCGCGGCACCCGGCAAGCTCGGTTCATCGCACTATCCGGGCGCAACACCACAGGGCATAATGAACCGCTCGACACGGCCTGCACACGTCGCCCTCTTCGTGCTCTGGCCGCCTGACGTCATCGTGTTTATCCTGTTCGTCCTTGCAGGAATGAAGCCTGGGAGCGATCTCTTTGGTGGAGAGCCGGTTGTTGGGTCCGAGACACTGAGAGAGAAGGGCCATGGTCCGTCACGTATGTCCCTGGTGGGGCGGCTATTTCATCGACAATCGCGTGCGGCGATGGCTCCACGACCCCGCGCGGATCCTCGGCCCGTACGTGCGACCGGGCATGCGAGTGTTGGACTTCGGCTGCGGCATGGGATGCTTTTCAATTCCCATGGCCGACATGGTCGGTCCTGACGGTTTGGTGATCGCGGCGGACCTGCAGCCGCGGATGTTGCGCGCGGTGCGGAAACGCGCGGACCGCGCGGGGATTGGCGGCAGGATCAGAACGCATGAGTGCGGCCGCGATACGGTGGGGCTCGCCGAGCCCGTGGATTTCGCACTCGCCTTCTGGTCGGCTCACGAGGTGCCGGATGTCCGCAGGCTGTTGAAAGAAATTGAGGCTCTGCTGGTGGTTGGCGGAGCGTTACTCGTCGCGGAACCTCGCGTTCACGTGTCGCGCGGGAAGTTCCGCCAGATGATGGACGCAGCCCGAGAGATCGGCCTGCTGCCGGACGAACCCCGCTGCCGCATCCGCTGGAGTTGGTCGGCTGCGCTTGTCAAAGACGGTCCGGGGCGTGGCGAGGAGCCGCGTTCATCCATGTGACACGTAGCCGCAGATGAAGAGCGGTCCTCAATTGGGTGGGTGTGCCGCGCGCGGCGTTACGCAAAAAGGTCACACACGCGAACGCGCCAACCGGGCAGCATGTCCGGTTCCGCCAGCTCGGAAGAGCAGTCCAGGACGACAATGTCGTCGCGGCTGCGATAGACCGTGACGTGCTTCTGCCGCGGATCGACAATCCACGCGACCCGCGTGCCGGCGGCGAGCCATGCGAGCGCCTTTTCTTTGTCATCTGAAAAGGAATCGCTTGGCGAGATCACTTCGGCGGCGATATCCGGAGCACCCGGCCAATATCCGGCGACTTCGCCTACTGCCTCGCGCCGACTCCGGCAGACAAAAGCCAAGTCGGGCGCCCGGACCGTGTCCGGGTCCGTTTCCAGGAGGAATCCCGTCTCCGCGGCGAAAACGACGCCTAGCGCTCGTGCCTCGACATGGTGTGCGAGACGCCAAGTCAGTCTGACGGTGACTCGTCCGTGTTCATTTCCTGCCGGCGGCATGGTACGCAGTTCTCCACGAACCAACTCGAAACGGGCACCGTTAGCGGGCTGCGCGGCGAGTTGCTGAGCTGTCCAGAGTCGGTCGGTAGTGGCCATAGTTCCTCCCCGGATGAGTACTTACGCGAATTGTAGTCGTCAGGCGTTGAGTTGTCACATTGGCGGCGGATCGTGAATGGCCGGCTCGGAGTGGTTGAGGGGTTCCGGGACGCCGCGCTGCCGCGGACTGATAAGGCGAGCGGCAGTTGAGAAGCTACCCGTAGGACGGGCACTCTTGCCCGTCCCGTGCGTGTTCGACGGGCAAGAGTGCCCGTCCTACTGGTAAATCCATTCCTGCCGCTCGCCTAAAAAGCCGTGCGGGGCGACGTCAGCACGGCACTGCGGCTGGTGCGCATGGACGCTCGTTCGCCGCTTCGCCTCCTCACCCTAACCCTCTCCCCCATCACGTGTTGCGATCAGACAGTGACGCACTGGAGGCGGTAACGGCGCACCACGTGACGGGGGAGAGGGGACCATTTTTTTCCCGCTCTTTTTATCAAGCCAGCGATCCCCCCCTTCCCTAAGGGGTTCCTGGCTGGTGGCGGCTGTCAAGACGAGGCACGAACTTCAAGGGTGACAGGCGTTTATGGTGACCTGCCCGGCCGGCAAAATGCTTCGATCGATCGCCGGTCTTGTGTAGAATCAAGGCGTGCTCAACGCGAAGCTCGGCGGCACTCGTCCTGACGATTCGTGGCTTGGCTGCCGACCGCGGCGGGACGGTTGGCGGGCACGGGGTTGCGGCTGAGCGAACCTAGGTGAAAACGGCAGCCGCGAGTAGAATAGGAAGCGGAATGCTGAGCTGTCGAAGATGGCCTCCCGCCGGCGACGGATTGGGTGGAATGTTGTGGTGCGCGGACAGGCGGCGGAGTGTCATTCATTTGTCAGTGGGCGAGTTTGGGAGGGGGCGACTTGCCGCGGAACGAATCGGAACAGGGCAGCAAGATGATGAAAGCGTGGCTGGTAGTTGCGGTGATGCTTGTCGCGGCGTCCTCGTTGGCGGGTGCCGAGAAGAAGATCGTGCCGCTGTTTCAGAGTGGGGAGAGTCTGTCGTCGCTCGGGCAGGTCGACAAACTCGTGTTCTCCCGGCTCAGGCAGTTGGACATCAAGCCGGCCAACGTCTGTTCGGAGCCGGTGTTCATTCGTCGGATTTACCTGGACGTCATCGGCACGCTGCCGACGCCGGAGGAAGCACGTCGCTACCTGATGAGTCAGGACAAGAAGAAGCGGCGGCTGCTGATTGACGAGTTGCTGGAGCGTCCCGAGTTCGCGGACTATTGGGCCCTGAAATGGGGCGATCTGCTGCGCATCAAGTCCGAGTTCCCGATCAATCTCTGGCCGAATGCGGTGCAGGCCTATCATCGCTGGGTTTGGACATGTCTTCGGGACAACATGCCGTACGATCAATTTGCCCGGGAGATCATCACGGCCAGCGGCAGCAATTTTCGTGTGCCGCAGGTGAACTTTTACCGGTCGGTGCAGAACCGGCAGCCGGAGGACCTTGCGCAGGCCGTGGCGCTGACGTTCATGGGCACGCGCGCGGACAAGTGGTCCGAGGAGCAGCGGACGAACATGGGCGTGTTCTTCTCGCAGATCGGCTACAAGAAGACGGGGGAGTGGAAGGAGGAGATTGTCTATTTTGATCCGGAAAAGGCGGCCGCCGCGACGTCCAAAGGGGTGCTTCCCGACGGCTCCACGGCGGAGCTTTCGGTCGACAGGGATCCTCGCGAAGTCTTCGCCGATTGGCTGATTACCGACGAGAACCCGTGGTTTGCGCGAACCCTGGTGAATCGCGTGTGGTTCTGGCTGATGGGAAACGGTATCATCCACGAGCCGGACGACATTCGGCCCGACAATCCGCCGAGCAATCCACGGTTGCTTGATTATTTGGAGCGGGAGTTTCGGGTGGCCGATTATGACATGAAGGAGTTGTTCCGGCTGATCCTTAATTCCCGGACCTATCAGCTTTCGTCGATTCCCGCCGACGACAATCCCAAGGGCGAGGCGAATTTCGCCTTCTATCCGGTGCGGCGGCTGGAGGCGGAAGTATTGATCGACGCGGTCAACCGGATCACGGGCACGACGGAGGAGTATTCCAGTCCGATTCCGGAGCCGTTCACGTGGATACCGCCGCACCAACGCTCGATTGCGCTGGCCGACGGGAGCATTACCAGCACGTTTCTCGAGATGTTCGGGCGTCCGCCGCGCGACACGGGTTACGAAACGGAACGCAACAATCGTCCGTCGGCGGCACAACGGCTGCACTTCTTGAATTCGAGCCACATCCAGAAGAAGATCGAGAACGGACCGGGTCTGCGTGATCTGCTGCAGGTCGGGCGCAACGAGCAGGAGGACGTGATCCTGATGTACCTGACGATCCTGTCCCGGCTGCCGACCGAGGAGGAGTTTCTCGTTTTCAAACAGTACTCGCAGACGGCTGACGTGAGTGGTCGTCAGCCGTATGTCGATTTGGCGTGGGCGTTGTTCAACAGCGTGGAGTTTCTTTACAGGCATTGATTGGCGGTTGGCGGCGCGCGAAGCGCGTCGCGCGCGCGGCGAGGCGTGCACGCTGAATGGGCGTGAGTGCGCGGCGAACGCGGGCGGACATGGGGTGAGCGAGCGGCGGCCGGAATACCGGTGGATCGCTCGGCGTGCATTGTGCGTTGGTGGTGGGCGTCCGGAACAGAAGCAAGAAACGAGGGTCGGAAGATGAGTGCGAAATTTGAATCGAAATCGATAACTCGGCGCCGTGCTCTGCAGGCCGGTTTGGCCGGTGCCGCGGGCGTATGGCTAGCAAACCGGGTGGGCTGGACCGCCGAAGACGCCGCGCCGGCGGACAAGACTGCCGCGCCCGACGGCGCTGCGGCGACTGAGGAAAAGAAGGCGGCTCCCCCGGAGAAGGCCAAGGCGGTGATCCAGATCTGGATGTGGGGCGGGCCGCCCCACCTCGACACATTCGATCCGAAACCCGATTCGGGCAATGACTACGCAGGTCCCTTGGACCGACCGATCGAGACGAACGTCAGTGGCATTCGGATCGGCCAGCTGCTGCCGGTGTTGGCGAAGCAGGCCGACAAGTTCTCCATCATCCGCAGTGCGACGCACGGCAACAACGGCCACGAGACGGCGGCCTACATGGTTCAGACGGGGCGCGAACCCGGCGGGAGGACGGTGTATCCCAGCGTTGGCGCCGTCGTGTCGCTGTTCAAAGGCTACGACGGGGGTTACGACGGGCTGATTCCACCCTACGTCGTCCTGACGCAGCCGCAAGGACGGTTCTCGGAGGCCGGGTTCCTCGGCGCGAAGTACAAGCCGTTCGCCACGGGTGGCGACCCGAACGCGGCGCGGTTCGTGGTCGAGGGCGTGGTGGCTCCCGGCATCTCCGACAAGCGTCAGCAGGACCGCCGCGCGCTCTTGGGCAACCTGAACGCGCTGGCCCGCGCCATGCAGGGCGATCCCCGGCTGAACGACCTGCAGAAAGCCGAGGAGGCCGCCTACGACCTGATTCTCGGCGATGCCGGCAAGGTCTTTGATCTCTCCACCGAGAAGCAGGAGCTCCGGCAGGAATACGGACTGTCAACATTCGGTCAGTCCTGCCTGATGGCGCGCCGGCTCGTCGAAAAAGGCGTCCGCTACATCACCATCAACTGTGACGGCTGGGACACGCACAAGGCCCATTTCGCCGCCATGCGCCGGAAGTTGCCGGAGTTGGACAAGGGCATGGGAACCCTGATTCGCGACCTGGCCGACCACGGTTTGCTGGAGACGACGATTGTCTGGTGCACGGGCGAGTTTGGCCGAACGCCGAAAGTGGATTGGCAGCCCCCGTGGGACGGGGGACGGCACCATCACGGCGCTTGCTTCTCCATGCTGGTGGCGGGCGGCGGTTTCCGCGGCGGGCAGGTGGTCGGGGAGTCGGATGCTCTCGGCGAGCAAGTCAAGGATCGACCGGTCTATCCGTGGGACCTCATGGGCACCATGTACGAACTGTTGGGGATCGACCCGGAAACGACGGTGCGGCATCCTCAGGGGACTCTCGTCCGCATCACCCCGAACGCGGATGACGGCGTCAAACTCGGTGGCCGGCTGAAGGAACTCACCTGACGCCTTCGGCCGCCGATCGGTTTCGATGGCGACCGATCGTTGCGCCAGTGCACTTCACGCGCCGAGTGGCAGTGGCGGCTCGGCGCGCTGGTTGATCGCTCTGGTGCCTGCAGCGCGCAGTCGCGCGGGCCGCTTTGTTTTTCCGCGATCCATGACAGTAAGGAATGCGTTATGAGTTCAACCCGGCTGCGAATTGCCTTCGTGTTGGCGGCTGCCCTGGGCCTCTCGCCGTTGCTGTGCGCTCAGGAAGGAGGTCCGCACGTCGGGTACATCTTCCCGGCGGGCGGCCGCGCGGGCTCTGACCTGAAAATCACGGTAGGCGGCCAGCATCTGAAGGACGTGTCGAACGTGCATTTCTCGGGTGAAGGGGTCCAGGCCACCATCATCAAACACAAGAAGCACTTCGATGAAGGCGATGCGAATCGAGTTCGCATGAAGTTGGACGAGGCGCGCCTGAAGCTGGAAAAGACCGACGAGGAAGGCCGCACGGTCGGGAAGGCGGCTACCCGGGAGGAGATCCGGGCCAAGGCGATCGAGCTGGAACTCACCACGGAAGATGAGCTGGTGTTGTACGACGAATTCGACGCGCGGCGCGACGACGAGAAACGGCAACTCAACCCGCAACTCATGGAGGAAGTCAGCATCCAGGTGAAGATCGATCCCGCCGCGGCACCGGGCCGGCGGGAGCTGCGTCTGCTCACCGACGCGGGATTGTCGAACCCGCTCGCCTTCCACGTCAGTTCGCTGCCGGAGTACACGGAGACGGAGCCGAACGATCGGCAGGTCGAGAAAGCGATCGAGGACCCGATGCCGTACGTCCTCAACGGGCAGATTATGCCGGGGGACGTCGACCGATTCCGCCTTAAGGCCGGCAAGGGTGATCACGTCGTCGTCTCCGTTCAGGCGCGCGATTTGATCCCGTATCTGGCCGACGCCGTGCCGGGCTGGTTCCAGGCAACCGTGGGCCTGTATGACAAGACCGGCCGGGAAGTGGCCTACGAGGATGATTTCCAGTTCCACCCCGACCCCGTTCTTCACTACAAGATCCCCGAGGAGGGTTTCTACGAACTCGAAATTAAAGACTCGATCTATCGCGGTCGAGAAGACTTTGTCTACCGGATCACCGTGGGCGAGTTGCCGTTTATCACGAGCATCTTCCCGCTGGGCGGACGCGTCGGCAGCCCGGCCACCGTGGAAGTCCTGGGCTGGAATCTGCCCGTGGAAAGCGTGCAGCTTGAGGCCCTGGAGGAGCGCGGCCGAGCCTTCCCGATATCCGTCCGCACCGAGAAGCACGTTTCCAACGAAGCGAGTTTTGTCGTCGAGCATTTTGAGGAGCTGATGGAACAGGAGCCGAACAACGACCGCCAGGCGGCTCAGCCCATCCGGCCGTCCAAAAGCGGACTTGTCATCAACGGCCGCATCGATCAGCCGGGTGATTGGGACGTATACAGCTTTGAGGGGCGGAAGAACGGCCAGGTCATGCTGGAAGTTCAGGCGCGCCGCCTGAATTCGCCCCTGGATTCGCTGGTGAAGGTGACGGACAAGAGCGGCACGCAGTTGGCGATCAACGACGACTTCGTGGACAAGGGCGCCGGGCTGGTGACCCATCACGCCGATTCCGTGGTGCACGTCACGTTGCCCGAGGACGGGACGTACTTCGTCCACGTGGGCGACACGCAGAAGAAGGGAGGGCCCGCCTACGGTTACCGGCTGCGCGTCAGCGCGCGACGACCGGATTTCGACCTTCGGGTGGTCCCGTCCACCATCAACGCCCTCCCCGGCTCCGCCGTGCCGATCACGGTCTTCGCGCTGCGGAAGGACGATTTCAGCGGCGAGATCGCCGTCACCCTCAAGGACGGGCCCGCCGGGTTCGAGCTGGACGGCGGCCTGGTACCCGCCAATCAGGACGAATGCGTCATGACGCTGACGGTCCCGCGCGTGGAAGAAGGTGGTCCTGTGACGCTCGAATTGGAGGGCAGTGCCGAGATCAAGGGGCGCGACGTGCGGCGGCGGGTCGTTCCCGCGGACGATTGCATGCAGGCGTTCCTCTACCGCCACCTCGTGCCGGCGCAGCATCTGGTAGTCGCCGTCAGTGACAAGGCGGCGAGGCGGTCATCCGGAGGAGGCGGCGCGGGCGGCGCGGCGGGCGAACTCGTGCGGATTCCCGCCGGCGGCGTGGCTCCGTTCCCCATCCCGCTGCCCGACGTGACGGACCTGGAACAGGTCAAGTTGGAGCTGGTCAATCCGCCCGCGGGCATTTCGATCGACCGGTTCATCGCCGGCCTGGAAGGCATCAACGTGCTGTTCCGCGCCGATCCGTCCAAGGCCCGGCCCGGCCTGGAAGGCAGCCTGGTCCTCAGGGCGTACGTCGAACGACCCATTCCGTTCCAGAAGGGCCGGACGCGCCGCGTGCCCGTGGGCAGCATCCCTGCCATCCGCTTTCAGGTCACCGGAGGCTGACACCGCTCACGCCGATTGGTCATGACAGATATGTGTCACTGGTTTCGCGAGTGTTCTTGCTCCCGTGCCGGCCAGATAAACGGTCCGCGGGGGGCGCGAGTTCGGTCGTTGTGACGCCGCCGGCGCGCCAACGAACACGGGTCGCCAACCGACCCGGCCGCTGACGCGGCCGGCTCGGCTCGCCCTACCAGGTTTCTCGGTGCACGGCGGCCGCACGGTAACGGGTTCGCGACTCGGGATGCTCGGCCGGCCATCCGACGGAAATCACGGATACCGGAATGACGGAATCGGGGATGGCCAGCAGGGCGCGGAGATGCGCCACGCGATCCGCGCGCGGATGCACGCCCAGCCAGCAAGCGCCCAGGCCGAGCGTGTTGGCGGCCAGTAACAGGTTCTCGATCGCCGCTGAACAGTCCTGCAGCAGGTAAGAGAGCTGATGGTCGTGGGCGCGATCCAGGCCCCCGCACACGACGATCCCCAACGCGGCCTCCCTCAACATCTGGCCGTTCGGCAGCCCTTGGGCGATTTCGGCCAGCCGGGCGCGGTCGCGGACGACCACGAAATCCCAGGGGTCCTTGGCCACGGCCGACGGCGCGGCCATGGCCGCTTCAAGCATGTCCCGCACCAGACGCTCGTCCACGTCTCGCGACGCGTACAGACGCACGCTCCGGCGCGAAAACAGGTACGTCAGTTCTGGGTTCATCGTTCGATTCCTTTCAAGGTTGCCAAGCCCGTCAGAGCAGTCGACGGGCAATGCGCCGCGGCGTGGGCAACACGGACGCCGAAAAGCCATCCGATCTACAGGCCGTTTGCTCTGAGAAAGGCGACGCTCCGTTTCAGAATGTCCTCCGATCCGATGATCTCGAGCGTCGAGCTTTCGGCGGGAGCGCCTCGCAGAACCTCGCACACCCCTTTGATGTCGATCACGCCGTCGCCCAGCGCGATCGTCGAGAAGCCGCAGCCGTACATCGTTCCCCGCTTCTCGACCCACGGCTCTCCAAGATCCTTCCAATGGACGTGATGGATCTTGTCTCTGAACACCCGCGCCATTTCAACCGGATCGGTGCCGCCGAGCCAGGAATTGCCCGTGTCGAGGTTGACCCCCAACGATTTCGGGTTGCCCAGCAGTTCGAAGACATCCGACAGACCGTCGATGGAGTCGGTGATCGGGCCGTGGGGTTCGAGCAGCACGCGGACGCCGTAATCCTCCGCCACGCGAACGGGCGTGTACAGCTTCTCGGCAACCGTGAACACGCGCTGGCGATGGTCCAGGTTCCTGGCCCACTCCGAATGCGCTTCGCTCTCGGTGGTGATGACGTCCTTGACACCGATCGCCGCGGCGAACTTGACGGCCTTCACGATCTCGGCCGTGCCGTACAGTCCCGGATTGCTCGGCTCGAGCAGCGATGCGTGCGCGCAAATCGTGGAAGGCCGAATGCCGTATTTCTCGAACAGCCGCAACACGTCGAACGGGTTCTCGTCGAGACTCACCGTCGGCGAGAAGCCCGCCGACCCCAACATGCTGCCGCCCGAGTTCGTGTCGGTGATGTCCGCGTGGTCGAATCCCATCTCCCGGGCACGCTTCAACTGCGTCTCCACGCTGGCGAACGGTTCAATCAACAGGAACAATCCGATATTCACGATCCACCTCTTTTCTTGACCGCCCAGTGGAAGCCGGTACTCGCCACGACCCGCGCAGCTGACGCCGCGGGCTCGCCCTTGCGGCGGGCGTCAGCCCGCCCGGTACCAAACCACGCCAACATTGTTTCACATTGGCGGGGATCTGCAAAGCACGCCGGAGGCCGATTCGTGGTTTGGTGAAGGGCATGCGCGTCCGCGACGACCGCTTGAACCCAATGATATGCCGGTACCCGCACAAATGCTGCTGCCCGTTTCATTGCGGCCTGGCGGGAGCTAGAATCGATGTGCCCGGTCGCCGCCGGTTGACCTCGCGGCGCGGTGGTTCGTGGCTCTCGCGATCGTGGCCCCCCCGCGCGGCGCGCGCCGTTCGCGCGTGCCGGAACGATCGCCGCCCCGCAATTCAAAGGGAGACGCCATGTTGAGTCACCGTGTTCTGTCCTTTTGGATGGTCTGTTCTCTCGCACTTGGCGCGGCGCACATCCCGGCCGGCGAAACCGGAGGGGAGCCGGGCCTGACGTTGCAGACGCGGAGCCGGGTGGCGGAACCCGGCAGGGCGGGCGAGTATCGCATTGTCCATAAGACCGTCCGTTGGGACCCGCGGAAGACGGCGGTCATCATCTGCGACATGTGGGCGCGCCACTGGTGCGACGGCGCGTGCCGCCGCGGCGCGGAACTGGCCCCGCGCATCGACGCGTTCGTAACCGCGGCGCGCCAGCGCGGCGCGTTGATCGTGCACGCGCCGAGCGGCGGCATGGAGCACTACGCAAACCACCCGGCCCGCCTCCGCGCTCAGCAGACGCCGCAAGCAGCGGACGTTCCCGAGGGCATGGCCGGCTGGAACAACAGGATCGCGTCCGAGGAGGGCGCCGTCTGGCCCCTTGACCAGTCGGACGGCGGTTGTGACGACCAGCCTCGCTGCCCCAATCGCGAGATGGACGTCCATCAGACGGCCGCCATCCGCATCGACGACAGCGACGCCATCAGCGATTCGGGCGTCGAGTGTTGGAACCTTTTCGCGCAGCGCGGCATTGACAACGTTATTCTGGTCGGCGTCCACACGAACATGTGTGTCATCGGGCGTCCTTTTGGACTGCGCAACATGGTGCGCGTCGGCAAGAACGTGCTGCTGGCGCGCGACCTGACCGACACCATGTACAACCCGCGGCAGGCTCCGCTCGTGAGCCACGTGCGCGGGACGGAGATGATCGTCGAGTACATTGAGAAGTACGTGTGTCCGACCATTGTCAGCAGCTCGTTGCTGGGCGGGCCGGCGCTCCGGTTCTCCGAGGACAAACGCCCGCACGTCGCGATTATCGTCAGCGACGATCATTACCGGGCAGATGCGAAACTGCCGGCATTCGCGCAGATGCTCGGCGATCGCTACGGTTTGTACTGCACGGTTCTGCACGGCGAGGGCGAAGCGGACATTCGCGGGCTCGACGAGCTGCAGGCGGCGAACGTCTTGATCGTCTACGTCCGCCGTCTCGCGTTGCCCGCCGACCAGCTGGCCAAGATCCGCGCGTACGTCGATGCCGGGAAGCCGCTCGTGGCGCTTCGCACGGCCAGTCATGCGTTTTCCGTGCGCGATCGGGCTCCGGCAGATCGTGCCCAATGGCCTGCATTCGACAAGGAAGTGCTCGGCGGCAACTACCACGGGCACGGATCGGACAAGGCCGGCACCGACGTGACGACGGCACCCGATGCCGCCGACCATCCGATTGTCGCGGGTGTGTCGCCTTCCAGCTGGCACAGCAGCGGGTCGCTCTACT
>Ga0194111_10007497_pt1 | contig 12163 bp, 16 predicted proteins | sample TA2KigC300mmetaG_FD_146194 | JGI IMG/M metagenome (GOLD analysis project Ga0194111, IMG submission 146194) | Freshwater microbial communities from Lake Tanganyika, Tanzania - TA2015033 Kigoma Deep Cast 300m | ecosystem: Environmental > Aquatic > Freshwater > Lake | place: Tanzania: Lake... | reverse complement strand
GGATGGATTATCCACGCGAACCAGGGGTTTAAGCGCGCTCTCGGTGTCGCGAGGAGTAATCACTGCCGAGGCCTGCGTCTTTTCCAGCAGGGGGAAATATTTGGGGTTGGCTAAAAAGGTAATCTCACCCTTCCCCGCCTCTTCTATCCCCGAAATACCCGTAATCACGGTATTGCCGTCGCCTAATAATTCGCCGCCGATAAGCTCGGCTATCTCTTTTAAGGTCTTACGCATTACTTCTTACTGCCTTTATTCAAAAGATCAATAATTTTCTCGGTAATATCCATAGTCTTATCTTCATAAACCAGGACGCGGTTATTGAATACCATGGAATAGCCTTCTTTCTCCGCGTATTTCTTGATTACATCCTCAATGTCTTTCAATAGCTCCTTCATCTTTTCGTCCTGCTCTTTGCGCAGGTCGGTCTGCTTCTGGCGGTCAAATTCCTGCAGCGTCTTAATCTTGGCATCTAAATCCGGCTTTTTGGCCTCTTTTTCCTTGTCGCTCAGTAAATTTACCTTATCCTGCAGCTGCTTTACTTCCTCCACTTTCTTATTTCTTTCCGCCTCATAACTGGATTCCTTATCGCTCAGTGTTTTGTCGTAACTTTTAGTCTTGCTATATTCGCTAAAAATGCGGCTTAAGTCCACGTAGGCTAATTTCTTCTCCGCTGCCAGGGCTAAGCCAGCCGCCCCCGCCAAAAAAGTTAAACCGACAACCATCCCTAAAAAAAACTTTGCTGTCCTTGCCATCTTACTTCCTCCTTTAATGAGCCCCTGCTGCTTCGTTTTGCTATCGCAAAAGCGAAGCAAAACGGCAGGGGCGAATTAACCCCCACACCAATTGATATTTAGCCGAGGCTATACTACCAATTGGTGTGGGGGGGTAAGTTCAGCCCATATCCCCCTTCTTGCATTCTGCAAGAATGCGGGGGGATGGCCTCACTTAAAAACCATGGCTCATACTGAAATGAAACCTGCCTTCGCTTTTGTCTTCTTCGCCCGGCTCTTTGTTAAAAGGTATGCCGTAATCAAGCATAATCGGGCCGATAGGGGTCCTAATCCTTAATCCCAGGCCGATGCTTGATTTTAACCCGCCTGAAGCAAAGTCATCCACTTTTGCCCAAACGTTTCCTATATCATAAAAGGCGGCCAGCTTAATAAAGTCAAAAAGCGGATACGTATATTCCGCGTTGCCAATCAACATTGATTCCCCGCCCAGGGGGTCCTTAGACGCAGGGTCTATCGGACCTACCTTCCTTTCGTGGTAACCTCTAATCGTATAGGCGCCGCCGGCAAAAAATCTTTCATATATCGGTACGGTTTTGGAGTCATCATAAGGGTCCGCCAGGCCCGCCCTTGCCCTTAATTCCAGGGCTGAACCGCGCCACAGCGGAAAATAATGGCTTATCCGGCCAAAGAATTTCAGGTAATCCTTGTCGCCGCCAAACGGCCCGCCCGCGCACTCTATTGTGCCGTCCACTACATTACCGCTGGTGGGATCAAATACGCTATTACGGCTGTCATAGGTAAGCCCTGCCTGCAAGCTGCTGATGCTGTTCCTGCCGTATTCCTTCTTGAGGTCATCGGTGGCATCTTCGTTAATGTTGGTGATATCTATGGTATCATAACGATAAGTTAACTTCCCCCTCGTATATTCTGACAGTTCTGTGCCTAAACGCAGGTCCCCGCCAACAACCTCCTCATCATAACCATAACCTACGTCTGATTCCCTTTTGTGGTCTTCTTTATAACCATCAAAACCGAAAGATACGGGATAATCAAAAACCCAGGGTTCGGTAAAACTTAAAGTCAGGTTATCGCTAAGCGTCCCGAATGCCGCGCGGAACTTAAGTTCCTGGCCGTCGCCGGTAAAATAAGGAAAATTCTTCCAGTCAAAATTCTTCTGCTCAACCTCCACGAACCCCACAAATTCATCCACGGAGCTGTAACCGCCGCCGAAACTAAAAGCGCCGGTCTTGGTTTCCTTAACCTCCACCACTAAATCCTTTTTATCCGGCGCCTGGGTATCTTCGGTATCGTAACTTATCTCTTCAAAGAACCCTAAATTCTGCAGCCTTTCCTTGCTGCGCCTTAATTTATCGCCGTCAAACCTGTCACCGGGCCTGATCCTTAATTCCCGGCGGATTACTATATCCTTGGTTTTCACGTTGCCCCTTACCTTAATCTTGTCCACATAGGCAATCTGATTTTCGGCAATATCATAATTGATATCCGTGCGGCCGGTAGAAGGGTTCAGGGCGGTGGTCTCCTGTATATTCGCCATGATGTAGCCGCGGTCAAAATACAAACCCTGGATGTTAGCCACATCCTCTTTTAAGGCTTCCTGGCTAAAAACCTTTCCGGGGACGCACTCTTTCAGGCGCGCCAGGATCTCCTTTTCCCGGATATCTTTATTACCCTGCATAGTAACATCGCCTACCAGATATTTCCTGCCTTCCTGGATGGCCAGCTTGATATACAAGAGAAACGGTTTAGCGGTATCGGCGGAAACGTCATAATTAACCACGGCGTCCGCGAAACCCTGCCGGTGATAAAACGCCCTGACGCGCTCAATGTCTTCTTTGAGCACTTCCTCTTTTAATGCCCCGGCATTAAAAAACCAGGCGCGCTTGGTCTTCATTAATTTTAAGATACGCCGGCCGGTAAAGCTGGGGTTGCCTTCCACGGAGATATTTTTAATCCTTAACCTCTTGCCTTCAGCCACATTAAACTGAACCTTCACCTTATTCGTTTCATTATTCATGGCCAGCTGGTAATTTATCTGCACCCGGCTGTAGCCTATTTTCTCATACATTTTTTCCAGCGTGCGTATATCCTCCGCCAGGCTGGGATAGTCCAAATACTGGTTTTCTTTTGATTTTAACGACTCTTTCAGTTTTTGGTCGCTGGCTGTAATACGCCTCATCCCGGAAAAGCTGATTTTTTCAATAATCGGCCTTTCCACTACGCTGACGATAACCTTGACCCCGCCTTTATAATCCTGGGTATCAATGCTGGTGCCTTCCCTGAAGAAACCCAAAAGATAAAGCCGTTTTAAATCGTCGCTAATCACATTTTCCTGATAGGGTTGGCCTACCCGCGTCTTCATCTTGGAGATAACGGTATTGGTGCTTATGGACTTATTGCCTTTTACTTCTATGGCGGTAACTAATTTTTGGGCTTGCGGCTCAGACGGGGAAACTGCCTGCTGTTCCGGGGAGGGTTTTTCTTGAGCGAATAATAAAGAATTAACGCTTAAGATTAAAAAAAATATCAGAAATATCCGGCGCATAATATTTAATATTATATAGGAACCGGCCGCTTTAAGCAACCGATTTTAAATGAGCGCATAACTTACGGAAGTCCGCCACAGGCGGACGACGTAAGTTATTGCGCGAATTAACCCCCACACCAATTGGTAGTATAGCCTCGGCTAAATATCAATTGGTGTGGGGGGGGTAAGTTCGGCCAAATAACTTATGTTCGCTTGCCGCACAAGCGGCACACCGGCTGTTCCGATACAGCCGGGTGCTCGCTCCATAAGTTATGGCCTCACTTACTCTACCCGCGCGATATTCTCAAAGCGCGTATATTCCTTAATAAAGGACAGCTTTAAAGAGCCTACCGGGCCGTTGCGCTGCTTGGCGATAATGACCTCGGCTATGCCCTGATTATCCGAAGTGGGATTGTAATACTCCTCCCGCAAAATCAATACTACCACATCAGCATCCTGTTCTATGGCCCCGGATTCCCGCAGGTCGGAGAGCTGCGGACGATGGTCGGTGCGCGACTCCACTGCCCGGGATAACTGGCTGATGGCCACCACCGGAACATGCAATTCCCGCGCCAGCGCCTTTAAGGAAGAGGAAATCTCGGAAATCTCCTGCTGCCTGTTTTCCACCCGGCTTGATGAACCGCGCATCAGCTGCATATAATCTAAAACAATTAACTGGATATCATGATGGGCCTTCAACCGGCGCGCCTTGGCGCGCAGCTCCATCACGGAAATCGCCGGTGAATCGTCTATAAAGATGGGCGCCTCGGAAAGTTTCCCGGCGGCAGCGGTCAGGCGCGGCCAATCCGAAGTGGACAGGTACCCTGTCCTCACCTTGTGCGCGTCCACCTTGGCGTGAGAACAGAGCATCCGCTGCACCAGCTGCTCCTTGGACATTTCTATGCTAAAAATAGCCACGGGAATTTTTTCTATTACGCCGGCGTATTCAGCGATGCCGATAGCCAGGGCGCTCTTGCCCATAGAAGGCCTGCCGGCAATCACTACTAAATCCGAAGGCTGCAGGCCCGCGGTCTTAATATCAAAATCTATGTAACCGGTGGGTATACCGGTAACATGCGCCTTCTTCTGGTAAAGCTTGTCGATGGTCTCAATACTGTCTTTAACAATCTCCTTCAGGTGCAGATAAGTGCCCTGCGATTTGCTGTCGCTGACTTCAAAGACCAGCTTCTCCGCCTCATCCACCAGGGCGTCAACATTATCCTGGTTTTCGTAACACAAAGATAGGATCTTGGTGGAGTTGTTTATCAATGTCCTCAGGATGCTCTTTTCTTTTACTATTCCAACGTAGTGGCTGATATTGGCGGCGGTGGGCACGGAATTTACCAGGCTCGTTAAAAAACTGGCTCCACCCACCCCGTCAAGGAGCTCGTTTCTTTTTAATTCATTGGTGAGGGTAATAAGGTCTACCGCCTTATTGGCGTTATAGAGGACAAGGATGGTCTCAAATATCTTCCTATGGCTGTCATTATAGAAAGAATCGCTGGTTAAGGTTTCTGCCGCCACGCCGATAGCGTCCTCGTCAATAAGCATTGAACCCAGGACCGCCATCTCCGCTTCCAAATTTTGCGGCGGCACTTTTTCCAGCATTACCGCGTTATTAGCCATTTATGTTCGCACTCGCTCCATAAGTTGTGGCCTCACTTACTTCTTTACCACCCAGACTTTTACTTTCGCCTCAACTTCCGGATGCAATTTGACCGGCACTTCATATATCCCCAAAGACTTTATCGGTTCTTCTATGATAATGGAATTTTTATCAATCTCTAAACCCTCTTCCCTCAAGGCAGCGGCAATGTCCGGCGCGGTCACGCTCCCGTACAATTCCTCCCCTTCTTCCTTGGCCAGGACCGTCAGGGTCAAAGACAAACCCGCTATCTTCTCCTTAAGTTCCTCCGCTTCTTTTTTGGCCTTCTCCAGCTGCAGGGTTTTTTTCTGCTTCTGCTGCTCCAGGGCTTTAAGGTTGGCGGGGGTTAAAGGCACAGCCAGGCCGTTGGGGATAAGAAAATTACGGGCAAAACCGTCTTTTACCTTAACCACCTGTCCGCTCCGGCCGATTTTAGCGACATCCTGGTTTAAAATGACTTCCATAGTTTAATAACGCACATAAGGTATTAAGGAAATAAACCTGGCTTTTTTTATCGCCTCCGCTACCGCCCTCTGGTGCTTGGCGCAATTGCCCGAAGAGCGCGTGGAAGTAATCTTGCCCTTTTCCGTGACGAACGACTCCAATAATTTTATATCCTTGTAATCTATGTTCTTGACTTTATTCCTGCAAAACCTGCAGACCCTCCTCCTCATTATTAAAAACTTATCTTTCTTCTTGGCAATCCTCTTAGTCTTAACTCTCATCTGCTGCATCCTCGCTTTCCTGCTTGTGTTCGGATGAATCTTCCAGCCAGCTGTCCGCCGTAGTAGAAACTTCAGAAAGGTCCGCTGCCGGAATAGGCCCTGTCTCCGGTTTTGCCGATTGCGCCCTTAAAAACTGAATGCGCTCAGCCCTGACTTCAATCACATTGCGTTTTTGCCCGGCGCTATCTTCAAAGCTGCGCGACTGGAGCCTGCCTTCCACAAAAACCGGGCTGCCCTTACGCAAATACTGGTTGCAGGTTTCCGCCTGCTTGTCCCAGGCCACTGCCGTCACAAAACAAACTTCTTCTTTTAACTCCTGGTTCTTGGCGCGGAACTTCCTGTTTATCGCCAGGCGCAGATTAACCACGGCCGTGCCCTGCGGGGTATAGCGCAGTTCCGGATCTTTCGTCAAGTTGCCCATCAGCAATACTTTGTTATAATTAGCCATATCGTCCTCTCTTTTTTATTGCGCCCTGGTAATCAGAAACCTCAAGATATTCTCATTAAGCCGGTATGCCTGATTTATGTCCTTTACGGACAGGGGCGCCAGGGTAAAATTCACCAGGTAATATATCGCCTCGCGGTATCTTTTCAGGGGAAAAAATAATTTCCTTTTCTCCGACCAGATGTTCGCCGAGCTGACGGCGCCGTTATGCTTGGTGACTACTTCGTTAATCTGGCTAAGGAGGGCCTTCTTATCTTCCTCGGATAAATCCGGCTTGACTAAAAACATTGCTTCGTATTTATTCATTAGATTACTCCTTCGACTCGCTTCGCTCGCTCAGGATGCTTCGAGTTGAAGCGCTGAGCAAAGTCGAAGCACTTCGATTAAAAATATTCATAGTGTCTTCTATGCCTGCTACGGCCCAGGATTGGCAGCAAGCGCAGGCGCGCTCCAGCATATCCGTAACTTCCTGTTTTTCTCTCTTGGTAAAACCTGACAAAACATATTCGCTGGCTTCTGTCTTAGCAGAAGGCCTGCCGATACCGACGCGCAGGCGCGGGAATTTATCGCTGTTTAGATGCTCTATTATAGACGCCAGGCCCCGGTGCCCGCCCGAGGAGCCAAAAGGCCTGATTTTTAGCCTGCCGAGCTCCAGGTCTAAATCATCGCAGACCACCAGCAGGTCTTCCAAATCTATTTTATACTTCTTCATCAGCGCGCTGGCTGCCAGGCCTGATAAATTCATAAAGGAGAGCGGCAGGGCTAAAATAATATTCTGGTTTCCAATCCTGCCTTTTCCGCTAAGAGAAAAGGTACCCGCGTCTTTCTTAAGAGAGATTTTAAAAGAGCGGCCCAAGAGCTTAACTGCCGAAAAACCTATATTGTGCCTTGAGTTCAGGTAAATCCTGCCGGGATTTCCCAGCCCCACAATTAATTTCATATCAAAGCTATTTCTCTTTTTTCTCTTTTTCCTTTTCCTTCTTCTCTTCTCCTTGCTCCGGCGCGCCCTCTTCGGCAGGGACTTCCTTCTTCTCCTTGATTACTTCCGGCTCCTGCGCCTCTTCGCCTTCAACCGGCGGCGCTACTACTTCTTCCTTCAGGGGCTCAACTACCGATAAGACCTTGGCCTCCGGGTCATTTAAGACTTTTACCTTGGGGGGTAAGACGAGCTCCTTTACCGCTATGGATTCATTCAACTTCAGCTGGCTGACATCAACCTCAATATTCTTGGGTATATCCGTAGGCAGACACTCCACCTCAATTTCCCAAAGTATCTGCTCTAAAGAGCCGCCTTCCTGTTTTACCCCTACAGGCTCGCCTTTGGCCATCACCGGCACGTTGACTTTGATGCTCTTAGTCAGGGAAATCTCGTTAAAATCTATGTGGACGATATTGCCGGCTACGGGATGGTACTGAATCTCCTTGATTAAGCAAGCCCGCGTCTTTTGTTTTTTGTCGTTCTTGACTTTCAGGTTAATCAGGGTATTTTCCAGGTGATACTCGTGCAAGAGATGCACAAATTCCCGGCGCGGCACTTTTATCGCCTGGCTGGCCGCGCCCGCGGCATAGACCACTGCCGGGATAAAGCCCTTTTGCCTTAAATCCTTTACCTTAATTCTGCCTGTCTCTTCTCTTAGTTCTACCTCTAAAATTATCTCGTCCATGTGTTGCTATCGCTCCTCTTGACACGGATTCACACGGATTTTTTACGGATTTACACGGACAATACTTTTCATCCGTGCGCATCCGTTCTTTTATCCGTGTGTATCCGTGTTAATCAAATAATGAACTTACCGATTCTTCGTTATGAATCCTTTTTATCGCCTCGCCTAAAAGGTCCGCCACAGACAACACTTTAATCCGGGAGTGCTTTCTGTGGTTGCTAAAAGGGATGCTGTCTGTAATCAACAATTCCTTAAGGTCCTTGGCCTTATCCAGCCGCTCTATGGCCGGCCCGGATAAAACACCATGCGAAATTGCCGCGTACACGGTTTTAACCCCGGCCTTTTTTAAGGCCTCCACTGCCTCAATTAAAGAACTGCCGGTAGCAATCAAATCATCCACGATAATCGCGTTTTTATCGCGCACGTGGCCCAGGATATGCACTGCCTCGGTCTTCTCGGGCGAATCCCGCCGCTTATCAATGATGGCCAGGCCCGCGTCCAGCCTCTTGGCATAAGCCCGGGCCATCTTTATCCCGCCCACATCCGGCGAGACCACCACCAAATCCTTGATTTTTAATTTCTCAAAATAATCAATAAAGACGCCTACGGCAAAAAGATGGTCTACGGGTATATCAAAGAAGCCCTGGATTTGGCCGGCGTGTAAATCTATGGTTAAAATCCTGTTGGCGCCCGCGGTAGTCAAAAGATTAGCCACTAATTTGGCGGTAATCGGCACGCGCGGCTGGTCTTTTCGGTCCTGACGGGCATAACCAAAATAAGGGATAACCGCGGTAATCCGCTGCGCGGAGGAACGCTTTAAGGCGTCAATAATAATCAGTAGCTCCATCAGGTTATCGTTCGGCGGAGGGCAGGTCGGCTGCACCACAAATACATCCTTGCCGCGCACATTTTCATTAATCTTCAGGCGTATCTCTCCCTCGCTGAACTTTGTTACCAGGGCATTGGATAATTTAATCTTCAGGTACTTACAAATCTCCTTGGCTAATTCCGGATGGGCATTACCGCTGAATACCGATAATTTATCCATATTTGCCGCTCCTCCCATATGTAATATCAACTACGAGTATCGGACTATTAGAATATCAGAGCGAGAAAATTAGATTATCAGAACACCAGAAATGAAGAAATTTTGCGTTTTTTTCTGATAACCTGATGCTCTGATAATCCCGTTCTGATACTCTGATCTTCTGATATTCGCTTTTAACATGTTACTATTCACTTTTTTAAAACCCTGGCCGGCACACCCGCCACTCTCTGGCCGTCAGGGACATTTTTATTTTTCAAGACTACCGCGCCGGCCGCGGTCACCGCGGCCTTGCCGATTTTAACCGGCGCCACCATTACCGTGTCTGAACCGATAAATGCCCCGTCTTTGATGACCGTGATATTTTTCTGCCGGCCGTCAAAATTAGCCGTAACCGCGCCCGCGCCGATATTGGCCTGCCGGCCTATGCGGGCATCGCCGAGGTATCCAAAATGCTTGATTAGGGTTTTAGAAGAGATTCGTGAACGAACTATCTCCAGGAAATTTCCTACCACCACATTATCCGCGATAACCGTGCCTTCTCTTAAATGCGCGAAGGGGCCTATAGAACAGGATTTTCCAATTTTAACATTATTTTCTATCACTGTAAAGGGATAAATCAGGGTATCCCGGCCGATTTTAGCGCTATAACTGATAAAGGTAGCGGCCGGCTCAATGATGGAAACGCCCTCTTGCATCCATTTTTCATTAATGCGCTGGCGCATAATCCTGTCGGCCTGGCTTAATTCCTGCCGCGAATTGATGCCCAGCGCCTCGTTGATGTCGCTCAGCGCCACGCCGTCAATAGCATAGCCCTTTTCATAGAAGATGCGGATGATATCGGTAAGGTAATATTCTTTTTTACGGTTGTCCGCCTTTATCTCTCCAAGGGCGGCGTATAATTTCTCTTTATTAAAACAAATGATGCCGGTATTAATCTCTTTGAGTTCTTTTTCATAGTCATCGGCGTCTTTTTCTTCCCTTATCCCGCAGATACTGGAGTATTCATCCCTTAAAATCCGGCCATAGCCTTGCGGCTTTTCCACTGTCGCGGTTAATATAGCAGCGTCCAGGTTATTTTCCCGGTGGTACTTCAATAACCCCTGGATGGTTTCCTTTTTCAGCAAGAGGATATCGCCATAAAGCACAAGGAGGGCCCCTTTAAAATTTCCCAGCGCCCCGCGCGCGGCCTTGACCGCGTCCGCAGTGCCCAGAAGCCTTTTTTGAACAACTATTTTTATGCCGGCAGCCATCAGCTTCTTTACTTCCTGGTGCTGGTGGCCAAGCACGGTAACTACCTTGCTTGCCTTTAAGCCGCGCGCCAAATCCAGGACATAACTTAACATCGGCCGGCCGCAGACAGGATGCAGCACCTTGGGCAGCGCCGATTTCATCCTCTCGCCGCGCCCCGCCGCTAAAATTATTACCGCAAGATTATTTTTCATTATCTAGCTCCCCTTAATTTATAAAAAATTTCCCGTTGTTTTTTTGTCATGCTTTTCCGTAAAAAATTATGCATCTTTTGCAGCCATTCCAACTTTTTTTTAGGGGGAATGCGCATAGATTTCAATAGCTTCTCGTCTTCGGTTTCCCACTGAAAAATCATTTAGCCCTTTCTAGTTTCTTTATTCTTTTTAATTCGGCAATATCAAATTTATCCACATTGCGCCCTGTATTTTTCTTCATTTTAATAAGGTTTCTTACGGATATTACGGGCACCACATTATCGCCTATTTTAATATTTAAAGCGTCTGTTTTTGCTATCTCGTAAGATACGGGCGATTCTATAATAATATCTACTTCTTTAAGCTCGTCTTCCTTGTAAAAATTAAATGCCTTCATATGCTTATCATGAATCCAATCGTAACGCAACTCTTCATCAGCTATGCCCATTGGGTCAACCGGCTGCTTTACGTGATAGCCTATCTTTTTTAAGATACTCACGATTTTCCTTAAGTTTTCATTGCTCATCTCAACCAATATATCCAAATCAGCCGTGCTTCTCAGGAAACCATGAAGATTAACGGCAATACCGCCGACCAATACGTATTTTACCTTTTGCTTCTGGAATTCCCGCAGTATTTCTTCGTAGAGAACCATATGTTATGTGTTCCTTTGAGCGCCAAGGTTGGCTCAATAATTCATAAGCCCTGAAAGCATTTTGCAGATATCTTCTAATTCGCTCTTGAGTATTGTGCCTTTATCCGCGTTAATAAGCCCTTTACGGCTACAAATTTCTAAAATCGGGACGCATTCAAACGCAGAACCGCGTGCAATCCTGAAGAAATTTAATCTATCAGCTTTATGATAACGACCGTTGCCCTCGGCTATATTTGTTGAGATAGATAAGGCTGCCCTATTGAGCTAATCCGCAAGATAATAATTGCCTTTTGCGAAAGCCTTTGTTAATTCGCATATTTTATCGGCAAAATCTACAGCTTTTTGATAGACATCAAGTTTTTCAAATATAAATGCCATCTATCTTCCTTTGAAAATAGATAATCGAAATTTGACCGAATCGAAAATCTATTCTCGTCTATTTTCAACTTTCGATTTTCGATTCTCTGCCATTTCCGAGTCTCTGTTCTGGTTCGAGTCCAGGCTCGAAAATGGCTGCCCGAACTGGACGCCAGACGAACTCATTCGACTTCGCTCAGGGTTCGTCCTGAGCCTGTCGAAGGACGAACTTCACAACCTCAAGAAATACACCTACTTGTGAAAATGACTGTCCGTCGTTTCAAGCACGGATTTATCTATTTTGGTAACCGAAACTGACCCGCCAAAAGCAAAGAGGCGGATCAAGATGCCTCTATCTTTTTAACCTTCCCATTCTCCCATACTGCAAGCGGCCTGCCGTCTTTTTTATGCTGCGCTATTACTTTCTTCACCGCTTCTTTCATGGCAAGCTCGGCTTTCTCATGCAATGTTAATCGTTTTCTCATAGGCTAACTCCTGCTTTGTTTAATATCTTCTGAAACAAAATGTCATTCCGGACATCAATATGTGAATTATCCTTCTTCGCAATCAGCTGGAGATAGACATGCCTGTTTGATAATCTCACGTGCTGATGTAATCTTACTAAGGTTATCTAAAATTTTGTTAGTATTCTTATATTTTGGATTAAATGGCATAATAATGCTCCAGCAAATGATGCCTCGTTTCACTCGGCATCCCTCGAGGTAATCCCGAGCGAAGCGAGGGACAACCTAAATGACAAACAAACTAGCTGTGTGTCTTTACTTTTTTCTCTCGTATGCTTTTTAATAAAAGCGGAGCGGCCTCTTCATATGTCTTTCCTGATTTTATTGAATTACACACCAGACAGCATGTCTTTAAATTATCCTTTGTATTTTTTCCACCTTT
>Ga0194111_10007496_pt1 | contig 12164 bp, 7 predicted proteins | sample TA2KigC300mmetaG_FD_146194 | JGI IMG/M metagenome (GOLD analysis project Ga0194111, IMG submission 146194) | Freshwater microbial communities from Lake Tanganyika, Tanzania - TA2015033 Kigoma Deep Cast 300m | ecosystem: Environmental > Aquatic > Freshwater > Lake | place: Tanzania: Lake... | reverse complement strand
TGTGCACGATTCCGACCACCATGATGGCCCCCATGAAGGAGGCGATATTCAGGGTCGAACCCGTCAGGTATAGCGCGGCCAGCGCGCCGGAGCCGCACAGGATGGTGGCGATCAGGATGGCGATGGGGTGGGAGAAGGAGCGGAACTCGATCACCAGGATGATGAAGATCAGCAGGATGGACATCAGCAGCACCTGGGTCAGCCCGAGGAACGACTCCCGCTGCAACTGGTAGAGGCCTCCGAACTCGATGTCCGTTCCCGGCGGTATCCGAATCTCCCGGACGAGCCGCCGCCGGATTTCATCCATGGCCGAGCCCAGGTCCCGGCCCGAAACGTGCGCCGTGACGGCCGACATGTTGCGGAGGTTGTCCCGCCGGATCTCGGTTTGCCCCTCTTCCACCTCGACATCCGCCACGCTGGCCAGCGGCAGGGTTGCGCCGGCGGGCGAGGTGATGAGCAGCGACTTCAGCTTCTCCACCGAGGACCGATATTCGCCCGGATAGCGCACGCGTATCCCGATCAGCCGGTCGCCCCGGATCATCTCCGAGGCCAGCGTGCCGTCAAGGATTGTGGATTCGAGCTCGCTTACGTCGCGGACTCCAAACCCGGCCCGCTGAGCCTTCTGAAGGTCAACCCGGAAGTTAACCGCGGGACCGATGACGATAGTCCGGTTCACCACATCCACGACGCCGCGGACCTTGGGCAGCCACTCCTCGATGGCTCGTGCGACGGCTTTGTAAACCCTCTCGTCATCGTGGAACACCTTGATCTCGATGGGCTGCGGCGCCCACGCCAGGTCGCCGATCAGGTCTTCCAGGATGTGCGGGAACTCAACTTCGATGACTGGCTCGGCCTGGTTGATCTGGGTACGCAGCTCGTCGGTGACCTCCGTCAGGCCGCGCCGGCGGTGCCGCTTGAGCTTCACCAGGAAGTCGCCGGTGTTCGGCTCGGCAATGGCCAGCGCCAGCCGTGCTCCGGTGCGGCGCGAATAGCTCTCGACCTCCGGCGTCTCCCGCAGGAACCGTTCGATGTGCCGCAGGACGCGGTCGGTCTCCTGGAGCGACGTGCCGGGCGGCATGCGGTAGTCGAGCACGAACGCGCCTTCGTCCAGCTCCGGCAGGAAGCCGCTGCCCAACTGGTAGTAGATCCCCACCGAAACTGAGAGAATGACCACGGCCGAGGTCAGAACAGTCCTGGTATGCATCAGCGCCCAGTGGAGCGCGTCCTCGTACCGGGCCGTGAGCCAGCGCAGGACTCGGCCTTCGCCCGCCTGCTCAGCGCTTTCCAGATCCGATTCGGCGGGAATTGCCCGCTTGCGCAGGAACCACTGCGCCAGCACCGGCGTGAAAAAGATGGCGAGAAACAGTGAGGCCAGCAGCGCCGTGACCATCGTCAGGGCCAGCGCTCGGAAAAACACCGCCGTGATGCCGCCCAGGAAGACCAGCGGGACGAAGACCACGATGGGGGTGAGCGTCGAGCCGATCAGCGCGGGCGTCAGTTCGGTGATGGCGCTCTTGGCCGCCTGGCGCGGCGCCTGCCCGAGCGACAGGTGCACAATGATGTTCTCCACCATTACGATCGCGTCGTCGATCACCACGCCGATGCAGGCGGCCAGGCCCCCGAGCGTCATCAAGTTGAAGCTCATGTTGAAGAGCTTCATGAAGACGATGGCCGTCAGCACCGCCATCGGAATGACCGTCGCCGCCACCACCGTGGTGCGCCAGCTTTTCAGAAAGCCCACCAGCACCGCGACCGACAGCAGCAGCCCGATGACGATGCTTTCGCTGACGCCGGTGATCGAGTCGCGCACCAGGATCGACTGGTCGTAGAACGTCGCCAATTCGATGTCGGGCGGGAGCGAGTTCTTGATCTCCCGCAGCTCGCGATTTACCGCGTCGGCGATCTGGACGGCATTGCCGTCCGGTTGCTGAAGCACGTTGACCAGCACCGCCGGCCGCCCGTTCGCCGTCACGATGTTGTACACGGGCCGCTCGCCCGGAACTACCCGCGCGATGTTCTTGACCAGCACGGGCGTGCCTTTCGCCACGTCCACTACCGTGTTCTCGATCTGCTCCTTCTCCTTCATCAACCCCGTGACGGTGGTGAGATAGAGGTGGTAGTTCTCCTGGACCATCCCCGCGGCGGCGATCATGTTGCTGTTGCGGAGGCTGTCCACGACCTTGGTCAGCGGCAGCCCGTAAGCGTTGATCTTTTCCGGGTCCACCAGCACGTGGTACTCGGGCTGCCGGCCGCCCACGATGCGGGTCTCGGCGACGCCGGGCAGCCGGTAAAGGCGCGGCGCTAGGCTGTAGTAAGCGAGATCCCATAGCTCGGTGGGGCTCCTGGTCGGCGAGGTGATGCTGAAGCCGATCATCGGAAAGACCGAGAACGTCAGGCGGTTGATGTAGAAGCGCGATTCAGGCGGCAGGGTCGGCATGATCTGGGCGATGCGCCCCTGTACCAGGTGCAGCGCTTCCAGGATGTCCACGTCCCAGCGGAAGAACACGCTGATCTCGGTGGAGCCGCGGCCGGTCGTGGAGCGCACGTTGGTAATGCCCGGCACAATGCGGATGGCCTGTTCGATGGGCCGCGTGACCTTGATCATCTGGACGTCCACCGGGGCGATTCCGTTGTCCACCAGGATCACGACGCGCGGGAAGTCCGTCTGGGGGAAGATGGCGATCGGCAGCCGGAAAGTGAAGATCAGGCCGGCAATGGCGAAGCTAAGTACGATCAGGATCAGCGCCCGGCCGTGCGCTTCCACCGAATCGGCGAGGCGCGAAGTCACCGCTTCTTCTCCTCAACCCGCACTTCGGTCTCATCGGGGAGGCCGTAGCCGCCCTCGATGACCACCACTTCACCGCCCTTGAGGCCCTGCTTGATCTGGACCTTGCCGTCCGCCGCCTGGCCCGCCTCGACCTCCCGCCAGCGTGCCAGGCCCTTGTCATCGACGACCAGCACGGTCCCTTTGCGCGTGCCCTCGACGAACTGCACCGCCGCCAGCGGCACCGTGACGGCCCGCGGTTCGGTCGCCGTGGCGATCCGGACCTCGCCGAAAGCCCCGGCGCGGAGGGAGCGACCCGGATTCGGGAGTTCGCACCAGACCTCGACCGTGCGGCGGGCCGGATCCACCGCCTGGTTCACCACCGACACGTGCCCGGCGTGCCCGGCGCCGCCGCCGTCCACCGAACTGAACGAGCACTGCTGCCCGGCTCGCACGGCTCCGGCCTCGGCCTCGGGCACTTGCGCCCGGGCCACCGCCACGGAGAGATCTACGATGGTGAACACCGCCGCGTCCGGCTTGGCCATATCACCGGGATAGAGGAACTGCTCGGTGACCGTACCCGCAAACGGGCTGCGGAGCCTGGTGAACTGGAGCTGCGCCTCGATGTAAGCGAGGCGCGCCTGGGCCTGCTCGAGCCGGCTCTCCGCGATGCGGATGTCGCGCTCGCGGGACTGGCTCTCGAGCAGCTCCAGCGACTTCCGCGCCACGTCGCGGCTGGTTCGGGCCTGGGCCAGTTCCGTCTCGCTCACCAGCAGGTCGCGTCCCGGTATGGCGCCCTGCTCGAAGAGTTGCCGGCGGCGGTCGTAAATCTTCTGCGCCTGGTTGAGTGCGGCCTCCGCGGTCGCGAGCTGGCCGCGCGCCCGCTCCAAGTCGGCCGGGAGCGTTCCGGCCGCAGTCTTTTGAAGCGTGGCCTGGGCATCGGCGACGGCCGCCTCGGCCTCGGCCCGCTGAGCCCGCAGGTCGCTGTCGTCCAACTCCGCCAGAAGCTGCCCGGCGGCGACGGTCTCGCCCTTGCGCGCCTTCAACGCGCGTATGGGCGCGGTGATCCGGGCGGCGAGGCTGGCTTGCTCCCGGCCAAACACGCTGGCAGGCGCGCGAACCTGCACGCGCAGGTCGGTAATCTCCGCGCGCGCCACTTTGACGGCCACCACCGGCTTGGGAGCCGCGGGCTCCTCGCGCGAGGCGCAGCCGGTCAGTATGATCGAGAACGCGAACAAGGTCCAGGTCTTCATTGTGCCGACGCGACCTCCAGATCCGCCTTGGCGTTCCAGTAACCGCTCAGGCTGGCGTAGTAATTCGTGCGCGCCTGCGTCAACTGCGCTTGGGCCGTGACCACCTCCAGCGCGGATCCCTCTCCGCCTTCGTAGCGCAGCCGGCTCAGGCGTAGGTTCTCTTCGGAGGACTTGACCTGCGACCCAGTCATGGCGATCTGCTGGTAGAGGAGCCTGACCCGCGCCAGGGCGCTCTGGTATTCTCTCGAAAAGGCACGCTCGGCCGCGGACCGGCTGGCCTCGACCTGGTGGGCGCGCAACTGAGCCTGGCGTGAAGCGCTGCGCGCTTTTAGCCAGTCGAAGACGGGAACGTTCAGGGTGAGGAAAGTGGCGTAGCCCCGGTCGGCCCAGCGCACGTGAGTGGAATCGAGGCCGTACTGGAAGACGAGGGCCAGTTGGGGGAAGAGGTCGGCCCGGGCGCGGCGCGCATCCGCCAGCGCGGCCTGGCGCTGCGCTTGCAGCAGGTCGAACTCCGGGCGCCGCAGGAAGGGCTGGCCTGGCGCCCGGTCGCCGGGCGGGGCCACGGGCTGGGCCAGGATATCCGTGAGCAGCAGGGGCTCGTCCACCTCCGTGGTCCAGAACGAGGCCAGTTCCTGGTTGGCAAGCTGCGTGTCCAGTTCGGCCGCGTTCAAGCTCTGTTCCAGGAAGGCGGTCTGGGCTGCTGCCTTTACCACGTCGGCCTGGGCAGCCTCGGCGTTCTCGTAAAGGAGCCGGACGCGCCTTTCGAAGCTCTGCGCCTCGCCCAGCGACTCGCGCGTGACCTCGACGATATGCCGCGCCAGCAGGACTCGCAGGTAGGCCGCCGTGACCGCTCGCTTCAGGTCACGCTCGCCCAGGCGCACGCCGGCATCCGCCGCGCTCCGCTCGGCGCGGGCGCGCGCCAGCTCGGCCCGCAGCTTACCCGAGCTGTCCAGCTCCATCGCGGTGGTGAACAGCGAGGCGTACTCGCGAATGCCGTTCAGCGGAATGAAGCTGAAGGTCCCGCGGTCGTGGAGCAGTGGGCTGTTGTAGGTGAAGCCATTGCCGACGCGGCTCTGCGGCAGGAATCCCGCCCGCGCCTGAGTGATGCCGTAGCGGGCGATCTCGGCCTGCTGGCGCGCGATCGTGACGGAGGACCGGGCCTCACCGGCCAGCCGCATGCAATCCTCCAGGGTCAAGGTCTTCGAGGGGGGCTGAGCCGCCGCCAGCCACGACGTCAGCAGAAAAACTGGTCCATACGCAACGATGCGAACCGACACGGAGGTCTCTCCTCCAGGGCCTATAAGCACAAAACTCCTGCACGCCATGAGTAGGAGCTATCAGTCCCAGTTGGCTGGGACGGTTAGAGGTGAGGCCCCATCACCTTCGCAGTCAAACGAAATTGAAGTATACAACTCGCCAGCCCGGTACGACAATCCAGGCCACCGGCGTCCGACGTGCCATCCATGACTTGATCCGCGCGGCCCGGTCGAGGTACTCTGGAAGTGGCGGTGGGGTTCGCCTGAACCGCCGCGTCCCGCGGCCAATGACTCCTACAGTGGAATCGCCGTGGGAGATCCCGCCAAGCGGCTTCCCGGTGATTCCAGAGAACAACCATGACTGCCGGGATCGATGTTGGCCAGGACTTGCTGAGCGTGACGGCCGACCTGGAGCGGCTGGCCGCGGAGCAGCGTCAGGACTCAGTCCGGTCTGCCGCCCAGGAGCTGGCCGAGAGGATCGAACAGAACCGGTTTCACCTGGTGGTGGTCGGGCAGTTCAAACGCGGCAAGACCCTGTTCCTCAACGCGCTGATCGGGGATGCGATCCTCCCGATCGCGGTGCTGCCACTGACCTCCGTGGTCACCATCTTGCGTTACGGCGACACGCCGCGCGGCACGGTTCACTTCCAGTCGGGCCGGCAGCTCGGCATCCGCATCGGCCAGTTGGCTGACTTCGTGACCGAACAGGGCAACCCGCACAACGTCAAGCGAGTCAGCCATGTGGATGTTTTCCACCCCAGTCCATACCTGCGCGGCGGCGTCACCCTGATCGATACCCCAGGCGTGGGCAGCGTGTACGCCCACAACACGCAAGTGACTTACGACTTCCTGCCGCGGACGGACGCCGCCATCTTCATCACCTCCCCCGAGCCGCCCCTGACCTCCGCCGAGATCGAGTTCCTCGGCGACCTGATCGAGCAGGCGAGCAGGGTTTTCATCGTGATGAATAAGGCCGACTTGGCCGACGCTCACCAGCTCTCTCAAGTGCTGGACTTCACCCGGCGCTCCCTGCCCAAGGGCCTTCACGGGGACGGGGCAGAGATCTTCACCGTCTCGGCGCGTCAGGCACTGGGGGCCAAGCTCAACAGCGATTCCTCGCTCCTGGAGCACAGCGGCTTCCCAGCGATCGAAGACCGGCTGAAGCGCTTCCTGAGAGACGAGAAAGGCGGGGTCTTCCTAGCTGCGATAAGCACAAACCTGGCGAGGCTGATCGCGGAACTTCGCATGTTTCTGGCGTTGCAGATCCAGGCGGTCCGGATGCCGGTGGAAGAGCTGCGCGACAAGATTGCGGAATTCAACGAGCAGCTCAAGCTGGCCCAGCAGCAGCGCGAAGATAACGAACTGCTCCTCAAAGGTGGGCTGGGCCGCTTGTCAGCGTCTTTCGAGAATGCGGCCAAGAGCTTCGCCGAATCCCAGGTCCTGCCCCTGACCAGGGCCGCCCAGATCCACTTTGAACAGTCGCGCTCGCTGCGGCGGAAAGAACTACCCCCCGCTATGGATCGGTTCGTTGCCGAGCGCGTCCGGGCAGTCTTCGACCGCTGGCGCCAGGAGTTTGACGCCTCCGCCATGGAAGACTTCCGCCAAGTCACGGGGCGGTTCCAGGTAAACATCAACCAGCTCATACAAGAAGTCCGGGAAACGGCGGGCCACCTGTTCGGGATCGAGATTGGCCATTTGGAGGCCCCCGAGGAGCTGGCCTGGTTAGAGTCCACGGGCTATTACACCGACTCGCTGCTGGATTGGGGTCTGGGCAACGCGCCGCTGCTGCTGCCGGGGCCACTGTTCCGCCGCTACCTGCTCCGGCGGGTCCTGAAGGCCATCCCCGAGGAACTGGACCGCAACGCCACCCGCGTCGCCTATGATTTCAGGCGGCGCCTCAACAAGAGCGTCTCCGCCTTCCAGGAAGCCATGGAACGGAAGCTGGACGAAACGACCGAGGGCCTCCGCGGGGCGTTGCACTCCGCCCTGGAGAGGCATGAGGCCGGCTCGGCGGGGGCCGAGGATTTGGCGGCGGCGCTATCCGGCGCTGTCGAAGAACTAGACCGACTCCAGCAGAAGGTCCGGCGCGCCGCCTCCGAGCAGGAGGCGGGAGCGGGGCTCCTGGAGACGGGCAGGAAGGTGCTGCCATCCTGAGCAAGGGCCCGGACTTCCCGCTGATTGGGCTCTCAAAGGAACGGGAGCGACTGCTGGCGGCAGTGCGCAGGCGGGAATCAGCGCTGCTGGTGGGCCCTGCCGGGGCGGGTAAGACTAAGCTGCTGAAGATGGCGCTGGAATCCAGCGGCGGCAGTGCCCTTTACGTCCCGTACGTCGGCGTCCCGCACGACCTGTTGGCATGGCTGGCCCAAGCACTGCTCCCGGAGAGCCCGACCGGCTGGACCAGCCTCCGGCTGAGAGGCTTGCTGTGGAGGCAACTGGAAGCCAGTCCGCGGCTGATTCTGCTGGACGGTGTCCACGGCGCCAGCCCCCCGGTCTACCGATTCTTCCAGCGTCTGTATTACGCGCCCGGCATGGCCATCATCGCCGCCACCCGCGATCTCGCCGCCCTCGGCGCGCTGCACCGGCTGTTCTGGGACCCCCGCCGCGTGATCCATCTCCGGCCTCTGGCCCGGGCTGACGCGCTGCGGCTCTTCGATCTGGCAGCGGAGCGTTTCCAGCTCCATCACCTCGAGTTGGGCCAGTTCCGTGAGCGCGTGCTCGAGAGCGCCGGCGGCAACCCCGGCCAGATCCTGGAAATGTGCCGGCTGGCCGCGAAGGACGAATATATCAGCGGCAGGCGCGTGAAGTTCACACCGTTGTGGATGGACGCGACCATCAGGTTCTCCGGGTAACATCCGCCCGCCAGCCGTCCAGACGCTTCACTCGGCAGCCCGCACCTTGACCAGCAAGAACAAGGGCACCGAGGCAAGTTGCGTGACCACGGAGAAGGCGATCAGCGCCGTCAGCGAGACATCGTACAGTATCCCCATCAGGGCACTGCCCAGGAACCAGATCATCCCATAGCCAGCATTAAAGATGCCGTACGCCGAACCGCGGCGCTCGGGGGAAATCATGCCGGCGATCGCGGCCCGCATGATCGACTCCTGGGCTCCCATGCCGACGCCCCACAAAGCCATTCCGCCCAGGGCCAGCCAGAAGCCTCCGAGAAACGTCAGTGGCGCAAACCAGGCGCTGACCAGGCCAACGATGGCAAGGGTAGAAATGCCGATCCGATCATAGAGGCGGCCGAAGACCAGCGCGGCCAGGGCATCGACGCCCATTGCCACGGCGTAAGACAACGGTATCCATATCTCCGGGACCACCGCCCTTTTCTGAAAATGGTAGGCGATCAGCGGGAAATCCACGTATCCCGCGGCCACCAGCGCGACCGCGGTAAGGTACAACCAAAAGACACGCGGGAATCCGCTGGCCTGGAGGTGGCGCGCTTGGGCTTCCAGGTCCCTGGGGCGCGGATAACGGTAGCGCGCCACGATCAGTATGCTCAGCGCCAGCACCGCCGGCGCCAGCAGCACCAGGAAACCCGTGCGGTAGTCCCTGCGCGCGTGGAGGACCGCCGCCACGATCAATGGTCCGGCGACGGCGCCAAGCTGGTCCATGGCTTCGTGGAGGCCGAAACCCCACCCCCGCCCCACTTCAGCCGTCGCATGAGAAAGCATGGCATCACGGGCGGGGGTCCGTATCGCCTTGCCGACCCTCTCCAAGATCATAAGCGCCGCGGCCATCTCCCACCGTCCCGCCAGCGCCAGCGTCGGCACCGCCAGCAGGTTGATGGCGTAGCCGATCAAGGTGATGGCCCAGTACCTTCCGGTGCGATCGCTGATCACTCCCGAAACCAACCGCAGACCGTAGCCGACCAGCTCCCCAAAGCCGGCCACAACGCCCACCGCCGTCCCGGTTGCGCCCAGTGCGGCCAGAAACGGCCCGGTAATGCTCCGTGCGCCCTCGTAGGTCGCATCAGAGAGCAGGCTGACCACGCCCAGCAAGATCACAAACCGCATCGCCATCCCGAGTCGTGATCGAGCCTCGGTGGGATCAGGCTTCCGGGGATCAGTGTGCATACAGGCTCTCCAACCACCGCGCCGCATGGCGATGTTCGGGGGGCATCGGAATCTCCCATCGGCGCCCGGCGGCGAGCTCAATCCGAAGTGCGCCGTCACCCTTTTTCACTTCCCAGGTGACGGAGCGAATCCTGCTGAGCGGCGCGTAGCGCGCAATCGTGCCATAGCGGGCCTGGCTGCCCCTGTCCCGGTCGGTGATCCAGAGCAACCGCCGCGGGGTCAACAGAAGCAGGTCGCCCGGCGCCCAGGACTTCCAGCGACAGATCAAGAACCCCAGGCAGGTCTCGCGGGGAGCCACGAACATGCTACCGCGCAAGGGCTCATCAGGATCCAGCTCGTAAGCCAGGGCGTTGCGGAACTTCACCTCCGGGGGCTCCTCGAACTGTTCTCCAGAAGGCTGCGTGCTGGGCGGCTCAGGCGCCATCCACGCGGCGCGCAGCCGCCGGAGAAACCGACCAACGGTGCGCTGGTAGACCGTGCTGTAGAACACGGTGTGCTCGACGCTCGCGGTCACAAACCGCAGCCAGCCCCGCAAAAGCAGGCGGCCCGATTCGATGTACACAAGCTCATCCAGTGCGATCCGGTGGCATGGCTCCATTGCACTGGGATGGGCGTCAATCCACAGCGCGCGCCCCACCAAGCTCAGGATCCGAGGCGGGTACCGCGAGCGACCGAGCCAGTCAGGCTGGTCGCGGGGAAGAAACAGCCCAGCCTGAAAGTCGTCCAGGGGTTCGCGTATGAGAAAGTCGGGCGGGATCCCCTCGGGCGATTCGATCCCGTAAGTAATGACGTACTGCATCGAATCGACTTCAGAAGAAGCCGGCATACACTGTCTCTCAAGCCGAAATCACTGGCATTCCCGCGAGATCCGCCTCCTCCGTTCTGGAAGCCCCCAGCGCTTCCAGGTCGCGCCGCCAGGCCGCTTCCTCCTCAGGGCTCCCGGCCTGGTGGCTTGCCAGGCGGTCGAATTGCGCCCGGTACCCATCCGCGTATGAATCGAACCGCGATTGCAGCTCCGCGAACGCCCTTCGCACCCAGGCTTGCAGGATCTTCCCGTAAGCCGCGAACGCGGCAGTGACCTGCTCACCGATCTGCGCCTGCAACTGCTTCTCAGTCCGCCATCTCGCCCATCCGGCGCTAAGCTTCAGGAGGAGGCGCCGGGGCTGGGCGCGCGCAGCGACCGCGCCAACATCGAGCCGGGGCATCTCGGCCAAGGCGCCCAGCAACTCGTTCTCATCGGGGGCATTCTGGTCAAGATTCAGCCCCTCGGCGGTCTGTCTCAGCACGCGCGCTGAATCCTGCGCGAGCTGCCTCAGCAGGGCGGTTATCGAGCCACCCTGCTCGGCCGCGACCTGTTCGAGAACGCTCCTGACCACCTCGGTTGCTGGCGTGGTGGCCTCTGCGCGCCGCCAGCTCTCGACCAACGCCCGGGCCGCTTCCCGCAGCGCGGCTCCCGCCATTTCCCGGATCTCGTCCGTCATCCGGAGGCACCCGGCGCGCGCATCGGAAAACCGCCCGGCCACCTTGCGCAACTCCGTCTCCAGTTGGCGCAGGCTGGAGCCGCTGGTCCCGGCTGTGCGCGCAGAGTGCTGCAACCGTGCCCTGACGGCCGCTTCCACCGCCGCCCGCAAAGCGCCGATCTTCCTGTTCACCGAGCGCCTCGACAGCTCCAGGCGCCGGTCGTAAAGCGGCAGGATCTCCCGCTCGAACCACTCATCCAGCAACGTGCTGTGCGCGGCCTTAATGCTCACGGGGTGCACCGGCAGGTTCAATCCCAGGTCGGAGCGGATGTGGTCGGAAACATAACGCAACATGCGCTCCCGGTCGCCGGGGGCCAGCACGTCGGCTTTGCTCAGCAGCACGGCGGCTGGGATGGCAGCCTCGTACAGCGCCTGGATGGTGGAGAGGTCGTCCGGGCCGAGAGTGGAACCAGCGTCGATCAAGACCACGCCCAGATCGCAGCGCGGTAGGTAGGTGGTGGTCTCAGCGGCGCCGGCGCTGGCCAGCGAACCCAGTCCGGGCGTGTCTACGAAGGCCACGTCATCCCGCAGCCGCGGAGAAGGCAGTTCGACTACGATGCGAGTGACGTGCTTGGTGTTGCTCGGATTCCCCTGCTCGGTCACAAACTCGGGCAAGCGTTCGAGTGCGAACTCCTCGGCTCGCCTGTCGGCAAACCACGCCCTCCCGCGGGGCAGGACGGCATGCACGATTCGCGTCGGAACGGCCGTGATCGGCGTGACGCCGACCGGCAGGACGTCCGTCTGAAGGACATGATTCAGCAACGACGACTTCCCTGAGCTGACTCTGCCGAACACGGCAATTTCAAAACTGTCGCCTTCCAGACGTTCCACGATGCCCGCCAGCGCCGGGCGGTACTCCACCAGCCCGCGCTCGTTGATGATGCGTTCCAGCGTCTTGACCAGCCCGACGTCGGTTCCTGCCCGCTCGAGCCTTTCCAGCCGCCGCTCCAGGTCTTGCCCCAGCCCTTGAGCCACGTAGGAATCCAGCTTGGCGATCAGGCCTTGCAGCTCGTCCACCAGGCCGTTCAGCTCGGCGACCAGGGACTCGGGCACCTCGCCGTAACCCCTCATCCTCTGGGGCCGGCATTCTTCACACGCGATGTCGGCGAAGCCCAGCGTGACCCGGATCGAGTGGATTGAACCGAACTGGGCTTCCGGCGGGGTAATCCCCTGGCTGGCGAGCACCCGCACCATCTGGGCGCGCAGGCGCGCGATGTAGTCGTGCACCACCTTGGCCTGCGCCGGGCTCATGTCGGGCCGGTACCTCGGGAATGGAGACTTGGAGCTGGATGCCA
>Ga0194111_10007495_pt1 | contig 12165 bp, 8 predicted proteins | sample TA2KigC300mmetaG_FD_146194 | JGI IMG/M metagenome (GOLD analysis project Ga0194111, IMG submission 146194) | Freshwater microbial communities from Lake Tanganyika, Tanzania - TA2015033 Kigoma Deep Cast 300m | ecosystem: Environmental > Aquatic > Freshwater > Lake | place: Tanzania: Lake... | reverse complement strand
CATAGCGCCAGGGCCGCAATCTGCGTGGCCCGTAGGTCAATGTCGATTCCGTGCAGGTTGTGCTCTAGGATCAGCGCCGGCACGTCCCGCAGCATCTCCTCCTTCGAGCCGTACTGGTCGCGCAAGGAGACACGCTCGGTCCTCGGCCGCCGACCGGCCTCCTCGTCCTCCCACGCCTCCTCGTAGACCGTCAGCAGCAGGTCGAAGCAATAGAGCAGGAAGTGCCCGCTGCCGCAGGCGGGATCGAGAACCTTGATCTCGCGCGGGTCCTTCCGCTCCCTGAAGGGCACGAGGTACGGCGCCCGGAGCAGCTCCTCGGAGGAGGCGTCCTCCTTGCGCGCGACGAGCACCCGGCGGCGAATCTCGTCGGCGATGCGTGTGAGCGCGACCGCATGACCGGCGGCCAGGCCTTCGTTGAACCGGTCCGCGCGGTGCACCGCAAACAGGCAGTCCCACAGGTCCTGGGTCTTCCCCTCGATGGCCTGCTCGGGCTGGCCCTCGGCGAGCCCCGCCAACAGGGCCTTCCAGCCGTCTGTCCGCGGGTCGCCCGTCCACTCGAAGGGCCGCACCAGGTGAGCCAAACGCGCGAGTCGCCCGGCAGCGTCGTCGCCGGTACACACCGGGAGCGTGCCGGGTGCCGTGTGCCACGTGTGTTCCGGCACCGTGAACTCGGCAGTCTCGTCGGTCCTCCCGAGCACGAACGCGAGGTCGGGATCGTCCTCCCCCTCCCCCTGCCGCTCCGCGCTGACCGCGAGGAACACCTCATCCGGCCGGCGGACCATGTACTCGCACTGGTCGGCCAGCCGCGTGTCGCCTTGGCGCATCTCGTACCAGATGCGCCCAAGGGTGTTGTCGGTCAGGAACTGCACCACATACCGGGGCGTGTAGAACTGGTTGCGGAAGGCCAGCTCGTAGGAGTTGCGGGGGGCGCTGCTCTCCTTGCGCGCCTTCTCGCGCAACTCCTTCGGCGTGAAGTACTGATAGACCCAGCCAATCGTCTCGTCCTGCGACCAGATGCCGGCCAGCTCCTCGTCGTTGATGAGGTCCAGCACGTCTCCGATGACCCGGTGCGGCGGGTAGAGCCGGTTCGCCGGATCGTCGGGATCGAAGAGCACCCCGATCTCCTGTGACAGCAGCCCTCCCAGCCAATCGAGGAAGCGCCGGTAAGCCTCGTCTTGGTGCCCGGTGTTGTAGAGCTTCTCGTCCTCGGGGTGATCCGCCAGGTAGAACTTCACGCCATTGGACTCGTACCCTCGGCTGACCGCCTCCCGGAACCGCTGCCCGCCGACGTACACCTGGCGCGCCTCCATCATCTTGTAGGCGCACAGGCGGTTCACGTGGGTGAAGGCGATCTCACGGATGAGCTGCTCCAGCGCCGCCCCCGCCGTGAGTCCGCGCGACTCGATGTGACGCAGGTGGTCGAGCAAGTCCCGGCGGTACGCGACCTCCTCCTCGCCCAGGTTCGTGAGCTTCGCCTCCTCCTCGATCTGCACGGCGCCCTTCTTCCCTGCACGAACCCCGAGCTTGCCCTCCAGCTCCTGGGCAACCGCCTCCTCCAGCAACCGACGGCACTGGGTCACCACGTTGCGCAGCTTGTTGCGAACCGTCTGCTCCATCGCTACCCCACTCCCTGCGCTTCGAGTACAGGTGCATCGTGTTCGAGTAGCCGGTAGACCTTCAGCAGCAGTTCGGCCGGCCGGATGTTGTCCTCGAAGAGCTGCCTCGGGCTCAGCATGGCTCACTCCAGGATGATCGCGTTCCCCTCGTCGATGAGCTTCTGCAGGGCGTCCTTGAGCTGCTCGATAGCCGCGTCGAGATCATCCTTGCTGTTGATGGGCCGGGCGAGGATCTCCACGATGCGGACCCGTCGCACGGGTCGCTCCGCCACGGCGCCAAGCGTCAGTTCCTGCAACCGCGCCAGAGCATTGCCCCGCAGGCCGTCAACCGCCGCCAGGTCAGACTCCATCGCGAGGAGGTTAACAGTGCGCCAGCCGGTGCTCTCGATGACGCTGGCCCTCTCATCCGGCGATCCGAGGCGGGCGTGCAGCGGCTCCAGTAGTGAGGCGGCCACGTCCGGACTCGCTACTGAGAATGGCGGCCACTCCGGACGGCCCCTCAGTTCGTCGATGGCTTGCCCGTAGGCTGTGGCCCGGCGGTCGAAGCGGTCGGCGTAGGCTTCCCTGAAGGCACCCACCAGGGCTTCGACACAGCGCACCATCCCGCCCAAGGCTCCAGGCAGGTCGTCGCTCGCCAGTAGCGCCTCTAAGTCCTCGGCAGCGGCGGTTACGTCGCCTGCTGGCCCTCGTACGCGAAGCTGCGGCCACGCGAGCTGAAGCGCCGCGCGTGCGTCCTGAAGCAGTGATAGGGCGTCCTCGGTGAGGGTCTCGCGCAGATGCCGGACCCTCGTCCGCGTCTCGGCGAATGTAGCCCCAGCCTCCACAAGTGTCCGCACGCAATCGTCAGAGGCCGACGACCGGATGCCCTGCAGCGTCAGTTGGTACCCTTCGAGCATGGGTACGACGGGCAATCGGTGTGCCTCCGCCAGGGCTCGCAGGGGGTACAGCCGCTCCAGCTCCTCGTTGGCCAGCCGCTGGAATGCGGTGGCGATCGCGCCCTCCTCGACATCCACCTCCTCGCCGGTCAGGTCCTCAAGCTGCTCGACCGCCCTCGTCAGTGCCTTGAGCCCCAGCGCCTCGCGCGGAGAGAACAACGCCGCACGGAATGGCCCCGTGCTGATGAAGGGTGCACGCGAGCCCGGGTCTTGGTAGTTGCGGAACTGGGTTCCCTGGTAGCTGACGTCAATGGCACCGGCACGGAAGAGCGCGGCAAGCACCAGTTGTAGCACCTCGCGCTCCCAACCGTAGCCGACCCCGCCAAAGCGCCTCTCAAGGGCTCTGCCTGTCCGCGTCTCCCGGTTGCCGTAGCCGTGTTCGTGGACCAGGTAGTCGAGAACCTCCTTCGCTGCCGGCGCCGACACGTCGATCACGAACTTGGCCCCATCCTGAACCACCAAGCCCAAGCGCCCCTCGCCGCGGTACAGGACCTCCGGGACCGCCTTCAGGTCCGCGGCCTTCAGGAGGGCCTCGGCGTCACCACTCCTGAGTGAGCAGGCCCCCATCTCCAGCTTTGGGTACAGGTCGGGCACTGCGAGGTCGAACAACGCCTTGAAGACCTCGGCGTCCGTCTTCCCGAGGTCAGCGCCGTGCCGGACCAGACCTCGGAATGCGCCGGCACCGTTGAGCACGCGCTCGCGCAGCTTGTCGCGGAGGCGAGCTTGCAGCCGGAGGGCTTCCTCGCGCTCATCCTGAAGGCACGACGCTTCCTCGGGGTTGATCTTGTTCTGAGCGCGCAACTGGTCGTACTTCGCGACCATCTGCCTGGAGGCATACAGCCTCGCGACCAGACCATCGGCCTCTGGTGAGAGCGGGAACACCCAGTAGATGCGGTCCTGTTGCGTCTCCTCACGACTCTGGTTCACGGTCGCACTTAGCTTCGGGCCGAAGTCCTCGTCATCATCGGCGGGGACGATCTCCAGGGGCACTTGCCCTTCGTCGGTGAGTGAGTGACCCTCCATCGACACGCCGACCCGGAAGGTCGTCAGGTCACGGTAGCGGTACTGGCGCAGCTTGGGGTCGCCGAACAGCTCGCGGAGCATCTCCCGCAGGATCTCGTGCCGATCCCGTGGCTTGGGTGAGAGGTGGTTGCGCCGCTCGGTCTCCCAGTTCTTCTCCCGCGCGGTCTGCAGCTTCCAGCCTTCGTCCGTCTCACGCACGAACTGCGCGTCCTTGAGGCGCTCCAACGCTCGTTCAACGGCCTCGCGCGGTGCGCCCTGGCCGACCTTGTCCACCAGGCAGGCCGCGATGTTGGCGACCGTACGTGGCAGATCGCGAGCCAGCTCCAGGAGGCAGACCACCTTCGCCACCCTCACCGCCATGCCCCCATCTGTACTTCCAAGCCTGGCCGTGATGTCACTGATGTCCTTCTGCGCCTCGCTGCCCAGGGGACCCTCCACGAGGTCGAAGACGCGGTCGAGTGTAACGAGCGTACCGACTGGCTCGTCCGCAAGGTGGGTGCGCTCGGAGACCAACATCTCGTAGGCTTGCTTGATGATCGTGCGGTTGCTGCCCCCGAGTTGTCGCATAGCCCCGCCACGCAACCGCATGCCCGACATGATGTCGATGGACAGGTCGATGTAGTGCGGTAGGTACGGGTAGAACTGAACGAACTCATCGTCTGTGACATCGCTCTGCCGACTGGTCCGCTCCAGGCGGCAAGCGATGCGGAGCTGCCCCTCATTCGCTCTATAGAGGCTCCTGAGTTCCTCGTCCGCCTCCTTGGTCTTGGCCAGTACGCGTTGGGTGGCGACGTCACGGATGTCAGAGGGCACAAGATCGACGCGTAGTCGCGCCGGGAAACGGTCCTGCAGCTTGGCCAACTCCACACGACGGGAGTCGATCGCGGTGACTACGTCCTGGAGTGTCTCTTGGGACGTGACCACGATCCAGACAGGGGCAACAGCCTGTCTTGCCTTCACGCGGTTGACGCCCTCGCGGCCAAACTGCTCGACAACTGCGCGCAGGTTTTCGATCTTGTCTTCGCTACGGGCGACGTACTGGCCGACCTCGTCAATGACGAAGACCAAGGCCTGATCGGGGCAGCGTCGGGCGCATAGCTCGAAGGTGCGGCTGACGAAGCCACCGACGGTGATGTCGGCACGCTTGTCCCGCAAGCCGTGTGACCAGGAGTCCGGGGTCGGGTAGGTCTTGGGGTCGATGTCGTGGAGAATCGCGCTGGCACGCGAGAGCTTCTGGGCTCCCTTCCGCACCACGCGCCAGTCCCCGAACCCCTTCGCCTCACACTGGGCCGCGAAGTCGTCGAGCTGGCCATCGCTCTCCAGCTCAACCTCCAGGTCGGCTATGTCGAAGTCCTCCGCGTAGCCCAGCTCACGGAGGAGTACCGTGTACATGATCTCGGCGATGGGTTCGGTCGCCTTCCGCACAGCATGGTCTACCTGCACGTCGAACATGACGACACGTGTGGGGATCGCGGTGTTTATGAACTCGACCAGGTCGGCGATACGGGGATCGCCGACCTGGTCCGCGAAGAGCTTGCCAGCGGGAACTCCCTTCACCGGTGTGCTGGACAGGACGTAGCCGAGGTTCTTGGCAAACGAGGATTTCCCCGAGCCGAAGAAGCCGGAGATCCAGACGCCGATGCCTTCGTGGGGCTCCTTTGGCGCCTCCGCGATCTCCCGGAGCAATGTGCGGTAGCTGTCCTTGATACGGTCGGTGGCGATGTACTCCGTCAGCTCAGCGTAGACCGCATCGTCGTCGGTCTGGTCGACCTTGATGATCTCCTCGATGCGCTGCCCCAAGTCGCGAGCGAGCAGGTCCCTGATGACCATCCCCTGGGTCACTCCTATCTCCGGCCGGATCTCGTGGGTGCCGGCACCGACGCTGCCTACCCGTACACCTTCACCCGGTAGTTGCGCGGCGTATCGCGTGATGAAAGGCCCATGAAACGCAGCTCGTCAGAGCCGTTGCTCTCACCGGGGTAGAAGAGCACGGTAGGCACCTGGGTCCTACCGTGCATCTCCTCGAGCAGACTGGACACTCGGTAGATGCTCGGGCCGAGGGCGCCAGCTCGCATCAAGAAGCAGACATGCCGCGAGGGGTCGTACTCACTCAGCAGCGCAGCGAGCATGTCCGCCAAGGGCGAGAAGTCCGGGTCAGACAGATACAGCCCCACCTGCTCTTGCGCTGCTGCGAAGCCGCCCTGCTTCTCCAGCTCCACGATGGCGTCCAGGCCCTCCGTGCGGTTGATGGCCTGCCACATCAAGTCCGCGAGTGAGGCGCGGACCACTCCGAGGCCGGGTCCCTCAATCCGGGTGGCGAGGTGGCGTGCTTCCTGTCGCAACTGCCACTCGTGCTCGGGGGCGTAGCGCAGGATGGCGAACGGCAGTTCTTCGTGGAGCCGGAACCTCGTGGAGTTGGGCGGGAACTCCCGCTCAAGCCACTCGATCGACTCTCTCAGCGAGAGCATGTGCGTAACCCTCAAGGGTGTTCTCGGGGAACTCGATGCGGACGACGGACCCCGCGGCTGCGTAAGTGAGCAACGCCTGCTGCTGGGCCTCCACGAAGAGTCGCTCAACAGCCGTCTCGCTGAACAGGTAGAGCCTCCAGACCGGGTCATCGCGCAATGCCGCAGCACGTACCCCCGCCTCGTGCCGGGCCATTGCTAAGAAGGCGAAGCTCTCGGTCGGCACGTAGATCGGCGCGATCTCCTTCTTGGCCGCCCCCGCGAGGATGCCGTAATCACGAAGCGCGCTCAATAGGCCTCGGGCGACCTTCACTGAGACCGTGGGGCTCCAGCGCCCATCGGGGAACCGGCTATCAGCTGCTGTATCCAGGAACGCGAGCACGTCGGATGTCCGGACGTCGCGCAACCCGAGCGAGTACCGAGTCGCCACCCACTCAGTCACGAAGTCCCACATCAGTCGTTCGGAACTCGCACAGCAGTAGTAGTGCAGCGCCGCCATGCTCCGGACGGGCCAGTCCGCGTGTTCCAGTACGGCAAGCGCACGCCAGATGGTCGGGGGAGTGGACTCGACGTACCTGGGCACAAACCCCCGCTGGACGATGTCCCGCGTCCGCAGGCGGCTTGGCGAAGCCACGAGGTTCTGCTCGATGACCCTCGCCACGCACTCCGGCCCGTCGTCCCATTCCAGCAAGAGGCGCCGCATCTCGGGCAGTAGCGCCCCCACCTTCTGGAGCCGAGTGGTATACGTGCCTGCCATGGCTGGACCTCATGCCACCTTACACCGCATGGCAGAGAGGAGTGGGGAGCCCAGGGCTCGTCGGGTGCAAGCGCCTACCTGGTCAAGGCCAGCTGTAGCCGCCGAGCTAGCACCCGAGCGGAGGCAGACACCCATTCCGCGCCTCACAGCAAACCACCTTGGGGCCGAACCACGCTGGCCAGTCGTGACAGGACCACACGTTCGGCACAGCTGGGTTCCCCCTGCAGGCAGTGTTGCCGCAGAGCCGTTCGAAGAGCGCGTCCTGCAAAGCGGGCCCACCCTCCCACGGGCGCTCGCCTCACGGTGACTCACTTGAGGTCCTGGTGCTCGCACAAGCCGCGGATCGATCTCATCTTGATGCCAAGCGCAACGGCGGCCCGAGGGTATCACCGGTTCGCGTCACCGTGGTCTGCCGCGCTGCCCGTTCCCAACCAGAGCGTGACGGTCGCCTCGCGCAGATGCCCCCGTCGTCTCCTCCGTTGCAGGCTCAGCAGGCGTGCGTGGCGAACGCTCGGCACGCTTGCCGCTGTCCTTCTGGCCCGACTGGGGGACCTAGGGCACACGCTGCGCAGGCGGCGTCTGGGCGGCCGCCCCTGCCCGAGTACGCGACGGGGGAGGGCGTCTTGTGTGGTCGCTGCGCGATCTAGGGGAGGCCACACGATGGACCGCTTCGAGTACTGGCCGGGCGAGCAGAACGTGGGCTGGTTCAACCAGCAGCTCCAGGATGGCCTGCTGAACCTCAACCCCGCCTTCCAACGCGATTCGGTGTGGCCATTGGCGAAGCGTCGGAAGCTCATCCATTCCCTCTTTGCGCGGTACCCGATACCCTCCGTGCTGTTGTACAGGCGGATGGAAGGCAAGGCGTGGGCATATGACGTCATCGACGGGAAGCAGAGACTAGAGTCGGTGTTCCTCTATATCGGCGCGAAGGGCTACGGGAAGAAGTCATTCTGGTTCGAGGCCGAGCCACGCGATCTTGGCTTGGACGAAGACAAGCACGCGAAGCCAACCAGAGTGTACTGGAAGGACCTGGACGCCAAGCAGCGCCACCACCTTCTCGCGTGTCGCATCCCGACGATCACCGTAGACGGAGACCCCGACGACATCATTGACCTGTTCGTGCGTCTCAACTCCACTGGCGAGAAGCTCAGGTCCGCCGAGATCATGAAGGCGAAGTACCTCAAGAGCGCGTTCCTGAGGCGGGCCGCGCGTCTCGCCACGCAGTTGGAGGACCGTCTGGTGGCCTACGGCGTATGCTCGGCAACCGAGGTCCGCCGTATGCGGCACCTGGGGCTGATCGCCGACCTCATGGGGTCCTGCTACCGGGGTCACCCGCTAGACAGGAAGGCGGAGCTAGACAGGGTCATCGCCGGGGCGAGGGGAGTGCCTGAGTCCCAGTTGGCCGCGACCGCCAACGAGGTCAAGCGTGCCGTAGAGCGGGTCCTTATGGTGTTCCCGGACCTAGCCAGTACCCGGCTCCGAGGCATCAGCCACTTCTACAGCCTCTGCCTACTGGCGGCCGAGTGGGAGAGCGAACACCTCGTGTTCAAGAGCCAGACAGACCGCAAGCTGGCAGCATCCACTCTCAGATGGTTCGGCGAGGGGCTTGACCGCATCAAGATGAAGCACGACGCCTACGAGGCAATACCGCCCGAGGAGAGGAGCTTTGTGGACTACTGGATGACGCTCCAGGAGGGCACGGATAGCAGGCGTCAACGCGAGAGGCGGGCGGCTATCCTGCGGGGTGTGTTCAGGGGCTTCTTCGATCAGAAGGACCAACGGCGTCTGTTCACGCCGGAACAGAGACGCATTGTCTGGCTTGCCTCGAGGAAGCGGCAGTGCACCGGCTGCAAGGCTCAGCTCCGATGGGACACATTCACGGTCCACCACATCAAGGCCCACAAGCACGGCGGCAAGACCGATCTCGCGAACGCCGCCCTCTTGTGCAGGCCCTGCAACTCGAAGCTCGGAGCCGGTGGGTATTGAGGCCTTGGGTAGCGCATCGCCACCTGGCCCGCCGACGGCTCAGCTCTTGTAGGCGCCAACGGTGCGGCAGGGGCGCGTGACTCGCCGTCTGTGAGGCCCGTGCCTAGCTGTCGGGCGGCGCCCACAATCCGTCCCTCACGATGATGAGCCCGTTCAGCAGTTCCCGGCCGTCCCGCGAGGTCAGTCTCGCGCCGTCAGGACGCACGAGTTGATCGAGCCCCATGCCTGGCAGCACGAGTTCGATCTTCCTGTACCGGAACTGGGCGTGAGCAGCGTACTCGTCCCCATGTGCCGGGTCAACGAAGTGCTCTGGTGGGCGGAACAGCCGAAGCGCATCCACCTCCGCGATCCACTGTATCTTCCGGTCAACTGGCTGTGCTGAGTCATAGAGGAAGACTCTGAAGTGGGCTCGGGCCCGGCCGCCAAGCTGTTCGAGGAGTTGCGTCGCCGCTCGTGCTACGTTCTTGAAGGTCCAGCCGTCCCAGTGTGGACCCTCGCGATCCAACAAGGCAATGTGCTTCTCCAGCCCGTCTCGCTCCACCGCGCCCACCAACGCGATCCGCCTAACCATCAGGATCACCCCCTTGGCTTCGTCCGCACGCAGACCCACAGCTGGGACCTGCGACCGGTCGCCCGAGCGTTCGGCACGGATGGGCAGCGGCCCTCTCTGTGGCGCGTGGCCGCTGCAGCGCCTCCAGACCGCCGCCCTGCGTTCCCGATGGGGGTAGCCCCCACTTCCCTCTCGCCGCTCGATCCTGGCCCCTCTGCTACAGAGATCGCGCCGCCGAGACGCGCTCCGTATAGACGATCTCCAGGCAGGCGGAGACAGGCTCGTGCTCGCGGAGGCTCGCAGACGGCCCTCTCCTACCTTCAGTGGGCGTCGGCTCCACTCAGCGCATTGGGGGGAGAACAGCGGCCAGCAGCTCACTGGCGGCGGCAGCTACTGGTCGCCTGGTCGCCCGGATAACCCCCAGTTCATTGTCCCCGAACCAGTCAGAGGGTAGCCTGATCACCCGCTTCCTGTCCGCCCGAAGGTCAGGTGGCACGGTCACCTCGTGCACGATCGCCATCCCGATGTTCTCGTTGACTGCTGAGATCACTGCGGCGCCGCTATCGAGCTCCAGCCTCACGTTGGGGTTCGGGAGCCCCCTCGCCGCAAAGCGCTCGTCCAAGCGCTGGCGGAACCGGGCGTAGGGCCGCACCAGGACCAGCGGACCGCACGCGACGTCACCGAGTGTCAGACGTCGAGGGTTGATGGCAACCCCGGCACGCGTGCAGTCGGGTGGCAGGAAGAGAACTGTGGGGAAGCGGAGGCATGTCTCGTAACTCACGCCGATCTTCGACGGCTCGCCAAACCGGCTCCGGAACTCCCCCAGGTCCCCCGACACGATGCCCCAGTCGATCCGCCAATCCCGGACCTCGCTGACGATGGCCTCCGATGGACGCGATAGCAGAACGAGGCGAGAGTTCCGGAACGCCTCCGAAGCCCTTGCCGCCAACTTGGCTATCTCTGGTAGGAGCACGTGCTGCACGACAGCCTGGTGCGCTGCTACCCTGATGGTCGCGACGTGCCCCTTAGGGCTCGCCTCCCTTGACCGCTCAATCAACATCCCCAAGTCCGGATGCAGGGACTCGTAGAGCCTCATCCCGTCAGGAGTCAACTGCGTCGTGCGGACACGCCGGTGACCCCTCCGGCGCACTGCCACTAGCAGTTCATGCTCGCCGTGCCCCTCAAGGGTATCGAGCTCATCGTCAAGGGTCGAGGTCGCCAGACCGCATTCCCTGGCGGCCTGCGCAAGACTGCCGGCACCCTTGAGGAGACTGGTGGCCACACGGTAGAAGACCACCATCCCCTTGGGGTGGCTCTCAAGCGTAGGGAAGGCGTATCGCCTGCCGGGCATTGGTGACCCTCCTGGCATGTCCGGGAGTCCGGACACTGTCCGAGGCGAATAGGTGCGATTGTGGGCACAAGCCATAGGGCTGTAACCATCAAGAGGAGGCCCACACCAATGTTGGAGTCAGCCCCGTACCCGTCCCCTTGGTTCCTGCGGATCAACGGTGTCGCCCACGCATTCTCTCGGCAACTGGGCTGTTCCTGCGCTCGCTGCAAGCACATTGACTATGCGATGGCGAAGCCGCCGGGCATTCCCGCCCCATTCGGCGGGTGGCCCGACCCGCCTTGGCGGGCCAACACATCGGTGTCCCTGCTGTTCCCGGACAGCGAGGATCCGCACCGCGTCGGGGCCCATGTCCTCTTCGACGTGGGCGCTGGCGTCGTCGAGAGCCTGGCGGCGTCCGGACTCCACGGTCTCGAAAGGCTGGCGGCGCTTTTCCTAACGCACTGGCATCCCGACCATGTGATCGGCGAGAACATGCTGGGTGAATGCATCCGGCGCGCCGACGCTACCCGCGTCCCGATTTGCCTGTACTGCCATGAGGACACGTTCGCTAAGGTCGCGGAGCGCTTCCCTTACGATATGAGCCACAACTACTGCCATGTCCCGTTCGTCAATGGTGTGCCGTTCAAGGTCCAGGGCCTCGAAGGCCTCGAGTTCACTGCGATCCCAGTTCGGCATGGGAAGTACGAGGGCTGCGTAATGTACGTCGTCAGGGACATCGCGACCGGTACAAGGGTGCTGCTTGCTTGGGATATCGATGGGCCCCGGGCGACCATGGAGGACGGGGTTACTCGCAATGTCGATGTCTTCGGCGACCCGGCTCTGGCCGACGTCGAGATGCTCGTCTTGGATTCGAACACGTTCCAGGTCTCACACAACACGCGCGGCTTCCGCCGACATGGCACGGGACACACGAGCTTCCTGGAAGCGTGGGAGTACGTCCAGGCCTGCCGTCCGCTGAGCCTGGGGGTCGTTCACCTGAGCGGACACGAGGACTGGACTGGCGCCGGGATGCTCGGCCATGGGTGGACTGATGAGGAGTGGCATCGGGCTGTAAGCGACTACGCTCTCAGCCATCCAGTCGCTGGCCGCCAGGTGCACGTGCATAGGTTACTGCAGGGCACTGTCCTGCCCTCGTCGGCTCTGCGTGGTCCGGCAGTTGCTGTGGCGACGTAGGGCATCGGCTGCTGGAGGGCCTGGGAGTTCCCTTGCAAGGCGGCGGGGTGTTCTGTGCGAGTGGCGGTGATGCAGGTGAGGATCTGCGCGAACACGTCCCGCGTGACCGCAACCTCCGCCATCTGCAGCGCGAGTCGCCGAGCATGACGCATGAGCCGGGCTCGTCCTCGCACGTAGACCGCACGCACCCGGGGCAGCAGGCGCCGCTCCCGGGTACTAGCGTGCGCCCGTGGCGCGCCAGCGGGCGCTTCTGTAGGGCCACGGAGCGCTCTGGGTGGGTGGCGGGGATCAGCCCGTGTTGGGTGGCGA
>Ga0194111_10007480_pt1 | contig 12180 bp, 8 predicted proteins | sample TA2KigC300mmetaG_FD_146194 | JGI IMG/M metagenome (GOLD analysis project Ga0194111, IMG submission 146194) | Freshwater microbial communities from Lake Tanganyika, Tanzania - TA2015033 Kigoma Deep Cast 300m | ecosystem: Environmental > Aquatic > Freshwater > Lake | place: Tanzania: Lake... | reverse complement strand
CGCAATGAAATGCGGCAGCAGTTTGCCGGAGGAGTTCCTTAAAGAAAAATATCTCTGGTGCTCCCGCATGGAGGTAATGAGCACCTCGTCGGGCAACTGCAGGAATTTTTCCTCAAAATTTCCCAGAGTGAGGTTGGGGGATTCCACCAGAAAGGTGTTTTCCTGGACAAGTTCCGGGTTGGGCACGAGCTGGCCCTGCACCGATTGGGCCGCCTGTGCCAATTGGTCAACCAGGACAGCCCGGCGTTCGGCGGGGTCCACCAACACGTGCGCCTGGCCCAGGGCATTGAGGTAGTCACTGGCCGAGGCCGAACCCAGGTTTATGGCCTGGGGCGCCTGAAAGCGATGGCCATAACTGACCTGGCCGCTGGTGATGTCGCCCACCGTAAAGGGTATGACCTCCTGGCCGTACAAGGCCACGATCCAGTGGATGGGGCGGGCGAAGGTAATGGTCAAGGAGCCCCAGCGCATGGATTTAGGAAACGAGAGACTTAAAATCCACTCCGGCAGAAATTCCTGCAGGCGGTCTTTGGTAAGCAGGCCGCCGGTTTGCTTTTTTACGGCCAGATAAGGGCCTCTATCCGTGTTAACCACGATGAGATCCTTGACCTCCACCCCCTGGGTGCGGGCAAAGCCTAAAGCCGCCTTGGTGGGAGCCCCGTCCGCGTCAAAGGCCACGGCCTGGGGCGGCCCGATGATTTCCGCGGTGGTTTGGGCCTGCTGTTCTGCCACTCCGGAAGCCAAGAGGGCCAACCGGCGCGGCGTGCCCATGGTTCTAACGGTCCCTACGTCGATGCGCTCTTGTTCCAGACGATGCCGGAACGAGACCTGCATTTCTTCCAATACCGGTGGGATAAACCTGGCCGGAATTTCCTCAGTCCCGATTTCAATCAACAGATCAGCCGCCATGGTGTCCTCTATCTTATGCTGATTACGTACAATTATTATTGTGCCTTAACCCTTCAAGGGATCAATCCTGGTCAGCCCATCAGGTCGACCGATGCACCAGCGGAAAACCCATGGACTCCCGCTGTTTCAGATAGCCCTCGGCGCAGAGGCGGGCCATCTGGCGCACCCGTCCGATGATACGGCTGCGTTCCGCCACGCTGATGGCCCCCCGGGCATCCAACAGGTTAAAGGTATGGGAGCATTTCAGGCAATAGTCATAGGCCGGCAATACCAGTCCCAACCCGATGAGCCGGTGCGATTCTTTCTCATACTGCTCGAAAAGACTGAAGAGCATGCCCACGTCGGCCTGCTCGAAATTATAGGTGGAAAACTCCACCTCACCCCGGTGGTGGATATCGCCGTAGGTGACGCTGCCGGTCCAGATGAGGTCATAGACGTTGTCAATGCCCTGCAGATACATGGCAATACGTTCGGGACCGTAGGTCAGCTCCACGCTGATGGGATGCAGATCAATGCCCCCGGCCTGCTGAAAATAGGTGAACTGGGTGATTTCCATGCCGTCCAGCCACACCTCCCATCCCAGTCCCCAGGCCCCCAAGGTGGGGGATTCCCAGTCATCTTCCACGAAACGGATGTCATGGGCCAGGGGGTCGATACCCAGGGCCTTCAGACTGTCCAGATACTGTTCCTGGATATCCAGGGGCGACGGCTTCAATATCACCTGATATTGATAATAATGCTGCAGACGGTTGGGATTCTCGCCGTAGCGACCGTCGGTGGGACGCCGGGAAGGCTCCACATACGCCACGTTCCAGGGTTCCGGGCCCAAAACCCGCAACATGGTGGCGGGATTAAAGGTGCCCGCCCCCACTTCGAGATCGTATGGTTGCTGGATAATGCAGCCCCGGTCGGCCCAGAAACGTTCCAGGGTCATGAGCACATCTTGGAAATGCATGCCAGCTTCTCCTTTAAGGCCATTTCTTGGCTAAAATATTAAATATTCGTGCAAATTAACATCTCGGCAGGCTAATGTCAAGACGATTTCTCACCCCTGCCGGGACCAGGGCGCGGCCATGTCAGCCCTGCCGGGAAAATCCAGTTAGCTCAACCCCAGGTGCTCCCTGGCTTCGCCCACCGTGAAGAGAGAGCCGGTGACCACGATGAGATCGTTGTCTGCGGCCACACTCTGGGCTTTGGCCAGGGCTGCGGCCAGATCAGGAATGACGTAGGTCTCCTGGGGGCCGTTTTTAGCCAGGGACTCCAAGATCTCGGGACCGGCCGCCCGGTCATAGCGGGGGCGGGAAAAAATAACAACATCGGCCCGGGGGACCAGCCGGTTCAGGATGCCGGTAATATCCTTGTCGGCCATGACGCCCAGGACCAGGATCAAACGATCATAGGACAGGTCTCGGTCCAGGGCCTTGGCTAAAATCGCCGCGGCCGCGGGGTTGTGCGCCCCGTCCAGGATCAGGCGGGGGCGGGAGGAAACCTCTTCCAGGCGTCCCGGCCACCTTACCCCTGTCAAACCCTGCCGGATGGCCGCTTCGGGTATGGCAAAACCCCGCTCCTGCAGGAGTTCCACCGCGGCCAGGGCCACCGCGGCATTGCGGTATTGGTGCCGGCCGATGAGGTTGGTCTGGAGCTGGCTGAAATTCCCTCTAATGCCATCATAGCGGAATCTACCGTTACCCAGGCCCCGGGACCTGAAAGCCTTGCCGCCCCAATAAAGGGGGGCGTGCATGGCCTCGGCCGCAGCCTGAAGGGGAATGCGGGCGGTATGCTGCCGCACATAGGTGATCACCGGGGTCTTCGGCTTGATGATCCCCGCCTTTTCAGCCGCGATGGCCTGCAGATTGTTACCCAGAAACTCCCGGTGGTCCAAGGCGATATTGGTAATGATGGTCAATAGCGGCTGGACGATGTTGGTGGCGTCCAACCTGCCCCCCATGCCGGTCTCCAGGATAACGGGATCGGCCTTTTTCTGGGCAAAGTAGAGCAGGGCCATGGCCGTGACAAATTCAAAGAAGGTAGGCAGCTCATGAACGTCCACCACTGCCTTCACCTGATTGATCAGGCTCAGGACGTCGGCGTCCTGGATATCCCGGTCCTTCAGCCGGAATCGCTCATGGAAGTTTATCAGGTGAGGGGAGCTGTAGAAGCCCACCTCATACCCGGCCTGGGTCAGGATGGCCGACAGCATGGCCGCCACCGAACCCTTGCCGTTGGTCCCGGCAATATGCAGATAACGGCAGTGCTGCTGCGGGTTGTGGAGCCCGGCCAGCAGCCGGGCGGTGGATGAAAGGCCGAACTTAATCCCGAATTTCTGCAGGGCATAGACCCAGTCCAGGGCCTCGGCCAGGTTCGGAAAATCCCCCGAAGGAGTTTTAATGGTGTGGTTCGATGGTTCCATAGTCTCTATGATGCTCAATTAATGTCAGATCCAGAATCCTTCCTGCCAGTATCGGTGGGGCGGGCCGCCTTAGGCTGATGGGGGTCCGTCACCACCATGGCCTCTTCAAAGAAGGTCGAGAGCGCCTGCAGCTTTTCGGCCCGAAAATCTAAAGCCGAAAAGGCTTCCACCCAGGTTTCCACCAGGCAGAGCACCCAGGTGAGGGCATTGGCGCCAGAATAGTTAATGACCGGCATGGATTGCAGCAGCGCGTCGTAGCGTCGGGTGATATCCCCCCGCTGGCTGTGCACCAGGCACCAGGCCAGGTAACGGTATCGCATATAATTGTAGGGTCGGGGCGCTACCTGCCAGCTCACGATGCCCCACCGGTCCCCGGCGTCCACCAGCAGGTGCTCCGGGGTAAAACCGGTATGGGCCAGATTGGAACCCTGGGGGGCCAGATGAATGGAGGTCACGACCTCCACCCGCTGGGACAGTCTGGACCAAAAAGCCGTGGGCAAGGCATCATCCCGGGGCCAGCGGGCGGTGCAGTCAGAGACGAGTTGCTGGGCCCAGGCATAACTCTGGGCAGCCTCCTGGCGGCGGATGGCCAGGCCGTCCAGTTGGTAATCCAGGCCTGAACCCAATGCGGCTAAACGGCGGGCCGCTGCTCCCGGGGTGGTTCCTCCGACGGCCGTATTGCCCTGCAGACCCTGAAACATCGGTGCCAGTTTGAGGCTGCGGCAGAGGGCCGTCAGGCGCCCGCTCAACTCAAAGGCTGCGGCCAGGGCCTCGGCCGACTCAAAGTCCCCGTCACTGAGGACGATGCCGGGAATAAAGGCGTACACCAGATAAAACCCGGCCTCGGCCGTAATGATCCGGGGATAAGCGAAAGGAGGGTGCAGGCTTCTGAGATTATCCAGGAAATTTATTACTTGGGCCGTGGCCCCGGTCTTCACTGCTACGGCCTCCCCTGTCCGGGTGCGGCCCTTCCAGGTACGGCGTCCCAACCGTTCTTCCAGGCTTATTTCCAAATGGCGGGCCAGCGCCGGCGCATCGATGTATTCAAACGGATTCTTCACCGGGTTCCGAATGGCCGGAGGAAAGTTTTTTTCCGGCAGGATTGTTGAACTCGCAAAGAATTTTCTTCACCCCTCACCTTGACCCTCTCCCCTTAAGGGGCGAGTGGATCAATGATGAATTATTAGTAAGTTAAACTTCGGAGCAGACACCGCCGCCGTCATCGCCGCAGGAAGCGGGCCAGTTGCTGCCCGTAGAATTCCCGGGCATCTTCATCTTCCGGCCGGCTGAAGGTGGTGGGGTGCTTGCCTTCTTTGGCTTTCTTTAGGATAACGCCTTTTTCGCCGAACAGTTTCAGGGCGTTGCGGAAATTGGCGTCGGACAGGGCCTCGGCCCGCTCCACTTCGCCCACCTTATGGAGTTTCGTGCCGATGGATTGAATGCGTTTCAGGAAATCCCGCTCATTCCGGGGGCGTTTCTTGAGATATTTGATGGACCGGAAGGTTATCCAGTAGGATTCCAGATAATTGTGCAGCAGATTGGCAAAATACGACAATTCCTTCAGCCCCGAGGCCGATAACAGATAGGTGTCGGCATCCCGGCTGATAACGCCGATTACCCCCCGCTCGCTGAAATAATGCAGCATCCGGGTGACATTGGCCTCCGACCCCAGATCATCGTAAATGAATTCATACTTGAACAGATCCTTGAGGAAACGATAGTCGGCCAGGACCTGCTCCCCCCTGAACTCCACCCCTTGGGTGACCAGGATAGACATGGCCACCAGGGAGGCGGGGATAAAAAAATGAATAATGTTATCTTTATAGTATTCCAGGATTAACCGCTTGCCCTCATCAATGCTGTAGGCTCCCAGGCCCAGTTCATCGGCCAGTTCCTCTTCCTTTTCGATGGGGCTGATGAGCTTGCGGACCTCGCACAGGGCCAGGGCTTCTTCCACGGCCTCGGGCAGATGGGTCAGGGTTTCGGCCAGTTGCGCCTGCTGCGCCGCCAGGAAGTCGAAAAACACATTGATGATTGCCAATAATTCCCGCCGGTAAACGCCTTTCCGGGGATAGGTCAAGAGCGCCGCGCAGACCAGGGAAAAGGGGGTCACCACCGAGACCGCGTTGATATTTTGAATTATCTCAAAGGCCAGGTCCCGGGCGACGCCCCGTCGTTGTTCTTCTGACAACTGGTGGCCGTCCAGGTGATGCCGCTGGAGATATTCCGAAAAATAGATGGGGTCGCTGAAACGCAGATAAACCCGGCCGTAGCGTTTCTTGAGCAACTTGCGGATATGAAACAGCTGGCGCAGGGACTCGGCCTTTTTCTGGGTCCCTTTTAGCTCCGTGAGATAGGCCTTCTCCTCCATAACCTGGTCATAGCCGATGAAAGAAGGTATGAAGATCAGGTCCCGGGTCACGCCTTCCTGGTAGGCCCGTAAGATCATATTGAGCAGACCCAACTGCGGCAGCACCAGCTTGCCGGTGCGGCTGCGGCCACCCTCAATGAAAAATTCGATATTAAAACCCTCCTTGATGAGGGTTTTCAGATACGTGGCGAATACTTCCGCATAAAGCTTGGCCCCATGAAACCGCCGGCGGATATAGAAGGCCCCTAATTTGCGGAAAATGCTGCCCACCGGCCAGAAGGCCAGATTCTTGCCGGCAGCAACCCGGGGAGGATTAAGATTGCATTGATATATCATGTAGTTAAGAATTAAATAATCTATGTGGCTCTTATGGCAGGGGACGTAGATGAGAGTCCCCCGGAATGAGGCCCGACGTATTTTTTCAATCCCGGCCTCATCCAGGGAGATGCCCTCGAAGATATTCTGCCAGACCCATTTGAGGGTCTTGTCGGCCAGATGGGTGAGCAGGGCATTGTAGTCAGAGGCGATTTCCAAGTAGTAATTCTGCGCCTTTTTCTTGATCTTGGCGATTTTCTGGTTTTCCACCTCGGCCATGTGCTCCATGAAACTGGTGAGGTTCGGGTCGGTGAGGGTTAATTCCATGAATTCTTCCATGGATTTAATCACCGGTCCGGTGATCACTTTCCGGGTGAGGTCGATGCGGTTAATCAATTCCCGGCGGACATTCTGGGCCACTTCCTCCAATAAAAACTTTTCATTTTCTGGATCAGCCAGTATTTCCTGGAGGTTGAGGGGCTCAGCCACCTCCACCACCGCCTTGCGGCCGCGAAAGAAAAACAGGACCAATTTCCGCAAACGACCCGGATTCTCACTATCCCCAAAAAAGAGCTGCAACAGGCCCTTTTCCTCCCGCATCGGGTCTTTTTCCATGACCATCTGGGGTACCAGAAATATGGGGAGAGACTGTTCCTGCTGGATTTCCAGGAGATGCCGGATGGGGTCTTCTTTGGGCTGGTAAAAGCGCTGCCGGAAGCCCACCTGATCCACGAGAAAGAGCAGACCGGAGATGCGTTGCTCCAGAACCCATTGAAAATAGCCGTCCTGATAAGGGTTGGGCCAATGCCGCTTCTTGGTGAAATAGTTAATGGAAGCGGAAATTATCTGAATGAGATGGGAGAAGGGTTGCCAGACCCAGAGGTTGAGGTCAAAGGCGAATTCCGGCGGCGAGGCTCCCACCGCCCGGTAGCGGCGGTTGAAAAAAAGGAAATCCAAGCGGCTGCGATACTTCAGGGCATAGACAACGATGCCCTTTTCCCCCAATTGCCGCAACTCCTCCAGATGTCGGGGGGAGATATTGACCCGGGCAAAAACGCGATCCAGGGTGTGACGCAACAGAAAACTGGGGCGGCTGGGAAGATAACCATAGTAATGATAATCCCGTCCGCTGAATATTTTCACAAACCAGTTCTTGAGTCTGGTCAACCTGCCTTGGGGTCGGCTCGGCTGCGTCTCGGGAGCATGCATGGCTAGCATCCTTAAACCAATGAAGATAATTCAAAAAACCTGGCCGGCAGCCAATGCCGCGTCTTCGCCGGAAGAGGCGATAACGTCGAGGAGGCGAACGATAGAAGGTTTGGCCTGGTTAATGGACTTGGCGCTTGTGAAGTCAGGCCCGTGTCCCAAACATGCCGCGGCCAGAGGGTCAAGGTGAGGGGCGTACAGCTAACACCGTGCCTAAAGATGGAATTTAGCCCCGACTTCCCAACATATGTGACATGTTAATCAAAGTAACTGAATATATCGGTAAGCCCAAAAGTTGTCAAACAGTTTAATCTCGGTTCGGGCCGGGTGGCTTGACCACTGCAGCCGGAGTTGTGACTGTTCCAGGGCTCCCAGCAGCATTACGGGCAGAACGTTTAAACTTTCAAGAGCCAGGCAAAATGCCTCACTGGCCCCATCCTGGGACGGTCAGGGGCCATGGGAGAGAGATTTTTTCATATTTTTAAACAAAATACCCTTCATCACACGTTTATTAACAATAAATCGGCTTTTTCCACCTCAGGTAACCGAAAAACTTCTCCCAAACTTGACTTATAATTTTGATTTGGGAAAATATTTGCTTATAATTAACATTAGCGTTCAGCTATCACCAAAAACTTAGCGAATAAAGTCAACCAGTCGGGGATTGTAGAATTTATTTTTATATTTTAGTTAGTTAACTTTAATTCCGAAGTTGACGGCTGACCGCTTACTCATTAAGCTTGTCGTGTGTGTGGGCATGATCAGAGATTACCCTGGAGAGAAATTTTTCGAGGAGGGGCAAACCAAAGGCCTGTCGAGAGAAAACCACGTTCAAAGGAGGATTGCTGATGAAAAGGGAATTGTTGCTGCAAAATCCCCGCCCGGATGGATACCATCTGATGCTTGAGTTTTTCGGTTGTGACAGGGAGAAAATAGACTCGCTTCCCTATCTTCGTCAAGCAATCAAAACCGCCGTCAACACAGCCGGATTAACAAATCTCGGATCGCGTTTTCATAAGTTCCAGCCCCACGGGATCACCGGTTTTACGCTGCTTTCCCAATCCCACATATCTTTCCACACCTGGCCGGAATACGGCTACCTCGTTTTGGACGTGTTCACTTGCGGCCCGGAAGAACAGGCCAATCAGGTGGCCGACGTCCTGAAGCAACACCTGGAACCCTGCCAGGTGAAACGCCAGGTATTTCGCAAAGGCTTCCGTTACTATAAAAGTACATAAAAAGCCGGGTGAGGCGGCCATCCTGCCGGCCGAGAAACGCCCCTTTGGGGGCGGGGAAGGTATTGACTCTGATTTCTTCCATGCGATAATGAAGAGAATACCGGGCCTTGGCCAGAATCGAAACTACGGCAGTGTAGCGGGCGCCAAGTCCCCTGTTTTGCCTTTTGAAGTACACCCTTGATTAAGGATGGTTTTATGCCCAGGTCGGTTTTAATTATAGTCTGCTTTATTTTTTTATTCTGCAGTTGCGGCGGCAAGCAGGTGGTGGAAATCGATAGTCATCCCGCTCAAACCGTGGAGGTTGCCAAAGTTCCCAGCCACATCTCCCAGACCGAAGAATTCAAAAGTATCCAGGAACTTGCACAACGGAACGTGGTCAGCGCCGAGGAGGCCATCCGGATCAGCAACAGGATGCTGCAAGAAGAGATCGTCTCTGTCTTGGATGAGCAAACCCTAAATAACCTTGAGAAAATATTGTTGGCCGCCCTGCCGCAAAGCGGTAAAGAAGCACAGTCGGTGATCCAGCGGAATATGGGCATCGTTAATTTTTATAACAAAAATTACCATAAGGCCAGACAGGCCCTCCAGTATTCCAATGAAACAAACCCTCGGGACCCTCGCACACATTACTACCTGGCGCGTCTGTTCGACCACCAGGCCAGGATTTACGAGTCCAAGGGAGACGCCATCAGGGCCCAGCGGCACCAGAAACGGGCCCAGATCGAGATCGATACCGCCCGGAAGCTGGAACCGGGCAACCCCTTATATCGCCAAAAATTACCTTCTCTGGGAGATTAACCGTCCGGCATGAGAATTTCCTGTCCCCATTGCGGCAATGACACCGAATTCTATGAAGTGGCGGATGAGGTGACGATTACCACTTTTTACGTGCAAAACGAGGATGGCAGTTTTACGGCGGTCAATGACCGATCCGAGATCCTGGGGGAGGTGCGTTTTTTCTGCGGGGAATGCCACCAGGAAATAAGCCAGTTTCACGACCGCTTTCTCCAGATGCTTTTTTAATGGGCTTTCAGCGGTCAGCTAAGGATTACATTCAAATTGTTAGCCGCTCCCTGAATCTGTGGAATAACTTGCCGCTCGTCTTAGTGAGAAAGTAAAGTGGTCAGGGGTCAGTTGCTTACGAAAGTAGCATCTTTGGCCAAGATTCCATTAACCGCCTCGCCCCCCGCTGGCGGGGGGAGAGGGTCGGGGTGAGGGGGCAAGGATATTTCCATGGTTCGCGGGTGACATACAAGTCATGACAATGAGTTTTACTGAAAGCTGATTGCTGCCGGTTGAACGCCTTCCTTCCAAGAGTATTCCAGGATCTTCCCTGCCATGATCCACATTCCTTATCACACCCCGGGGGGCAAACTCAAGGCTGCCGCGGCGCTGGTCATGATTACCCTGGCCGTTGTTGCGGTTGTGGATCTTTCCGGGTTCCTGACACCTTACTCCCTGAAGACGGGGGATCTGCTGTTCCGCCACCTGCCTTTACGCCCTGCCTCTCCGGATATCGCCGTCATCGCCATCGAGCAACCCGATATCGATTTCTTCCGGGATCGGGGTCTTGGCTGGCCCTGGCCCCGGGAGCTCTATGCCCCTCTGGTGGATTTTTGCCGTCGGGCCGGGACCCGGGCCGTCATCTTCGACCTGCTTTTCACCGAAAGCTCCATATATGGTAGAGAGGATGATGAAAAATTCGCCCAGGCCATGAGGGCCGCGGGTAATGTCATCCTCCCGTTTTTCTTGTCCCAGGGTTCCAGGGAACCGCACCCCGGGACTGCGACCATCCTGCAGCAGCACAGCCTGCCCATAAACGGGGCGCCTCCGGGTTTCGGCAAGGAATATCAGGCCATCCTGCCCCCCATCCCGCCGCTGCTGGCTGCGGCCCGGGGACTGGGAAATGTAGAAGGCTCGCCGGATCCTGACGGCGTTTTTCGACGGCTGCCGCCGGCAGTTCCCTTTCAGGACCGCTGGCTGCCCCTGCTGGCCTTTGCCGCCTTCCAGCTTTTTCACCAGCCCGGTCCCTGGGAGTTCCAGGCCGGCGCCCTGGTGCAGGGAAGTTTCCGTGTCCCCCTGGACCGGGAGGGGCAGGTCCTCCTGAAATTCCGCGGTCCCAGCCGCTCTCATCGCCGCTACAGCGCCGCCAATGTGATTCAATCGGAGGTCCGCTGCCTCCACGGTCAAGCCCCCATTTATCCGTTGGCGGATTTCACCGGCGCCTGGGTCCTGGTGGGCGCCACCGCCCCGGGCCTGTTGGACCTTAAGCCCTCGCCCCTGGCGCCCGTTTATGCCGGCGTGGAGCTTCATGCCACACTCTTGGATAATCTTTTGCAGGGAGATTTTTTAACCCCGGTGCCCCGTTGGCTCACCTGGCTCTGGACTTTTGCCCTGACGCTCAGCGTCACGGTGATGGTCCTGTTTGCCCGGCGCCTCGTGGTGATCCTCTCCGCCCTGGTACTCCTGGTTCTCCTGCATATCGGAGCGACCGCGGCCTTGTTTATGCAGGGCTGGCTCCTGGCGCCGGTGCTCCCGGCGGCCGGACTGGGACTGGCCTTTGTCTTGACCGCGGCCTTTAGCTATGCCACCGAAGGACGGCAGAAACAGGCCATCCGGAGCATGTTCTCCCGCTATATGTCCGAGGACGTCATCAACCACCTGCTCCGGCACCCGGAAAAGGTCCGGTTGGGGGGCGAACGGCGGCGGTTGACCGTTTTTTTCTCGGACCTGGCCAACTTTACCACCCTGTCCGAAAGCCTGCCGCCAGAAATGGTGGTCAATCTTCTGAATGACTATTTGTCGGAAATGACCGATATTATCCTCCAGGAACAGGGCACGGTGGACAAATTTGAAGGAGACGCCATTATGGCCTTCTGGGGAGCCCCCTTGCCCCTGGATAATCATGCGGTCCGGGCCTGCCGGGCCGCCCTGCGGCAACAGGAGGCGCTGGCTAAACTTAATCAGCGTTTCCAGGAAAAGGGCTGGCCGCTCCTGCAGTGCCGCATCGGGCTGCACACCGGGGAGGCCGTGGTGGGCAACCTGGGTTCCCAGAAACGCTTTGACTATACAATTATCGGCGATACCGTTAATCTGGCCTCCCGCCTGGAGGGGCTCAACAAATTTTACGGCACCGAGATTCTGGTAAGCTACAGCACGGCCCAGGAGTGCCAGGGTGTCATAGAATTCCTGGAACTGGACTGGGTGGTCGTAAAGGGCCGGGCCACACTACTGGCGGTGTTCCAACCCCTGGGCCGGCATGGAGAACTTATGTCTGCCCGGATGAACGCCCGGATGGCCTTTGCCGCAGGGCTGCGGTATTACCGACGGGGAGAGTTTGACCTGGCCTGGCAGTCTTTTCAAGAGGCCCTGCAGCACTGGCCGGACCATGGCCCCAGTTCCGTCTTCAGCCAACGCTGCCGGGACCTTCTGGCCCAGGGGCTGCCCGACGGCTGGGACGCCGTCTTCCGGCCGGATAAAAAGTGAGAGGGCATTCAGCTTTCAGCTGACATTCCGCGAGGAAATGAATGTCGTGCTCTGCCATCAGGTCCAGATTTTCCGGGGTAACGGTCGCACTATCGGCAATATAGGTGAAAGCACTCGTGGAGGCGAAACAACGGCGTGCGCCCCGAGAGGGTGTCCAGGATAAGCCCCAAAACAACTATCCCCGGCGAAAGCTCCATCTGGCCATCGATGAGGCGATCCACTTCCTCGATGATTCCGAGCTTTCT
>Ga0194111_10007478_pt1 | contig 12182 bp, 11 predicted proteins | sample TA2KigC300mmetaG_FD_146194 | JGI IMG/M metagenome (GOLD analysis project Ga0194111, IMG submission 146194) | Freshwater microbial communities from Lake Tanganyika, Tanzania - TA2015033 Kigoma Deep Cast 300m | ecosystem: Environmental > Aquatic > Freshwater > Lake | place: Tanzania: Lake... | reverse complement strand
GTTTCCCTACGCGGTAAACGATCATCAAACAAAAAATGCCGAAACCCTGGTGAAAGAGGAAGCCGCGGCAATGATCCCGGAAACCGAGCTGCATGGTGAAAAACTGGCCGACACGATCAAGCATTACTACCACCATCCAGAACTGATCCGGAAAATGGAACAGAAATCAGCACGCCTGGGAAACGTAAACGCCGCAGCAGAGATCGTAGATGCGTGCATAACCTTGACGGGGTGATACATTTTTTATCAAATTTTGGTGGATTTAATACAAGATATAGTATATATGAATGCGTACTATACAATATACAGTGAGTAAAACCCTTTAAGGAGCCGGCCGGCAGATTACACTACACTCTCCGGATACGCCGGGTGGAAATATGAAAAACAACCATAGAAAAGACAGCATGCGAAGAAAAATCAAACGCATCCATTTTGTCGGAATCGGCGGCATCGGTATGAGCGGTATTGCCGAGGTTCTGCTGAATCTCGGTTATACGGTCAGCGGGTCTGATCTGAGTCTGTCCGACATTACCCAGAGATTATCATCGCTGGGTGCAAAAATATGTTCAGGCCACGATGCCTCTCACCTGGGTGATGCGGATGTGGTGGTAACTTCAACGGCAGTCAGGTCTCACAATCCGGAGGTTCAAGAGGCACACCGGAGAAACATCCCCGTCATACCGAGAGCGGAGATGCTCTCCGAACTCCTCAAAATGAAGTTCTCCATCGCTGTTTCAGGGAGTCATGGGAAAACAACGACAACTTCCATGATTGCCACTGTTCTCGCATACGGAGGACTCGACCCCACGATGGTGATCGGTGGAAAGCTCGCAAGTATCCAGAGCAATGCGAGGCTGGGGGATGGAGAGGTAATCGTGGCAGAGGCCGATGAGAGTGACCGTTCGTTTCTCAAGCTGTCACCATCACTGGCCGTGATCACCAACATCGATCTCGAACACGTCGACCATTACAAAGACATCGAAGAGATCAAGGAAGCCTTTTTGCAGTTCGCCAACACCGTCCCCTTCTATGGTTCCACGATTCTGTGCCTGGACGACGAGAATGTAAAAAGCATTCTCCCGCTGATAAAGAGAAAAACGATTACCTATGGACTTGTGGCTCCCGCTGATTACAGGGCAACAGACATCATCTTTTCCGGATCGACCTCACACTTCAACGTTCATTACAGGGAGAATTTTCTCGGTACCGTAACGCTCAGTGTACCGGGTCTTTTCAATGTATACAACGCCCTGGGAACAATCGCGGCAGTGCGTGAACTGGATGTCAACTTTCACGCGATCAGAGACGGCCTGAAAAGTTTTACCGGCGTTCACCGCCGACTCGAAGTAAAGGGAACTGTTCGTGGAATCACTGTTGTCGACGATTACGGCCATCACCCGACCGAAATAAGGGAAACCCTCATGGCCGCAAAACAGGTATGGCAGAACAGACTCATCGTGGTTTTTCAACCGCACCGCTATACCAGGACAAAAGGCCTCTTCAACGAATTCCTCACCGCTTTCCCCAGTGCGGATACACTTATTGTAACCGACATCTATGCCGCCAGTGAAGACCCCATAGACGGTATCAACGCCCTGAATCTCTGTGAAGGCATCAGGAGTCGCGGTCACAAAGACGTCATATACATCCCGAATTTCGACGACATTATAAGTCATTTGCTTTCAATAGCGACCAGCCCGGATGTCATTATCACCCAGGGAGCAGGAAACGTGTGGAAGATCGGAGAAGAATTTCTGAAAAAAGCCTCGATGCCACAGGGCTAAGCGAAAAGACCGTATGCTGAAGGATGAAACGGTTAAAAATAAATTAAAAGATCTGGTATCTGGAAACGTTCTGTTCGACGAGCCGATGGAACATCATACATCAATAGGCGTGGGAGGAAAGGTCGATGCGCTGGTGTTCCCGTCGAACAAAGAGGAGTTAAGCAAAACAATCGCCTATCTTCGATACTGCCGCATACCTTCCATGCCCATCGGCAATGGGACAAACGTGATAGTGAAAGACGGCGGATACAGGGGAGTTCTTATTTCCATGAAACGTCTTAATACCATGAAAATAACGGATCAAAATGCGGATCGGGCCTCAATTTATGCGGATGCGGGGGTCATTCTCTCCGACATGGTCAGCCTGGCGGCAAGAAATTCCCTGTCCGGTATCGAGTTCTGCGCCGGTATTCCCGGGAGTGTCGGCGGAGCGGTTAAGATGAATGCAGGGGCTTACGGCGGTGAAATCAAGGATGCCGTCGATACCATCAATCTGATGAATCAAAACGGAGAGATTACTGCCGCCGGAAAGGAATCTCTCAAGTTCGAATACAGAAATCTCGATCTTCCGGAGGGCATGATTATTCTCGGCGCCTCATTCCTGTTCAGACAGGGACTCCCGGAAAAGATTCAGAGCAGGATCGCGGAAATCCTGATTACAAGGAGGAAAAAACACCCCCTGGAGTATCGAAATGCCGGATCAATATTCAAAAATCCCAGGGGAAATGTTCCCGCCGGAGAGATAATCGATACCCTCGGACTGAAAGGTATTCGATCGGGCAACGCGATGATTTCGGAAAAGCACGGGAATTTCATCATCAACTTAGGAGGTGCCCGGGCGAAGGACATCATTGATTTGATTCAATTGGCGAAGAGAAGGGTCATGGAGGCAAAGGGCGTAACCCTGGAGACGGAAGTGAAGATTATCGGGGAAGATTGATGAAACGATCTCTCATATCAAATTTCTCAGCGAAAAAAAACAGGTTAAAGAGACGATCTCAGCATATTTTCCGTGATATGCTCAAGGCATTCGCGCTGGTGTGCCTTATCTCCGTATCAGTCACATCAATGATCTACGGGTATCACTTCATGATCTGTTCCCCCTATTTTAAAATAAAGGAGACCATAGTCCGCGGTTGTAAAGAGCTTACGGAAAAAGAGATCCTTGCCCTGGCATCTGTCCAGCCGGAACAAAGTATCTTCGGTATAAACGCGAACGCAGTGGAACGCAGGATTGCCCAGAATCCATGGGTGAAAGACGTGTACGTGGGAAGAGAGCTCCCCGACCGTTTGGTGATAGAAGTAGTAGAGAGAACGGCGGTTGCCCTGATCAATCGCAACGACGGATTCCACCTCATGGATTTCGATGGTGTTCTTTTTAAGAAACTTGAACACGGCGATAACGCCGATCTCCCCGTACTGAGCGGATGCTATACCGAGGGAAACACAGAATCCGCCCTTTTCAAGAAATCCCTTGAACTCCTCCGCTACCTTTCGTCATCAAAAGAATTTCTCACCACGAAGAACGTGTCGGAGATTCACGGCAACGAGGTCTTCGGTCTTTCCCTCTTTACCAGCGGCGGACTCTGCCTCAGACTTGGTTTCGACAGCTACGAAAACAAATTGATGAGACTCGTCCCTGTCATGGAAGACCTCGAAAGGAGGAACCTGAATCTGGGATTTCTGCTCATCGATCTCAATGATCCCACGAAAATCACCGTTCAGAAAAAGAATGTGTTTGATTCTCCCGCAACCACGGGAACGAAGAAGGCGTACAGGATATGATTCTCACCATCGGTCGGTGCTTTAAGATAAGCAGGAATAATGGCCCTCTGATCAACGTTCAGGGTTTGTGACACAGATGAAAGGCAGATTAAAAAAGGGCAGGAAGGGGCATGTAATCGTCGGCCTGGATATAGGCACCACGAAAACCTGTGCCATCGTGGGTGAAGCAACAGACACGGGTATCGACATTATCGGCATAGGTTCTCACCCTTCCGAAGGACTGAGAAAAGGTGTCGTGGTGAATATCGACACCACGGTTGACGCCATCAAAAAGGCGGTGGACGAAGCCGAACATATGTCCGCCTGTGAGATCAGTTCCGTGTATGTAGGTATTGCGGGAGGACATATAAAAAGCCAAAACAGCCTCGGAATTGTTGCGGTGAAGGGCCGTGAAGTGAATGCGGAAGACGTGAAAAGAGCAATTGAAGCATCAAAAGCCATCGCCATACCACTGGACCGGGAAATTCTGCACACGCTTCCTCAAAATTTTATCGTCGATGACCAGGACGGAATACGGGATCCCATCGGAATGTCCGGTGTGCGGCTCGAAGCCAAGGTTCACATCGTCACAGGATCCGTTACATCAATACAAAACATTGCGAAATCGGTGAATCGTGTAGGATTGGACATAGACGACATCGTCCTGGAACAGATCGCATCGAGCGAGTCCGTTCTCAGCAACGACGAAAAAGATCTGGGAGTAGTGCTGCTGGATATCGGCGGTGGCACCACGAACATTGCAGTATTTTCGGACGGGAGCATTAAACACAGCGCCGTCCTGCCGGTGGGAGGCAATTACATCTCCAGTGATATCGCAACCGGATTGAGAACGCCGCTCATCGAAGCGGAAAAAATCAAGATACGGTACGGCTGTGCCTACACCCCCATGATACCGAAAGATGAGATCATAGAAATCCCCAGTGTGGGTGGTCGGGAACCGAGAGAAGTTTCGCGGCAGGTATTGGGACGGATCATCGAGCCCCGAACCGAGGAAATCCTGAACATGGCCTACCGGGAAATAATCAAATCAGGTTATGAAGATATACTCGCTGCAGGTGTTGTTCTGACGGGAGGAACGTCCCTTCTCGAGGGTATCACCGAAATGACGGAGCACGTTTTCAATATGCCCGTGAGAAGGGGATGTCCCGCAGGTGTGGGGGGGCTCACCGACGTGGTGAACAGCCCTATGTACTCCACCGGAGTGGGACTTATTATCTACGGAGGCAAAACGCTGTCCAGGGGCACGACCGGAAGAGCTGCAGGAAACATATTTGAGAAATCAACATATAAACTGAAAAAGTGGCTATTAGATTTTTTTTAAAGGGGAGGGATGGCTATGTTTGAATTAGTCGAGCCGGGTACGGAAACCTCGGCAAAGATTAAAGTGATCGGCATTGGCGGAGCCGGAGGAAATGCGGTAAATACCATGATCTCATACAACCTGAAGGGTGTTGTGTTCATCGCGGCGAACACCGACTCTCAGGCTCTTGGAGCATCCACTTCGCCAATGAAAATTCAACTCGGCACCGAGGTCACAAAAGGACTCGGCGCCGGCTCAGATCCCGACTTGGGAAGAAAAGCGGCCATCGAAACGAAGGATCTGTTGAGGGAAAAAATTCAAGGTGCGGACATGCTCTTCATCACCGCGGGTCTCGGTGGCGGCACAGGTACAGGGGGGGCGCCTGTAGTGGCGGAAATATCAAAAGAGCTGGGTATCCTCACCGTGGCCGTCGTGTCCAAACCATTTCTCTTCGAGGGAAAAAAGAGAAATACACAGGCGGAAGAAGGTGTTGCGGAACTGAGAAAAATCGTGGACACTCTCATCGTTGTTCCCAACCAGAGACTCCTCAGCCTGGGAGGGAAAAATCTCTCACTCCTGGAAGCCTTCAAAAAGGCGGATGACATTCTCTATCACGCCGTCAAGGGAATCTCAGACCTGATCATGATTCCGGGATTGATCAATCTCGACTTCGCCGATGTAAAGAGTATCATGTCGGAGATGGGAATGGCTCTCATGGGAACCGGAACTGCCAGCGGAGACAACAGGGCTGTGGAAGCCGCGCAGAAAGCAATATCCTCACCCCTTCTGGAAGAGAACACCATTCAGGGCGCACACGGTATCCTTCTGAATATCACGGGAGGCCCTGACATGACCCTTTTTGAGATAAACGAAGCGTCCTCCCTTATTCAGGCGGAAGCCCACGAAAATGCCAATATCATCTTCGGAACCGTTGTCGATGAAAATATGGGAGACGGGATACGGATCACCGTCATCGCTACCGGTTTTGATACTGCTGTGAAAAAGAAGCAGGGTATCACCACTATGCCACGGCAGGGCTCATATAAAAAAGAGGATCTCTCCCGGCCCGCGTATTTGAGGCAGGAAAAGCCGGGTGAAAACGTAAATGTCGTCAAGATGGGAATGGTTGATGATATAGACCCCGTAGACATCGCAATACCAACCTTTCTACGAATGCAGGCGGACTGAGAGAAACACTATTCCCTCATGCACGTACGCCGGAGGTAACGATTTACATTCGATATTACATTGAGAATATTGACCTTATAAATCATTAAACGAAACTTCAGGATTTATCTCTTTATGTCCTGGAAACTAAAAAAAAAGTTCCATGATATTTTAGATCAGGAAAGAGGCTATGAGAAAAAAATATGGGGGACATCTCCTGCGGTTTGTCTTGCATACCCTAATTATTACCGCACAGGAATGTCCAACCTGGGGTTTCAAACCATCTATGCGCTCATAAATCATCATACCTCGTCTGTCTGCGAGAGAGTCTTTCTTCCGGACCCGGAAGATGAAGCGCTCTTTGCCCTCAAATCAATCCCTCTCTTCAGTATGGAGTCACAAAAACCACTGACCGATTTCCATATCCTCGCCTTCTCCGTCCCTTTCGAAAATGATTATCCGAACATCCTGAAAATCCTCGATATGGCACGGATCACGCTCTTAGCTGACCAGAGGGGAGACGACGAACCGCTTATCATGGGTGGTGGCGTCTCTCCAAGCCTCAATCCCGAACCTCTGGCCGATTTTTTCGATCTTTTCCTCCTGGGTGAGGGAGAAGAAGTTCTTCCTGAATTCCTGCACCTCTTCGCATCCTGCCATGCCCTCGGCATGTCCCGTAAAGAGCTGCTCCTGCGTATTCAGAGAGAGATCGCGGGAGCGTACGTTCCGCAATTTTACGAGATACAGTATTCATCACACCATCTCATCGAGGATATTCGTCCCGTTCATGCCGCGCTTCCCAAAAGGATGGAGAAACGATGGATCCGCAACATAAACACTTTCACGACCGAACAATGCATCTCAACCCCGGCAACGGAGTTCAAGGATATGTTCCTTACGGAAGTGAGCAGAGGATGCCGGCGCGGCTGCCGGTTCTGCGCGGCAGGATTTCTCTATAAGCCGGCGAGATTCAGAGATCTGAACACACTCGCATCATCCTTTATGAGAGGCATCAATGACCGCAAGAGGGTCGGACTCTTAGGAACCGCGGTTTCCGATCACCCGGAAATTCACTCCCTTTGCGAGTATGTCTTAACACATAAGGGCAGTGTATCCATGGGATCTCTCCGGGTGGATCGATTAGACGAGAGAATGGTCTTACTGCTCGCGGAATCAGGGGTAGAAACCATCTCCCTGGCTCCGGAAGCGGGTACCCAAAGGCTTAGAAACGTTATCCAAAAAGGCATCACGGACGAGCACATTGAGAACGCGGTTGAATTGATCATCGCACACGGTATTTTCAATATCAGACTGTATTTTATGGTAGGATTACCCACCGAAACGGAAGAAGACATTGAAGGTATCGTTCACCTGGTAAAAAGAATAAAACACCATGCGATCAAATGCTCGGCAGGGAAAAAACGGTTCAGACGAATCACCCTCAGCATGAACCAGTTTATCCCCAAACCGGTTACTCCGTTTCAATGGCACCCTCTGGAGAATATCAATCTGGTGAGAAAAAAAATGCGAAATCTGGAAGGCACACTCCGCAGGGAAAAGTCTGTGAAGGTGATTCACGATGTCCCGAAATGGAATTACATCCAGGCATTGCTCTCCCTCGGCGACAGAAGGATCAGTAAGATTCTCCTTGCAGCCCATAAAAATAACGGCAACTGGTCAAAGGCATTCAAGGAGGTCAATGTGAATCCCGATTTCTATGTATACCGCCATAAGTCCTTTGAGGAGATACTGCCGTGGGACATCATCGACCACGGGATCAGCAAACAATACCTTTATAAAGAATTCAGGACGGCTATGGGATCCCACTAAAAATATGAAGACTTTCACAATCGCCACCTACAATGTAAATTCAGTAAGATCCCGTCTTCACATCATCATACCATGGCTCAACAAGTATCGACCTGATGTACTCTGCATGCAGGAAACCAAGATTGACGATACACTATTTCCCTCATCCGAGTTCGAAGGTGTCGGCTACAGGGTGTTTTATAAGGGGGGGAAGCAATATAACGGCGTCGCTGTGGCATCCATGGAGGAGCCCGAGGCGGTATCGTTCGGTCTTGACGACGGCGGTCCTCCTGACAGAGACCGACTCTTCAGAGGGGTTTTTTCAGGGATCTCCGTCATCAACACGTATGTACCGCAGGGGCGCGACCGGGCAAGCCCGCATTTTACGTACAAACTCGAATGGTTCGGACGCCTGAGACGCCTCCTCGAGACGTCCTATTCCCCCGCGAGGCCACTGATCTGGTGCGGCGATCTCAATGTAGCTCCCGAATCGATTGACGTCCACAATCCCAAGAGTCTCCTGGGGCACGTATGTTTCACTCCGGAAGTATGGGAGGCATTTGCAGCAGTGAAGTCGTGGGGATTGATAGATACGTTCAGAAAGCTCCACCCGGATGAACCCGGACACTATACATTTTTCGATTACAGGGTACCTAAATCCGTGGAAAGAGGTTTGGGATGGAGAGTTGACCACATTCTGGCTACCGCACCTCTTGCGGAAAAGTGCATCCGGAGCACCATTGACATGAGTGTGAGAACGACTCAAAAACCTTCCGATCACACCATTCTTGTCGCCGAATTCAAACGATGAAAAAGAGAAAAGAGATATCCGATATCCTCAAGGCAAATGAAGCAATTGCCAGAAAATTCCTCAAAATCGAATCGATCCTTCCGAACATTCTCAACGTGAAAGAACTCTTCGAAACAATCGTCATTCAATTAGAAGAGGAATTTCACATCCCCTTCGTATGGATCTCAATCATCAATAAAGATGAGACGGCAGATCTGATCAAGATCCTGAGTGCTTCAAAAATCCTTGAGGAACGTCTCAACACGACAGATCAGGCAACTTTCCTCAACCTTGTTTCACACAGTACCACGCCTGTGCTCGTGAATGACGATCTGAAGCCGTTTTACAGATTACTCCCGCAGAACAGGAAATTCTTTATCAGATCTCTCGCAGTGGCTCCGATTACCCTTAATGACGAGATTATCGGCAGCTTCAATCACGGCGATTTCTCCCACCTCCGCTACCAGCCGGGAATGGACACGAGCCTTCTCCAGAAGCTGACTTCGCACATCTCCGCCATTCTCTCACATCTCATGAAACGGAAAAATCCTCTTTCCCCGGTCTCCTGAGAGGAGAGAAGATTACCTCAAAAAATACCTTCATAAGAAGGCCGGTTTCCATAGCCCCATTGCCGGGTATACCGTGCTCATGTAACCGGCCCTTCCTTCACTTTATAATGAACCATCACTGCTCATCGACCCCGCTTCTTTCATTCATGTCCACACAGTCGTTTCTCCACAGGCAGCCCTGTTCCCCACAGTGTTCAACCCTGGAAGTTCCGAAGCAGTCGATGTTGTTCTCCTCCCGTTGAATGGCTCTTATCACGTCCGTTTTTTTCATGCGAAACGTACTGATGCCCATGTCTTTAGCCATTAACTGGATTTCTTTAAATTTCATTGGCAATTTCCTCCTCTAAACCTAAGAAATAAGGTATTTTATAAATTCCCCTTAAAATATTGAATGAGTGCCTCGTAGAGGGTTGATTCTCCATCTCCCGATCGAAGTGATCCCGATGTGTCGTTTTTGAAAAATTCTTTGTGGGCAGATACAATTACCTCCCCCAGAACATCTGGTACTTCATTCCTCCGCGACAGAGCCTCATCTTCATAATACCCCATGGATGCTCCTCCTTATCCACTCGTGTCCTCCGGGTTTACGGAATAAACGGCCTTCAAAAAAGCACAAGGCTTGTGCATTAACCGGTAATGCAGGAATTCGTCATTTTACTAAGCGATATAATCCCCAAGCGCAATATGAAAAAATTGGGGGGAATATATAGGGGGATATCCTATATTAAGTGAGAGTTAACAGATAGGATCTGAGGTTGGCTTTTCTCTTTTTCAAATCAAGTTTATACCTGATATTATTCCTGTGAAAATCGATTGTTCCCGTTGCGGTGTTCAACAATCCAGCAATTTCCTTGGTGGTCTTTCCTTCCTTGATGAGGTTCGCGATCTGGAGCTCCTTCGGCGTGAAGTTCAAATATTTCGATGACAACCGCTGCGAAAACGGAGAGGTGACGTCCCGTAAATTTGCTTCGATAATATTGATACATGTCATAATATCGGGATCCAGGTCGCCCTTTTTCAACTTTTCCATATAGGGCAGAACAAGCTGCCTCACGTTTGCCAGTACTCTCCCTTCAAGCTCCTCTTTATCCTTTTCCCTCTGTTTCAGCAAAACTTTGAGGGCTGTGTTGAGTTCCTCCAGGTTATGGGATTTCACTTCCAATTCCCTTTCCCTTCTCTTCAGCGCCTCCTCCGCCCGCTTGCGCTCAGTAATGTCTAAAAAAGATGCCACACTTTTTTTCGTTCCCGGTATCATGGCAATTGTCAAATAAACATCCCTGATATCCCCTTCCCTGCCAATGAATCGAAATTCATAGTTCCTTGGAGCTGCATTCGGATCAATCCTCCGCAAGCGATGATACTCACGCATCCTCTCCACATCATCCGCATGGATGAATTCAGTCCAGCTTTTCTTGCCCTCCAATTCCGCTTTGGAATATCCGGACTGCTTCTCAAGTTCGGTGTTGACCAGAGAAATAGTGGTATCCTCTTCGATGATCATTGTTGCGGATGCCGTCGTCTCAAAGATGGTTCTGTATCTGTTTTCGGATTCACTGAGTGCTTCCTGGATCTTTCTCTTCTCGGTAATGTCCTCCACCATCTCTATCGCCGCAACAACATTTCCGTTGCGATCCATAATGGGAGAGGAAATAATCCTGTAATTTTTTATCTCGCTCCCTGAAGGCGTCTCCGTCACGGACTCATGAAGCTGCCCGTCCTGCAGTGTCTTGTAGGTAGGACAGTATGAACAGACTTCCTCCCTTGGGGGGTTGTTAAAAGACCTGTAGCATACAGGACGTGTGGAGATATCGACATCGGGATACCACTTTCTCATCTGAGTGTTCAGATTCAGAATTTCCATATCCGGGCTAATCAGGGACACGCCGATACCGATATTTTCGATGACACTTTTATACCTCTCTTCAGATTCTCTCAAAGACTTCTCGGTCTGCTTCCGCTCGGCAATTTCTGCTCGGAGTCGTTTATTAATCTTTCGTATATCCGCCGTCCGTTCTTCTACCAGATTTTCAAGGTCGTCATGATAACGCTTTAACTCCTCCTCAATTCGCATGCGTTTAGTGACATCACGGATGGTGATTAAATCCGCCGATGCATCTTCAAACATAATTTTTGTGCCTATGCCCTCCACCCACTTTTCCTCACCTGCCGCCGTTCTCACTCTATAAACCCTGTAATCTGTTAAGCCACCGCGCTTACCCTCTTTTATAAGTTCAATATCACGGACCACAGAAGTCACGGACTCAGGATGGATAAATTCAAAGACGTTCCGCCCGATACAATCAGAAGCTGCTTCTAATCCTATGAGCTTTGCTCCCGCCCTGTTTATGAACTTAATTGTTCCATCCCAGCCGATAATGCCTACCGCATCCAGCATATGATCTACGAGGGTGATGAAAAGTTCCTCATGACCCTTTAATGATCCACCCTCACCTGTATTTACATTATTGCCATTTTCCATTCCACGCCCTCTTGAAAACACATTCTTTCTGCGGATAAGGTATCACGCAAAATGCGAAGTTTTTACCGCATAATGTTAAAATTGTCAACCGGTCAAGATTGCCGGGCACGCCTGCCAACAATGCACAGCGGTTTGTTGATATCCATTACCCTTTACGCAATATACAATTCGTGATAGTAATTCAAGCACCGTAGCGATACGGCCTGCTGTGATAATTTCAAACATATGTGAATACCATGGGGCGAAAATTCCGCAGAAAGCTGAGAACCTGGAATCATAAAAAGATGACAGTGGAAGCGGAACCGGTACTGAAAGGAATTTTCGCAAAAATCGGAAAACCCGCATTACAGCCATTCCGTCCTGATCCCTTCCAGCTGAAGGCCACTGAAGCAATCCAGAGAACCGACTGCCTGGTGATCGCACCTACCGGAGCGGGGAAAACATGGATTGCGGAACAGGCAATTCTCTCAGTCTTCAATAAGGGGGGGAAATGCTGGTA
>Ga0194111_10007475_pt1 | contig 12183 bp, 9 predicted proteins | sample TA2KigC300mmetaG_FD_146194 | JGI IMG/M metagenome (GOLD analysis project Ga0194111, IMG submission 146194) | Freshwater microbial communities from Lake Tanganyika, Tanzania - TA2015033 Kigoma Deep Cast 300m | ecosystem: Environmental > Aquatic > Freshwater > Lake | place: Tanzania: Lake... | reverse complement strand
AAGGGCGCCACGATCAACTGGCAATTCACCATCGAGGATGCCAGGAGAAAGCTCACGAAACTCTACCCATCAGCTCTGTGTTGACAGAGTACTAGTTTCACCGTGAAGTCCTTGGACTCCTTTCGGTGGTAGTTGTAGACACCGACGAGGATTCGGCCCTCCATCTGCCAGAGGGCGACCAGCGCGTCCTTGTCCGCGCAGGCGGCATAGGGGTTTCGCCAGTACGGGTGATAGGCCACCGTTTCACCGTTCAGGCCCCAGTCGAGAACACTCGGCGGCATCCGGGAATCGAGGACGTAGGGGTTGATCCAGGAGTCGTGCATCCAGAGGTACTCTTTCTGGCCGGTCTTGGCGGCGAGGACCCGCTGCGGGTCCTTCGACGTGTAGTTGCTCATCCAGCACAGCCCGATGCCCCAGTTGTGGGGGCTGGACATCGAGCGCATGCGCTCGATCGGATAGTAGTCAATCCAGTCCATGTCGCTGGTGTCGAGGTGCCAGTCGCGCTCGCCGTCGAGGATCGCATCCATCCACGGCGTGGCCACGGTGACGTAGGCGTTGGTCGAATGGGCCCCCACGGCGCCGGGATTCAGGCCGGCGTCGTGCTGGAGCGCCCAGAGGCGCATGAAGAAGCGGCGGATGTTCCACCCGTTGTAGCCGGGCTGGACGCGGCCGTCGGGGAGCCGGTAGGCCAGGCCAGAGAGTAGGCTGTCGGAGTTGATCGGGAAGGTGAGGTCCCAGTAGGTCGAGACCACGCCGCCCTCACGAAATGCCCGCTCGAAGAGGTACATGGCGTAGTCGGTGTAGCTCTCGCTCCAGGTGTCGTGGCCGCCGGGGAACCACTCGTCGCCGAAGTAGTCGTACAGCTCCTTCTGCATCGACTTCGCCCCATAGCCGATGAGCTGGAACGACATGTGCTGGAAGGACACGCCCGTGCGGGCACCATAGAGGTCGAAGGGCCGGCGCTGGCGGACCAGGGCGTCCGCCTGCTTCTTCTGCTCGGCCCACAGGGCGCTCCACTCCGCCGGATCGTCGGACTCGGGATGGATCCAGTTGATGTTGCCGTGGGCCGGGTCGTGGTACTTCTTTCCGGTTTTCGGGTTGGTGCGAACTGCGCGGAAGGGCTGGAAGAACGTGCCATCGTCCGTGGCCGCGATCCTGCGCCAGCCCTTGGGGAAGGGTTTGACGGGGGTGGCCATGTAGCTGAACGCAACCGTACGCGGCTCCACAAGTTCGGTTGGCTTCGCAACGACGTGGTTGCGCAGCACGACCGCTCCGCCTGCGCGCACCGCATCGTGTGCCGGCACCGCGTCGTCCTGCACCCAGCCCTTGTCGCTGTCCGCCCACCAGAGGAACCCGCGCCGTTCGCTGCCGATCCACACGGTCGGGTAGAACGAGCCGACCTTCATCTGGGAGCCCGTGATGCCCGTCACGAGGGTGGACCACAGGGCTCCCTGCTTCCCCTTTAGCAGCAGCATGGTAGTCCTGCTCGAGAAGTTGGCGCCGGGGCCGATGCACACGAGGCAGTCGGTGTCGGTCTCTGCCAGCGGGAACTCGATGCGCAGCGCGTCTACCTTCGCGGCCCGCCTGGCAGGCCCATAGGTCAGCTCCACATACACCAACCCATCCTGCTCGAGCCAACCCGAGGCTGAGAGCTTCAGCCCCGCGCCCTGAGTGCTGCCCTCGAAGCGCACCCGCCAGTCCTTCCGCTCCGTGATTCTGGGCGAGCCGACTGGGATGGCTACCTCCTTACCGTCCACTACGGCGACGACTCGCGCGGGCGCCGCAAGGACCGCTTCGGACTGCGATGTCACCGCGGTCGGAAGGCCAAGGGCATTCAGCTTGTACTCCCGGCCCCAGCAGGAGAAGGCGGCCTCTCTGGACTTGGGGCGCTGGATCGCCGTGAACGGCGGGAGGACGCGCTCGGTGTCGCCAAACTTCTTGCCCCACCACTCGGGGAATGCCCTGGCCTCGTCCTTCTTCTCGATCGTCGCGCTCAGCGGCCCCAGGGTGCGGCCATCCGCCAGCTCCAGCGCCCCCTCGATCGTGTACTTCCCCGCTCTCAGCCTGGGCAGGCTGATCAGGTCCTGGAAGTACCATTCCGCGACGTTGGTGACGGTGCCTTCGGCGACGGCCCGGCGGCCCCCCTCTGGCACGACGCGGTACTTGAGCGCCTTGGCCGCCTTCGGGTCGCGCAGGTAGTAGGAGTCGGCCCTAACCAGCGCCATGCGGCGCAGCGGGTTCCACCTGGCCTCGAACGCAAACTTGTTGGGGTCCGGCGGCGTCACAGGCGCGAGCATCCAGTTGTACTTGCCGACCTCGAAAAACGCCTTGTAGCGGAGCAGCGCGGTATCGCCCTGCTTGACGCTGACCGTGAGGTTGCCGGCTTTGATGTCCGCGGGCAGCTTCTCGGCCAGGGTGAACGCGGCATCGCCGGAAGGCGGGAGCTTCAGCGTCTCGCTCTTCACGATCTTGCCCGCCACGTTCACGTCTACGGCTACCTGGGCCTCAGACCTGGTGGGGTTGAACGCCCGGATCGTGAGGGCCGCCGTGCCGTCGGACGCCAGGTTCTCAACCGAGTCCATGGTGAACTGCACGGCCGGCGTGTTCTCGACGAGGACGAGGCTGGTCTTGCCGTCGGCGGTGAAGTAGCTGCCGACGCAGGGGATGCGCGCCTGCATCCACATGGGGATGTGGTTGATCCCGAGCATGACGAGCCACTTGTCGCCGGCCTTGTTCTCGGCGACCAGCTCGAAGTCCTGGAGCGAGGCGGCGGCCTCCAGCTCCCACCAACTGCCGCCGTTGGGCGCCGTGCCGGGCGCGGTCATGCGCGCCGCCGCCTGGAGCCGCGAGCCCCAGTTCTTCAACTGCTGGCCGACGGCCAGACGCGTCAGGTCGCCGTAGTGCCCGAGGCAGTTGAGGAACATGCGGAACGCCGTCTGCCGGTTCATCGCGCTCACGTTCTCGCCCAGGGGCTTGAAGATCAGCTCCAGCCCGTCGTCGAAGCAGTACGCACCGCCTTGCGAGCGCCCGTCGCGGATGCCGGGCTTGTAGCCGGCCCGGACGTACGTGCGACAGGCGAGGTACAGGTGGCCCGGGTCCCACGCCAGGAAGAACGTGGTCGGGCGCGGGAGCAGGACGTCGGTGCCCTGGTCCACCGCGCCCGCGATGGCTGCCGCCTCTCGCCACTCGGCGGAGGCGATGGTCCCGTCGATCTTGGGCGGCGTGCTCATCCGCGGCACGGCGAGGCCCGATTCCTCCCCGGCCTGCAACCTGGGAGCGGCCGCAAACACCGCCGCGCTCGGCCAGGCGGCGAGCACGACCAGCAGACCTGCCCGATGTGCGAAGCTGACACGCATGGTGGGGGCTCCTTCCTTTCAGGGCTTGGGGGTGGGCGGCTGGCCTTCCGCGGGGGCGATGAGGACCAGGCGGAAGTCGTGCCGCGGAACGGCCAGGGTGAATGACTCCGGCGCCGGCGGACCGTCCCACTGGCACAGCGGGGCGTCGGCCGGCGGCTTGGAGAGCCGGGCCTCCCAGCGCGTGAATGCCTCCGGGACGCGCAGGACGAGCAGACGGAGCTTGCTGGCCGAGGGGAAGTAGCCAAATCGCAGTCCTGCCCCGTCTGCTTCTTTGAGCAGATCGCCGGGCTTGATGGCTTCGCCCGCGGGCGCCACGCCCAGGCCGAACCAGACGGCGAGGCAAACGACACGGGGCGCAAGGGCGGTGCTCACGGCTGCTGCTCCTTTCCGGCAGCGAAGCGGATGTCTGCCACGTGGGCGTTGGTCCGCAATCCCATGCCTGCCGCGTCCGTGACCAGCTTTCCGCCATAGCGCAAGCCCTCGATCAGGACACGCTCGACCCGCTTGTCCGGCGCGTGGCCGGTGAACTCGCTGCGAGGGCCGCCCTTCTGGTGGCCCACGGACACGTTGCGGATGGTGATGTCGGCGCAGGCGAAACACATTGGCTCGCCGTACCGCGTGGGCATGCCGTACACGCTGACAGGCTTCCCCGACACAGTCACCTTGAAGTCGGACGAGAACGGCATGCCGACTGAACTCTTCTCCATTGCAGTGGCTCCCACAGATACCAGGCCGGCCAGTACGATGAGGCATATGGGGCCGGCGTTGCGATGCGGACTTCGGCTGTCCATGTCTACCTCCTCACGGTTCCGACGGGCCTACGGCCGGCCGCTAGCCGTTGGGGAAGCGGCCACGGGGCGGCATCCCTCGCTCGCACTCGCCATCATACAGTCGTTGAGCGTCCATGGCCAACTGCCTATGGGTCATGGCCTTAGACGCTCGCCCTGGCGCAGGATCTCGATGGCGGATCGTTGCCCGAACTCCTCTCCTGGTGCTAACGCGCCAAGCGGATGCGGTGGTAGTAGTGCGGATCGAAAGCCGCTTCCGCCCCGGATACCAAACGGCGTAGGACACCTTGCCATCGGCCAGCCGAGCGCGTCGCGCAACTCGACATCCAGCCGCTCCATCCCCACCAGCCCCTCATCCTTCTCCCTCAGCTCACGGGAGCCCTGCTCGACCGCCTCACACACCGCATCCACATCCTGGAAGCCAACGGCGAGAGCTACCGCCTGCGTGAATCACGGCGGCGGCTCCGACAACGACCTACCGCGAGAGCAAACGAGACCGAAGCGTAGGAGAACTTGACACCCGTCGGCAGACGGGATATCTATAGGCTAGGCGCCGCGCTTTTCGCCCGTCCACCTGCCGCGCTTTTCAACCGACGTTCACAAGTCTTCTCGGCGCAGACTCAATCCCTCGAGCGCGTACCGGTGAAGAAGGCCGGCGGGAAGGAGGCGAAGGCCATGGGGCTGAAGATCACGCTGAAGGACGGCAAGCTTATCCACGTCGTCGTGAACTATGAGCTTGAGGGCACGGAAGTCGTCCTGGGCGCACTCAGAACCAAGCAACGATTCGCAACAGATTACAGGGAGTGATGACACGTGAACAGGACTGCCCGGGACGCAACCGGCTCGTGGTTGGCGATGATTGGCATGTCGTTCTGCCTGGCAGCGTGCTGGCTGGGAAGTGCCTGCGCCCAGGAGGCCGCGCCGCGGCCGCTCCCGTGGGCGGCGAGTTGGTGCGTGGGGCACTTCAAGCCGGCCGAGCAGTACAGCCCCGACTGGCAGATCGAGATGATCGAGAAGGGCCACCACCTGTTCCTCAGCATTGCCTACGGCGGCAGAACCCGGGGCGACTACTCCGTGTGGGAACGCCAGGAACTCGATGACAAGTTCATCCTCTACTGCAAGCAGGCCGTGCTGAAGGCCGCCGAGCGAAAGCTGCCCATCTGCCTGGTGATGGCCGGTCTATGAGCAGGTGGTCAGCGCGGTGGACGAGATCCACAACAACGCCACGCTAGCTGAGTTCTGGCGACACGGCGCCCTGGTGGTCAATCCGGCCACGGAGATCCCGATCCATGCGGACATCGTCGACCCGACCGGCGTGGTGCCCCGCGCCATCAAGGAGAACGACTGTTACCACTTCTACGCATTGGACACCAGTCTGGATCCTGAGAAGCGCCCGGGCCGCGGCCGTGACGTGTATGAGGAGGGAGGGGCCATCGAGCAGCAATCCGTCTTCCGCGTGTTCGTCATGGCCCACGTGCTCGGGGAGAAGCCGGATCGACGTTGGCTCCTCTACGGCCACGCTCCCCGAGGGGATGAGAAAGAAGTGGAGGTCAACATTCCGGACTACGGCAAGGTGACGTTTCCCGTCGCGCAGGCCGGTTCGTACTATGAGGTGCGAGAAAGGGACAAGACTGCGCGACCGGTGAAGTAATGTATGTCGTGCCCTCCGTCTGGGCGCACGCTGAGAACTGCCCGGAGTTCGGATTCCCAGGCGAGTGACGTCGCCATATGAGGGAGACCTGCCATGAGCCGAAACGCTCGCTGCCTCGCGATGCTTGCCGCGATCTCGCTCATCGCTCAGAGCGGCGCACAAGCCCAAGGAGCGACTCCCGCAAGTGACCCGCCAGTCCCCGGCCGCTCGCGCTACCTGTTGCTCGACAGCCGTCTGGTCGAGCGGCTAGAGAACGCCAGGCTCACTCTTGGTACGATCAGGAAACACATGGCCAACCCGCTGTTCCGCGAGGACAGGCCTTGGGAGCAGCGGTTCGACAACCTATACGCCAACGTTCTCTACGACGAACAGGACAAGCTGTACAAGTGCTGGTACAGCCCGTTCATCCGTGACTCGTTGGCGAGCAGGACTCCACGCGAACAGCGCCCAGAGGTCCGTTACCGCGACGAGCAGCGCGAGATGGGGGTCTGTTACGCCATCTCCCGGGACGGGCTGAAGTGGGAGAAGCCTGAACTGGGAGTGGTGGAGTTCGAGGGAAGCAAAGCCAACAACCTGGTGGCCCGCAAGACGCACGGAGCGGGCGTTTTCAAGGATCCCCGCGAGACGAATCCCGATCGCCGATACAAGATGTTCTATCGCAAGGCCGTGCGGTTCTCCCCCGATGGCCTGCGCTGGAGCGATGCCGTGGACTGTCGGGAGATTGGTGCTCCGGGCGACACGCACAACAACGCCTTCTGGTCACCAGAACTCAAGAAGTACGTTGGCATTACCCGCCTTAGAGAAGGCCAGCGGACAGTCGGCCGCACCGAGAGCGCGGATTTCGTGAAATGGACACAGGCGGTCGAAGTCCTTCGCGGCGATCCGCAGCGCCAAACCTATGCCATGCCCGTGTTCCGCTATGCGGATGTGTATCTTGGCCTGCTGATGATCCTCCGTGGTGGCGGGGAAGACCGCGTGCATTGCGAGCTTGCCTGGAGTGCCGACACGCAGCGCTGGGAGCGGATCGAGCCGGGCAAGGCCCTGATCCCAAACGCTGATACCGAGGGCGCGTATGACTGGGGATGCGTCTACGCCGCTGCCGTCCCCGTCGTGCGTGACGGGGAAATCCGCCTCTACTACGGCGGCTCCAACGGCAAACACTCCGGTTGGCGCGATGGGTTCTTCTGCCTGGCGACCCTGCGTCCCGATGGCTTTGCCGGCTACGAGCCTGTCGATCCGGCCAGCCCAGCCACGATCGTGACCCGGCCGGTGGCTTGCCCGGGCAAGCCTCTGCATATCACTGCTGATGCGGCTGGAGGCTCGGTGCGGATCGCCCTATTGGATGCCGAAGGCAACCTGCTAGCGGCCAGCGAGCCGATCTCGGGCGAGGTAACCGACCGGCCGGTCGGGCTGCCGCAGGATGTGATGGCCGCGCACACCGGCAAGGGCGTGCGGCTCAGGATTGAGGCATTACGGGCGAAGGTCTACTCCTTTGCCTTCGGGAACTGACCCAGTGCCAGGACGCACCCCCGCGGCAGCAACTCATCGCAGCCGGATGCTCCTCGCAATCGTCTCGCGCTGGCCGTAGACGACCTTCGGATCGCGGGTGAAAATGGTGAGGCCCGCAGTGACGGGGAGGCACGCCTTGCGCCCGACCTCGATGTCGCCCGCCTGCCGGCCCAGGAGCCACAGGTACTCGTAGTCCTCCAGCCCGTCGCGGATGTTGGCGAGGCGGATGCTGCCGATCGGACCGTCCTTCCCCGCGTAGAGGAGTTCGCCGTCGCCGTGGAGGCGGTCCCACTCGCCGCCCGTGGTGATGCCCCATCCGAGGAAGGGGCCGGTCGCGGGGTCGAGGGGCTTGTCGTTGTGCGCTCGGTCCCAGATGTTCAGGCCCCAGTAGAGAAAGCCGTCCATCTTCTGCTGGAAAGCCTGCCACCAGATGACGCGGGCCTCGATCAGCGGGTCGTCGGCGAGCCAGTTGGCGTAGGGGTAGCGCGGCCCGAGGCAGACGTAGGCCCAGACCTGGAGGCCCGCGGCCCGGCACTTCTCAGCCTGCTCGAAGCGGTACGCCGCAGTGAGCGGGCAATTCCAGTCCACATTCAGGTCGCGCATCGCTTGTGGGTCCTGCGGCACCTGGGCGGTCGTGAGCGTGTGGACTCCAGGGTAGCGATCCTTGACCATGCCGAAGTACTCGCGGATGATGGGGTAGAAGTCCTTCCCGCGCTCATCGAAGGTGTAAATGTAGGCCTTGTCAGCGAGCCCGGCGCGGCGGAGCTGCTCGACGTACGGGCCGAGGCGCCCGATGAGCTGCTGCTTGAAAGTGGGCGTGTAGACCTCCCTCGGGCTCCAGCAGACCCACGTGGCGTTGCCGCGCTCCTGGACCATGTTCAGCACGTTGAAGGCGTTCATCCCGCGGTCGCGGTAGTGGAGGAGGTCCTCGATGGCAGGCGGGGATGTGCGGGAGATGTCGTCGGGATTGAGGCGGTGCTTGAGAACGAAGTCGCCGTACTTCTGGCGCAGTTCGGGACGGAGCGGCTTGCCGTAGAGACGCTCGAGGTAGCCGTCCATCAGGGCAAAGGCGGTCTTCAGATGCCCCGCGACGGGGAGGGCGAAGCCGTAGACCGTGGCGCGGACGTCCACGCGCACTGCCTCCCCGCGCTCGGGTCGGAGGGTCACGGTGCCGAGGTAAGCGCCGGGGGGCGTCCCCGGTGGTGCGTAGACGGTTACCCAGATGGACTGGGCAACCCCAGGTTGCAGGCCGAAGCTCCCCACCGGCAGGAGCGGGTCGGGCCACCAGCCTGGGGCAGCTTCGGGGTACTGGGGATGGGGCCAGAGCTTGTCGAGCTTGACGAAGCCCACCTGGTGCCACTCGATCCGACTGGCGGGGATGCGGGAGCGCTGCTCGTTGCAGACCAGATCGCTCAGCTCAACACGGAACCGTCCGAGATCCCTGCCTGGAGCCGCCAGGAGGACGATCTGGAAGCTCTCGTATTCGTTGCCCGCGAGGGCGATGGCGGCCTGGGGCGGGTCCGCCAGCTCCTCGGGCAGCATGTGGGGCAGGACGCGGCGCATGCTGGTCTCCGTCCAAGCCGCATAGCCACGGCTGGGGCGGGCGGCGGGCATGCGGACATCGCGCTTCATCTCGATCTTCTCACCTCGCAGGGCGTCGCTGGCTGAGAGGCGGAGGGTGCATCCCTCCGGCGGGCGAGTCGCCCCCGTCGGCGCCCACGCCATCTGGATGGGGACAGCCTTGCCGCTCGCCACAGCGAGGGGGCCATCGGGGCCTGCGAGTGTGGCCTCCCACGAGGCGGGCAGGGTCGTCGTGGCGGCTACACCGAGGCTAGCGCCGCCGTAGAGGCCGGGCAGGACGCAAGCGTTGCGGAACTCGAACGGCAGGAGTTCCACCTTCACGTCGTCGAACCAAGCCGTGCCCGTCGCCCTCCGCAGGAGGATGAACACCTCGATGGACTTGACGGGCTTCGCCACGTCGAAGACGTGCTCGGCGTACTCCCAATCGTGGGTGCCGGAGCGGAAGTGCGCGATCTGCCCCCAGAGCGGCGTGCCGTCGGCGTAGTGGAGGTCAAGGTAGACATTGTAGTCCTGGCCCAACTCGACGGCCTCCGCCCGGCTCCAGCCAGAGACGCGGAAGGGGTGCTGGATGGGCGGGTCGAACGTGAGGGTCTGGCGTGCGCCGCACGTCGAGCCCATGTCGCCGCTCGTGCAGCGGAGGGATCGTCGCCCGCTGCGGCTCACGGTGGAGTCGAACTCGAATCCCTTGCCTACCGTCGCCCACGCCGAGGCATCCTCGAAGCCTGCGTTGACGAGGAGGTTCTGCCCGCGCCTGGCCGTGAGCGGGGTGTCCTGCGCCCAAACGGACTGTGGAGACGCTGCCGCCCATAGGAGCAGCCCGCAAGCTGCCTCAAGCAGTCGGAAGCGGCGAAACTGGAGAAGTCGGCTTGGATCACCTCGGGAGTGCATCGCCCACCATTGCCCGCCAGCCGTCGGGAAGTCCATCGTCCGTCTCCTTGCTTGTCAGCTACAGCTACCAGATATGCCGCCTCCGCTCAAGCATGGTCCTGGCGATGATGCCGCTCCCTGGCTTCGGGCTTGCAGGCGGGGTCCGCGCGCGGTATGCTGCTCCGTGCCGCGACCACTGGAAGAGGAACACGCTGTGCCCACCCCGACGAGCGCCTGCCCGCGGGATGGGGCGGGTCGAGCCGTTGGTTTGGGACGTCGTGCCGATCGCAGAGGCCAGGCGCATCTCCAACACGCTCCGCGATGAGGCGAACAACCTGCGCGGAACAGCATTCGTCTGGTGATGCTCGGCAAGAGAAGGATGACTGGCAACATGGCCAAGAAGCGAGCGTGTGCTCTGGGGCTAGCAATGGCGATGGCCACGGTGGCCTCGGCCTATGTGGCGATCGTGAACAGGACAGATTACCAGGAGATGCACATCGTGCCCGCGCCGGGCAAGGTGGTGATTGACGGCGACCTGAAGGACTGGGACCTGTCGGGCGCAATCACACTCTACCTGGACGAGGCGAGCCGCTCGGTGATGAACATCCAGGGCGCCTACATGTACGATGGAGAGGCATTCTACGTCGGCGGCCACGTCAAGGACCCCACGCCGATGGTGAATGCCCACGACTTCGCGAGCGACATGAGCCTGGTGTGGGACGCCGACGCCGTGCAGCTCCGCCTGATCTCCAACCCGGCGGTCAAGTCGAAGTCCTCGCTCCAGACGGGTGGCCACATGTCGCCCGAGGACCAGCGCTACGTCTGCCACTTCGACCTGTGGTACTCGACCCGCGACCAGAAGCCCGGCTTCCTCATCCGCTACACGCTTCACTTCCGGGACGCGAACCTCAACCCGCCCGAGGTGCAGGCGGCCTACAAGAAGGACACCGACGGCAAGGGCTACACCTTCGAGTACCGGGTTCCCTGGAAACTGCTGCGGCTCGACAAGCCTTGGAAGGATGGCGACACTGTGCAGACCCAGTGGCAGGTCCACTGGGGCGACCCCCGCGGCGAGCGGGTGAAGTTCACCGGCTTCAACAAGAGGGGCGGACCGACCTGGGCCTTCGACAAGATCGAAACCGTGGCCACCGACCCCGACGGTGGGGCGTTGCCCAACAGCGAATTCACGGTGGACGACGAGGGCCGCGCCTTCACGCTCGTCTCGGGCGGCAGCCTACAGCGCGGCCAGCGGCCGCAAGGCTGCGGCCACCGCGTGGTGGGCTTCGACGCCAAGGGACGCAAGATGTGGGAGTACCACAATGCCCATTGCGCCTTTGCGTGGACCAGCGATGCCTACACGCCCGGCTACATGGTCGGCGCGTTCCGGATGATGTGCACCACCACTAAGCGGCTCATCGGCATCCCAGGCTACTATGGCCAGTACTTCCTGCTCGACAAGGAGACCGGCCTCTTCGTGGCGGCCCTCGGCCAGGACCAGCGCAGCCCCTACACGATGGACCACACGATGGTCTTAACCGAGAACTTCAACGGCACAATGTGGACGCACCCGAAGACCGGCAAGACTTACTTTGCGGGCGGCGACGCCGATTGCCGCATCTGGGAGCTCAAGGGCTTCGAGGACTACAGAGTCCGCGAGGGCAGGGTCAAGGTCAGCGCCGCGCAGTTCGCCCAGGCGCAGAAGAACGCCGATCAGGCCAAGCTCGCCGAGCGGGCCGCGATGGGGCTCCTGCGCGAGTTCAGGCTCAAGAAGCTGGCCAACTCCGCGGCCAACGGCGACTACAGCGAATGGACCGTCGTCCAGCCGCAGACGATTGTCATGTCGGACAAGCGTTCCGCCCTCGCCCAGCTCGGCTACGACGACGCGCACCTCTGGGTGCGCTTCCAGGTGGCCGACGAGTCGCCGCTGCGCAACCAGGCATCGGACTACCGGCACCTGTTCAAGACCGGCGACGCGCTCGACATCCAGTTCTGCACCGACACCGCCACACGGCCCGTCCACGGCCAGAACCAGCAGGAGATGCGGGTGGGCGACGCCCGCATCCTGGTCACCCGCGCCCACGACGACAAGATGATCGACTCGATCATCCGCTACCGCACGGCCACCAAGGACAAGCCGAAGCAGCACGAGTACTCCTCGGCGGTGTGGAAGGAAACGGTGGACGAGGTGAGCGAACTCAACGGCCTGCCCATGCACTGCAAGGCCGAGAAGGACAGCTACGTGGTCGAGGTCGGCGTACCCTGGAGCGTCATCGGCCTCAAGCCGATAGCGGGCCTCAAGTCAACGGGCGAAAGTCAAGCCCTTTCTCGAATGCGAATCTGCTCCGTACCTACAAGGGAACCCTAACCCAAGGCAGGCCAACCACTAATCGCTCGCCCGTCTCCCTGAGAGCGGAATCGCTGTATCCCGGCT
>Ga0194111_10007469_pt1 | contig 12188 bp, 14 predicted proteins | sample TA2KigC300mmetaG_FD_146194 | JGI IMG/M metagenome (GOLD analysis project Ga0194111, IMG submission 146194) | Freshwater microbial communities from Lake Tanganyika, Tanzania - TA2015033 Kigoma Deep Cast 300m | ecosystem: Environmental > Aquatic > Freshwater > Lake | place: Tanzania: Lake... | reverse complement strand
CATCCTGCCCAAACATCTTTTGGAGGGCCAGGATATTACCCGCTCCCCCCTGGCCCGCCATCCCATCGGCACCGGCCCGTATAAATTCTTGTCCTGGAAAACCCAGGACCGCATCATGCTGACCTATAATCCGGATTATTTTGAGGGTCGGCCGTATCTCAACGGCTACATCAGCATGGTGAAGCCGGACCAGGCCACCATTTTTCTGGAACTCAAGGCCGGCAATATCGACCGCATGGGGCTCACCCCACTGCAGTACGTGCGGCAGACAGATTATCCCAAGTTTCAGCAGATGTTCAATAAATTCCGCTACACGGCCTTTGCTTACACCTATCTGGGCTATAACCTGGAAGACCCCAAGTTCAAGGACGTGCGGGTGCGCCAGGCTTTGACCTCGGCCATCAACAAACAGGAGATTATTGACGGGGTCCTCCTGGGGCTGGGCGTCCCGGCCACCGGCCCCTATAACCCTGGAACCTGGTTCCACAATCCCGATGTCCCCGACTTTTCTTATGACCCGGAAAAGGCCAAAGCCCTGCTGGCCGAGGCCGGGTGGCGGCTGAATGCCCAGGGAGTGCAGGAAAAAGAAGGGCAACCCTTTGAATTCACCATCCTTACCAACCAGGGGAATGAGGTGCGGGTGCGCACCGCCGAGATTATCCAGCGCCGGCTCCGGGAAGTGGGGGTGCTGGTGAAAATCCGCACCGTGGAATGGGCCGCGTTTTTGAAGGAATTCATCGAAAAGGGCCGCTTTGAGGCGGTATTGTTGGGCTGGACCACCGGTCAGGACCCGGACGTCTTTGACATCTGGCATTCCTCCAAAATTAACCCCGGCGAGTTAAATTTTATCCATTACCAGAATCCGGAAGTTGACCGGCTGCTGGAGCAGGGCCGCCACACCTTTGACCGGGCCAAAAGAAAGGCCTGTTATTTCCGGTTTCAGGAAATATTGGCTCAGGATCAGCCTTATACCTTTCTCTTTGTGCCCGACGCCCTGCCGGCCGTCAGCAGTCGCTTCCAGGGCATCAAACCGGCTCCCGCGGGCATCACTTATAATTTCATCAAGTGGTTCGTCCCCAAAGCCCAGCAACGGCATTTATTTACCCTGGACTGAGATCAGAGCAGCCAGGAGCGCAGGTCTTCCCAGAGCTGGCGGAAAAAATCCACTGCGGCGGGATCACGACGCTGGGGGCTCCACAGGGCCTCGGCCAGGCCCATCTGGGCCAGACCGATTTTAGCCAACACGATCTGGCCGATGGCCACGTAGCCGCTGGCGAACTGACCCACCCCCAGGAACAGGCCCCCGGCAAACTGGGCCAGGGCCGTAAAACCGAAAATAAACTGGCCGAAACCGAAGACCAGGCCCACCCCGAATTGGGCCACGGTGATGACCCCGAAGGCAAACTGGCCGATGGCAATTATGCCCTTGGCCACCCGGCGTCGGCCCCGGGCGTCCTTGCCGAAGGCCACGTGTACCAGGGGGTAGCCGTAAAACGTTCGCTCTGAACGGTATTCATACCCCGTACCCCGCCATTCCTGGTCCGATGGGCGGGGGGCCCCGCAGTGAGGGCAGGTTGTGGCCTCGGTGCTGACCTCTCGCTGGCATTCCCGGCAAGGTAAGAGCGCCATGTGGTTGCCTCCCTTCGATATGAAATTAGCTCCTGTGGCGCAGGCCTTCGGTCAAGATAGTTATCTTACCCGGATCTGCCCCAATGGGTTTATTGGAAACGTAAACGGAATACCAAATAAAGCCACGGTATACATTCTTATCGTGATAACATGGGCAAAGCTCAAATGACCCTATTGAACCGGGTTCTGCCTGCTTCTGAAATTGAGCTCCAGCTTTGTTCGCTGATTGCTGACAGACTGCATTAATACCAAGTTCTGTTTGGAATGCAACAATGTGATATCTCAACTATCTAAAAATAGATAACATTTTAACCATAAAGCAGAAACCGGAAACCAGAACTGATATAAGATGAAACCTCCCGAGGCGGAAAAAATTATCTATGGGGTCCATCCGGTCCTGGAGGCCTTGCGGCAGCAGGGGGACTGTCTGGAAGAGGTCATGATGGCCCGGGGGGGACGGGGCCGCTGGTTTGAGGAGGTCAAGCGGCTGGCCCAGAGATACGGGGTGCGCTTCCGCCTGGTGGAACCTGCCTGGCTGGCGCGGGTTGCCGGTCCTGTCCACCACCAGGGCATCCTGGCCCGCACCTGTGGGTACCGCTATCTGCCGGAGGCGGACTTGTTGGCCCGTTTATCCGAGGCCGGGGATGCGGCCCTAACGGTGGCGGCGGATTGTTTGCAGGACCCCATGAATCTGGGCAACCTGCTGCGCACAGCCGCCGCGGTGGGGGTCCAGGGAGTGCTTATTCCCAAAGATCGGGCCGTGGGGGTGACATCCACCGTGGCTAAGGCTGCGGCGGGAGCCCTGGCCCATATACCGGTGTGCCGGGTCACCAATCTCACCGATGCCTTGGCCCGCCTAAAGGAGATCGGCCTCTGGGTGATAGGCGCCGAGGCAGAGGCCCCCCAGACGATATACGGCGCTGATTTAAGGGGCCCCCTGGCGCTGGTCATCGGCAGCGAAGGCCGCGGCCTGCGCCCCCGAGTACGGCAGGCATGCGACCGTGTGCTGGCCATCCCTATGGCAGCCGGGAAGATCGGCTCTCTGAACGCCGCCACGGCAGGGGCGGTGTTATTGTATGAGGTATTTCGCCAAAGATTGGCCGCAACAAGCTGACCCAAAGCTTATCTTGCTGATTTTATAATATAAATTAGTTCTATTAAAATATTAAAATGTCGTTGACTTCTAAACTATTAATTGGTAAGAATAGAAAAAAACGGTATTCTTATTGTCATCAGCATCATCAACGGAATCCAACCGCACTGAAAAATAAAGATATACCTGGCATGGGATGAGGTCTGCCATTTTTCGCCACAAATCGTCTTTCTTGGCTCGACCGCCGCGCTGGCCCAAAAGGCTGCTCTATGGTTTGGCTTTTTTCGGCGCTGTCGCCTTATCAGGACTGACCTTCATGGTTTATTTGGCTCTCCAGGTGCCTGAAGAAAAGTTGCAGGCCGGGATCGCCTTTCCCCACGTCCTATCTTCCCACGATAAAACCGAACCGATTCCCGACGTAAACGCCGACGGTACCGAAAAGCCCCCTACCGTGGGCAGCGTGCCGACTTATGCGCTGTATTATTCCTCCAGTCCCGAGGAGCAGGAGCGGCTTAAGCTCGAGGCCCCCCGGCCCCGCCCCCGCATGAAACCGGAAAAACGGACTCCGGCCACGCTCAAAGCGAAGAAATCCTCTTAGTCTTTCCCAGTCCTCCGTGAGCGCCGCCGCCTCCAGCCAGACCGGAACCATTGCCCGTTCTGCCGGGACTGTGGGTATTGCGGTATTCTGCAGTCGGATTCTGGGTCTGGTGCGGGAACAGGTGCTGGCCAATTTCTTCGGGGCCGGTATGGCCATGGACGCCTTTGTGGTGGCCTTCCGGATCCCCAATCTGCTGCGCGATTTATTTGCCGAAGGGGCCTTGAGCGCCGCTTTCGTCAGCGTATTCACCGAATATGACCAGCGGCGGGGAAAGCAAAGCACCTGGCGGCTGGCCAACAATGTCCTGGTGACCTTGACCCTCCTGGTGGGGGGCATCGCCCTCGTGGGCATCCTCTCGGCCCATCATCTGGTGCGCCTCATGGCGCCGGATTTCGGCCTGGTAGCCGGCAAAATGGGTCTAACGGTCATCATGACCCAGATCATGTTTCCCTTCCTCCCCATGATTTCCCTGGCCGCGGTGGTCATGGGCATCCTCAATACCAAGGGGAGATTTTTCCTGCCGGCCATGGCCTCCAGTTTTTTCAATCTGGGGTCCATTCTCACCGGGGTGGCTCTGGCCCTGATCCTGCCATCGTACGGGGTCCCGGCAATTATCGGCATGGCCATCGGCACCCTCCTGGGGGGAGTGTTACAGCTGGCAGTGCAGGTGCCGTCGCTGTACCGCACGGGCTATCGCTGCCAGTGGGTCATGGATTGGCGGGATGAAGGGCTGCGCCGCATCTTTGTGCTCATGACCCCGGCCATCATCGGGCTCTCCGCCACCCAGATCAACGTCTTCATCAACACCTTCTTCGCTTCCAGTTGCGCCGAAGGCAGCGTCGCCTGGCTCAATTACGCCTTTCGTCTCCTGCAGTTTCCCATCGGGGTTTTCGGGGTGGCCATTTCCATTGCCACCATGCCTGTGGTTTCCCGCTATGCCGCGCACCGGGATTATGAGGGTTTGAAACAGGCCTTTACCTCGTCGCTGGTGATGACGCTGCTCATCACCGTCCCGGCCTCGGTGGGGCTGGCCATCCTGGCCGAACCCATCATCGCCCTGATTTTTCAGCATGGCCGTTTCACGGCCTCTGACACCGGCCAGACGGCCGCGGCCCTGGTGTTCTACACCCTGGGTCTTTTCGCTTATTCCGGCGTCAAGGTCGTCGTCCCGGTGTTTTACGCCCTCAACAACACCAGGTATCCAGTGATGGGGAGCTTCCTGGCGGTGGGGGCCAACCTGATTTTCGTCCTCCTGACCCTGGACCAGTTGCAGCACCGGGCAATTGCCCTGGCCACCTCCCTGAGCATGATCCTCAACTTTGGCTTTCTGAGCGTCGTGCTTTACTTCAAGATGCAGGGCTATCCCCTGGCCCACCTGGGCCGCTGCCTGGTCAAAATCTGCCTGGCCGCGAGCGTCATGGGAGTAGGGGTGCATTTCCTGGCGGTCTGGCTGCCGCCCCATTTCGGCACGGGAATTTTCAGTCAAATGGCGCTGCTGGGCATCCTGCTGGCCGCCGGCCTCCTGCTCTACACCCTCGTTCTCTCTTTTCTCAGGGTCCCGGAATTGCAGGAGTTAATCCGCCAGGTACACGGTTTACGGAAGAGAATAAAGCCACCTGAGGAAAACGTGTGATGACAGCCGGTAAAAAGGACAAAGCTCAGGCCGTCCTCAGAATATTGAAGGAAAATTACCCCACGGCGCACTGCACCCTGGATTTTGCCAACCCCCTGGAACTCCTGGTGGCCACCATCCTGTCGGCCCAATGCACCGACGAACGGGTCAATCTGGTGACCCCGGCGGTATTTCAGAAATACCCCACCGCGGCCGACTACGCCGCTGCACCCCTGACCGACCTGGAGGAGGCCTTCCACTCCACCGGTTTTTTCCGCCAAAAGGCCAAAAGCATCCAGCAGATCTGTCAGACCCTGGTGGAGAAATCCGCCGGGCAGATTCCCCCGTCCCTGGAGGAGCTGGTGAAACTGCCGGGCATCGGCCGGAAAACCGCCAACGTCATTTTGGGCAACGCCTTCGGCATTCCGGGGATCGTGGTGGATACCCACGTTGGCCGGGTGGCCCAACGGCTCGGTTTAACCGCCAATAAAGACCCGGTGAAGATCGAATTCGACCTCATGGCCCTGGTGCCCCAGGAGAAGTGGACCCATTTTTCCCACCAGCTCATCTGGCACGGCCGCCGGATCTGCACCGCCAGGAAGCCCCAGTGCCCGGTCTGCTTCCTGCGGCCGTACTGCGACTTCGGGCAGAAGGAATAAGTGGTCAGTAGGCAGTGGGCAGTGGGCAGTGGTCAGTGGGCAGTGGGCAGTGATTAGAGATTTAGGTCTCGTTCCCAAGTTGTACTTGGGAACGCCTTATTATCAAAGCGGTGCATTGGCGTCTGGTCATTCTGAACGCCGAGAAGAATCTACTGATGGCAATCGGTTAAGATCCTTGACGATGTTCAGGATGACGCTAGCAGCCGTTCTGCCAGGTGGGCAAGAGGGGTTTTATCAAGGCTTATTGGTTCGGTCGGTTCCTTTTAAAAAACTGCGGAAGCGCTCCAAGGTCTTTTTTATCGGAGGGACCCGCTCTTCGATCCAGCGGACCAGGCGATCGAAAATCGGCACGTCGATGGATAACAATAACGCCCCCAGGGCCAGGAAGAGCCAACCCTGCAGGATCGGCAGCACGAGTCCCGGAATTCCCAGGAGGATAAGGATAACCCCCACTGACATGCGAACAATCCGCCTCATCTAACAATTCTCCGGCCCTGATTTTGGTCCTGGGCATCACAGCGGCAGACGCTTGCCCCGGAACTGTCCAGGAACATGGACTTGCCCAAAGGCCCCTGCCTCAATGAATGCCCGGCGATGACATCTAGACGAAATGGTATCATGAATTACCCGAGAAAAAAAGGGCCGGGCCAGAACGCAAAAACCCACCGGGAATGGTTAATCACATATTGCAAATTTAAAATGTGTGGTTATAATATTAGGGTCAAGCTCGACGTTGGCAGGATGACCATATGCTGGGGGATCGTCTAGCGGCAGGACAGCAGACTCTGGATCTGCTTACCGAGGTTCGAATCCTCGTCCCCCAGCCAAAAAATTTTTCCTATGGCCGGTCCGATCTTACCTGGGATAAAGCAAAATTCTGGTGGCCAGGGAAACAGAGGCAGTAAAAAGTAATCGGCACTACCCCATTCCCCGGTAGCTCAGTCGGTAGAGCAGGTGGCTGTTAACCACTTTGTCGGCGGTTCGAGTCCGTCCCGGGGAGCCAGATATCAAAAAGGCCATCTTTCGCAGGAGAGAGGGCCTTTTCCTTTTGGTAGTCTAAGTTGGTAACTGCCAGTAAATCAAAGGGTTCTCGGTAACCAGGGTTTAGCCTGCCTTCCTTGTGGAGTTCGAGAATACAAAATTGAGCCAACGGCGCTTTTCGGGCATATCGTAAATATTTCCTTAACCTGGTAATTAATGGAAATTCTGCTCAGCACATTTCTGCACATGCAGCCAACGCATCGTCTGCTGGCAGATTTAAAGACCAGGGGCCTTGATCTGGCGCCCGGCACAGTGACGGGCGGCTTGCACACTTTGGCGCCATCCTGGCCTTGTCGAACAGAAACTAGGCAGGGCCATTTTTGACCCTGCCTTATATGGGAATATTACTGAACGGTTGGTTAACCTTTCCTGCACCTCTGCCAGCCCGCCAGAGCCATGAGGCCGGAGCCGAACAGGAGAACGGCCGGAGGAAGGGGAGCAACTGAAGTGGTAAACTTAAAATTCGCTAGGGCATAGACGTTTTGCCCTACATATCCGCCTGCTGTAGAGGGAAAATTTAGCGTCCCACCAGGCCCATACACATATTGTACGAAGGACACGGGCGCTGAGTAATGAGCGTACGCTGCTCCGTTGCCCCATGTATCATTTATAGTCGGCAGAGCGCCGGCCACGTAACCGGAGCCTGCCGGGAGGTCAACCGGAGTGATGGCACGAAACAAGAACCCTCCGGTTTCGGGGTCTCCAGGCTGAACGGTGGCCGTGGCGAGGAGAATCCCGTTCACGTCCCAGATCCCGACGGGGTGACTATCCACCATGTCCCCATCATAGTCGAGAAAACCGAGTGCCGTCACCGTGACCGGAGAAGACAGATCGAATTGCCACCCTATGGTGTAGTCGCTGTAATAACTCCAAGTGAATCCTCCGGTTTGCAGGGCCATAGTGTCCGCCTGCGCCATCCCCGGCAGGCAGAACCCGAATACCGCAAGTACTAAAAGGTGTTTCCGGGTTCATCCTGGTTCCCAAGTTGCATCTGGGAACCCAATATCCCGCCAAGCTGTGCTTGGCCACCTTTTATAAGCTTGCGGGTAAGGCATAGTTTCTAAAGGGGGGTCAGGGGGGATTTTAATCATCGGGGGTGGCTCCCTAGGTCATGGACGTTTCATTTAGGGTGGCGATACTCTCGCTCACCCCGTGGCCCTTAATTTCCGTGACCTCAAAATGGACGCCGCCGTGAGAAACTGCATCGCCTACCCGTGGTTGCCGCTTGAGCAGCATGAGAATGAGCCCGCTGACGGTAAACACTTCTTCGTGTTCCAGGCCAATCCCCAACCGCTCCCCGACCTCATCAAGCCGCATAGTTCCCGAAACATGCAGCCGCCCCTGGCTGTCGTGGTAGGCTTTGGGTTGCATAGTCACTCCCTCATCCATCTCTCCGACAACTTCTTCGAAAAGGTCTTCGATGGTGACAATCCCCGCCGTCCCCCCGTATTCATCCATAACCACGGCCATATGGGTTCTCCTCCGGTGCATGGCCGCAAGGGCAACCTCCAGGCTGGAAGTCCCCGGCACATACGGCACACGCCTCAGGTCGTCCCGGGTCAGGGGCTGTTTGTTGAGGAGCAGGCGCAAGAGGTCCTTTATATGGACTAAGCCCAGTATGTGGTCCAGATCTCCCTCAAAGACCGGATAGCGGCTGTGCCGCGAGGATGCCATGATCTTTCTGAGTTCTTCCGGGGAGGCATGGAGGGGGATGCCAACAACTCGGACCCGCGGCACCATGACTTCGGCCGCAGTCAGATCGCCGAAGTCCATCAGGTCGTTCAATACTTTTGCCGATGTTTCCCGGAGCATCCCGCCGGCTTCGCTTTCCTGGATGATATAATGGAGCTCTTCCGGGGTAATGTGGTAACCGGAAGCCACCTGACGTTCCACGCCCATGAGCCTCAAAATGGCGATGCCCAGTCCATTGAGGCCCACAACCAGGGGATAAAACGCCATTTTGATCAACAGCATGAGGGGAGTTATCCGGAGAACCGTCCGCTCGGCATACTGGAGAGCCAAAGATTTTGGCACCATCTCGCCCACCACAATGTGAAAGTAGGTGAGGATGGTGACGGACAGGATACTCGCCAGGGAGTGGGCGGCCAGCCAGCTTGGAGTTTTTAGGTCTGTTAGCAGATCAAAGATCCACTGGGCCAGAGTGTGCTCCCCGTACATGCCAAGCCCCAGGCTGGCAAAGGTGATCCCCAGTTGAGCCGTGGCAATGTAGTTATCCTGGAGGCGAGGAGTTCGGAGTATCTGGCAGACCTTTTGGGCTACCCGGTTTCCCCCAGCAGCCAAACGGTCCAGGGATGCCCTGGGGGCGCCGACAATGGCAAATTCCGCGGCCACGAACAGGCCGTTGAGCACAATAAGCCAAGTAATGATTCCTAAAGTGATTATACTATCCAAGGCACTTCTCCTCGGATGAGCCCCGGGGCGTTGCCAGAACCGAAACAATTATCCTCTGTTCCACCTGCTCGATCTCGAGGGCCAGACTACCGACAACCAGTCGTTCGCCGACATCCGGGACCCGCCCCAGGGTCTCTATGATAAAACCATTCAATGTCCCGACTTCTCCTTGCCATGCAAGGCCCGTCCATTCTTTGGCCTCCTCAAGGCGCATGAGCCCCGGCAGACGTATTCTCCCGTCGGGAAGTATTTCCGGCTGAGGCACATCAATGGTGAATTCGTCTGCGACCTCGCCTAACATCTCAATCAGGACATCTTCAATCGTCACGAATCCTTCTGTTCCTCCGAATTCGTCGACAACTATGGCCTGGTGCCGATGTTCCTGGCGCATGAGTTTGAGCAAACCCTCCGCCGAGAGATTCTCGGGGACATAGAGGATCGGATGGATTATGTTTTCCACAGGATCGATGGCTCCCCGGGCGAGGTACTCCAGGACAACCTCCTTGGTATGCAATATGCCGATAACGTTATCCAGGGAGTTTCGGTAGACCGGTAAGTGGCTGTAAGGACTGGCGGCCACTTCCTGGAGAATCTGTTCGGCCGGCTTATTCACATCAATGGCAGCTATAAACCTCCTGGGAACCATCAACTGATGAGTGGTTTTCAGGCCGAGTTCAAGTGCCCGATGCAGGCGGTGTTGTTCGTCAGGCTCCAGCACCCCGCCATCTCTGCTTTCGGCAATAAGCATCTGGATCTCCTCCGGGGAGTGGATATGCCTATGACTGCTGGAAGGGATGCCAAGCAGCTTCAGGATGAGCATGCCACTGCCGTTAAGAATCTTAATGAACCAGGTGGAAAGAAGCACAATCAATCCTTACGAATGAAAGTTTAGCTCATTATGTATATGTCTGTCATCTGCAACAATTATTCCAACCAATATTTCCGCCCGGAGCAGCGGTCGAGGTCGATCTTTTTCCGGAGGCGGTGGAAAAACAACCAAAGAGGGCGGAACGTTAAGCAGGCGCTAACATTACTTTGTGGTGCATGAATTACCCTTCGGGGCAAACTGAACCAGCCATCGACTGTCTAGGATGAACATCTCACTGGAGCATTAACGGCATTGCGGCGTGGCTAGTGAAGTTTTAATGGAGAGATCCTTTTAAAAAGGTTGTGGAAGTAGCTTCTATTAAGTATTAAACAAATTGAGGATGTTCCGGTCTCCGTGGATAATACGCGCCACACGGATGTTATCGGTTTGGATTGGGTGATCAATCAGGTAACGCCCAAAGGGAAACACGCGGATTCTTTCTGCCAGTTCAGGGCACAGAGGCTCGGCCCCCGGCGCCGCGGACCTTGCAGACCCGGAAACCCTGGCTGTCCCGTTCGATCCAGATTTCGTAGATCGCCCACCGTGAACTTTCCGCTGCTATGATATAGACGGTTTTGAGGGGGAGAAAATCGTCTCGCCAGGACGCGAAATCAGGACGCGAAATAATGTTGGCCAAGGGTAGTCAGTTAAAGCAAAGCCCATCCTTGGCCCCTCATGAAACCACGGCAATATCAACTACGCTACCGGCAACCCTGGCCAGACGCTGATCAGCAGTCCAAAGTTCTGCCCCCAACCGTTTGGCGAGAGCAATATAATGAGCATCATAAGCCGCTGGTAACGCCAGTTCTTGCGCCATCCTGAAGGCCTGGTGGTGTATATCCAGTTCGCTATGCAATTCAATTTCCAGATCAAGGGCCAGTTCCAGAAGCTGCCTGGCTTCCGCCGCCGTCAATTGACCTTTTACCACATACCGGTGCAGAGCGTTTACCACCTCATAATACAAAAGTCCGGGCGCCACCGCAATTTTTCCTTGCTCATGACTCTCTACCCACATTTGCACCGGCGCTGCCTCAGGACTGGCACTGCCCAGGAGTCGAAGCACATAGCTGGCATCAACACACACTATTGTGTTGGGCATCCCGTTCCTCCCGCATTTCCTGAATAATTTCTGCTGGCGGCGTCAAAAACAACGTACCTCCTGGGCGCGCCTGCATCCGGGCGTTGAGCTGAAAAATTTTTTCCAACGTTTCCCTCCAGCCTTGCTGACGTTTCCCTTTAAGTTTTCTATACTCCTCTACTGAAAGAACCACCACGGCAGGTTTGCCGATATGTTCAATTACGATCACTTCGCCAGCCAAAACCTGCCTGATGAGCTTGCCAAGGTTAATACGCGCCTGGGTTGCACTTACCACGCTTTCCATACCTCACCTCCCTAAATATCATAATTGATCAATTGATTGATTAATTATATTTCATGCTAAGATCGCCTGCAAGAACTTCACCCTGCGAGTTTGCAGCTTGGAGAAAATAACGCCGAAGATACCTCAAAAGGACAACCAGGAGAAAAAAATGATACAACGGTGGGAAAGTCGAGCATTCAGTTAATTATTTCCCCAGGCGCAGGACGATGATCCGGTCTATCCGGTCCCGAAGGTCGCAGATCAACAGCTTGTCCCCCGCCGGAAATTTCCAGAGCTCTCCCAGGCGTCCGCTCAGGGCCTCGCCCTGCTGCCGAGGGGCTCCCCGCCCCGCCAGTTCCTCCCCATATTCCAACAGCCGCCGGGCGTCACGTTGATCAAGTTCCCGCAACTGCGCCACCGCGGTGTCGGAATACTCAATCCTCCAGGCCAAGCTCGTCCCTCACGTCGTCCGCAGCATGGACCTCCTCTTCCCCCTTGCGGATACGTTCCAGCACGTCCGCGGCCAGATAGTAGGTTTCCAGGTTGTCCAGGTGGGCGTTCAGGGCCTCCAGGATATAGAAAGTCCGGGTGCGCCCGGTCTGGCGGGCCAGGAAATCAAGGCGTTTCAGGATGTTATCCGGGAGGCGCACGGATATGGGCATCGTCTCTCCACCCTGTGGCCGCGGCCGGCTTGCCGCCCTGATGTTGCCCAGGGGGACCTGCGGCACGCTAACCCACTGTCCTTATTATTTTTATTGACATTCCACGCAGTACTTATTATAATAATTGTAATACAAATATTCTGCAAGGTTTTATTTTGTCCGCGGCCCGCCTGCGGTCGCAAAGACAAAGATGTAACTTCAAGGGGTTATCGTTTAGGGCAGAGTGATGTTTTTTCCCTCTGTTGACTTAACC
>Ga0194111_10007467_pt1 | contig 12192 bp, 12 predicted proteins | sample TA2KigC300mmetaG_FD_146194 | JGI IMG/M metagenome (GOLD analysis project Ga0194111, IMG submission 146194) | Freshwater microbial communities from Lake Tanganyika, Tanzania - TA2015033 Kigoma Deep Cast 300m | ecosystem: Environmental > Aquatic > Freshwater > Lake | place: Tanzania: Lake... | reverse complement strand
TCCAGCGCGTCATGCACATCGCTTTCCACATATCCGCCTTTGCTCCCCGAATAGACGCAGTCGGTAGCGATCTGCAACACCCGGGCACCATTCGCCTGGGCCCGCCGCGCGATCAGATATGGCAGTCGCGAATTGATACGGATTGCTCGTTCAACCTCAAAGGCGTTATCATCGTGAATCAGGGGTTTGGTGATGCCGATGGCGTTGATCACCCAGTCGTGTCCATCAATCAGTGCGAGCGCGTTCCACAGGTCAAGTGCGTCGGCATCAAACAGCCGCCAACTGACATCAGAGAGTTGCTCGCTACACTTCGCGGCCAACGCTTCGGTACGCACCGTTGCCGCGACTCCGAGGTCAGGGACTCGGGATAGATAGTCTACGACCATGGACCCCAACATCCCTGAGCCACCAAGCACGATCACTTTCTTAGGCATCTGTTGACCACTCTTTCCGCTTTGCTCAGATCAGCGCTCAACTACATTCCAGATGTCCCAGTAGCGCGCATCGTAGCGCACATCGTCGCCACGGGTCTCTTCGAGGGTTGCCGTCGAGAAGAAAACCAAAAGAGCGTCTTCGGTCAGTGACATGAAGCCGTTGGCGTATCCGGCCGGGATGTACACCACCGCCGGCTTTTGTGATGAAAGGACGTAGCGATACACCTTGCTGTCCCGGGAAGGGTTGTCCCAATCGTCAATCTTGACCGCGCCGATGATAGCCGCACCGCGCAGGACGGTGACGTACTTGGCTTCACGGCGATGGGCGTGCCAGGCGCGCACGAAGCCAGCCTTGTGGTTCGTCACCGTGTAGAAGCGTTTTACGCCGGCAAAATCGAAATCGTTGACGAAACCCACGGCGCCACGGTCGTCAACCGCCAGACCGCCCTCGATCAGTCGTGGCACGGCCATTTCCGTTTCATTTTGGGCCAACACGTCAACCTCCGATATGGGTGTTGTACATGGAGAGGAATTTCTGATTGGTGTAGCGAGGGTTATCCACATCCCTCAGCCGCCGGGAATCCAGGAGCGACTTGATTTCCTCTATGCCTTCGTCAATGGAGTGCGCTGCCTTGAATCCTAACACGGCCCTGGCTTTGTCGCTATTCACCCGATAGTTGCGCGTATCCTCGAACTTTCGCTCTGTGTGCTCGATGACCAGGTCCGGGAAGTGGTTGCGTACCTGATAGGCCAGGTCAATGATGCGGACGTTCTGCTTGTGCAGGTTGAACACCCCGGTATGCTCGGTTGCCAGGTTGTCCACAATAGCCCGGGCGGCATCACGGACGTGCAGCAAGGGGCGGAACTGATCGCCGCCGTGGACCGTGATCTTGCCAAAGCGATGGGCCCTCACCGTCAAGGTGTTCACCACCAGATCCAGGCGGATGCGAGAGAACAGATCACCGACACCGAACAGGGTGCCCAGCCGGAAAATGACGGCGTTCTTATCGGCCAGGTACCGCTCGGCTTCCAGTTTGGTCACGGCGTAGACAGAGAGCGGGTTGGTTAGAGATGATTCATCCAGAACGCCGTCCCGAGCGCCATACACCGAGCAGGTGGACAGGAACACGATGCGCCCATCGAAGTTCTGGGCCAGCCACCGGACCGACTCCTGGTTGATCTCCACACTGACGTCCGGATTGAGGGCACAGGCCGGGTCTCCGACGAGGGCGGCCAGCCAGACGACGGCGTCGGCCCACTCCAGGTGCGGTCGCAACCGTTCTCGGTCGCGTACATCCCCGTAGACGAAGTCCACCGACTTGCGATAGGACTCCTCGTACAACAGCGCGTCGTACACCCGCATGTTGTGCTCACTTGGCAAGAGCAGGTCCGTGACCGCCCCACCGATGTAACCGGCACCTCCGACGACAAGAATGTTCATCAGTAAAACCTACCCCCTCTCACCCCCATCTAACGCAGCCATGTGAGAAATTCGCTTCCCGACTTATCTTCAGCGTGCACAGCACCCTGGCAACTAGCCACATCAATGGTTGCCCACATCTTAGCAAATTCTGCGATGAGCAGTTCGGTGGTCTCTGGTCCCACTGCGAAGCGCTGCAATGGGCCGGCAAAGTAAAAGCGCAGAAAACTGTCTTCTCGGATCATATCACGATAAAGATTAGGAACGAGGTCAGTGTTGACAATCAGGTACGGCTTGATGTTGAATATAGCCATTGCTCCCGGTCCGGATGAGGCACCCATATGAATCGCAGCCATGTGGATCAGGGCCAGGTCTTGTTCGATGCCAGTATGATAGTCTTTGGCTATGACCACGTTGGGGCACTGGCGCAGCCGGTCATCAACTTCGGCCAGGGCACATATGATGACGAACTTGACCGGGTAGCGTTCTTGGCAATGATGAAAGAACTCCAACCAGCATTCCAGGCGCAGGTTTCGGTGTGTGCCAAAAGCCTTGATGTTGCGCACCTGCACGGTAACGGGAACTTGGGGATAGACATGCTCACAGTAGAAAGCTTGTGCCCAGTTGATCAGGAACTGGCGGCATGACAGGTGTGGGATCGATCCATGTTCCACGTAATGGTTGTAGAGTAAGTCGTTAAAGACTCCGTAGTACAGATACTCCCTCTTGGCGAATTTCCACGCTGGCGGCCAAACGTGGTAGAGGTCCGTATTATCAGCTATAAAGCGCTGAAGGTGTAGATGAGAGTTAAAGACAAACAGGGAGCCAAGATGTTGGTTAACCTGCGCGACTGGCAGAATGGAAGCCAAGTGATACATGACATTGCTCTCTGTGATGTCGGCAAACGCCGGGTCAGACGAAGCAGGATGCTTCGGATCGTAGACTAGAGCGAAGTCCACCGTATCGAGATGGTGCCTTTCCCGAAGCACAAGTGAGGCTTCCTGGATGACTAAAATGTCACCAATGCTGAAAGGCTGTGAAGAAAGGTCATAGATTGCCAGCAGCCGCCGATCATTCGGATGTGCGGGTGATAGTATCTCGTTCATTGTTGGATACGCCCATCTTAGGAAGCCTACTGAGCGTCTGATTGACCTGTAAGCTGAGTCTGCTGATTGTTTGATTGGCCTATAGGCTGGCTCAAGCAGTAGGCTGGCCGCTCTCCTGAGACACCAGACCACCCCCTTCTCACGCACCTTGCCGGCCAGGAAGTGAGGGGACAGGTAGCGGTTCCAGCTTGGAGCATTGTCACTGTTGATCATGGTTCATCCTTGCTCTAATCCACAGCCATATCAGTCAGAGCGCGCCCCACTTTCCCCTGTTCCAGGTCATCAAAAGCCTGGTTGACGTCCTCAAGCCGGTACTCATGGGTGATCAGTGAGTCAAGCTTGAGCTTGCCAGCCAGGTACATATCCACGTACAGGGGGATATCCCAATCCGGCCGGCTCTCCCCACCCCATGTTCCCACAATCCGTTTTCCCCTGATCAGGTCCATCGGGTCGAGCGAGATGCGCTCCCCGTGCGGTAAATTGCCGGCCAGCACACACAGCCCACCATTGTCACGCACGGCTTTGAACGCCGTTTCCATCGTCTCACGCTGCCCAGCAGCTTCAATCGCGTAGTCCACGCCATGCCCTCTAGTGATCTCCAGGATGCGCATCAGTGGGTCTTGTTGGTGAGCATTGATCAGGTGAGTTGCTCCGACCCGCCGGGCTTGCTCAAGCTTGTGATCGAACACGTCAACGGCAATGATGGTTGTAGCGTGCACTAAATCGGCGGCCAGTACGGCGCTCAGGCCGATGCCGCCTACACCGAAGACGGCGACGCAGCTACCGGGTCGCACCCTGGCCATGTTCAAGATGATCCCAGCGCCGGTGGGGATGGCGCACCCCAAGAGAGCCGCCTCGTGCAGGGGCATGGCATCGGGAATAGGTGTCACACGATTCTCGCAGGTGACCGTGTGGTGCATGAAGGTACTGATAGCACCGGAATTGACAGGACCTTCTGCGCTCTGGTAGACCGTGGATGGCACGTCGGCACCACTGCCTTTGATCCAGGATAAAACCACACGGTCCCCGGGTTTAACCTTTGTGACGCCCGCCCCTACTTCCAACACCGTTCCTGAACCTTCGTGCCCCAATGTATGAGGGAGATAGCGATCGGGACCTCGTTTCCCGCGCACTTCCAGAAGCTGACTGTGGCACACGCCGCTGTAGGCCACCTCCACCAGTACCTGCCCTGGCTTCAAATCAGGGATCATTAGTTCCCGGATGTTAAGTGGCTTGTTGGGTTGCTCAAGGACAGCAGCTAAAGTCTTCCTCACAATGTCTTCTCGTGCAGTTGAATTTGGCAACGCCCACCCACTATAGCCGCCCGTGCTTCAGCCAGTCGCTCAGGCGAATCTACGGCGCAGCGATAGCCGGACAGCGGAAACCCACATAAACGCCCGCTGTCAATAAGCTTCGGAAAGATATCCCGGGGCAAATCGCAGGCATTGTCCGCGGGAATCTCATCCAAGAACTGCGGATCGCAGATACAGATGCCCGAGTTGACCCAGGGTGATTGCACTCCACGCCGGGTCTCTTCGGTAGGCCTCTCTAAGAAGCCGATGATGCGCCCTTCCTTATCCAGACTGACAACACTGTTAGAGCGCACACGTTGATGAAGCAGTAGGGTAGCGAGCGCCATACGCTCCCGGTGGAAGTGCAACATGGCCGTGAAATCCTGGTCGGTCAAGACATCTCCATAATGCACCAGGAATGCTTCTTCAGCCCCCAGAAACTCTGCCATCTTTTTGACGCCACCCGCGGTGCCCAATAGCTCTGGTTCATCAGAGTAGATGAGTTTGACACCAAACCGTGAACCATCCCCGAAATAGTCTCGAATCATGTCTGGCATAAAGTGCAAATTGATTGCGACTTGGTTAAAACCGTGCTGTGCCAAATGCCAGATCATGTATTCCAGCATGGGGCGTCCTTGCAAGGGTAGCATTGCCTTTGGCGTCTCTCGCGTGAGATCGCCCAGGCGTGTCCCGTAGCCGGCGCACAAGACCATGGCTCTCATCGGGAGTAAAACGTGAAACGTGAAACGTGAAGGCTGATGGTGTCACGGCCTGTGTCCAAGGCTATTGCTCCCATCTCTAATCCCTGACCGTCAAAATCCACCTGGCTGCCTCACTCAAATTGGCACAGGTATAATCGGGGTGGACTGATCTGTCGAGGGGCTCGACTGTTTCGATAGCCGGCGCCAGGTGCTTGCCTGTCTGTACCAGCACGGTGCGACATCCTGCCCTGGCCCCGGCGATGATGTCCGTGATACGATCACCTACTGCGAAGCTGGCACTCAGGTTCAGGTTATGTTCGCGAGCGGCACGCAACAGCAACCCTGGCCGTGGCTTGCGGCACTCACAGGATGTTCGGTAGGCTGGCAGCGTTGCGTTTGGGTGATGCGGACAAAAAAAGAACCCGTCCAGGCGAGGCCCACCCGCCTGCTCCAGAAGATGCTCCATTTGGGCATTGATCGCATAAACCTCCTGCTCGGTGAGCAGGCCGCGGGCAACAACCGTCTGGTTGCTGATCACGATCAACCGAAAGCCAGCCTCTTTTAGACTTCTGAGGGCTTGTGGGGCACCCTCTAGAATTTGGATCTGGCCAGAGTTGGTCAGCAGGTGAACGTCCTCGATGAGCACGCCATCACGGTCCAGGAAGATGGCTGCATTCATGGGGCGGTAGTCATTCAGCAATGAACCAGTAGTAATCCCTCGTGTAGCCGACCTCTTCAAACAGCTTTTTCCAGTCGTCCACATGCATGTAGGTCAGAGCAGTAAGGTTCCACTTCATCAGCCGCTCACGCTCCTCCTCTGTCCGCCAGGCGTCCACGGCAATAAAGGCATGCTTGCGGCTCACTCGCTGAACCTCGCGTAGAGCCTGTTTGCACTCTTCCAACGGCAGGTTGTGGACCGTGTTGATAGAAATGACCAGATCGAAAGAGTTATCATCATAAGGTAGTTCTTTTGCGTTGCCCACGCGCAAGAACGACTTGACCGTTTCTATGGCGTGCTCAATGGCATATTCAGAGATATCAATACCTGCCACGGTGAGATTCGGCATGAGTTCCTTGAAATCGTGCAGCATGAATCCTTTGGCACAACCCACGTCCAGCACACTGGCATCTTCGGCGAGTCGGTAGTAGTCCCGGAAGCGCCTGACCGTCGCCTGCCAGAACCGCGGGTGATAGTAGTAGCCGCCATAGCCGTAAAGACGGTCGCCATCGAAATACTCTTTGCCGAATTGGCGCGCGATTCTGCGGTGTTCTTCGGTGACCAGCTTGGCACGCTCCTCAATCGGACGCTTGGATCGTGGATACAAATCAAGCAAGTTGATCTCTTGTCCCATGTTTCTAGCTCCAACCGATAGCGGAGTGTTGCACCACTTTTTGGGTGCTATTCAGCGATAAACCAGTAGTAATCCCCGGTGTAGCCGACTTCCTCAAAGAGCCTTTTCCAGTCATCCACATGCATATAAGTTAAGGCTGTTAGATTCCACTTTAGCAAAAGTTCGCGCTCTTTATCTGTCCGCCAGGCATTCACAGAGATAAACGCATCCTTTTTACTGACCCGCTGGATCTCACGCAAAGCTTGCTTACACTCTTCCAATGGCAGGTGATCGATGGTATTTATAGAGATAACGAGGTCGAAGGACTTGTCGGAATATGGTAAAGATTTAGCATTACCAACTTTAATAAATGACTTCATCTCCTCGATCGCATTATCATAAGCATATTGAGAGATATCAATGCCGGCAATGGTTATGTTAGGCATTAGTTTCTTAAAATCATACATCATAAATCCCTTCGCACAGCCAACATCCAACACAGATGCATCATCTGCAAGATGATAATAGTCACGAAATCGCCGTACCGTATCTGTCCAAAAACGGGGATGATAATAATACCCTCCATAACCATATAAACGGTCACCATCAAAGTACTCTTTACCAAACTGGCGTGCGCGTTCCAATAATTGGTACTCTACCAGTATTTCAGTATTATCACGCTCTTCAGGGCGTGGCATAAGCCAACCACCACCAGCCAATTTTCTTCTGCCACGTTCTTCAATAGGCCGTTTTGAGCGAGGATACAAGTCGAGTAAATTGATCTCAGCCATATCAACACTCCCTGATAGAATTTAGTCTTGGATTACTATATGGACCCAGGCCAAGGATCAACAATCATGTTCTCAAGGAACTCCTTGCGATCTAGATATGGATACATATCTTCTAGAGGTCTCGGCGAAAAAGTGCCATCAGCCCTCTCAACAAAACCTTGACGTGGGATTACCTGCTGTTGCCTTGAAATCATAATTTCACATAACACTGGACCAGTCTCGTTTAAAGTCCAGCGGAGCTTTTCCAGTAACTCTTGATGATTGTGAATTCGTATCGCCTTAATACCATATGCCTGAGACACCTTTTGGTAATCCGGTAGACTTACGCCACCGCTCTCACATGAACCAACATAGTTGGCGCCAAGGAATTGCTCCTGGGTATAACGAATCGCCAAATATCCTCCGTTGTTAAAGACGAATATCTTTATGTTAAAACTGTGATGAACAATTGTCTGGAGCTCTTGTATATTCAGCTGCATACTCCCGTCTCCACACAAACACACTGTACGCCTTCCTCCATTAGCAAGACATGCGCCAATACTTTCCGGTAACCCTGTTCCCATCGCGGCAATGCCAGTTGAACTCACTAACCGCTGTCGTTCTTTTACCTTAAATGCCTGGAATCCTGTGTAGAAAACTGTCCCAGTTCCATCGATTACAACAACATCATTCTCGTCTAGTTCATCAGACAGAATATCAACAAAGACATATGGGTTTACGTACTCCTTCTGTTCTCTCCACTCCTGAGGTACAGCATTATACGCTTTGTATTTGAGACATTTCTCTCGCCACCACGCAGGTACATCCAACTGAGCTTCTGATGTCAGCCTGAGCATTTCTTCCAGGAACACCTTGGCGTCACAGCGGATCGGGAAATCAACCCGCACTGTTTCAAAAGTAAGCTCTTCCTTATCAATGTCAACCATGACAATTTTCGCCTCTCTGGCAAAAGCATCAAAAAGCGTTCCAGTTAGCCCAATGCTCAAGTGCGAACCGACGCAAATCAGTAGATCGCAGTTCTGCACGGCAAGATTGGCACCACGTTGCCCCGATACCCCCGCCCGACCAGTGTAAAGAGAATGGTCTGTGGGGACAATGTCGCTTGCCGTGTAACTTGAGACGAATGGGACCTGTAATGCTTCAACTAGACGACGGAATTCCTTCTCGGCATGGGCCAATCTGGTTCCATAACCTACTAGGAACAGAGGCCGCTTTGCCTCAGCAAGGAGAGCGTAACAGTACTGGCACCACTCCGTGACAGTCTGTGGTGATGCGTTATATTGCCCAATTTCAGAAGCATCGAAACCCGGAAGTCTATCTGGGTCGATAGAGATCCATTGAAAGTTCACAGGGATATCGACCCATACAGGTCCTGGTCTGCTTTCCTTCGCAAGAAAAGCTGCTTTTTCCAGATGATAGCGAATTCTGCTGGGCTCCTCGACCATGGCCGCGTATTTGGTGATGGGCTTGACTATAGAAACAATATCGAGTTCTTGCGTTCCCAACTGTCGGAGCGGCTTTCCATGTGTTGTGTGTTCTTTGCGAGACTGTCCTGAAATAAAAAAACAGGGGATGGAATCTTGCCAAGCGGATGTAACGCCAGTGATCGCATTCGTACCCCCTGGTCCTGTTGTCACGATAGCCGCCCCAAAACCATTCCTAACACGGGCGTAGGTTGCTGCCGCAAGAGCTGCAGCCTGCTCGTGATGGCAAAAAATGGGCTGGATGCCAGGGTGTTTGTCTACAGAATCGAACAAATGAACCACCGCTCCCCCGGTCAGACCGAAGACATGTCCGATTTCCTGCTTGACGAGAAAGTCGATGACGTAATCTGTCAATTTCATAATTCCACCTATGGCAAGAAATTAAAATACATATAGTGTCTGGCCTGCCCGGCATCCACGAGCACAATGGACCCCTGGCAGAATGTCGCTCTTTCAGAACATAGAAGTACAACCATAGGGCTGATTTCGGAAGGGTGGCCAAATCTTCCAAGGGGAGTGCGTTCTTTCAGGTACCGTTCGGCGTGCTCGGGGCGTTCCTTTAAGACTCTGTCCCAATGCCCGCCCTCAGTGAAAACGACGCCTGGCAAGACCGCAGTCATGACTACATTGGACGTCTCAATGGCCAGTATCCGGCCCATGGCTCGCGTGTAAGCCGTTAGAGCCGCCTTGCTTGCGCAGTATGTTACAGGCCCGCTGTTCTCCAATGCTGCCCCGGCCGTGATATTCACGATTCTCCCCCAATCTTGTTCCTTCATATGGGGAATAAAGAGGTTATTGATCTCGATGGGCACTTCCAGGTTCAGCCGGAAGACTTTCCGCCAGTCACTAATCGGGCAATATGGATCCGTGATGTTTTGAGTGCTGCCAGCGTTGTTGACGACGATATCAAGGAGGCCAAAACTCTCATGGATTTCGTTCGCCAGACGCTGCGGGGCACCCTCATCGGTTAGTTCACATACGATGCCATGGTGCCCGGCTTCTCTTCCCCCCATCAATTCAAGCGCTTGCTCCAAGCTTCCTCTATTCCTAGAAGTAATAACGACGTTGGCTCCTTCTTTCGCCAGGTTCATAGCAATGGCCTGCCCAATTCCCACAGCCCCCCCTGTGACCAAAGCCTTTTTGCCTTTCAAACCCAAATCCATGATCTCCTCCTTATGTTTATATTGTTCTTAGCGGACAGATAATGTGTTTAGGATTCAACTTGAAGAGATTACTTAATATGCGTCTGGCAGTCATTTTCGAAAAGATAGCTGTAAGTAAAACTACGGAATTACCGATATCATCGATCTTGCTACTGTGCGCAATTTGTACTGGAAGATTGATGTAATACAAGCCATCCTTGTTTTTGTCATCGTCAATAATGGCGCGCAGGCAGCTTAGATCATTTCCAAGATGATAGGCCAACACTGGCAACATCAAAGCCGCACCATATCCATAAAGCACTTCGTCACGAAAATACTCCAACCGTCTATTGGTTTGCTCCATATCGCGTCTAAACAATTCATACCGCTTAAGAATATCTTCAGCGCTTATGTTCCGCAGAGTATTCCTATACTTGAAATTGTCAATACCCTTCCGAAAAGCAACCAAGAGAGTACTCCAATGATTATAGTCTATGGTATAGTCTACTAATCCACATCCAAGTTCATCCAGCATGTACAAGAGAGACCTAAAGGAGAAATAATTGAGATGCTGATGGAAAACCTGGTCGAAGCGGCAATCGGCCAGCAACGTTTCCAGAATCGGAAACTGGAAGAAGAACAATGTATTCTCAGAGGCTTTTTCGATTATCTTGTTCATAAACTGCTTAGGATAGCTAATATGCTCAAGGGTATCTTTGCAAATAACAACGTCGATATTCGTATCCAAATCGACGTTTTCAAAAAAATCACCTATAGCGATGATGTTGCCTTGGCTGAGTTGTTCTTCATTATCTTTCAGAATTGGGTCGATACCGATCAACTTGTCAGCACGCGATTGGAGCGATTTCAACAGGTACAGATCATTGCAACCTATCTCGACGATGGTCTGGAAGGTTCTGCTTTTGACAACGCTGTTGAAGAAATCGATGAAAAAACCAGTAGTTTCTCTACCACTTATACTCTGCGAGGTCCTGAAATAATACGTCGAAACATCGCAGTACTGCAGTTCCACGTCGATCACGTTCGTGATTTGCCCGTGGCCGCAGTGCGGGCAAAAATAGAAACTTTGATCAACGTATCCAAGTCTTACCTCGATTTTCTTATCGACGTAAATCTCCGTCAAAGGAAAATTGGGCATGTCAATGACAGGATCCGTAGCCTTTTTCCCGCAAATCAGGCAACATTCACGAGTTTCATAAGGAATATTTCGGTATTTTTCGATGTCCATATTCTACCCTCCTGGAAAACTGTGACTTACTATTTTTCTAAAATCATTGTGTACAGCTTTATAGCTTCTCAATAACATTTCGCAATCTACGGAATATGTAATATATTTCATCCCCAATCCGATAATTCTTTCCAATTGTTTTTCGTTTGTAACAATAGTACCTGGGTATTTTCCCGCATCAAGGATTTTCGCCGTAAGTTGACTCATAACGTCCAATACGAGCGGGCTGTCAACTTGACCCAGAATACCCAAAGATTTCGAAAGATCATATAATCCGATAAAAACTATGTCCACCTCCTTTATCGCTAATATACCGTGGATCTGTTCTATGGCGTCTCGACCCTCAATCTGAATGGCCACCAGGGTCGACTCGTTTGCTGTGGCATTTATTTCTTTCGAGTTTTCGTGCGAATATCCTCCAGCCCGGGTAAATGGCGAGAAGCCCCTGTTACCGACAGGAGGATATTTGCAAAAAGCTATTACATTCCTGACTTCATCAACGGTAGTAATATTGGGAATCTGCACGCAATGAACGCCAATTTCCAGCGCTCGAAGGATTTCGGCGCTAATCACCCCGCCGACCCGCATCACAGGCGAAACATTTCTCGACTCACACGCAACCACCATGTTTTGAGCTGTTTCAAAACTGATTGGACCATGTTCTGAGTCAATAATAACAAAATCGAGTCCGCTGCTTGCGATGATATCAGTAGCTATCGCTGATGGCACAACCGACCATGTACCAAGAACGGTAGACCCAGTCTGTAACTTCTCTTTTAAGAAGTTTTTTCTTAACATTTGCATTCTACCTCACCTTTATCAGCTAGACTTTTCCGACTGTTGCATTTTTGTCAAGCCCACGAGAGCTTAAGAATTATGGAAGGTGCCAGTGCCCTCGACTTTGGCCATTAAAATAGGCGACCCCTTTTGGTTAACTTACCGCAAACCTCGATATTGCGCGCGTCGGTGTGAACCCTTCTCACCTCTTCTGGCCCTTTCTGACCCCCAATTGTAAAATTGGCCAAAGTCGAGAGTGCCAAGAACCGTCTGATTGGAGAACCTCGGCGCATACACCGAACCTATTAGGTTTCATTGAGACCTGGCCTTTTCAGCCAGATTCACCGCAACTTCAATGATTAAGTCTTCTTGTCCTGCTACCACCCTTCTACGGCCAAGTTCAAAAAAAACATCCCTTGGGTTCACACCATACTGCAGCGAAACGCGTTCCACATGCTTGGCAAT
>Ga0194111_10007461_pt1 | contig 12194 bp, 7 predicted proteins | sample TA2KigC300mmetaG_FD_146194 | JGI IMG/M metagenome (GOLD analysis project Ga0194111, IMG submission 146194) | Freshwater microbial communities from Lake Tanganyika, Tanzania - TA2015033 Kigoma Deep Cast 300m | ecosystem: Environmental > Aquatic > Freshwater > Lake | place: Tanzania: Lake... | reverse complement strand
CGAGCGAGGATGTCCGCCGATCGACCGAGGCCGTACAGGGCATCGTCACCGACCCGAAGACCTCCGAGGACATCCGCACCACGCTGGACAACGTGCGGGAGGTCTCTGCGAGCAGCGTGGAGCTTGCGGACAAGACGGGTCGCGTGCTGGACAAGGTGGACAGCATCGCGACGCGCGTCAACACGGCCATCGGCGACCTGCCCTCCGTCGCGAACCCGTTCAAGAACATGGAGGTCGAGGGATACAGCGACGTCCGGGTGGGCAGCGGGCCGGCCGGGAGGATCGATGTGGACCTCGACCTGTACCCCAACCGCTATGATGACGCCTTCTGGCGGGTGGGGGTGCGGGACCTCGGCGGAGATGAGAAGCTGGACTTCCAGCGGGGCATCCCCCTAAGCCACCGGGGAGAGCGCGTACGCGTCGGGGTGATCGAGGGGGAGCTCGGCGCGGGATGGGACCGCGACTGGACGCCGCGCCTGTCGTCGGAAGTGGACCTGATCGATCCGGACCGGTTCCGGGTGGACGTGCGGGGGCGGTATCGCTACAACGAAGACTGGGACGTGCTGTTCGGCATCGACCGAGCACTGTCCGGTACGGAGCCCTTCATCGGGGCGCGACGTTACTTCGACTTCTGAATCTGAGGCCCCGGGAGCCCATCCCGAAGCCCGGACGGCGACAGGCTGGAAAGCCTGTCCTCCGAGTTTCGGGATGGGCTCGGCACGGGCCGCGACACCGTAGGAGGACGTGAGATGGAAGTGATCTTGCTGCAGGATGTGGAGTCCCTGGGCCACGAGGGCGACGTGGTGCGCGTGGCCGACGGACATGCGCGGAACTACTTGATTCCCCGAAAGATCGCGGTCCCCGCGACGAAGGACGCCAAGCAGCAGCTCGAGCGGCGCCGCGGGGCGATCGCCAAGCGTGAGGAGCAGAAGGCGGAGGCCGCTCACAAGGTGGCCGAGCGGCTCCACGAGCACCCGCTCGTCGTGATGGCGAAGGCCGGCGAGGGCGGCAAGCTGCATGGCAGCGTCACCGCCCAGCAGATCGTCGAGGCGCTTGGGGCACAGACCGGCGTCTCGCTCGACCGCCGTCGGATCGGGCTGCTCGAGCCGATCCGCGAGGTCGGGGACTACCTCGTCTCAGCCGAGGTCTACAAGGGCGTCACCGCGCAGCTGACGATCCGCGTTGTGTCCCAGGCGGGGGCTGAGGCGGAAGCTGAGGAGCCGGAGGAGGAAGCGGAGGACGAAGCGGCGGACGGAGAGGCGGACGGAGAGGCGGACGAAGTCTGAGGTCTCAGGTCTCACGTCTCTGGTCTGAAGTCTGCAGTCTGAAGCCTGCAGTCCGGGGTCCGGCTGCGGAGAGAAGCGATGCAACTCTTCTCCGAACAAGCTGACGGATCGGCGGTCGCTCGGATTCCGCCCCAGGACCTCCACGCCGAGCAGGCGACGCTCGGGGCGATGCTGCTGGAGCCCGAGGCGGCCTCGCGCGTGCTGGCGATCCTGGATGACGGGGACTTCTACCGCGAGGCGCACCGGATCATCTACCGCGCGATGCAGGCGGTAGACCGGCGCCGGGAGCCCGTCGACCTGATCACGGTCTCGGCCGAACTCCGCCGCGAGGGCGTTCAGGACGAGGTCGGCGGGCCGGAGTACCTGACGGCGATCATCGGCGAGGTGCCGACGACGGCGCATGTGGTGCGGTACGCGACGATCGTCGCCGAGAAGTCGTTGCTGCGGAAGCTGATCGCGGCGGGCATGGAGATCGCGGCGGAGGCCTACGACAACCCGCCGGACGTGCGCGCGCTGCTCGACCAGGCCGAGGAGCGCATGTTCCGCATCGGCGAGAAGCGCATCAGTCGCGACTTCCAGCCCATTGGCCCGCTGATGTCGCAGACCTTCGACCTCCTCGACAGCACCTACCACGAGCGCAGCCGTCTCACCGGCGTGCCCACTGGGTTGATCGAGTTGGACGATATCACGGGCGGCCTGCAGCGCGGGCACCTGGTCATCGTCGCCGGGCGACCTTCGATGGGGAAGAGCTCGCTGTGCCTCTCCAGCTTCTCCCTCGCCGCCAGCACGGGCGAGGACCCGCGGGGCGTCGGCATCTTCAGCCTCGAGATGTCGTCGATGCAAGTGGCCGAACAGCTCATGTGCTCCTACGCGCGGGTGGACGGCCACCGGCTGCGCCGCGGGCAAGCCGCGGAGGAGGACTGGGGCCGCATCGCGAGCGCGCTGGCGCGGCTGCCCAACTGCAAGATGTTCATCGACGACACGCCCGGCATCTCGATCATGGAGATGCGCTCCAAGGCGCGGCGCCTGAAGGCGGAGCACGACATCGGCCTGCTCATCGTGGACTACATGCAGCTGGCCACAACCGGGGACCGCGTGATGTCGGAGAGCCGCCACCAGGAGCTCGCGATGATCGCGCGGGCCCTGAAAGGCATGGCGCGCGAGCTGGACCTGCCGGTGGTCGCGTGTTCGCAGCTCAGCCGTTCCGTGGAGCGCCGCGAGGATCGCCGCCCCGTGCTGTCGGACCTCGCGGAGAGCAGCGCGATCGAGGCGGAGGCGGACCTCGTCTGCTTCCTGTACCGCCCGATGTACTACGAGCGACGCAAGCAGTTCGAGAAGCGGTCCCAGGAGATCGGCGAGGAGGCGGCGCGCCGCGAGATGCGGGAGGCGGAGCAGCAACCCGAGCCGGCCGAGGTCATCATCCAGAAGCACCGCACGGGCCCGGTCGGCACGGTCAACGTGATGTTCCATCCCCGGTGGCGGCTCTTCTTCGACGCCGAGCGCGGGCCCGGTCCGCCCCCGCGGCCGGCCGGTGCCCCGCCTGCCTCGGCGAGACCCACAGAGGACAGCGAAGCATGAGGATTCTCGTCATCGGCTCCGGCGGTCGCGAACATGCCCTGGTGTGGAGGCTGGCGCAGAGCCCGGAGTCTCATGGGCTGTTCTGCGCGCCGGGGAATGCCGGTATCGCTCAGCAGGCGCGCCTCGTGGACATCGGCGCGGAGGACATCGAGGGACTGGCGCGGTTCGCGGAAGCGGAGGGGATCGACCTCACGGTCGTCGGCCCTGAGCGCCCGCTCATCATGGGCATTGTGGACGAGTTCCGCAGTCGCGGCCTCACCGTGTTCGGGCCGACGAAGGCCGCGGCTCAGCTTGAGGGCAGCAAGGTCTTCACCGACGAGATTCTCCGGCGCCACGGCGTATCGAGGAAGCGCTTCGAGGCCTTCGATGACCCCGTGAAGGCGGGCGCCTACGTCCGTGCGCAAGGCGCGCCGATCGTCGTCAAGGCCGACGGGGACGCCTTCGGCAAGGGCGTCACGGTGGCGCAGACCGTCGAGGAGGCCCTCCAGGCCATCGACGAGTGCATGGTGCAGAAAGTGCACGGTCAGGCCGGGGAGCGCGTGGTGGTGGAGGAGTGCCTCGTGGGGCCGGAGTGCTCGGTGAAGGTCCTCACCGATGGAGAGAACCTCGTCGCCCTGCCGCCGTCGCAGGACCATAAGCGAATCGGCGAGGGGGACACGGGGCCGAACACCGGCGGCATGGGCTGCTACTCCCCCGTCCCGGCGGTCGATGAGGCGTTGTTCAACCAGATCATCGACGACCTCGTTCGCCCGACGATCCGCGCCATGGCGGCCGAGGGGATGCCCTACACGGGCTGCCTGTATGCCGGCGTCATCCTGACGGAGAGCGGCCCGGAACTCCTCGAGTACAACTGCCGCTTCGGCGATCCGGAGACCCAGGTCGTGCTGCCGCGCCTCGCAGGCGACTTCGCGGCGGCGCTGCTCGCGGCGAGCGAGGGGCGCCTGGCGGATGTCGATCTGACCTGGCGGGACGAAGCGTGTGTCTGCGTGGTGATCGCCTCCGGCGGGTACCCGGGTTCGTATGAGAAGGGGAAGCCGATCCGCGGTCTGGAGGAGGCGGAGGCGGTCGAGGGTGTTGCAGTCTTCCATGCCGGCACGGCCCTGAAGGATGCCGCCGTGTGCACGAGTGGGGGGCGCGTGCTGGGCGTCACGGGCTGGGGACCCGACCTGCGTAGTACCCTCGCCCGGACGTACGAGGCTGTGGGGCGCATCGAGTTCGACGGCGCCTACTTCCGCCGCGACATCGCGCATCGCGCGCTGACGTGAAGGGGTCGGGATTGGAATCCCGACCTACGAACGACAGGGCAGGAGAGGAATGGCTAACCCGCTCGTTGGAATCGTGATGGGCAGTACGTCGGATGCGAAGATCATGCAGCCGGCCGCAGAAGCCCTCGCCGAGCTGGGGATCGAGTGCGAGGTGAGGGTCCTCTCCGCGCACCGCACGCCGGACGCCGCGGCCGAGTACGCCGCGACTGCAAGGGAGCGGGGGCTGCGGGCGATCATCGCCGGAGCCGGGAGCGCGGCGCATCTGGCTGGTGCGCTGGCGGCGCGGACCACGCTGCCGGTCATCGGCGTGCCGGTCAGCAGTTCGGCCCTCGCGGGCCTCGATGCGCTGTACGCGACGGTGCAGATGCCTCCGGGCATTCCCGTGGCCACGGTCGCGATCGACGGTGCCCGGAATGCGGCCCTGCTCGCGGCGCAGATCATCGGCACTGCGGACCCGGCAGTTGCCGCGCGGCTGGACGAACAGAGAGCCGAGATGGCGCGGAAGGTCCTGGCGGCGAACGAGTAGCCGCGGCAGGGCAACGGCGCCACCGCTGCCGGCAGGGGTGCCGGCGCTCCCGGCGGACGGCGCCACCGCTGCGGACAAGATGTCCGCGCTCCCAGCATCAAGGCTTGCGGTCAACCCACCCTACGGAGGCTGCGCACAGTGACAGGTCCATGCGGCAGTGACTGTCCGCTTGGCGATGAGGAACACTGGCGGGACTCATGCGGGGTGTTCGGCGTCTACGCTCCGGGCACGGACGTGGCGCGCATGTGCTTCTTCGGCCTCTTCGCCCTTCAGCATCGCGGGCAGGAGAGCGCGGGGATTGCGGTAGCGCACGGTGACGAGGTGATCGCGCATCGGGGAATGGGCCTGGCGTTTGCGGTCTTCGACGAGGACAGCCTCGCCGAGCTTCCGGGAGAGATCGGCCTGGCGCACGTGCGCTACTCGACGACCGGCAGCAACGTGATCCACAACGCGCAGCCGATGCAGGGCCAACACCGGTCCGGGCCGTTCGCGGTCGCGCACAACGGGAACCTGATCAACTACGCCGCGCTGCGGCAGGAGCTGGCCGACGAGGGCGTCGAGTTCCGGGCTACGAGCGATACGGAGATCATCGCCCACCTGATCGCGCGCTCGCCGGAGGAGACGCTGGAGGAGGCGGTCGCCGATGCGATGCAGCACATGCAGGGGGCCTACTCCATCGGCGTGATGGGCCCCGGCAAGCTGATCGCCGCGCGCGATCCCCACGGGGTGCGCCCGCTGTCCATCGGCACACTGAACGGCAACGGCCAGTACGCAATCGCCTCGGAGGATTGCGCGTACCACGTGGTGGGCGCGCAGTACATGCGGGAGGTGGAGCCCGGGGAGGTCGTCGTCATCGACCGCGACGGCCTGCGCGAGATTCGCGCGGTCGAGATGTCCCGCAAGGCCGTGTGTATCTTCGAGTTCATCTACTTCGCGCGCCCCGACAGCCACATCTACGGGAAGTCGATCTACAACGTGCGCCAGGGGATGGGGCGCCTCCTCGCGCAGCAGCGACCCACCGAGGCGGACATCATCGTGGGGGTGCCGGAGAGCGCGATTCCCCATGCGATCGGGTACTCGCAGGTCGCGAAGATCCCCTTTCAGGAAGGCTTCATCAAGAACCGCTACATCTTCCGGACCTTCATCCACCCCGATCAGCGTCTGCGCGAGCTGGGTGTGCGCATGAAGCTGGCTCCGCTGCGCGAGACGCTCGCCGGCCGGCGCGTCATTGTGGTGGATGATTCGATCGTGCGCGGGACAACGACGAAGCAGGAGATCGCGCTGATGCGGGACGCGGGCGCGCGGGAGGTGCACATGCGGGTCTGCTCGCCGCCGATCCGCTACCCGTGCTTCTACGGTGTGGACACATCGGCCGGGCGCAAGGAGCTGATCGCCGCGCGGCTCGAGGTGGAGGAGATTCGGCAGCACATCGGCGCGGACAGCCTGGAGTACCTCACGATCGACAACCTCATCGCCGCGACGGGCCTGTCCCGCCGGCACTTCTGCACCGCGTGTTTCGACAGCCGCTACCCGATCCGCGTGCCCGCCAACGTGCGTGTCAGCAAGTTCGACTTGGAGATGGAGAAGGCGCCGGTGGCGGTCGGGTAGTTCGGGGCTGAAGCCCCTCCCACTGGATTCCCACTTTGAGGTGAGTGATGACAGGCAGGCAGAACCGAAGGGACTTCCTCCGTCGTGTGGGTCAGGGGGCGGCGGGACTGATGGTCCCCTACGTGGTTGGTAGCCGCGCGTTCGGGGCCAACGAGCGGCTGGGGATCGGGATCATCGGGTGCGGGGGCATCTCCGGGTGGCACCTGCCGTGGGCGCTTGGACACAAGGCGGTCCAGGTCCTAGCGGTGTGCGACGTCGATACGGACCGGCGCGAGTCGGCGAAGGAGCGCGTCGGGGAGCAGTGCGGCGCGTACAACGACTACCGCGAGCTGCTCGACCGGAGCGACATCGACGCGGTGATGATCCTGACGCCCGACCACTGGCACACGCTGAACTCGATCCATGCGTGCGAGGCGGGCAAGGACGTCTACTGCGAGAAGCCGCTGACGCTGACCATCGGCGAGGGCCGCGCACTGACCAACACGGTTCGGCGCTATGGGCGCGTGTTTCAGACGGGCAGCATGCAGCGTTCGAGCTGGGAGTTCCGGCTGGCGTGCGAACTGGTGCGCAGCGGGCGGATCGGGAAGGTGCATACCGTGCGTGTCGTCATCGGCGGCGCCCCCGGCGGCGACTACGCACCGGATGAGCCCCCGCCGCCCGGCCTCGACTGGAACCTCTGGCTGGGGCCTGCGCCCTGGTCGCCGTACAACCGCCTGCGCCATCCCTACGGCTTCCGGTGGTTCTACGACTACTCCGGCGGCAAGATGACCGACTGGGGCGCGCATCACAACGACATCGCGCAGTGGGGCCTGGGGATGGATGAGACGGGCCCGGTGTGGATCGACGGCAGGGGCGTGTTCCCGACCGAGGGCCTGTACGATGTCGCCATGAGCTTCGAGATCACCTACGAGTACGCAACCGGGCAGAAGGTGATCTGTTCCGACAACGGTCGGTTTGGGATCACGTTCGAAGGAGACGACGGTTGGGTGTGGGTCACGCGTGGGGACATCGAGACCTCGCCCAAGGAGCTGCGGAATGAGGTGTTCGGACCGGGAGATGAGCGGCTGTACTTCAGCGGCGAGCACCACGAGGACTGGCTGAAGTGCATCCGGACCCGCGAGCGGCCGATCTGCGACGTGGAGATCGGCCACCGCTCGGTGACGGTCTGCCACCTGGGCAACATCTCCATGCGCACCGGGCGCAAGCTGCACTGGGACCCCGCCAAAGAGCAGTTCGTGGACGACGAGGACGCCAACCGCTGGCTCAGCCGACCGTATCGAGCCCCCTGGCATCTGTAGAGGAGAACTCGATGAACCGGAAGTTCGCGTTCGTGATCGCGCTCACTGCTGTCGCGGCGGCTGCCATTGGTCAGGCGGCGGATGTGGACGCGCTGATCGGCAAGTTGTCGGACGGGAATGCCGACGTGCGGCACGGGGCGGCGCGGGAGCTGGGTACGCTCGGGCCGGGACCGCTGGCGAAGCTGCTGGCCTTGGTCGGAGGCGATGACCAGCGCGTCGCGGCGGGAGCGCGCCTGGCGGTCGAGGGAATTGTGGGGAACCTGGCGGCGCCGAACGCGCCAGCGGGCCGCGATGAGGCGGCGCGGACGCTGCTGGGTGTGGCGGCGCGCGCCCCGATTGCGGCGCGGCGGTTCGCGCTCAGGCAGCTGGCGCTGATCGGGCGGGACGAGTCCGTGCCCGGCCTGGCGAGGCTGCTCGACGACGCGGATGTGGGCGAGATGGCGCGCTGGGCCTTGGCCCATATCCCCGGGCAGGCGGCGACGGATGCGCTGATCGCGGCGGTCGCGAAGCCTGATGTGAAGCTGCGCGTGGGGGCGCTGAATGCGCTGGGAGAGCGCGGCGATGCGTCCGCGCTGAACGCCCTGATGACGGCGGCGGGCGACGCGGATGCGCAGGTGCGGATGGCGGCGGTGCAGGCGTTGGCGCGCATCCCGGCCACCGAGGGTGTGCCCCTGATCTGGCAGGCAACGGGTCGCGGGGATGAGGCGGAGCGGCGGTCCGCGCGCGGGGCGTACGTCCTCCTGGGTGAGACGCTCCTGTCGGCGGGCAAGGCGGCCGACACGGCCGCGATGCTCGACCGCGCCTACAAGGAATTCACCGCCACACCGGATCGCTGCGCCGCGCTGAGCGGCTGGGCGAAGGCCTCGGGGGAAGCCCCGGTGCCGAAGCTGATCGAGGTCGTGCGCACCGGCCCCCGCGATGAGCGCGGTGTGGCCCAGCAGGCGCTTGCGGCGATGGAGGGTGCGCCGGTGACGGAGACGGTGGGGAAGGCTGCGGGCGAGGGTGCGCCGGAAGCCCGGGCATCTCTGATCTGGGTGTTGGGGGCACGCGGCGATGCGGCGGCGGTTCCGGGGCTGACGGCGGCGCTGGGCGCGCCGGAGGATGAGGTGAAGATCGCGGCGCTGGAGGCGCTGGGCAAGCTGCAGGACCAGACGACAGCTCCGCCGATCATCGCGGCTCTGGTGAAGGGCTCCCCGGAGGTGCGTGCGGCTGCCGAGGCGGCCCTGAGCCGCATCCCACGCATGGAAGCGGCGACGGCGATTGCGGAGGCGATGAAGGGCGCGCCGGACGATGTGCGGCTATCGCTGGCACGCGTCCTCGGACTGCACGCGCCGCGGGCGTCGGATGCGGCACTGATCGCGGCGGTCGGCGATCCGAGCGAGGATGTGCGGATCGTGGCCATCGAGGCGCTGGGCCGTCACCAGGCGTTTGAGGCGGTGCCGGTGCTGGTGAAGGCGGCTATCTCCGACAGCCAGAGGGAAGCCGACGCGGCGTCGCAGGCGCTCACCCGGATGACCGCGCGGCGCGCGACGCAGGCCCTGATCGACGCGCTGGCAACCGATGGCCCGAAGGAGCGCGCGGCGATTGTGCGGGCTCTGGGCGCACGCGGGGACGCGACGCTGACCGACCTGCTGGTGAAGTCCGCGTCGGACAAGGACGAAGGCGTTCAGGTCGCCGCGCTGGAGGGCTTGGGCCGCCTGCATGATGAGAAGACCGCGCCGGTGGTGCTGAACCTAGCGAAAACGGGCGGGGAGAAGGCGAAGGCGGCGGTGCTGGCGTACCTGGAGATTGGCAAGGCGCTGGTCCAGCCGGACCGGCCGAGGGCCATCGCGATCTTCCATGAGGCGCTGGGGCTTGCGGCGGGTGATGCGGAGAAGAGCGCGGCGCTCGGCTGCATCGCGAGCGTCGGCGCGCCGGAGTCGCTGCCGCTCGTGCGCCCGTTGATGGAGCAGGGCAGCGACACCGTGAAGAGAGCGGCGGCGGGGGCGCTGGTCGCCATCGGCGAGGCGCTGGTCAACTCAGGGCAGACGGCCCAGGCCGAGGAGCTGCTGACGGGCGCGATCCCGCACCTGGAGGACCGGAACCTGTTGCGCAGAGCGGCGGCGGCGATGCGGGCGATGGGCAAGCCCGTGGCGCTCGGCGCTGAGCGCGGCTACCTGACGGAGTACTGGGTGCTCGGGCCGGCGGGCAGCCGGGAGGACCTGCGGAAGGGCGACGTCGTGCCCGCCGACGCGCGCGTTGACATCGCGAAAACGGTGATGGTCGGCGACCAGTCGCGTCTGTGGCAGTACCGGCCCACGGACGACCCGGTGGGACACGTGGACTTCGAACAGGCGGTGGGCCAGATCAACGACAACGGCGCCTATGCGTACGTCGAGTTCGAGGTCCCGGCGGCACAGGATGCACTCATCAAAGTCGGCAGCGACGATGACGAAGTCACGTGGCTGAACGGGCAGAAGGTCGTCCAGTACATCGGCGACCGTGGGTGGTCGCCGGACCAGGACTCGGCCGACGTGCACCTGCAGGCAGGGACCAACTGGGTGCTGAGCAAGGTGCTGAACGGCGGCGGGCAGTGGGCCCTGAGCGTCCGCCTGACCGACCGCGACGGGAAGCCACTGGCGGTCAAACAGTGGAGCAAGACGCCGGCGGACATCGTGGCCTTGCGCGGGTGCCTTTCGAGCTACTGGGTGGTCGGCCCGTTCGCGGGTCGCGAGGCGATGCGCACGGCGGCCCCCGTAGAGCCGACGGCGCCCATCGACCTCGCGCAACCGGTGAAACAGGGCGACGAGACGCAGTCGTGGCGTTGGGTGTCCGTCAGCGATGTGCGCGGGATGCTGAACCTGCAGCGGGTCATCGGGAACATGCAGGACGTCGGCTGCTACCTCTACGCGGAGGTGACCGCCGACAAGGCGCAGGATGTCCTGCTCAAGATCGGCAGCGATGACGACGTGTACTGCTGGCTGAACGGAGAGCTGGTCTGGGAGAACCCGGCGGCGCGGCCCTGGGGCGAGGACCAGGATGTCGTCAAGGCGCGATTGCAGCAGGGCGCCAACCGCATCCTGCTGAAGGTGCTGCAGGGCGGCGGCGATTGGGCGGCGAGCGTGCGAATCACCGACCCGCAAGGCAATCCACTGGTGCTGGCGCAGAGGAAGCCGTGACGAAGTGGGGCCGGATACTCCACCTGCAAACGACCGCAGGCTCCGTATGCGGCCCCTCCCACAGACCCACCCCCATCGGGGCTGAAGCCCCTCCCACCCAAGGCACCGTAAGAGGGAGGTTCAACAGATGCGCAAGCTGCTCAGCAACGAGGGCGGCTGGGGCGCCGCCGCGGCTGCTCTGCTGTTGCTCGGGATGGCAACATGGGCGGGCGCGCAGCCAGGGGCGTGGCTGAACGTGCGGGACGTGGGCGCGTCGGGCTCGCAGCTTGAGACGACAGCGACGACGGCGGAGGGGTCGAACCGGATCACCGTCGCCGATGTGGGGGACTTCCGCGTGGGGCAGGGCGTGATTGTCTCGCGCTGCAACGTCCGCGTGACGGGGAACCTGTGGGGACCGGGCGAGCCGTATGGCTCGCAGAAGCCGCTGGGCGATGCGGTGGAGATCAGGGGGTATGACGGCAGCGCGGGGAGCTGGCTGGTCTACCTCTTGGAGATCGACGGCGCGAACCCGGTCACGTTCCGGTGGAGCGACGACGTCGCGCGCACGTGGAAGGCGGACAAGGTCCCGGTGACCTTCGACTGGCAGGCGCTGAGCAACGGGATCGAGGTGAAGCTCAAGCAGCAGGAGTGGCAGCCCGGGCACATGCTCACCTTCAGCGCGCGGGATCAGCTCGTGAGTCGCATCGAGGCGATCGAGGGCAATGTACTCACGCTGAGGGACCCCGCTAATCGCACCGCGACGGATGCGGTCGTGCGGCACAACGATCAGCTCGCGCTGCAGGCGGCCATTGATCAGGCGATCCGCGAGAAGCGGAACGTGTACTTCCCGGACGGCCACTACCGCCTGGCGGGAAGCCTGAATATCAGCAAGGCCGCGATCACCATCGAGGGACAGAGCGCCGAGAACGTGGTCCTGGACATCAGCGACGGGTCGGGCCCGTGCTTCGCGCTGTACGGCGGAACCGAGGTGACGCTGCGCAACTTCCGCATGGTCGGGCACACGGGCCTGGCGGAGGCGGCCGGCTCCTTCCGCACCTCCAGCGGCTTCGGGTTCTGGGCGTGCGCGCTGAAGGGCTGCAACGCGGTGACAATGTCGGGGACGCAACGCGTGCTCATCGAGAACTGCCACGCCTACCGGATGGCGAGCGAGGCGTTCTACGCGCAGGGGCCGTATCGCAGCAGCACCTCGGACCCGGAGCAGGCGCAGAAGCAGCTGACCTACCTGCGCTGCTCGGTGACGGACTGCGCAGCGAACGCCTTCAACAACAACGACGCGGGCGAGAACACGAGCGTGCTGTACTGCCGGATCGACGGCGCGGGCTGGCACGCGGCGGAGATGCCGGCGCGCTTCATGCGGTTCATCGGCAACTACGTGCGGAACTCGGGACCGGTGACCATCGGCGACATGAGCCATCGGGTCGAAGACCTGCACAACCTGGGCTGTGGGCAGGCGATCATCGAGGGCAACGTGTTCG
>Ga0194111_10007459_pt1 | contig 12195 bp, 8 predicted proteins | sample TA2KigC300mmetaG_FD_146194 | JGI IMG/M metagenome (GOLD analysis project Ga0194111, IMG submission 146194) | Freshwater microbial communities from Lake Tanganyika, Tanzania - TA2015033 Kigoma Deep Cast 300m | ecosystem: Environmental > Aquatic > Freshwater > Lake | place: Tanzania: Lake... | reverse complement strand
CGAGACCCGATCCAGCTACGCCGCCCCGCGGCATGCAGGCGAAACCCGCCTCGGCAGCCTGGGATCGATCAACCAATACCCGCAACAGACCCTCGTTACGCTCGAACCTGGCTGGGGCCATGTCGACGGTGCGCCGCGCGGCTATCTTCGCTTCCGCTGGCAGTTCCGCTCGGCCGACCTCGAGGAGTTTGCCGGCTTCTTTGCCACGTTGGGCCGGATCGGCATCGATACCGTGCAGCCTGACGGCACGCTGGGTCCGACGCTGGATCTCCGCGCCGACTCGACCCTGGATCTGGACGACCTCAGCGCGCTCGGCGGCGAGGCCCTCTCGGTCGAGGCCCTCCGCATCGTCCTGCGCGGAGACGGCCGCGACCAAGACCTCATCGTGAGGTTTGAACTCGAGGACGGTCTCGGCCGCAAAGGCGCCTTCCGCAGCGCCCTGAGCCTGCGGGGAACGCAGCCTCGCACGCTCGACATCCCGCTCGGCAGTTTCCCAGCCTCGATCGACCGAACGATGGTCAAGCTGGTGGCGGTCGTGATCGAGCGGTTGCATGCCTTCGACCAAATCCGCAACCCGGATGCAGGCGGCTTTGACCTGCTCGAACTGGCCTGGGTGGACCAGGATGCACCCGCGCGCGGGGTGGACGCCCTGCTGGGCCGGTCAGACCGCGAGTTCGTGCTCGAGTTGGCCCGGGCCGATTTCGAAGCCCTCTGGCGCCTCGCGGACACGGCCACCGGGGCGTCACTGGACCGAACCCTGTTCCGGGACTTGATCCACTGGGGCGCGACCGGCTGGTTGATGGCGTCGCTGAAGCCGGCGGTGGACCTTGGATGGATCCCGCTCGCGGAAGCCGAGGAACGCGCGCTGCGCATCCTACGGTTCTTGGATCAGGATGGGCGGTGGGGAGATGGCGCGGCGGGCTTCGTTGGAAATAGCCGGGGTGTGGCCTATCGCTTCGGCGGCATCGATCCCTCGGGCTTGCACGGATCGCTCACCGGCACCCGCAAGATCGACGGGCACCGCGTGAACGCCGTCGAGGCGAGTGTCATCGACACCGCGCTCCTACACCTGGGCATCCTGACTGCGGCCGCGGCGTTCGACGGCGATTCGGATTCTCAACGGGAAATCCGGCAGCGCGCCAACGCCGTGCTCAACCGCACGCGATGGCCCGAATTGCTCGATCCGGTCACGGGCCAACTCTACCTGGCCTGGAAGCCTGCGCGGCAGACCGAGGGACCCTTCTTCGCTACCCCGGCAGCCTTTGGCGGTTACTGGGCTAGCCACGACGCGGCGGGAATGCGGCCTCTGACGATCGATTACGCCACCAGCGAAGGGTACATGGCCGCGTTGCTCGCGGTCGGGAGTCAGGCGCACCCCGTATCCGCATCCGCGTGGTACAAGATGATCCGAGCTGTGGTTGCGCCCGCGGGTGAGCCGGTCGTGCTGACGTGGCCCGGGCCATGGTTCACTTATGCCTTCCTGACAGCGACCTATCTGGCGCCCGATCTGGGGCCAGACCGGGGCGCCGAATGGGGTTCCCTGTCCGTTGACTGGCGGGCGAACACAGCCGCGGCGCTCCGGGGTCTGCAAGCCCTCGGCCCGAGCGACCGATTGCTGCTGCCGGACGCCTGCGAACTGCCCGACACCACGTACGTCGCCCAAGGTCTTCCGGGACTCGCCGTTGACCCGATGGCACATTTCACAGGGACAGTCACCCCCTACTCTTACCAGATGGCCATTGGCCTGGGAGAAGACGTGGCTGCCCCGGCGATCGCGGAGCTGCGGCGGTTGCTGCGGCAGTTCGCGGACCTGTGGGACCCTTGGCTGGGTGTGCTCGATGCCGCACACCCGGACCTGGGCAGTTTCGACACCACGGCGCCCGTGCTGCGCCGTGCGGGGCCGTGGGTCCAGAACCAAAAATGGCCGCTGAACGCCGGTGCCGCCTTGCTGGCCCAGATGAATTACCTCAGCGACGGCGTCATTTGGAAGACGGCCGCCCAACACCCCGTCATGCAACGCGCCCTCGATGCCATCTACCGCGATGCTGCGTCTCCGTCGCGCCAGATCATCCTACTCCGTCCGTGGGGCCATGACGCGTGGAGCGCGGCGGCTGGTCCGCTTTTATTGGCCGTTCCGGATCATTATGCGGAGGTCATCCACCTGTTCGCGCCCGACGGCGCGGAACTCGATCCGATCACCTATGAACAGATCGGTGAACTCCTGCAGGCCAACAGCCTTTCCGTCGAGCGCTCAGGCGGGCCCGCCGGGCTCAGGGACGCTGCCGTCCTGCCCGATGGCACCATCGCGGTGCTCATCGCCGGGCCCGGTCAAGACGCGATCCTCAAGCTTGCTGCCGACCGATCCCTGAGCTTGCTGGCGACCGGCTTCGAGGTCAGCGCGCGCGGGGACGATACCGGCCACACTCGGATGGCCGCAGGGGGCAATCCTGGTCACTTGGTCGTCAGTTCTCAGTGGCCGATCGGGGTGGCGGTCCTGAACCTCGAGGGGGTGCTGCAACGCACCATCGGACTCCCGCAGCGGCCTGCCGGGTTGGCGTTCGCCTCGAGCGACAACCGGTTGTATGTCCTCTACCCTGACGGAGAAGTGGTCGTCCTACCCGCTGGACTCGACCCAACCGCTGCTCCTGCCAAACTGGCGCAGCTCCCGGTGGGCGGGCGCGACTTGGCGTATGCATCGGAGTGGCGCGTGAGCCAACCGTCGCTCGTGGCCGCCGGCGCTGACGGCAGGCTGTATCAAATCGTCCTGGGCTCAGGTGAGGTCAGACTTCTCGAAGGGGAGGGTCTCGCGGGCGTTGTGGGCATCGACGTGCGCGGCGACCGCGCGGTGTTGGCCCAGGACGAATGGGCCATCCTCGACATTGCCCCGAGCCAGCGCCTGGCCCGCTTGTGGTCGCCCCAGTGGCGTGACGGCACCTTCCGTTGCTGGATCGATGCCCCAACCGGCGCCGCGCTCGTCCCCGAGGCCTCGGTGGACCTCAAATCCTGGACGCCTGCCGGGCAGATCGTCCCGCAGAGCCCGTGGTTGCGACTCGAAGATTCCGCCGTGGCTGGGCCCGCGCGCTTCTACCGCGTTCGCCTCGAGTAGCCACCGTGACGAGGAACCCGCGCCGGCAGGGGCAGAGGCCCCTGCCGGCGGTCCGGCGAGAAGCCAGAATGCACCGGTCCCGCGACGACGACTACGAACCAGGCGTTGCCGAATGCCCGTTTCCCTGTCGGAGACCGGTGAGACTACAACGGGAGATCAATCACTCCGCATACATCGCTGTCTTAGCCTTCTGGAAGGTGGCGCCCGGCGGGTCTCGACTGGTGGCGGCTTGCGTGATCTCGACGGTCGAAACCGGGCCTTCCACGCCAAAGGCATTGACCGTCTTTGCTTCCAGCCGATTGATGCCGGGGCGAAGTCCCCAATGCAGCGTGTCGCCGGTGGAAGTCCAAGGGCCGCCATCCCGGCGCACACGGTATTCCTTGAAGTTCGGTGTCAGGGTCCGGAGCGTGACGCGGAGTTGGTCGTGTTCCGGCGCCAGACTCACCGCCGCCTGTCCAATCGGGAAGTACAGGTCCGTCTCTGGATGGGCGGGCATGGGGCGGGTATGCCAGCGGGTGCCTTCGCAAAGCCGGTCTTTCACGATCACCATCCGGCCGTAGTCGAAGCCGGTGTCCATCGTGTCCGTGTTCGGGATGTAAGCGGTGAAGCCGTACTTGTCGAGCTCGTCCACGGGCACCGTCAGATCGCCGAACCCAGCGAACCGCCCCAGGAAGATCGGCAGGTCCGCCTTCCGGTGTTTCTTCCGCTCCTTGCCGACGACGAAGACCAGGTCCCGGCCATCCCGATAGAACCATTCCTGTCGAATCTCGTAGGCGTTGAGGGGAACGCCGTCCTTCTCGATGAACATCTTCGCCGTGGGATCCATCATAATCCACTTGCGATACTGGTTGGACCAAATCTCCGTGGTGGAATGCTCGGTGGAGCCGCCCCCGGGCTTGTCCTGGTGCCGGCGCAAGGCGAGCGGCCGGTCAACCCACCCCAGGCTCGCGGCCGCCGAAACGAAGAGCTGCGCGTACTGGGTACAGAAAAACGCCGCGCCGTTTTCAATGCCCTCGAGAATCTCGATCGCGCCCTTCGCCTCGACGGTGGGGCGGCCGAACCGCTTGAAGCGGCCGTGGACCCAGTCCAGCAACAATACCTGCCGGTCGAATTCATCCCGGCCCGGCGCCACCACTGCGTCGAGTTGGTAGCGCTGGCGCAATTCCCGGAGCTTGGGATTGTCCGCGGAGTCGAACCGGAAGCGTTGGGTGTACTCGCTCTCGACGAACGGGAGCGCGTCCAGCTTGGTGACGGTCGCGGCGCCTCTGGCCATTTCGAACGTGGCGCCTTCCTTCAATGGCGCGGCATCGATCTGCGCCAGGACTGCCACCGTAAGGACCAAGAGCGAGATTGCGCGACCGTTCCTGAGAATCTTCTGAAATACGATCATGCACTCGCAGGATGGATTTATGGGGCAAATCAAGCAAGCCAAGTCAAAGCGATCGGGCGGTGAGGCTCTGGAGTCGCATTGTGAATTGCCTTTGATGGATGGCGTCCAACGACCATGAAAGCTTCCGCCCCACCACTGGTGGCCAGTCTACCCCGGCCAAGCAGCCTCGTCCGCCCCATGGCCTGTTGCCTTCTGGCACTGATCTGTTGGGCGCTTCAATTAGAGGCTGCCCCGCGACGCATCTACATCCTTACCGATCTGGAAGGGGCCAGCGGTGTTTATCAATTTGCCCAGACCCGCGAGCCCGGCACTCCGCTCGGTGAAAAGGCCAAGGAATATCTGATGGGCGATATTGCCGCCGTAGTGCGCGGCTTACGATCGGCCGGAGTAACCGAAATCCTGGTCCTGGACGGCCATGGCTCGCAGGCCTTCGTTCCCCACCTGATGGAACCGGGTGCCAAATACATCACCGGCAAGCCGCGCCCCGGCCCGCCGCTCTACGGACTGGATGACTCCTTTGCGGGGCTGATTCAACTGGGTGCGCACGCCATGATGGGCACTCCCGATGGCGTGCTTCACCACACCCAATCCTCCCGCGGCGAGAACCGGTATTGGTACAACGGCGTCGAATCCGGTGAGCTCGCTCAATGCGCCGCGGTTGCTGGGCACTACGGGGTGCCAACGATCATGGTGACGGGGGACGAAGCAACCTGTCGGGAGGCCGACAAATTCTTCGGCACCAATTGTGTGACCGTAGCCGTCAAGCGAGGCATTTCGCGCGAAGCGGCGGTGCTGTATCCGTTCGATGAAACGCGCCGATCCCTTTACGAGGGTGCCCAACGAGCGGTGGCCGCCATTCCGCATTGCCAGCCCTACAAACTTTCGCTACCCATCCAGGCCCGAAAGGAGCACCTGGTGTTCGATTCTCCCACCGCTCCCGGCCGCAAGGTCAGCAAAGAGGGCATCATTGAGGATGTCACGAAGCTGCTGGAGTTCTGACCTGCGACGATACAATCTCCCAATGCGCAGCAAACAAATGAAGGAGACGATCCTCGCAGGTTGTTCACCTGTCAAAAGCGGCAGCCTGGCAAGCGTTCGCTGCAAGGAGGCGATTCTCCTGGTGCTCTCGTTGCTGGCCGGAGGCGACGTGTCGGGATTGGAATACTGGATCTCCACCACCGGCAATGACGCCAATGCAGGAACTAGGGAGCAGCCTTTCGCCAGACTGGAGCGCGCGCGAGACGCAGCGCGCGAGGCAAGGAAGGCCGGACAACTCAAGGCCGGGGTCGCCGTATGGTTGCGGGGAGGCACTTACACGCTGGACAAGTCCTTCGAACTGGGCGCGCAGGACTCCGGAACCGCCCAAGCCCCGGTCGTGTATCGGGCCGTGGCGGGCGAGGAGGTGCGGTTGGCAGGCGGAGTCCAGATTCCATCCACCGCCTTCCAACTGCTGACCAACGCCGGGGTCCTCCAGCGTCTTGAACCTTCTGCCCACGGCAACGTGTTCCAAGTGGACCTGCAGGCCAGGGGCATGGCCCATTACGGCAGTCTTACCCGCCGGGGCGGCATCGCGCGAGAGACACTGCCCTCTGCGTTGGAGCTGTTTTTCAACGACCGCCCCATGCCCCTGGCGCGCTGGCCGAATCAGGGCTGGACGCGAATCGCCGCTGTTCCGGACGGCCCCGCCGGTGAACGCTTCCGTTACGACGGCGACCGTCCAAGCCGTTGGGTGGAGGGGGAGGACATCTGGGTTCACGGATATATGAACCGCAACTGGTGCGACACGTACGAACGCGTTGCGGCCATCGATCTCAGGCAACGCGAAATCCGCACCGCTCCACCCCATGACTATCGCGGCTACAAGGCCGGTCAACGCATCCGCGTTCTGAACGTGTTGGAGGAATTGGACGAACCGGGGGAATGGTATCTCGACCGGGTCACCGGCATCCTTTACTTCTGGCCGCCTGGTCCCATCGCATCCGGCCGGGTCACTGTTTCACTGCTGGAGACGCCGCTGGTGGTGCTGCGCAATTGCGAACACGTCACCCTCCGGGGCTTGATTCTGGAATGCACCCGCAGTTCCGGCGTGGAGATCCTCGGCGGCCATCACAACCTCGTGGCCGGATGCACGCTGCGGAACCTCGGCACGATCGCGGTGGCCCTCGGCGGGACGGTGCCCGATCTGGAACGTCGCATCTACAAGGACACCCTGTTCACGCTGAACGCCGGCACGGACAACGGCGTCGTCTCCTGCGATATCCATGACACCGGCGAGTACGGCGTCGTTCTGGGAGGCGGCGACCGCAAGACGCTCGCAGCCGGCCGCAATTACGCGGTCAACAACCGCATTCACGACTTCGCCCGCTGAGTCCGGACCTACCGGCCCGCGGTGTTTCTCCACGGCGTCGGCAACCGCGTCGCCCATAATCGCATTCACGACGCGCCGCACAACGCCGTGCTGTTCTGGGGCAATGACCACCTGCTGGAGTTCAACGAGGTCTATCGCGTTTGCATGGATACCGGCGATGCCGGCGCGTTCTACATCGGACGCGACTGGACGCAGCGCGGGCACGTCATCCGCTACAACGACTTCCACGACCTCGGCGCGACGTTGAGCGGGGAGTCCGGCTTCAATGCGGTGATGGCCGTGTATCTGGACGATACGGCGTGCGGGACGACCGTCTATGGCAACATCATGCGCCGGATCAACCACGCCATCCTGATCGGCGGCGGGCGGATGCCCGAAGCCATCCAGAAACTGGTGACCGTCACGGACAACCTTACGAAGGACGATCCCGGCCTCGTGTCGCCCGACACAGGGGATTTCCGACTAAAGGACGATTCGGCCTCGCGGAAGCTGGGTTTCAAGCCCATCCCGTTCGAGAAGATCGGGCTATACAGAGATGAATACCGCTGACCATGGCTCCGTTTCATCCGGGACATACGGCATGAACCCAGTGAAAGCTCATCCAATGAACCAAAACAAGTCCTCGACGATCAGCGTCAATGGTGGCCTCGCCACGATGCTGTGCTCCGTTCTCCTCGCCGGATTTGCCTCCGCCGCGCCCGACTCGAAGGCATCGCCCATCGCCGAAGGATTTGGAGCCCGTGCGGCCGGCGGCAAGGGCGGGCGGGTGATCGAAGTGGCCAACTTGAACGACCGCGGCCCAGGCTCGCTCCGCGAGGCGCTCTCAGCCCGCGGGCCGCGCATTATCCGCTTCGCGGTGGAAGGCACCATTGCGTTGGATTCGCCGCTGGTGGTCACAGAGAGCCAGGTAACCCTGGACGGCGAAACGGCACCCGGCCAGGGAATCACGGTGCGGCATCACGGGATTCACTTCCGTGGCAACTGCAAGGACATCATCGTCCGGCATCTGCGCATCCGGGTGACGACGGGCGGCAGTTCGGGCGACTGCCTGCTGTTCTGGGGCCTGGACGGCGGCACGGTCGAGCGCGTGCTGGTGGAGCATTGCTCGCTCATGGGCGCCACGGACGAGAACGTCAACACCTGGGGCCAGGTCCACGATGTCACCTTTCAATGGACCATCATCGCCGAAGGCCAACCGCCGCACAGCATGGGATGGCTCTCAGGCGCCGGCTCGGACTGCATCACCATTCACCACTGCCTGTTTGCCAGCAACGCGGATCGAAGTCCCAGGATCGCGGGCGGGATTTACGACGTCGTCAACAACGTGATCTACAATTGGGTCCATCACAATGCGTCCAAGATCGGTGGCGGGGCGCGCGTGAACTTGGTCAACAACACCTTCATCGCCGGCCCGCAATCCACCGCCACCGAAGCCTGCATCCTGCCGGAAGATCCCGACCAAGGCACCCAACTCCACCTCGCGGGCAATGTCACCCCGCTCACCCCAACCGGCGCCGAGAATCAGTGGCTCAATGTCACCTACTGGCAACCGAAGGACGGCAAGTGGATCGAGCGCCGCCCGGCGCCGGAGACATTTCTAGCAGCCAAACCGTTCGCCGTTGCCCCCGTGGTCACTCAGTCCGCGAAGGAGGCTTGCGAGCTGGTTCTCGCCCGCGCCGGAGCCAGAGTGCGCGATGCCGACGATCTGCGCGTCCTGCAGGAAGTCCGGAACCGGGCCGGGAAGACTCTCGCAGTCCGCCACGCTCCACCCCAATCGGCCGTCCGTCCGGCCTACACGACTTACACCAACTTCAACCAGGTTCTGGAGGGGCGTGGCGCTCGCTATCCGGTCTTAACCAGGATTTCGGATCCCGGAACACCCGAGCGCCCCGTCTGCTTCTTTAGCAGGGGACGGAACCCCTCAGGCACGCGGTTTATCGCCTTCGTCAAGGCCGAAGGACTCAATGAAGCCTATTCCATAGGATCCGATGGCGCCGATGTCCGATATCTGTATCGCTGGCCCAGCCACCATGCCTGGCTGGATGACAACCGGATTTTCGACTTCGGGCATCACCGGCTGCCCGACGGCAGTCCGGCCCGGCGCGGCTATTATCTGTTCAAGGACGATGGCACCGGCAAAGCCAAGGGACTGCTATGGCCGGTGGATGTGAACGATGGGTATGGCGGAGACGGCCACGGAAGCTTCGTTCCCGGCACCGGCGGAGACTGGATCGTCTCGGACACTTACGCCATGCACGGCTTTCAACATCTGTTCCTGTTTCACCGGCCCTCGAAACGGTTCGTGCCGCTGGCCAAGTTGAAATGCGACCGGCGCATGGACATTGGCGATGGGGAACATCGGGTGGACTTGCATCCGCGCCTGAGCCGCGATGGCCGCACGGTCTCCATTGATGCCACGCACGAGGGGCTGGGGCGGCAGATGTGCCTCATGGACATCGGCCCCATCCTCGACCATCCACCCAAGCCTCAACTGTCAGGCGAATGAGTCCTCGATTCCAACATCTCGTTCATTGGACCGCCTTGGCCGCGCTGGGGCTGTTGCACAACGCAGCCGCTGGACCCTGGCCCGTGAGCCAACAACCCGAACTGAAACAGGCGTTCGAACGCGCGCCGGCCCTGCAAACCGAATCCCTTGGCGAACCGGCGCGCGGCGTGAACGTCTGGGAACGCTGGCTGGTGCCCAATCCCGACGGCCAGTCCTGGGACGTGCTCCAGATTTACTTCAAGGAATACTATGGCCCGACGTGGCTTTGCGCCGTGGACCTTGGCACGGGCGAGGTGAAGAAACAGCGGTTGCCGGACGATCACCAGTTCTACCTCTCCGGCAGAGCGCTCGGCTTCGATGGCAAGTATTACATCGCCACGCCTTACGCGAAGACCTGGAGCATGGCCTTGTTTGTTTATGACCCGGCGACGAACACCATCGAGGAGCGGGGAGAGATTGTTCCCGGTCTTGGCGGCGAGGTTCGGCCGCTGGTGACTGGGCCGGATAGACGCATCTACGGCACCGGCGACGACTACGTGGGCACGTTCATCTTCGATCCCAAGACCGACCAGACCATCTATTCCGGGCCGCGCACCGGCTTGGCGCCCTACACCGGTATCGTTTGCGACGGGAAGCTTTATCAAAGTGGCTATCCCGGCGGGCCACTGTTCGTCTTCGATCCGGCGCAGCCGTGGACGCTCGGCAAGGGCGGGCCGCCCGGCGATGCGCCTCCAGACCGGGGCGACCGCCGCAGCAATCCCCGTCTTATCGGTGAGTTTTATCGATCCACTCGGGTTGGGCTGATGCACAGTTCTGCGCTCGGCGCCGATGGGCGCGTCTACTTCGGCGGTTTCGGCTTGCGGCATTACACCGGTGGCGGTTTCGGCTGGTACGATCCCAAGACGCGGAAGCTGGACGGCTTCTGGAAGCCGTTGAGCGATTACGCCGTGCATTGGGTCACCCCGGCGCTCGACGGAAACGTGATTGTCATTTCGACGCGCCGGGCGGCGGATGAACTGAACAACAACCAGGCACCGCCCGAAGCCAGGCTGTTGGTCTTCGACGTGAACGCGCAGATGATCGCGCGCGAGATGGTGCCGGTGGCGAAGGCCCGGACCACCGGCTTGATTGCTGAAGTCGCCCCCGGCCGGCTGCTCGGGCTGACCTCGGTTCCAGCCCAGTCCGACCGCAGCATCCTCTACGGTGTGGACGTCAACACGGGCGAGACGCTGTTCACCAAGGAACTACCGTCTCCCGTTTCGAAGGACACCTCATGGCCGCATTGGGTGGACCCGTCCTACGAATATCACGCCTTCGTCCGCGGCCCCGATGGGTCCGTGTGGACCTGGCTGAAGGATGTGCTGGTGCGCATTGATCTCCAAGATGCCAGCGTCCATGTCGTGGGTAAAGTCAATCCCGTCGGCTGGCCGACCTTCGTGGGCCGCGACCTGTACCTATCCGGCAGCGAACAGTTGCGCCGCTTTCGTGGGATTGCGCCAGCACCGTAACATTTTGTCTGACGGCTTTCGTCTCGGCGGAGGTGCTTGCGAAGCCAAACCGGGCATTTCGTTCGCACTGGTCAAGGCCGCCAGTACGCGGCACGCTTGCGCCGCATCAACAACCCGTCGTGACCGCAAATACACCTTGGAGCAAGGCGCGAGCGAGGAAGGATCCCGCGAGTACACGGAGAAGGGCGGTGAGCTTTACGCCGAGGGTAGCACGGGCGATTCGCTCGTTGACGCGATGGACCGGAAGATGACTGCGTTCCTTTGCGTGCGTCTCGCCTCGCTGGCGGCAGGGCCGGCGTCGGCCTGCTCATCATCGGTCCGGATGCGGGAGGACCGTCCGGCTTGGGCCTTGACACGAATGCGCTCACCGCCTACCTGGAAAAGGGCGGCAGGGCGTTCTTCTTGCCCTGTACCCAGACCCACACTTGGCTTGGCGCCACCCTAAAGCCGGCTCCCGCCGGTTTCGCCGGATCGCTGTCCGCACCCGAGTGGCCGGAAGCAAGCGGCCTCAGCGCGTCCGACCTTCGCTGGCGCAGTCATCTGGACGCCCCCCTTGGGTTCTGGGTGGCGGCTTGGAGGTTGGGGCGGACGGCTTGATTGGCCGCAAAGTCATCGGAACAGGCGTGGCGGTGTTCTGTCAGGTGGACCCGGACTGCTTCCGGGCAGACGAGCAGACCTATTTCCGCTACACGCGCTGGCGGGCTACCCGTGCCGTGGCGCAACTGCTGGCCAACCTGGGGGCCAGCTTCATCGTGGACCGCAGTATGTTCCATCCTCGTGGGTTTGCTGGCCGGTTGGGCTGGTCCGTGGGCCCAACCGGTGATCAGTCGGGTCCGCAAGCCACGGGCCCCCGGCCTGGCTCAACCGCATCTCTGAATCCCACGCTGGCGATTCCTCAGCCCCTCGGCCACTATCACCCCGATCACCGCACCGATATTCCGATGGGCGATAACCCCTACCGCTACTATCGCTGGTAGCGATGCTTAACCTCACCAACGCCATGATGCTCGACGAGTTGATAATTATCTTCCAGTGTTATTGATGTTGACAGCCAGTCGCCTCTTTGCGTAGCCTGCGCCTCACCTAACCAGTGAACCCATGAGACTGACCCGCATCAAAGTCAAAGGGCGATCCGCCGTGTACCACTGCGTGTCCCGCATCGTCGGCGCCCAACGCCTCCTCGATGACCTCGGCAAAGAAACCTTGGTCAGGCTCCTCCGGCGCCTGGCCACCTTCTGCGGCCTCGAAGTCATCACCTACTGCATCATGTCCAATCACTTCCATGTCCTGGTCCGCGTCCCGGCCGAGCAGAACCCG
>Ga0194111_10007452_pt1 | contig 12202 bp, 9 predicted proteins | sample TA2KigC300mmetaG_FD_146194 | JGI IMG/M metagenome (GOLD analysis project Ga0194111, IMG submission 146194) | Freshwater microbial communities from Lake Tanganyika, Tanzania - TA2015033 Kigoma Deep Cast 300m | ecosystem: Environmental > Aquatic > Freshwater > Lake | place: Tanzania: Lake... | reverse complement strand
AGATGAAGGTGTCTACGTTTTCTTCAATGGGCCGGTAATGGCTAAAGGGTTCAGCGTAACTTTCTATGATAGAGAAGATAACCCTGAAGTTGCCTCAGTGGGCCCTTGAAAACGTCATCTTGCTCAACGTCAGGCTGAACGACAGGACGTTGGTGCGGATGATGCTGGACACCGGGGCAAGATACACGGTGATTACGCCCAACATCGCGGAAAGGCTGGCCCTTGAACTGGCGGATGCCAGACGTATCCCAGTGATTACCGCCAGTCGGGTGGAGTTGGTCCCGTTGACCCCACTGGCACAGGTAGATGTATATGGCTTAGTGCTTGAGCACATTGAGGCCGTAGTTATAGATCTTCCCCCTGCTCTGGGCGTTGAGGGACTGCTGGGGATGTCTTTTCTTGGGCGATGCCGTTTAGTTCTGGACGTGCCCAAACAGGTCTTGGAGTTGAGTCTCTCTCAGTCCTCACCGTAAATCGGAGTGTAGCACCGTCGCAGTCTTCGTCGCAGCAATCGTAGTCAACCAAGGAGGGTGTATGAAAGATTGACAGCCGACCCCTGGCCTGGAAGTGATCCCGGTGCGTGGTTGGCTGTTTTGTTACCTGGGGTCGAGGGTCTTGACGGTTAAGCGATTCAGTTGTTCACGTTCCGTTTGTCGTATCATTTGGCAGACCTCCTGTTGAGTTTGGGATCTCAGTCCCATATTCTACAGGTACCTGCCATATGGCACAACTATAGTTGGGCGGACTAAGGCTCATTGTATTGTAGCCAGTTGTTAGCCATATGCTCACAGATATTATTCTCATAGGTCCCTACGGGGCTGGTAAAAGCACGCTTGCGGAACTGCTTGCTGAACGATTAAATTGGCATCACTACCTTTTAGATGCTGAACGTAGTCGGTACTTGAAGGAAATGGGAGAATATAACATTGACATTGCTAATCAGATGGACAAGTGGGAACTAAGCTCTCCGAAGTGGCAAAGGTACAACATATATTTTGTTGAAAGGTTCTTGGACGAACACGCGGATTCCGATGAAAACTGTGTCCTCGACCTAGGGGCTGGTCACTCTGTCTACAAAGACCCCAGATTTCGTAGTCGCGCAAAGCAGATTTTTGCACCATATCCGAACGTGGTGCTGATTCTTCCATCTAAGAATGTGGAGGAGTCCCTGGAGCTTCTATTGAATCAGGTTAGAAATCACGGACTTAAGGGGAGAACCCTCAGTGATGAACAAATTATCAGAGATAACAGGTTTTTCCTTGAAAATCCTTCAAATTATGAACTGGCGAAGTTCATTGTGTACACAAGGGGCAAAACACCTGGCGAAACTTGTGATGAAATCTATCAAGTTGTTTGCTCACGCCCGTAGTTCTGTGTTTGCATACAAGAAGTCTTCCCAATCAGCGCATGGTGTGTCCTGAAGCTGTCCACTGCGAGCCGGTGGCAGTCCGGTCGTGGTAACTACCAGGAGGCCACGTAGCAGGCTCTCAGTACTTCTAGATGAAGAGCCCGGTGCGAGAAAATCGCACGACGGGATCTGTGCGGGGGTGGTTGGGTAACTGGCCGTCCTATCGCGATGGCAGCAGCCCCTAGTCGCGCGAATGGAGGGATAAGAATGAGGCCAGACGACGGAGAAAAAGCTGTCCTCGAAAGAGTCAAAGTGAGTCGAGCAGATATAGCGGCAGCCAAGGGCTTTGTGGTCAGTACAACGGAGCATTCTACATCTAAGTTGCTTGACCAATGGATCGCCTCGAACGAAGTGAGTTGTCCGAGACCGCTTCTTCTGCGAGGAGACAACATTGACGACGATCTACGCAAGGTTGCCAGATTTCTGTCACTGAGGTTAGCTGGAGCTTATGCCTTATGGGAGTTGATTGGCACCTGTCACTTAATTCCAGCAGGCGAAATATGCGAGGAGACTCCAACCATCGACTATACTACAGTCATCCCAGGAAGTGGCGGGCAAAGCGGAGGGTGGCTCTTTCACAAGCTGACGTTTTCTTACCCTTCACGCATTTATAGACCAATGGAAGCTGCTCAGAGAGGGGTGTTCACAGATGGAGACCTGTACCTACAGGAGCTTGGCCTTGTAGACCTACATCCGGGTATTGAAGAAGCTCTTCGCGAGGCTGTTCGATGCTTTAGGTATGACCTGTTTACAGGGACAGTTGCTATGTTGGGCGCTGCTTCAGAAGGTATATGGGTTGAATTGGGGCGAGCACTTGTGAATGCTTGCCCGGGTTCTTCCAAATCCCAGAAGATCGACAGTGGACTCGATATGTCTTCACGCGGAATAGGATATTTGGTCAAGCAGATCGTTGAGATATGTGAGGATAGGAGCGAGACTGGGGACATACTCAAACAAGCCAACGTGACATTAGCCGAACTCCGTTCTGCCGCTCTCTGGTGGGACACTGTGAGAGAGGCCAGAAATGTGTTGCATTGGGGAGTAGAGCCGGCATTTGCCAATAGCTTCGATAAGGTTTCAGCACTAATGCTGTCAGCAGCCTCTCACCTTATAACTCTATGGAAGATTAGAACGGCGGCCCTGAATATCACATTGTAATTGAAGGCTGGCTGTTACCTAACCGCTCATTCTGCGATCCGTTTGCTCGAAACCATGCACTGCGATTCGTTCGCCCAAAGCGTGGGGGATAAACTGCTAGCCGAAAGCGGCGACACCCCAAACAGGCGGCTATGGAGTGGGGCAAGCACATGCCTGACGAACCATCAGCCGAACGGTAACTGCACACTTGTCTGGAAGCAGAGCGGGAGGTAGTAAGCGCCTTCCGCACAAAAAGGGAGTCACAACATGGCACGACGAAAATCAACCAAAACCAAACGCCCGATTGAATCCTACCGGCACGCCGACAAGGAGCGGGTCAACAACCCGCCCGTGGGCCTGGTGACGCCCGACACCGACCCCGACGCCGGCCCGCGCACCTACGCCTACGACCCCCACCTCGACCCGCAACTGCACTGGTCAGGCAAGGCCGAGCATACATCCTTCGAGGTGCCCACCGTCTCGCTCCACGTCCACGAGCGCATTGACCCGCGTACCATCGTCGAGGCCGTGCGCCGCCAGCCCGACCCCGACGCCCCGATGCAGCTCTCCCTGTTCCAGACGCCCCAGGAGAACCCGCCCATCCGCCAGGCTATCGAGTTCTACCGCCACAAGCACGGCTGGTCCAACCGCCTGGTGGCCGGCGACAGTCTGCTGGTGATGAACTCCCTGCTGGAAAAGGAAGGGCTGGCGGGCAAGGTGCAGATGATCTACATTGACCCGCCCTACGGCATCAAGTACGGCTCCAACTTTCAGCCCTTTGTCAACAAGCGCGACGTGAAGGACGGCAAGGACGAGGACCTGACCGCCGAGCCGGAGCAGATCCGCGCCTTCCGCGACACCTGGGAGCTGGGCATCCATTCCTACCTGAGCTACCTGCGCGACCGCCTGCTGCTGGCCCGCGAGCTGCTGCACGAGAGCGGCAGCGTCTTTGTGCAGATCGGCGACGAGAATGTGCACCACGTGCGGGAGTTGATGGATGAGGTGTTTAGAGGGAATTTTGTGAGCATTATTCCTTTTAGAAAAAAACTATGCCTCTCGGCGCAAAATATCTTGATTCCATGAATGACTATATTATCTGGTACGGCAAAGAGAAAGAAACACTCAAATATAACTCGCTTTTTCTTGATTACGACCCGGAAGGAAAATCACGTTGGACATGGTATGAAACTCTTGATGGCGAAAGAAAAACTATGACAACAGAAATGGCTAACAATCATAAACTTTTACCCGTTGGCGCTAGAGTTTTTAGACTTGTGTCTCTAAGAGCACCTGGGTACTCGCCAGAGAACGATTTTTCAATAAATTATAAGGGGGAAGGATATTTCCCACCCAAAGGTGGTTCTTGGATTACTGGAAGAGAAGGAATGCAAAGATTAATTGACAATAACCGCCTTCAGCCAGAAGGCGACAATATTTCGTATACTTTGTTCGCCGATGATTTTCCCTTAAGTAAATTGACGAATTTTTGGGTTGACACAACAGGCCCTCAAAAAAGGCAATACGTTGTTGAAACCGATACTATTCCTATCCAACGCTGCCTCCTCATGACCACCGACCCCGGCGACCTGGTTCTCGACCCTACCTGTGGCTCCGGCACGACCGCTTACGTGGCCGAGCAATGGGGGCGGCGGTGGATCACCTGCGATACCTCGCGCGTGGCGCTCACCCTGGCCCGCACCCGGCTGATGACCGCCGTCTACGACTACTACGAGCTGGCCCACCCGCAAGAGGGCGTGGGCAGCGGCTTCCGCTACAAGACCGTGCCACACGTCACCCTCAAATCCATCGCCAACGACGAGCCGCCCACCACAGAAACGCTCTACGACCAGCCCTTCGTGGATCGCAAGATCACCCGCGTCAGCGGCCCCTTCACCGTGGAGGCCGTCCCCGCCCCGGCGGTCAGATCGGTGGATGACCTTCTCCCCTCTCCCACCTCCCCCCCAGAGTTGGGGGGGATTGGGGGGGGACAGACACCTCGGTGGCCCGCTCCGGCGAGACGCTGCGCCAGGCCGAATGGCGCGACGAGCTGCTCAAGACCGGCCTGCGCGGCAAGGCCGGCCAGCACATCCGCTTTGCCCGCCTGGAGCCGCTGCCCGGCTGCCGCTGGCTGCACGCCGACGGCGAGACCCGCCCCAGCGCCGAGGGCGCCGACTCGGTGCGCGAGGATGCCCCCGCCTACAACCCGATGCGCACCGTGGTCTCCTTTGGCCCGGAGCACGCCCCCCTGGAACAGCGGCAGGTAGCCAGCGCGCTGGAAGAAGCGCAGACCCTCGTCCCCCGGCCCAAACTGATCATCTTTGCCGCCTTCCAATTCGACCCCGAAGCGGCCAAAGACATTGACGAGACCCGCTGGCCCGGCGTCACGCTGCTCAAGGCGCAGATGAACGCCGACCTGCTGACCGACGACCTGAAGAAAAAACGCGCCAGCAACGAATCGTTCTGGCTCATCGGCCAGCCGGACGTGCAGGTGGAGCGCCTTGCCAAAGGCGCGGACAAAGGCAAGGTTCGCGTCTCCGTCCACGGCTTCGACTATTACAACACCAAGACCGGCGACATCGAATCCGGCGGCGCAGACAAGATCGCCGTGTGGCTGCTGGATACCGACTACGACGGGCGCAGCCTGTTCCCACGGCAGGTCTTTTTCCCAATAGCGGGCGAGAACGAAGGCTAGGCGAAACTGGCGCGCAACCTCAAGGCCGAGCTCGACCCCGACCTGATCGAAGCCTATCGCGGCACGGTCTCGCTGCCCTTTGAGCCGGGGAAGCAGCGGCGCATCGCCGTCAAGATCGTGGACGACCGGGGCATCGAGAGCCTGAAAGTGATGGAGTTGGACTGATGGCCCAAACGACGATTGACCGCCTGATCATCAACTCACCTTACGAGGAACCGGCGCGCCACTGGCGCTACGACCGCGAAACGCGCCTGTTCTCGCTGGAAGAAGGTCGCCGCCCGGCGGGCTACGTGGTCGCCTCGGAGAGTTCCAAGGCCTTTGACGACCCGGGCATCTTTGTCGAGATTCCGCTGGTCAACCAGATCCGCCCGCGCGTGAAAGCGTGGCGCGAAGCGGGCTATCCCGGCGTGAGCAGCATCACCGGGCGGCTGTTGGAGCACTGGACAGACCCGGAGGAATTCGAGGCGCGGCGCTTTTTCTTCTGCCAACTGGAAGCGGTAGAGACCCTGATCTGGCTGACCGAAGCGCCCCCCGCCGAGCGGGTGGGCATTGACATCCCCTCCGACGGCGGGGAGTTCCTGCGCCGTTGCTGCAAGATGGCCACCGGCGCTGGCAAGACCATCGTGATGGCCATGACCATCGCCTGGCACATCCTGAACAAGGTCACTTACCCACAGGACACCCGCTTTGCCAAGAACGTGCTGGTCATCGCGCCGGGACTGACAGTGAAAAAACGTCTGGCGGTGCTGGAGCTATCGGCGCCAGGTAACTACTACGAAGCCTTCCGCATCGTGCCCTCGGCACTGCTGGACAAACTGCGCCAGGGGCGGGTGCTGGTGCGTAACTGGCACGCCCTCAACTGGGAGAGCGAGGAGCAGATCGCCAAAAAGCGCAGCGTGGACAAGCGCGGGGTCAAGAGCGACGAGGCCTACACCCGCGAGGTGCTGGGCGAGATGGCCAACGCCCATAACCTCCTGGTCATCAACGACGAAGCACACCATGCTTGGCGTGTGAACCTGGAAGCCATTGGCAAGTACCTGCGCACACGCGACATGAAGGACAGCGCCCAGGAAGCCACGGTCTGGGTCGGCGGCCTGGACCGCCTGCATCGCACGCGGGGGATTCTGACCTGCTACGATTTCTCCGCCACGCCCTTTTCGCCGTCGGGCAAACAGACCACCGAGGAAGCGCTGTTCGACTGGATCGTGAGCGACTTCGGGCTGAACGACGCCATCGAGTCGGGCCTGGTCAAGACGCCGCGCGTGGTGGTGCGCGATGACGCCGTGCCGGACGCCAAAACCTACAAATCGCGCCTCTACCACATCTACAACGACCCGGAGGTGAAAGACGACCTGAACCGCCGCGCCCGACCGCACGAGCCGCTGCCCGACCTGGTGCTCAACGCCTATTACCTGCTGGGCTACGACTGGCGTGAGGCGATGAGGGAATGGGATAAGGTCGGCCTGCCCACCCCGCCGGTGATGATCACCGTCTGTAACCGCACCGAGACGGCGGCGCGGGTCAAGCACGCCTTGGACCACAAGAAAATCCACATAGACGAGCTATGCGACTCGGCGCGCATCCTGCACATTGACTCGAAGGTGCTGGCCGAGGCCGAGGCCCAGGAGGAACCGCTGACCCCGGTTGAACGCACTTCGGAAGACGAAGCGGAAGAGGAGGACGCCGCGCCGGTCCGCAAGCTGACCAAAGACGAACAGGCCAGGTTGCTGCGCCAGATGGTGAACACGGTGGGCAAGGTGGGGCAGCCTGGTGAGAAGGTGCAGAGCGTCATCTCAGTGGGGATGCTCAGTGAGGGGTGGGACGCCAAGACCGTCACCCACATCATGGGCCTGCGCGCCTTTACCAGCCAACTCCTGTGCGAGCAGGTAGTCGGGCGGGGGCTGCGTCGCACCACCTACGAGGTCAACCCGGAGACCGGCCTGTTCGATCCTGAGTACGTCAACATCTTTGGTGTGCCGTTCACCTTCCTGCCCCACGAGGGCGGTGATGGGCCACCGCCTCCGCCGCCATCGCCTAAAACTGCCGTCGAACCGGATCCGGCCAAGTCGCAGTACGAAATCCGCTGGCCCAACGTCGTGCGCATTGACCACGTGTACCGGCCCACGCTGACGCTGGACTGGGACCGCGTCCAGCCGCTGGAACTGGACGCCGCCCGGACGGCGCAGGTGGCCGAACTGGCCCCCATCCTCGACGGCAAGCCGGACGTGACTAAGATTGACCGCATCGAACTCGAACGGCTGGCGCGAGAGTCCCGCACCCAGCGCATCGTCTTTGAGACGGCGCGCGATGTCTACGACCAAATGCAGCACACCTGGAAGGGGAGCAAGGAGCTGCTGCTGGCGCAGTTGGTGCGCCTGGTGGAGCAGTTCATCCGTGCGGACAAGATCGCCATCCACCCGCCGCTCTTTTACCAGGACGAGCTGCGTCGCCGCCTGATCATCACGCTCAATATGACCAGGGTGGTGCAGCACATCTGGGATGCCGTGCGTTTTGAGAACACCGAGCGGCCGGAACCCGTCTTTGACCGCGACCACCCCATCCGCGCCACTGGCGATATGAGCACCTGGTACACCGGCAAACCATGCGAGCGGACGAAAAGATCGCACATCAACTTTTGTGTGTACGACAGCACCTGGGAGGCCTCCGATGCGTATGTGTTGGACCACCATCCGGGAGTTGCCGCGTGGGTCAAGAACGACCACCTGGGTTTTGAAGTGCTGTACATCTATCGTGGCGTGGTACGCAAATACCGCCCGGATTTCCTGATCCACCTGAACACGGGGGAGACGCTGATTCTGGAGACCAAAGGGCAAGACACCGAGCAAGATCAGGTCAAGCGGCGGTTTCTGGAAGAGTGGGGGAACGCCGTCAACGCCCACGGCGGATTTGGCCGCTGGCGGTGGGACGTGGCGCGGCAACCAGGAGACATTCAGGATATTCTGACGCGGTGTGCGGCGGGAGTATAAGGATGGGTAAGGGCGCCTAACCAGCGCTAGTGAGATGCGTCTTGAAATAGCACGGAGAGAAAACCGCCCTTTTGAACTTGACGAGTGTCTCAATCTGTGGTATAGTAGTACCGTAAATCGGAGAGTAGCACTGTCGCAGCCCTCATCGCAGCAATCGTAGTCAACCAAGGAGGGTGGTATGAAAGATTGACAGCCGACCCCTAGCCTGGGAGCGATCCCGGTGCGTGGTTGGCTGTTTTGTTGCCTGGGGTCGAGGGTCTTGAGGTTAAGCGATTCAGTTGTTCACGTTCCGGTTGTCGTATCATTTAGCAGACCTCCTGTTGAACTTGGAATCCCACTCCTTACATTCTACAGGTACCTGCCATATGGCACAACTATAGTTAGGCATCTCGGGTTCTTGTTTTTGGTAAAAGCCATAAGCAGAATGTGGAAAACAAAAGGAACTATCGATAATGGGTGCGATTCCAACATCAGATATGCCCGGGTACCGGCAATTGCACGATCGAGTGTATAGCGCACTTGACCGTTGCCAAGAATCCCAAGCGATTGATTTCAAGGAGTCGGCTGATTGGAACTCCCTGAAATGGCGCCTAATACGAACTGTCATGGCAATGGGGAACCTTCGTGATGGCGGCATCATTGTCATCGGAGCTTCCGAACGTGGCGACGATTGGGAACTAACCGGCATCGAACAGGCACATCTAAGCACCTACGACATTGACGACATAATCGATGCCATCAACAAATATGCATCTCCCCCAATGCAAGTTGAGATAGTACGAGTGAAATATCGGAATGACAAAGAGTTTCTCGCTTTTCAAATAAAGGAATTCGAACATTCTCCGTATGTTTGCAAGAAGAACGGCCCGGATGAAGTTGGGTTGTTATTTGAGGGTGAGGCTTACATTCGGCCACCAGGAAAACCACAGACAAAGAAGGTGACTAATGCTCAAGAAATGGACGATTTGCTGGAACTAGCTGCAGAAAAGCGTGCCAGGAGTATGATCGAAACATCCCGTCGCATTGGCTTTGTCCCTTCACCAAGCAACACGCAACGTTTTGATGAGGAGTTGGGGGATCTATGACTTCTCCAAAGACAGAGCTCCCTGTTCCCGTCTTGAGCTATCCCCACTGGCGGGTGAACTTCCGTCCGCAAGACTACATTGAGGAAACGATCCCTTCGCTCGGTCAATGCTTTCAGATTGTCGAGAAGAATCGGGTGAGACTTCGCGGTTGGGATTATCCCCATCTGAGCTATCGCGAGAACGAAAGGGGGCAGGGCACTAACTGGGTAGCTTCATGGTCGAGTTTTAGAGGCCACCTCGAGTACTGGAGATTCTATCAGAGCGCACAATTCCTGCATCTGTTCAGTGTAAGAGAAGCTACCGAAGAAGGATGGCGGGAGAAACTACAAGCACAGACGGCTTCCCATCTCTCCCATATGCAAAACATCAATTTGGACAAAGTACCAGGATTTATCTCAATGCTAAACTTCATCTTCTGCGTAACTGAGATCATCGAATTTGCAACAAGACTATGCCAAGCTGAAGTATACAAAGGGGAAGTAAAAATTAGTATCCAGCTCAACAAGATCAAAGGCTTTGTTTTGACTACAGATTGGGATCGTTTTTGGGATGAGTATTGTGCCGCTGGTGAGGATGTGCTCGGGAAAACATGGACAATTGGCAGCGGGGCTCTTATCGCTGACAGTGCACAGTATTCCCTCAATGTCGTTGTTTGGTTCTTTGAGCGATTTGGGTGGCTAAACCCCTCAACCGAGGTCCTTCGAAAAGACATAGAGGACTATCTCAAAGGAAGGCACTAGGAGAGTGCTGAAAAACCCCCTTCTCCAGTGCGCCGTTAGGCTCGTCCTGGGGGTGAACATATTGCTGACCCGCTGTTCCCAGAGCTCTGGGGTGGTCTGCACCAGGAACTGGCCGGCTCAGCAGCGATTCGGTGGGGTCGGTTATCGCTCTATTCGGCGGTTTTCCTGGTCTCTAGGCGGGTACCGTCGCCAGGGTGGGCCGCTCTACGGCTTCCAGGGCCCGCCGCAGCCGCGCCAAGTCTCCGGCCACCAGTTTGAACAATCGCTTCAAGTTGACGGCGGCTGCTGTCCACAGGGCTTGCAACTGCTTCTTGCACCGGCCGACATAGCGGGCCTGACGTAGGCCATGATCCACCAATTCAGCTATCTTGCGCTCCACTATCGGGCGCAATCGGTAGAGAATTTTGAACTCGGGCGTGGCTTCCCGCTGCCGGGCCGCTTGCAAGAGTCCTTCGTGATAGTGGGTAGTCACGGTGCGCCCCTGGGTCTGGCTGCGTACACAACGAGCGAACAGGGGGCAACTCTCGCACACCGCCCGCGGGAAGACGAATCTCTTTATAGGCCGACCTTGGTCGTCTTTGACTTCTTGAAAAGTACTTGAGGTGTGCCCTTGGGGACAGGTCACCTGATTGGCTTCCAAATCGATGTTGAAGGCGGACTTGTCCACCTCTGGGTCGGCAGGCACTCCCAGGGGGGAAACCAGGTCAATAGGGGGATCGTGCTGGGCACAGGCGGCCCGATTGTCTCCACTGCCGTAGGCATGGTCGCCAATGGCCTGCTCGACCTCCAGCCCTTGATGGACCTCGACGCTTTCCAACATCGGCATCAGGCTGCGTCCGTCCCCTTCGTTGGCGGCCACGACGGCGATTTCAGTGATCAGTTCGCTGGTAGGTTCTTCGAGCACTTGCACCTTGTCGCCGTCCCAACGCTGGGAAGCGCTCTTGCGGGCATGGCGCATCTCGGGATCCGTCCAACTGATGACCCGGTCTGGGGCCACCCCCTGAGCCAAGTGCAGCTCTCCCTGGTCATTGATGGCCACATCGTCTCCCAGGATCTTGGTCAACATCCATCCAATCCGACGCACTTCAGCGTCGTCGGCTTGCTCCACTGCCAGAGCCAGGGCAGCCTCGGCATCAGCCACCAGTACCTTGAGCTGAGCTTCCCGTGCCTGCGGGTCTGACCAGTCGATGTCCGCCTTGCCATCCTTGTCCAGGTAAGCCGCCAAGTTGACGGAGAGCCCTCGCCGTTTGCTCGGGACCTGGTATCCCAGGGCCTTCAGCAAGCGCCGGATGCCCTTACGAATGAGGGTGTACGTGTCCTGAACGGCCCCGGCACCATACATGGCAGTCGAATCAATCACTTCTTTCACCTTGGGAGGCAGGAAGCCGGCCTCTCGCCCCACCTGGATGAAACGGTCGAAGGCATAGCGCTCTTGGCCGTGCTCCAGGAGCCGGGAGCGAAAGACACTCAGGGAGGACGGGTCGAAGCCACGGTAATCCAAAGGCAACTGGAGGGCCACCTTCCAGCGCAAGTCGTACTTCACCCGCTCGACGGCTTCCCGGTCGCCAACGTCGTCGTAGAACTGCAACAGGGTCACCCCGCTCATCAAAGAAGGTGGAAGGCTGGGACGACCATTGTCTGGACAATACATCTCGGCCAGGTCCTCATCCTTGAAGAGCTCGCCATGGACAGCAGCCATCTGGCCGTAAAAGGAATCTACCGGCACGGGATGAGGCCAGGCCTGGGCTTCAGACAGGCCGTTCTGGGAATTCCAACGTCCTAACATGACTATCACCTCCTGAATTCTCTCGATGGTCCAAAAGCCATTGTATCACAGGTTGTCAAAGAACGGAAGTTTCGGGAGACTTTTTCAGCATTCTCCTAGACTTCCTTCAAAACGAGATGCCTAACAACTCAATGGTGTGTCCTGAAAGCTGTCGTCTGCTGATCGGAGGTGCTGAAGCAGGATATCCTCGTGAGCAAGGGAGCAAGAACCAGTCCGTTCCGTGCCCAACTCATCAGTGAGGTGCTTCTTGAAATAGCACGGAGAGAAAACCGCTCTTTCGAGCTTGACGATTGTCTCAATCTGTGCTATGATGGCATCGTAAATCGGAGCGTAGCACCGTCGTAGCCCTCATTGCAGCAATCGTAGT
>Ga0194111_10007445_pt1 | contig 12218 bp, 12 predicted proteins | sample TA2KigC300mmetaG_FD_146194 | JGI IMG/M metagenome (GOLD analysis project Ga0194111, IMG submission 146194) | Freshwater microbial communities from Lake Tanganyika, Tanzania - TA2015033 Kigoma Deep Cast 300m | ecosystem: Environmental > Aquatic > Freshwater > Lake | place: Tanzania: Lake... | reverse complement strand
TTTTCACCACTCTCTCCTTCCCCAGCGTGATCATCACCTCATCAATACCCGGGCTGACGGTCTTGCCCGTAAGGGCTACTCTGAGCGGCTGCGCGATCACCTTAAGATTTGTACCCCTCTGGGCGGTGACGGTGCGCAAAAAGGTTTCAATCCCCTTTCTGGTATAGTCTCCTAAAGAAGGTATTTTTTCAGCCAATGCGGCGAGATGTTCCGCAGCATCTGCATTCAGAAACGTATCCGATGCCTCACGATCATAGACAATATCATCATTAAAATAGAACGTGCTCGCTTCTGCCAGCTCCACCAGGGTTTTTGCCCTGGATTTCAGGTCTGACACGACGTGCCCTAAAAAATCCCTATCACCCGTATCGAATCCCAAATTCCGCCAGAACGGCATCATCTCCTGAACGAGATGCCCTGTCGGTCGCTCCTTCATGTAGTATTGATTCAACCAGAGGAGCTTTTCCGGATTGAAGACGGCGGCAGATTTCCCCACAGAATCAAGGGTAAATATGCGGATGAGTTCGGAAAGCGAAAATATTTCCTGGTCTCCATGAGACCAGCCGAGCCTGACCAGGTAGTTCACAAGGGCCTCCGGGAGGTACCCCATATCCCTGTAGGCCATAACCGATGTTGCCCCATGACGCTTGCTCAGACGTGTCTTATCCGATCCCATGATCATGGAAACATGGCCGAACTGAGGAACGGCAAATCCCAATCCCTCATAGAGCAGGATCTGCCGCGGTGTGTTATTCACATGATCATCTCCTCTGATCACATGGGTTATCCCCATATCGGCATCATCCACCACAACGGCAAAGTTGTATGTAGGATACCCATCCCGTCTCTGAATGATCAGATCATCAAGTTCTTCATTACTGAACGTGATCACCCCTTTCACCAGGTCATTTACGACGGTCACACCCGCCTGGGACGTGCGGAATCGCACGGCAGCATCCGCCGACCAGGGCAGATTTTTATCCCGGCAGGTACCGTCATACTTGGGTTTCCTCCCCTCCGTAAGGGCTCTTTTCCTTTTCTCCTCCAGTTCTCCGGGGGTACATACGCAGTAATAGGCCTTACCTTCAGCCAGAAGCTTTTTCACCATCGCCCTATGGATTTCCACACGCCGGGCCTGAAAATAAGGCCCTTCATCCCAGTCGAGGCCGAGCCATGTCAGGGCATCCAGAATCGCATTCGTCGATGCCTCTGTGGAGCGGAGACGATCGGTATCCTCAATTCTGAGTAAGAACCGTCCACCGTAATGCCGGGCATAAAGCCAGGCAAAGAGAGCGGTTCTCGCTCCGCCGATATGCAAAAAACCCGTAGGAGAAGGGGCAAATCGCGTCCGAACTATGTGTTGTGCGCTCATCATCGCCAACCCGACAGAGAAATCAAGGTTGTTCATTAATATGTCTGCAAAGCTCATGTCAAGCCGGATTTCGCATGTGTGTTCACATTGCAACAGGATCAATGGAAACATAAACTCCTGCCGTCAGGAAGAGAGGGGCGTACCTTCTGTAATTGCACCATTTTTCTATGAACTGGAAGTCGTCAGTCTGATCCACCATGCTGGTATACAAATTGCGTGACTATCCCTTGTCCGTGGATGACCGTTTTTCTGAAGAAATCCGTTGCTAAAATTATTCTTGACATACAGGACGATTTATAATTTACTTCAACACCTTGCATGCGTTACCATGTGCATTGCAAGATATGTTTTTTTATAATCAGGGTGGGTTTTGAAGATCATCATCAGCAGCATCCCGGAAGATGGACTGAACCTTCAGTTCCATAAAGACGGTCAATGGTTTCAGGAACTACTCCCGGAGAAGGAGAGAAATGAATTTTCCCTGCAAAGGGTCGATGTTTCATGCACCGTCAAGAGAATGCGTGAAACCCTTTTCATAAATGGAAGATTGGAAACTGCCGTAGCTTCGACATGCAGCCGCTGCCTCGATGCAACGGGCATTCCTGTGGAAAGTACGTTCAAATACTCTCTTGTTCCCGCGAAAGAAAGATTTTCGGAAGAAAAAGAACTGAGTTCGGAAGATCTCGAATCCGGATTCTATCGTGAAGATGTGATGGATCTGGATGGGCTCATATTTGAACAAATCATGCTGCAGATCCCTATCAAGGTAATCTGCAAGGCTACCTGCAAGGGATTGTGTCCGCACTGCGGGATCAATCTCAACGCGTCAAGTTGCGACTGCCAGGCCGAATCCATTGATGAGAGGCTTGCCGTCCTGAAACAATTTGCCGTGAAAGCAAAAAAATAACTATCTCTGAATACGCGAGGATATCATGCCAAATCCAGTGAAAAGACACTCAAAAACGAGGAGAAATAAGAGGAGGTCTCACGATTTTCTCAAGCCGCAACTTCCTTCTGCGTGTCCACAGTGCAGCGAACCAAAGCTGTCTCATCACGTCTGCCCGAACTGTGGAACATACAGGGGACGACAGGTAATCCCGATCGAAAAGATCTCGTAAACACCAAAAACTTTTTCCATCACGGAGCTGTTATCCATAACCTATGAATTGTAAAGGGAAAGTAGCTCTGGTTACAGGGGCATCAAGAGGAATCGGCCGGGCTGTTGCATTGAAACTTTCGCACATGGGTGCGTACGTCTATATCAACTACGTACAGAACAAGGCAGCCGCCCAGGAAACCCTCTGGAAGGTAACGGATGGTGGTGGAGAAGGCAGGATATGCCGATTCGATGTCTCGGACTTCAATGAGTCCAGGACCGCACTGAAAAACATCGTAGATGAAAAGGGCCGTATCGACATACTCATCAACAATGCGGGCATATCAACCGACGGTCTCATCGTCCGCATAAAGGAGGATGACTGGGACCGTATAATTGATACAAATTTGAAAGGGGTATTTAACTGCTGCCGGGCGACGGCACGTTACATGATAAAGCAACGCCGGGGCAGAATAGTGAACATCACCTCGATCGTCGCCGAGACGGGTAACGCCGGTCAGTCTCACTACGCCGCTGCCAAAGCGGGTATCATAGGCCTGACAAAATCCCTCGCAAAGGAGCTCGGGTCCCGAAACATCTGTGTCAATGCCGTCGCACCCGGTTTTATCGAAACGGACATGACTGCCTCCCTGTCGGACGGTGACAGGGAATCAGTGAGGAATCTGATCCCTCTCGAGCGACTCGGCACACCTGAGGATGTGGCGGGAGTTGTTGCTTTTTTAGTCTCCGAAGAAGCCAGTTACATAACGGGGCAGATCATCCGCGTCAATGGCGGACTGTACATGTAGCAAGAAAATCCACGGAAGTGAATACAATGAGGAGGAGGTTTTCATGAAACTCGAGGACAGGGTCATTGAAATTATCATGGAGCACCTGGATGTCACGAGAGAAGAGTGCGTACCGGAGGCATCCTTTATAGATGATCTGGGAGCAGATTCCTTAGACCTGGTCGAACTGATCATGGAAATGGAGGAAAACTTCGGATTGCAGATATCCGACGAGGAACTGGAAAAAATCAGAACTATTCAGGATGTAATCAATTATCTCAGGAGCAAGGGATTATCGTAATTTGAAAACCTCAAAAAGAGAAAATACCCCTTCTCAGAGAAGGGTCGTCGTAACGGGTCTCGGCGCCGTTACTCCCCTCGGCAATACCGTTGATGCAACATGGAAAAACCTCTGTCTGGGAAAATCCGGAATAGGAAAAATCACAAAATTCGACAGCAAAGGATTCGAGACGAAAATCGCGGGAGAATTGAAGAACTTTGATCCCCTCACTGTGGTGAACAAGAAAGAGCTCCGCAGGCTGGACAATTTCATTATATACGCCATCGCGGCCTCGCAGATGGCCATAGCAGATGCAAAACTCCTCATTCACAACAAGAACGCCGAGAGAACAGGCGTTATTTTAGGATCAGCTATCGGGGGGCTCACAACCATGGAAAAGGAAAAAGAATCGATACTTCATGGCGGGCCCAGAAAAATGTCGCCTTTTGCCATACCGGCAGTGCTCGCAAACTTAGGCGCCGGCCATATCTCGATCAGATGCGGAGCCAAAGGCCCGATAAACTGTACCGTCACCGCATGCTCATCGGGAACGAACTCCATCGGAGACGCGGCGAGAACCATAGCCGGCAATTATGCCGATGTCATGATCGCGGGAGGCGTAGACGCAGCGATTACCCCCCTTTGCATCGGGGGATTTAACGCGATGAGAGCCATCTCCGTGAAAAACGATCCACCCGAAAAGGCGAGCCGTCCCTTTGACAGGATGCGCGACGGTTTCGTCGTCGGTGAGGGATGCGGAGTGGTGATTCTTGAAGCTCTCACAACGGCCCTCGAGAGAGGAGCCAGGATATACGCAGAACTGGTCGGTTACGGATCGACCAGCGATGCCTATCACATGGCCGCACCTCCCCCGGGACATGAAGGAGCTGCACGATGCATTCAGGCCGCCCTGGAAGACGCCGGGATGGATCCTTCCGATATCGATTACATTAATGCCCACGGCACCTCAACGCAGCTCAACGACCTCTATGAAACGCAGGCAATCAAAAAAGTCTTCGGTGAACACGCGGTAACCCTCGCGATCAGTTCGACAAAATCCATGACGGGGCATCTTCTGGGGGGCGCGGGAGGTCTGGAGGCCATCATCGCGGTAAAATCAATTTACGAGGGCATCATTCCGCCGACCATCAATCTGGATTATCCCGATCCCGAATGCGATTTAGATTACGTCCCGCACACGGCGCGGAAAAAGAAAATCAGCACTGCGATGTCCAACACGTTCGGGTTCGGCGGGGTGAACGCGGTACTCATATTCAAAAATTTCAATGAACGTTGATCTCATGGACAGGATCATCATAGGTTCGGACCACGCCGGATTCAACCTGAAAGAGACGATAAAACAGCACCTGAGCGACCGGGGATACACCGTCATCGACGTCGGCACATGCGATGAGGGACAAGTGGATTACCCGGACTTCGGGGATAAAGTAGCCGAGAAGGTTTCCTCAGGAGAATTCACCAGAGGTATTCTGGTGTGCGGCTCCGGTGTCGGTATGACGATCGTCGCCAACAAATTCCCCAACATCAGAGCGGTACTCTGCCTCGACGAAGAAACGGCCCGTTTAAGCAGGCTTCACAATAACACGAACATCCTGGTTTTGGCCGGCAGGAGGACCGATGCGGAAAAAGGGAAAGCAATCACCCTTGTCTGGTTGACCACTGAATTTGAGGGAGGACGTCACCAGAGAAGGCTTGAGAAAATCAGAAAAATCGAATCCCGGATATGCAGATAAACGCCACCGCGGGGGGAACGGAGGCTATCGCGCTCACCAAGGAGACAAAAAGAAAATGGCCGGGAAGGATTCAGTGAAACCTCAACCGCAAAAAAGGCGCACATTGCGACCTTCATGGGATCAATATTTCATGGATATTGCGGAACTCGTATCGAAACGATCCACCTGTATCAGGAGGAGCGTTGGTGCCGTTCTCGTGAGAGATCGAAGGGTGCTGGCCACAGGCTATAACGGTGCCCCTTCCGGACTCAAACACTGTCTCGAGGTCGGCTGCCTGAGAGAGCAGCTCAGCGTACCATCCGGCGAGCGTCACGAACTCTGCCGGGGACTTCATGCGGAACAGAACGCCATCATCCAGGCCGCTCTCCACGGAGTCAGCGTGAACGGTGCGACCCTGTACTGCACCAATCATCCGTGCATCATCTGTGCGAAAATGATCATAAATGCCGGTATTGACACGGTAGTCGTGCGAGAAGAATACAGGGATAAACTGGCGGAGGACATGCTCAGGGAAGCCGGTATCAGTGTAGGTCAGCTATGAAGTGCCCTTTCTGTGCGAGTGGAGAAAACAAAGTCATCGACTCCCGTCTCAGCAAGGATGGCGATGCCATCAGAAGGCGGAGAGAGTGCATCTCCTGCGGGAAACGTTTCACGACGTACGAGTTCGTGGAGGAAGTGCTCCCCATGGTAGTCAAAAAGGACGGCCGGAGAGAACCGTTCGACAGGACAAAAATACGCACCGGTATCAAAAAGGCGTGTCAAAAGAGACCCATCAGTATTGACGCCATCGAAAGTATTGTAGAAAGGATCGAACAGAGCTGCCAGGAGTACCAGGGCAAAGAAATCCCCGCTTCCGTGATCGGAGAACGGGTCATGAGGGAATTACAGGATCTGGACGGTGTCGCCTACGTACGGTTTGCATCGGTCTACAGAGAGTTCCGTGATGTAAGTGACTTCATGGAAGAACTCAAGGATCTCCTGAGTGTAAAAAAAGACGAGTCGAAATAGCGGTCTGCGAACCGCACATGATGAGGATATCAGAGCTCTCATGTTTACGGGTATCATAGAAAGTCTGGGATCGGTCACACGAATGAAAAGGAAGGGAGGAGATGCCCTCCTCGAAATAGAGACACCCATGAATCTGGAAGACGTCAGGGTGGGTGACAGCATTGCCGTCAACGGCGCCTGCCTCACGATAACCCGCAAATCAACAAGGAGTTTTGCTGCAGACGTATCGGCGGAAACGCTGGCGAGAACAAATCTCGCTCTTCTCAGAGCGGGAGAGCGGGTAAACCTGGAAAAATCATTGAGGCTGAACAGCTTCCTGGGAGGGCACTTAGTATTGGGCCATATCGACGGGATCGGGAAAATTCAGGAAAAAACCCTCAAAGATAACGGCATACAGTTCGGCATCGATGTTGACGCGTCGATGAACCGGTACCTCGTGGAAAAAGGCTCAATCGCAGTTGAAGGGGTAAGTTTAACCGTTAATCGCTGTGAAAAGAACCGATTTTATGTTAATATCATCCCCCACACGGCACACACAACCACCCTGGGACTGAAGAAAGTCGCCGACCATGTGAATATTGAAACCGACATTATCGGAAAGTATGTGGAGAAATTTGTCAACCGGGAAAAGGGAATCGACATAAATTTCCTGGCGGAACATGGATTTCTGAAGTAAAGGCAAACCTCCCATACGAACGATGCTGAGGCATGAGAATTACCAGTAGAGCAGGTGTAATGTGAGTGTAAGTTCAATTAAAGAAGCTATCGTTGACATTAAAAGTGGCAAAATGGTCATTCTGGTGGACGACGAAGACAGGGAAAACGAAGGCGATCTCTGCATGGCCGCTGAGTTCGCGACGCCCGAGTCGATCAACTTCATGGCCAGATATGGAAGAGGGCTTATCTGTCTGACTCTCAGCGAAGAAATGGCAGACAGATTGCATCTCGTCCCGATGGTACGGGATAACCGTTCCCGGTTTGGCACTGCGTTTACCGTGTCTATAGAAGCCAAGCGAGGTGTGACCACAGGTATTTCCGCTGCCGACAGGGCGACGACGATAAGAACCGCCGTCGCTGACGACGTTACCGCCGAAGACCTGGTCAGTCCGGGACATGTCTTCCCCATCCGCGCCCGAAAGGGCGGCGTCCTGGTGAGGACGGGACAGACAGAGGGATCTGTTGACCTGGCGCGACTGGCAGGACTGAAACCTGCCGGGGTAATCTGCGAGATCATGAAAGACGACGGCACCATGGCACGCATGCCCGACCTGGAAATATTCTCAAAGCATCACGGATTGAAGGTTGCGACCATCGCCGATCTCATCAAGTTCAGGATGCAGCATGAATCCCTGATCAGGAGAGCCGCAACCGCCACCATCCCCACCCGCTACGGGGGTCAATTCAAACTCATCATATATGAAAACGATGTGGATGATATGAAGCATGTAGCCCTGGTGAAGGGAGATATCGAGCCGGAAGAGGAAGTATTGGTCCGGGTCCATTCAGAATGTCTCTCGGGTGATGTCTTCGGATCAGAGAGGTGCGACTGCGGATACCAGCTCCATACCGCCATGAAGATGGTGGAAGAGGCAGGAAAGGGCGTCATCGTCTACATGCACCAGGAGGGAAGAGGCATCGGTCTCGTCAACAAGATCAAGGCATATGAATTGCAAGAGTTAGGGAAGGACACCGTTGAGGCAAATATCTCGCTCGGGTTTAAGGCAGATCTCAGGGATTACGGTATCGGCGCCCAGATACTGGCCGACTTAGGCGTGAGAAAGATGCGGCTTATGACAAACAATCCGAAGAAGATCGTCGGCCTCGAAGGCTACGGCCTGACCATCACCGGGAGGGTACCGATAGAAGTAAAACCCACCGAGAACAACATTAAGTACCTGACGACAAAAAAGAAAAAACTGGGACACCTTCTACAAATATAAAAGGAGAGAGGTCATGCCAAAGATCATTGAGGGGAAGATTGTAGCCAAAGGAATGAAGTTTGGCATTATTGCCAGCCGATTCAACGATTTTATAAGCGGGCGATTGATAGATGGCGCCGTCGACGCCCTTATGCGAGCCGGAGCGGATGAGAAAGATATCCACATATACAAGGTTCCCGGCGCGTTTGAACTTCCGTTAATGGCGAAGAAGCTCGCAAAGAGCGCCCGGTTCGACGCCGTTATCTGCCTCGGTGCGGTCATCAGGGGAGCTACCCCCCATTTCGAATACATCAGCGCCGAGGTTACCAAGGGAATAGCAACTGTAGGGCTGGAAACAGAGGTGCCTGTTGCATTCGGTGTGCTCACCACGGACACAATCGAGCAGGCGATCGAAAGAGCGGGTACCAAGGCAGGCAACAAGGGATGGGACGCCGCAATGTCGGCTATTGAAATGGTCGATCTTTTCAAAAAAATATAGTTCTTGCTTCCGAGGACTAATACCTGTTTTTTCTCACAGCACCATTGCACACAGGTTAACCCCTCACCGCTCCATAATGTACCGTAACGAGGAACGGATGCGTCAACGGAGAAAGGCAAGAGAAGTTGCCTTAAAGGTTCTTTACGAGCTGGATGTGTTAAATATCGATGTACGGGAGGCCATCGAACTCTTCTGGAGCAACTTTGACGCCCCGGAGGAGGCAAAAACATTCTCTTCTCTCTTGATTGAGGGCACCTGGCATAACAAAAAAGAAATAGACAAGCTCATCAGCAGTTGCTCAGAACACTGGTCGCTTGAGAGGATGTCCCGGGTTGACAAGAACATCCTCCGGATGGCCGTCTACGAGCTTATCCACTGTCAGGACATACCCCCGAAGGTTACCCTGAATGAGGCAATAGACTTAGGCAAAACATACGGCTCCGAAAATTCCGGCGCTTTCATCAATGGTGTCCTGGATGCGATACATCTGAAAATATGCAAAGAGAACGGAAGGGAAAAGGCCGGCGAAATCACCGAATCTTCAGAATCATGAGAAAGAACGGCCCGGAAGACCTACTCATCAGAATATACCCACCCGAGGAATACACGCAAAAGCATCTCTCACAGGGGAGGCACGGTAAGACACATGGAGAGGAAGTACACACCGCAGGAAATTGAAAAGAAATGGCAAACAGCATGGGAAGAAAGGGGGATTTTCAAAGCGAAGGAAGATCCCACCAAAAAAAAGTACTATCTTCTTGAAATGTTTCCCTATCCCTCCGGAAAAATTCATATCGGTCATGTGAGAAACTACACGATCGGCGACGTGGTGGCACGGTACAAGAGGATGAACGGGTTCAATGTGCTTCACCCCATGGGCTGGGATTCATTCGGCATGCCCGCGGAAAATGCGGCCATCGAACATGGAATTCATCCTGCCACGTGGACCAACGAAAACATCGCCTACATGAAAAAACAACTTAATGAAATGGGATTCAGTTACGACTGGGAAAGAGAACTTTCCACCTGTGAACCTGAGTATTACCGCTGGGAACAATTGTTCTTCCTCTGGATGTACAAAAAGGGGCTCGCTTATAAAAAGGGTTCCGTCGTCAACTGGTGTCCATCGTGTCAGACAGTGCTCGCCAATGAGCAGGTCGAGGCGGGTCAATGCTGGCGGTGCTCATCGGAAGTGGGAGAAAAATATCTTGACCAGTGGTTTTTTCGCATCACGGATTACGTGGAAGAACTCCTGAATTACTGCGATACACTCACGGGATGGCCCGAAAGGGTTCTCACCATGCAGAGAAACTGGATAGGCAAAAGCTACGGCTGCGACATTTACTTCCCCATGGCCGACGGTGACGACATGATCAAAGTCTTCACCACGCGGCAGGATACCGTGTACGGCGCCACATTCATGCTTATCGCCGCCGAACTTCCCCTGGTTGTGGAACTTATCAAGGGAAAACCCATCGAAGATGATGTCAGGGAATTCGTCGAAAAGGTGAAAAAGCAGGATAAATTAATGAGGACCTCCGAATACTACGAGAAAGAGGGCATTTTCCTGGACGCCTACTGTATCAATCCCGTAACAAAGAAAAAGATGCCCATCTTTGCAACAAACTTCGTGATCGCCGAATACGGAACAGGGTGTGTCATGGCCGTTCCCACCCACGACCAGCGTGACTTTGAATTCGCGAAAAAATTCGATCTCCCGATGATCGTGGTGATTCAGCCGCATAACAAGTCACTGAATATCCATACCATGACGGAAGCCTATGTGGAGGAAGGTATTCTGGTAAACTCGGGACAGTTCAATGGCATGGAGAGCACAAAGGCCCTGGATGCAATTGCGGATTATCTGGAATCCATAGGTCAGGGAAAAAAGGCAACGCAGTACCGTCTCAGAGACTGGGGTATCTCCCGTCAGAGATACTGGGGGGCACCCATTCCTGTCATCTACTGTGATCAATGCGGCACTGTGCCGGTACCGGAATCCAACCTCCCGGTGATACTGCCCAGGGAAGTCGAATTCACCGGTGAAGGTGGATCTCCCCTGGCAAGATATGAACCGTTCGTGAATACGACCTGTCCACAGTGCGGGGAAAAAGCAAAAAGAGAAACCGATACGATGGATACGTTTGTGGAGTCCTCCTGGTACTTTGAACGCTTCTGTTCGCCCCACTATGCGGAAACACCCGGTCTTGACAGAAAAAGTGTCCGTTACTGGATGCCGGTGGACCAGTACATCGGGGGTATTGAACACGCCATTCTTCACCTCCTCTACTCCCGATTTTACACAAAGATGCTGAGGGACTTCGGGGTCCTGGAGTGCGATGAACCCTTCACCAATCTCCTCACCCAGGGCATGGTCTGTAAAGAAACAATGCGGTGTAAAGCCCACGGATTCCTCTTTCCCGATGAGGTCAGGGATGGAAAGTGCGTCCACTGTCAGGGCCAAGCAGTGGTCGGCAAATCGGAAAAGATGTCAAAATCACTGAAAAATGTGGTAGATCCGGATTATCTGATCAAAAAGTACGGTGCGGACACAGTGAGGACATTCTGCCTCTTCGCGGCGCCACCGGAAAAAGACCTTGAGTGGAGTGATCAGGGAGTTGAAGGATCCTTCCGTTTTCTCAACAGGGTCTGGCGGATTGTGATGGATTATTTAGATGACATCAAGGACGTCACACCGTGTGACGGGAAAGAACCCCTGGAAGACGATCTGAAAAACCTGAGGAGAAAAACGCACCAGACCATCAGGAAAGTGACCCGCGACATCGAGGAGCGATTTCATTTCAATACGGCTATCAGTGCCGTTATGGAACTCGTCAACGCCGTGTACCTGATGGAACGTCCGTCAGCGGGAAATACGAAAGCCCTGTCGGTCATAAGGGAAGCCATCGAAACGATTATTGTTTTGCTGGCACCCATTGTTCCCCATATCACGGAAGAGATCTGGACTCTGATCGGGCATGAAACCAATCTGGCCGATGTTCCCTGGCCTGAATTCGATCACGAAGTGGCCGCTGAAGAGGAAATCACCATAGTTATTCAGGTGAATGGCAAAGTGCGGAGCAGAATGGTCGTTCCCGCCGACGAGGATGGCGAAAAGATCAAATCTCTCGCGCTTGATGACGAGAAGGTCGCAAGGTTCATCTCCGGGAAAAAAGTTCTGAGAGAAATATATGTTCCGAAGAAGCTCGTCAATATTGTGGTTCAGTAATAAAAAAGGGGGGTGCTCCCCTGAGAAACACTGCACGCTATCACGATGCAGCGGAACAACACTCATCCTGTCGCTTCTCGTGATCTGCCTTCTCGGTGGCTGCGGTTACCGGTTCAGTCCCGCGGGAGAGCACATCGACAAAAACATTCGGAAGGTCTTTGTGGACATCTTTGCCAACAGGACCAGCGAAGCGAACGTCGAAAGCACCTTCAGGAATGCCTTCATTGACCAGTTCATCACGGGGAGACGTTTTATAATCGTAGACAGCAGGGA
>Ga0194111_10007442_pt1 | contig 12223 bp, 11 predicted proteins | sample TA2KigC300mmetaG_FD_146194 | JGI IMG/M metagenome (GOLD analysis project Ga0194111, IMG submission 146194) | Freshwater microbial communities from Lake Tanganyika, Tanzania - TA2015033 Kigoma Deep Cast 300m | ecosystem: Environmental > Aquatic > Freshwater > Lake | place: Tanzania: Lake... | reverse complement strand
GCCAACTTATAGATTTCAATTCCACTCTGGTCCGATTCGAACGCGTACGATGAAGACGGCTGGGAATCAATAAAGAAGATTTCAATTCCACTCTGGTCCGATTCGAACGTTGCCTACCTTCGGGACGGCGACCGAATTGAAAAGATTTCAATTCCACTCTGGTCCGATTCGAACCGAGCGATTCCTCTTTGAGTCTGCGAGCGAGCACTGATTTCAATTCCACTCTGGTCCGATTCGAACTGGCTTGACCGCGACGAACGAACGCGGACAACGTTTCATTTCAATTCCACTCTGGTCCGATTCGAACGATAAAGCCAATGAACGAACCACAATCCTTCCGCGCATTTCAATTCCACTCTGGTCCGATTCGAACCATTCCGAGAAATCCTATGAAAGCATAACAATCGCATTTCAATTCCACTCTGGTCCGATTCGAACTGTGGCGGTGAAGCGCATCTCACGATTGTTGTCAGAATTTCAATTCCACTCTGGTCTGATTCGAACGAAGCGATACCTGGACAAGATGTGCAACGATATCAAATTTCAATTCCACTCTGGTCCGATTCGAACCGACGTCTCGCGCGAATCTCGGCTTTGACGTTCACAATTTCAATTCCACTCTGGTCCGATTCGAACTGGGATCTGAAGAAATGACATGCTTGACTTTTAGGTATTTCAATTCCACTCTGGTCCGATTCGAACGCGACAGTCCTCGCTCAGATCCTTGAGATGCTCGAGATTTCAATTCCACTCTGGTCCGATTCGAACCATTGTTGTCGCCCTTACTTCCCGTAGAGAAATTTCATTTCAATTCCACTCTGGTCCGATTCGAACTATCGGACGAAGGCAGGGCGGCGGTGCTCAAGTACGATTTCAATTCCACTCTGGTCCGATTCGAACGGAGGTTGCGGGTTCAAATCCCGCCGCCGCTACTATATTTCAATTCCACTCTGGTCCGATTCGAACAGATACCCAGGCGCAATTTCCCGATCACCTTATCTAATTTCAATTCCACTCTGGTCCGATTCGAACGACACCACGCGCGGCAATCACCCGCTGAACACGCAAATTTCAATTCCACTCTGGTCCGATTCGAACGACGACACAAGCTAAAACCATTGGGCCAGCATAAGTATTTCAATTCCACTCTGGTCCGATTCGAACGATGGAGATCGACTGGACCTCCATAACCGAGGATCTATTTCAATTCCACTCTGGTCCGATTCGAACATGTTCGCCTGCACGACGAACGTCCCGACGCTCACGATTTCAATTCCACTCTGGTCCGATTCGAACGCCTGGCTTGATCCCTTCTGATATGGGATCTCAGGAATTTCAATTCCACTCTGGTCCGATTCGAACGAATACTCATCGCTTCTGTTTGGATGAAATTGAGACATTTCAATTCCACTCTGGTCCGATTCGAACGTGCGGATTGGGGCTATGACTTCTTTGCCAAGCAAAATTTCAATTCCACTCTGGTCCGATTCGAACCGTCGGATACATTCGCGGTATGTGTCGCGATATAAAATTTCAATTCCACTCTGGTCCGATTCGAACACAACACGAGACGCAGGTTACCGTTAGCGATGTTCAATTTCAATTCCACTCTGGTCCGATTCGAACGAAAAAGAACGGCACACCCGTGCCTGCAGAAGAATATTTCAATTCCACTCTGGTCCGATTCGAACAGGGGGCACGAGGCATGAGGCAAGCTTCAACATCGATTTCAATTCCACTCTGGTCCGATTCGAACTTTTTCTCGGAGACGTACTCCGGAGAGACGAAGCTATTTCAATTCCACTCTGGTCCGATTCGAAGTGACCCTTTGATGCCGCGTGTGATGGAGATAATCGATTTCAATTCCACTCTGGTCCGATTCGAACCGCCAAAAAACCCCTAGAAAACGTGCCTTACGGCACTTTCAGCTACCCCTTTGTCGTCAACCAGCAATCGTGCACAAAACCCAGGGAGCCGACGACGAGACAGGTTCTTCTTCACAAAAACGCGTCAGGTTCCGATTTTTCCAATCCCATTACTTCCTTGTCGATGTCATAGTTCGTGCGAAACTTGTAAAACAGCACCGAGTCCTTCTCCCCCTTTATCCTCTTTTTCAGCCCGATCTGCATCTCCTTGAATTTGCCGTCGGTCAACTCTCCCTCGAATACGCTGTTCTGCACCCAGTGCAAATACTGCCGGAGAAACTTGCACACCTTCGCCACCCTCTTCTCCTCCACATCGTAAACGACAATCACATACATAACAGCTTATGAATGATTTTTTTCATTTTGCACTTTGAATTTTTCATTTTTTCACCACCACGCCCGAAATGCCTTGTACTCCTCTCCACTGACGATGTGATTCACCAGCTTGTACGCTTCCAATCTCACCAGATGCCTGTAGGAGACATTCCGACCCAACCCGCGGTGCTTCAATGTGGCCTTCAGCCGCTCGTCATATTCCTGCAACACAATTTTGCGACCAGCCTCCTCGAGATAACAGAAGTTCAGCTCCTTACGAAAGTGCCTCTCTTGAATCTGCTTGTTATTGAGGAGCTTGAAAATCAGCTTATCGGCAAGAATTGGCTTGAAAATCTCGCTCAGGTCAAGAGCAAGTGAATAACGTCGTTCGCCAGGACCATGCAGAAAGCTGATCGTTGGATTGAGATGAGTGTGATAGATCTCGCTGAGAACGGTCGCGTACACAAGTCCATTGCAAAACGAGACCAGCGCGTTGATGGCATTGTCCGGCGGATGCTTCACCCGCTTCTCCAGCGCATATTCCTGCCCGAGTATCTCTCCCCAGCATCGATAGTAGCGCTCCCGTATGTTTCCCTCGATCCCCATAAGCTCCTTCGTTGTCTGAGCGCTCGAAATGCCGCCGCGCAGATTTTCCAGTTCCTCGATCGCCGAGCTGAAATCGATCCCACGCTCGCCCGAGACCCGCGATGGTGCAGAATAGTACTGCAGGTTTTTCACGATGTTGAACGATGCAGCATCGACAAGCTCTCTGGCGATCACCAGTCTCCGATGTGGATCCAGATACGCCTTCACCTGCTCGACAACCGTGAAGCCCGAGGGCAGATACTCCCGGGGCACGAAGCTCCCCGCATAATGGCCATAGTAATTGAAAAGGTGAAGCGGGACTTTGTGCCGAGACAGATAGTTAAAGAACTTGGTATTGAAATCGAGCTCACCGAAACAATAGAAGGCTTCGATGTCCTCAACAGGGATCGGTTTTCGATTGACCCTTCCGGTGGCCGGGTCAAGCTCGGATTCCGCGGTGAATCCTGCAAGGATCTCCTCGCCGATCGCCGGATCTTCCTGAGAAATTCGCACTGCCTCTTCTTCATTGGAGGGCGCCACAGGCTCAAAATAGACCGTGTTGTCTTTTCTTCTCAGGCGTCCGGACGACATGATGTAATAGGGACGTTTCATTTCATCGAACTCCCCAGCAAAAGTCAACGTAACTGCAGGATTTGCAGAACCGTCTGTTCAAGCGTTCAGGAGGGTCTGCACGCATCAGGACCTTTTCAACCTCGGAGAGTACCTTGTGCAACTGTTCTTCACGCTCGGCTGTCAGAATCACTTCGACCTTCTGTTTTAACTTCGGATAATCGATTTCACCCTTCAGATGGTCCATTCCCCGTTGTTTGAGGAACCAAAGGTAATACAACACCTGCCACGTATGAGCCTCTTCCATCCGGTCAGATTTCTTGACCTCGTGGATCACGCCGGTTTTCTCATCAAACCAGTCGATGACGATGCTGCCGTCGATGTTCAGCCGCTTGTCCTGGCGCTCATAGCTTGACTCATCGATGAGCTTGCCGAGCAGCACCGTATCGGAAGTATGTTCCATGGTTATGCCGTGCTCGAAGAGCCACAGCTTCCGCTTGCACACGAAGAAGTAATTGATGTGCGTGCCGGTGAGCTTGTAGGACGGGACGCCTGTCCCGTCCACACTGAGACCAACACTTGTCTTGTCTGATGATGCCTCCTGGTCGGGTCTGGCGACCCGACCTACAGCAGGCCCGGTTTCAGGTATGTCCATGGCCATTGCTCCCAAGAGTTAACCAAGCCAGCCTTCACAGCATTTTTCAGCACGTACCAGATGGTGCGCCCAAGCTCAGCGCCATCTCGAATAACATGATCATAGCTTTCATCCTGCCAGAAGGCGCCGCGGCGCTTGAGCAAGGAATTGCACTTACGCGCCGTGTGACGCTTCAGCGACTGAAGAATGCGGAACAGGGGTTTGTCATTGTAGGTCGGAATGGCATTCCGACCTACAAGCTCAATAACTATATGCACATGATTCGGCATAATGCAGTACGCCAGCAAATCATACGCGGTGCCGTCCCGGTGGTGCAATGCTTCTTCCACAAGCTCAGCGATTTCAGGCTGTTTGAGCCAGAGCGGGCCGGTTGAGCTGGTATCGAGCAATTGATCGAACTTCTCGAACTGGATCCAACGGTGCTCGTTGAAGAGCCGGTTTCTCTCTTGCTCTTCCCTTGTTTGCTCAATCAGACGCTCAGCTTGCTCGCGCTCTTGCCGCAGCTCTTCAATCGCTTTCACTGGCAGCGATCCTGCCAGGCGGAAAACAACGTGGTAGATTGCCCCCGGCGGCTGGTAGTGTGGCAGATGTCGGCGGTAATATGTTTTGTGTTGTTTCATCATTGTAGGACGGGACGCCTGTCCCGTCCACATTGTGATCAACGCCAGTCCAGTCCTGTCTTCTCCGCGGTCGGGTCTGGTCGACCTACAGCAGGCCCGGTTTCACGTATGTCCATGGCCAGTCAACTCAATTTGCCGTGGCACTGTTTGTATTTCCTGCCGCTTCCGCAGGGGCAGGGGTCGTTCCGGCCCACGCGTCTGGCGGTGAGTGCAGCGGTGGGGGGAGGCTCCTGCGTTTGTGCTTTCAGCCATGCGGCGGCTTCCGGGTGTCGGTTCCACGCGGCGCCGAGGGCATCGGCGCAGACGATGGCTTCGTTTTCGTCTCCCCAGCCATACATTTCGGGCATATGTTTGGGCATCCGTTTGTGTCCGATCAGGTACGCTTCAACAAATTTGTTTTGCTTACGGGCTTTGGCGAGCGCAGAAGTCGCGCCGACAGCATCGTCGGACAGAAACCGTTCGAGGACGCGGGCCCAGTCGAAGACCGCGCTCTCCTCGTCCTCGAACTGCTTGAACAAGCCGTGCACTTGCTTCAGGCGACCCATGGCGAGGTAATGGCCGATGAGGGGATAGCGAAGACCCTGGTTATCATTCGGATTCAGTTTGAGCATCTCCTCGTAGTGTTTGATTGCATCGCTGATGCGGCCTGCGTCTGCGAGGATTTGGGCGAGGTAGGTGCTTGCGCGCATGTAGGGTCGGGTTTCGAGAATGCCCCAGAAGTGGCCGCGGTTCCGCTTGAAAAATTGCTCTCCCAAGTCTTTCGCCCCAAGGTTGACGATGCGTTCCATTTCCTTGATTTCATCTTCGCGGGATTTGCTCTTGGCTTGGGCGAGGATCATGAGGGCGTCGACACAGGCGGGGTGAAGTTGCACTGCGCGGCGTGCGAGCTTGAGGGCAGCTTCGAGCGAAATCGCTTCCCAAGCGTTGTAGGCAAGCTGTTGAGCTGCGGAGCGGCGATCGGCTTTTGAGCGGGGAGACCCAGTAAGGCCGATCTCGTTGAGCACTCTTTCCATGGTGAAGGGAGAGATGCCTATGCTGGGAGTGCTGCTCTTGCGATGCTTCTTTGATTCAGGTATCTGTTTCGTTTTCACCAAGCGCTCCTTTGGAGTGATCGCGAAGTAACCTTCAACCTTGCCTACAGTTGCTTCTCGTAGTCAAATGCCAGCAGCACGTCTTTGATTTTCCGTTCGGCTTGGTCAAGAGCATTCGCGCTGCCTGCGACTCCAGATATATACCCTTCGCATGGCAACGTGATATACAAATCCGCTCCGACGGTGTCGTCAATAACCGGCACGGCGCGCTGCTGTGTTGTCTCCTCTGAAAGCTTGGCGCGGATGGCGGAAGCAACTTTGTTTGCATTGTCACTCACAGCAACTGCAAGCGTCTCCATAAGACTGAATGTCCGCGACTGGTTGCTGGTGATCCGCCAGTTGACCAACCCGTACGCAAGCGCCTCGATGACTTCATGGCGATGTTGTTTTGGGCACACAAGGCATTTGCCAAAGATGTTCTTGGATTCCGTCCATCCTTCCGAACGTAGTTTCGTGATTATCGCTTCATGTAGTTCTGGCTCATGTTGATTGAGCGACACAGAGAAGAGTGTTCGTTTGTCAACGGCGACATCGTAGACAAACAGGCCTGAGGAACGAGTCTGGTCAGCGACCCAGGTGCGCCGCCCAAGTGTGCGGTTGTTAGAGGCAAGGAACTCAATGATCTCCTTTTCTGATAGGAGATTCCCATCAGCGTCGCGTACTCTGATAGGATGGTGATCTGGATTGTCGCTGCGATCAAAGGTTATGTTTTCTCTAGATACCGTTCCAAGGAGCGGATGAAGGGGCCTCATAGCAGAGATGGATAACGGACTCCTTCGCTTCACCGTGATCTCCCCCGTGGCGGCTTTCATCCAGCCCCCCAGAAGCTGGTCCGGATATGACGGGTCACAGGGTGACCACGGTTCCCCCATCCCCAGTTCTCCTTTCTTGCTGATCTCATAGTTGAAGGTAATCGGCGCCACCGTTGTTCTAAGTTGAGCAGTGACCGCCTCAAGAATGGAGCGCTTTACCTGCTGGCCGCTCGAGAAGGGAACTCGCGTGTTGAACTGTGGATGATAATAGTTTTTCTGGCCCTCTTGGACGCAGAAGACCGTATGTTCTGCTTGGCGCAAGGCTCGCAGATACAGATATGGACTGTTCATTGATTCCTCCTATGTATGAAAAATGGTCGCTCGCTGTTCAATGCTGTGCTAAGGCAAATTTGAAGCGCATAAGGGTAACAAAGAGTGGAACACTATCATTGGGGACACTCAACATGACCGCATTGACAATGGCACTGCAAACATCGGCAGTTGATGAATCATCTTCCACAACAAGAGTTAACGCGTCAACGAGCTCTCGACGATTCTTGGAGTCGAGTACTTTGGCAACCGTGTTGCTTCGTGTCGTCCTAGCTTGCCTTTCTCCCACAACGTAGGTACGCAACATTGCAGATCCTTTTTCAGCTAAGGTGAGTAAATCTTTGTTGTTGAGCATGGCGACTATCCATGAAATGTAAATGGAATTGTTGATTTGCGATTCGAGATTCTGCTTCTCTTTTGGAAGTTCGCTTTTATCGGAACGCCCAGGCATGAACTTGCGAAGACCTTTGGGTTCTATGCTTCGGAGTCCAATGACTCCCTGCTCGCACGCGAAACCAAATCCTCGCTCAGCTTGATAAATCTCGTCAAGGCGTTGATTGCTTAGAGCAGGGATCTTCCCAAACAGTTGTCTGTAGATATCCGCAAGCCGCTTCACCTCCGGCAGGTTGAAACTGACAAAGCCCACTGTCTTGTTCATCTGACCAAAACTATAGACGTACCCTGTTTCGACCGACTTTGGGAACTTCCGTGCCAAAGTAAAAAGCGTTCTTGTCCATGGTAGCCGTTCGAGAACGGCTTCTCCTTTCTTCCCCGGATTCACTGGCTTGAAGTCCGCCGTTGGTTTCTTTGGGTCGAACTCCTCACTCAAACGGTGACAAAGCCAGATCCCATTCCACGTTTCTATCTTATTGTCTATGCCATCATTCTGATCGACATAGCTGCGGTAAACCGTCCAACCCTCTTCTAGTATTGACATAAGTTCATCGTTGTCGATGAGAACATTTAAGCCTCCTTCGATTCCTATTCCGAGCGCTGACCCGATCCAGGAAGCATACATGTCTTCCTCATCTAGAGGAAGCAGGATGTTCGACACCTGCCCGGAGGTGGTTCCAACCATGTCAGCAGATGGATAGCCAATGGCAAAGCTCATATCAGGAAGTGTGTTCTTGCTCCTGGCAAATGTTTCGATCTTTGAATGAATCTCATCCAAGCTCTTTTTTCGCGCCTTTGCATCCTTTGTTTTCTTCTGCGCAATTAGTTGAAACAGCGGTGTGTTTGCCGGACTCTGAAGGTACTCGGAGTCATCAAAGAACAGCTTGAAGTAATGGTTTTCGAAATACTCCCGGACGGTTAGTTTGCGCTTCGTTTGAAGCACATGGTTGACAAACCTCTTGCCGATATGTGAAGTATACATAGTCCCTGCTCTCCTTCGTTCTCAAGTGAAAGCATCGATTTCCACAAGCCTCAGCCCAAGGGCGGAGTCATAGCTCTCGTCTGGGACAATCAACGGCTGTGTTCCGTAGTCTGAGTGCCCAAAGTGCGTGAACTTCCCGTAGCGTGCGGCTTTCTGCGAGATGGGGATCTCCAGCCTAAGCCTAGCCTCAAAATTCCCGCTTTCATACTCTTCTTTGTCTGAAAGGCGGATGCACGAAGCAGACTCAATGTTGAGTGTTTCCATGAGAACCGCCGATGGGTAGTGACACAGTTCGGTCAACAGGCACTCTCCGTCCCGCCAGACGAGATGAGTATCAATTGGTTGAACTTGCACCGTTGGATACACGGCATCAATGCTCTTTTGGATGGCCTGCTCCTTAAGGACAGTTCCCTCGGGCAACTGTCCAAAGGTTGCTTCCAGGATTTCCTTCTGATATGGAAGACAATCCTGGCTGGCCTTCGGGGGCGCAATCACGTGAACGGGTTTCAATTCTGGTTGCTTCCTCCCACCCATATTACGTCGACGATTGACACGTCCAAAGCGCTGAATGAGCGAATCCAGTGGCGCACAGTCGGTGATCATCAAATCGAAGCTGATGTCCAAACTGACTTCTACAACCTGCGTTGCGACAACGACGCAAGGACCTCGGCGCCCCTCAAACTCATTCATCAACCGTTGTTCAAGGTCAGCTCTATCTGCACGCCTGAATCTGCTGTGGAGCAGAAGCATTGGTGTGGTGGGAAGCAGGTCTCGCAGTCGCTCAAACCTTCTTTGAGCAGCATCTACGCGATTCGATACAACGAGAATCTTGTCGCCACGTTCCAGCGCTTCAGCCAAAACCTCGAAAGCAGGTTGCTCACCCCGATGCTTGTAAATAACGTGGCGATCGAAGCTATCTAATTGTTTCTTGGTCAGCCGCACCTGATAGACCCGCTTCTCTCCCCCAAGGAGCTCAAGTGTCGTGTTGTAAAGTGCGGTCGGCATCGTTGCTGTTCCAACGTGTACACGGCATCCAAGCGTCAGAAGAACTTTGATGATTTCAAGTACCATAGCCTGAGCCGTACTCGAATAAGAATGGATCTCATCGAGAATCACATCAGTCCCTTCAATGTCGACAGCGATAGTTTCAAATCCTCTTGTGCCGCAAATCAACGCCGCAAGTTGATGGGGTGTCAACACCTTGACCGCTGAACCGACAAGTGGCTGCATTGCACGCTCTTCGTAGTCGCTCTGGCTGTCAACGATGAGCCGGGAGGATGCATGGAGTAAGCGAATATCCGTATCAGACGGGAAGCACTTGCCATCAGTGAAACGCTTGAACATTGCGTTAATGGATGCCTGAAACGGAAGTGTATAAAACACCCTTCCTTTGCAGCGGCGCATAAGGAAATCTGTCTTGCCTGCACCCGTCGGAGCTGTCACCAGTGTGTGAGGTCTTGTGTCCGACGCATCGATCAGAGAAAGCGGATACAACTCAGACGTTCGGCTGTGAAAGAAATCAAACTCTGGGACAGTGAAGAGCTTTGATGACCATTGCTCAGTTTCATTGATCACTGCTGACGCAAAATGATCTGCCCCAACCAGAAGGCCCTTCCATTTGGACCAGCCATGCTGTTTTGCAGTGCAGTGTCCAAGCACGAACTCGAAAGCTTCCTTAGCTTCATCCAAATGTACTGGGCGGGTCTGCATTGCGAGTGCGTTCAGAATGGTTAGAGCATGCGGAGACCACTCATTCCATGGTTCAGCATGCCGCTCAAAAACTTCGTCGGGGTCTTCCCTGTTTGCCATATCCAGAAAACCCTGCTCCTTCTTTCCCTTTCTGATCGAGCGATGGTGGGCAACGATCATATCAATTACAGGCTCCCATTGTGTAGAAGCCACAAGTGGGAGAAAGAGTAAGGATGCAAACTCGTGGCGGAATGGAATTCCCATATCAAACACACGTTCATGCAACTTGCGTTGAAAATCCGGGTGAGCCTTACCAATGTCGTGCAGATATGAACCTATTCGAGCCACACTTGGATCCAAGCCACTTGAGGCTGCAATCTTCTCAGCAACCGTGGCTACGTGACGAAGGTGGTGAATGAGGGCAGTTCCACCGTTCTTCTTGCTCTTGGCAAGTATGTCTACGAGCGGATTCATCACAGGGCAAATTGCGTGCGTAGAGGATTAGAGCCGACGATTTGGAGCCAGCCATACATCGGTTTGTTATTGTCGAACCTGTTGTACCCAACGATGAACGCGTTGCTCTTGCGGCCAAATCGTAGTTCAAACCCGTTATACCCGACATCTGCTTGGTCAAAATCAGATTCTTCAATCGCCGTTATCTTGTCAGAGGGCAAAAGGACATCTTCATTGCGGCAAAGACAAATGTGTTCGTTTGTTGCCCGTTCTGCATCCTCCCCTGTTGAGAAGCCAAGATGCAACACTGGCTCAATCAGCGCACCCCTTACGAGGATGGACCTAGGCCGTGAGAACTCAAAGGTCTTAGTCCTCTTTGTGATCCTCTCGGGGGTTTGCTTGATACCTCGGGGCTGGGTCTGCTCCTGTTGGCGCGAAACGCCGGCGTACGTAAGCCGGTGTCGAAGAATTCGTCCTTGCAGTCCGCTTGTTTCGAGCAACTCCGGAAAGAGTTTCTTCTCCAAGCCTTCAACAATGGATGGGGTGAGGAATTGCTGGCTAAATGTCTCAGCATCTCTCACTGCCGTCCATGGCTTGATGTAGGCAAAGGGTCCACTGTACGTAACGATGTATATCAACATAGAATCCTCCATCTCATTAGCATAACGCACCGAATCCACTGCCGGTCGAGTGTCCGATGCCGACTTCCCAAGCAAATGCCGCGGCGCGTGGGCTTCCTCTGACGATCACTGGGCACAGACTTGCTTTGTTGTGGATTCCTTTGATGCTGACAAGCTTTGTTCTCGCTTTCGGATATGTTCTGTCGAACTCAACAGCGACTTTGGGCTCATCAAGTCCAGCAAACTTCATTTTCCGCTGGAGCGTTTGGGTCAGCACTGCATCAGCCCCGTTCTCCGCGAACGTAAGGTGCTTGACTGATTGACCATCAAACCGCCTTACCAAAACAGGGGTAGCTACGAAAAAACGCTGCTGACCATCAAACTCCGGTGGCTCCACGAGCCTCGCTCCTGTTATCCTCATACCGCAACAAACCTCAGGATCGGACAGTACCGAACCAAGAAGCCGTTTTGCTATGTCAATCTCATAGCAGCTCACAAACCACATCGCTCCTTTAGGAAAGGTAAGACTGCCTCCCTTGCGTTGTCCGCCTGTCAGCCAGCTCAATGAATACAAGCTCACACGATCGTGCAACCTGTTTCTTCCCAGCCACTTGTGAAACGCGCCGATCAGGAAATGCTGATAGTCCCATGGGACGGGTTCGGTGTTTGGTGATAGATCAAAGTAGAGTCTCATATGCATTTCCTCCAACCATTTTTATGTGAAAGACAAAGGTTGGTCGGAAAGGCTTTCCGACCTACAACCGGTGGTTCTGGTTGGCGCCCTGTGGCCGACTTGACCCCGAAGGGGTGGCTTCGCCACAAGTCGACCTACAATCCGGCTCGGTGTTTGGTGATAGTTCAAGCCAGGGTTTCATCTCGTCCTCCTTTGATCGTTAATGTTCGTCGTTCATCGGCGCATTTCCGTTGAAGCGACCGTCAAGTGTCGCTGGCCTTCTGCAAAAGATAGTGTATAGTCCACAATCGCTCTCCGGTACTCCGGGAACAACGCTGCTTTGCGATCCAGAAGCATATCAATCATGGCTTGAGTTTCGTGGGCGTCACCCTTGACTATCTGTTCCACAAGGTGCTGTCTCTGCTCGAATTGATCCTCTGGGGGAAGAAGTGACAAATTCCACACAACGATGCAAAACTCCAATGCGAAATCGTAAGATTTATCTTCGCCTGCTTTATCCAAGAGGGGAGCAGCAAATCGCAGAATTACATCAGACATTCTCTCGGTTCC
>Ga0194111_10007435_pt1 | contig 12230 bp, 10 predicted proteins | sample TA2KigC300mmetaG_FD_146194 | JGI IMG/M metagenome (GOLD analysis project Ga0194111, IMG submission 146194) | Freshwater microbial communities from Lake Tanganyika, Tanzania - TA2015033 Kigoma Deep Cast 300m | ecosystem: Environmental > Aquatic > Freshwater > Lake | place: Tanzania: Lake... | reverse complement strand
GTTGTGGGCAGCTTCCAACCCGGTAGCCAGATGTACTGCATCGTAGCCTTTCAGTGGGTATGCTCGGGGCAAAAGGGCAGCACGGTCAATGAGCGATCGGGTCACAGCCAAGAGTTGATAGGCACCTGTTTCTACGTCATTGGCGAAGTCTCGATACGCATGTTGACCCTGCCGCGTGGTCAATTTGCCCACCCTGATAGAGATGGCGATGGCGGCTGACACCTCTACGATCGTCATCTCGCTGGTCAGGAATACGTTTTCCGGGTCGGCAGCCAGCAAACGTACCCAGGCGCTGCCTGGCTCGTCTACATACCGCTTGACTACCACACTGGAATCCCAATAGAAGAAGCCCATGGCGCAACCCCTTAGCGACGGCTCTCAAGGATGATTTGCGATAACGGCGGGTCCAGACGCAAGGTTCTCAATTCAGCCTGAATTCTCCGGCGTTCTTCTTCAGGAATCCGGCGCCATTCCTCTGCTGCAGCCAGGATGTGGGGTGGGGGATCTACCAGTAACCCGGCCCGGCGCAGCGCAGCTAACCCCCGCTCCTTCTCGCTCAGTCCTTCCAGCGAGACTTCGGACGCTGGGGCAACAAGTGGCTCCAGCGCAATCTCCAGCCGATGAAGCCCTCTCTCCAGATATTCTACCCGTTTGACCAGTTCTTTGAGTTGTACCTCTGAAACAGCCATGTCACTCCCTCCTCCTTCACCGTACAATGGTTCCCATCAAACCCGCCGGGGCTTTTCTTCCTGATTGTTGCTCCCAATTTCCCAATTATACTACGCCATCCCAGTTTCGTCAATGCTGAAAACAAAAAACTCCCCGCCGGCACCTGCCAAGGCCGGCGGGGAGATGGCCACCAGAGCAGATGATGGATCGCTACTCGTCCGCGAAACTCAGGGAGAAGGTGTGCACGATGATCACCATCTCGCCCTCATAGAACTCCACCAGAAGCGAGCGGCCTGACGAGTCGGCGATCAGGTAATGGAGGGGCGGGCCGCCCTCAAAATCAATGTTGTAGCTTTGCAGGATGGCGAGGGCCTGGTCTACGTTGCTGGAGATTGCTTCGGCGCAAACGGCGCGCCTCGCAATGACACAAACAGCCTGTCTTAGGGTAGCAACACTCTAGAGGGAGACTACCAGGTGTTCAATCAACGGGGGTAATTGGCCCAGGTGCTCTAGCTCATAGAATCTATCGTGCCCGACGTGCTGGCTATCTACCGTCTCGTGGGCCCAGATGATGTGATATGGGATGTACACAGCGTACCCACCCAGGGCCAGCACAGGCAAGATGTCCGATTTCAACGAATTGCCCACCATGAGGAATCGCTGTGGCTCAATCCTGTACTTTGCCAGCAGCGTCTCGTAAGTCCTCTGGGTCTTCTGACTCACAACTTCAACGTATCGAAAGCTGTCGCCGAGGCCCGACCGCGAGAGCTTCGACTGCTGATCGAGGAGGTCACCTTTGGTGATCATCATTAGCTCGTACGATTTGGCTAATTCGCGAATCGTTTCCGCCGCGTGCTCAACCAGTTGCACTTCGGACGTGAGCATCTCTTTCGCAAAGCCAATGATCTGCAGGATCTCGGCCGCCTGTATCTTCCCCCTCGTCAACTCGACGGCGGTTTGGATCATGGAAAGGGTAAAGCTCTTGATGCCGTAGCCATAGTACTGGAGATTGCTCATCTCCGTCTGATAGAGCCGCTGAGCAACTGTCTCCCCATCGGCATAGCTCGACAGCAATTCCTTGAGCTTGTCTTGAGCTTCCGCATACAGGATCTCGTTGTGCCACAGGGTATCGTCGCCGTCGAAAGCGATTAGGTCAAACTTCAAAGTTGGCCACCTCGATCACGAACGCAAACCCCGGCCGCGCGGCACCCACTCCGTCGGATGGCCCCAGTCGGTCGCTTTCCAGCGCATCTTCTCTGGCCGCACCAGCGGGATGATGTCCCTGAAGAAGGCCAATCGCTCTTCATCGGTCATCGGCTGGAAGGCCTCGGCAATGGCCAGGTTCTGCTCCAGTTGGGCCATGCTCTCCATCCCCACGACGACGGTGCTGACCGGCAGGGTGAAGGCGTAGCGCAGGGAACGCTCCACTTCGTGGGTCAGGCTGCCCAGCCCCAGCACCTTCATCCCGATGGTAGCGACCCCCCTGGCGTTGGCCACAGGCAGGAACTCCTCGGCGAAGCTGAGGATGAAGTGATCCAGCGCGGAGAGGGCGATGAGCGCGCTGTCAAAGGGGAAGCGGTTGAGGGCCTCGATCAGGATTTGCGGGTCGGTGTGGCAACTGATGCTGATGTGGCGCACCAGGCCCTCATCGCGGGCCTGCACCGCCGCCTCCAGCGCGCCGCCCTGGCCGGTGAATTCGTCCAGTCGGGCATAGTCCCACACGTTGTGCAGCCGCCACTCGTTGACGTAGTCGGTTTGCAGCCGCGTCAGGCTCTGCTCCAGTTGGCGGCGGGCCCCATCGCGGGTGGTGTCCCAGGTCTTGGTAGCGATCCACATCTCATGCCGCCGGTGTTTGACTACCTTGCCCAGGCGCGTCTCCGCCTGCCCATCGGAGTAGATCCAGGCGGCGTCGAAGTAGCGGATGCCTCGGTCAATGGCGGTGTTGACGATGGCGATGGCCTCTTCTTCCGTGCAGTAGTGCTCGTCCACAATCCGTTGCCCGCCAAAGCTCAGGATGGGGAACGACTCCCCGGTTTTGCCGAACGGTCTGGTTTCCATATTTTTCTCCTGATGATAGTGTGATCTTCAGGGTGCAACGCGCTTCGAAAGGGGGTTGCAACTGGTTGGGTGAATAGCAATTCAGTCTAGCTCGCCCTCCATCAACCCCAACGGCAGGGGGACGGGTCCTGGGCAACGGCTGGTGATCTCGATGTGCTTACCCGTGTCCGAAGATTCCCCAAAGGCCTGCATGACGTCGAGCACGTGATAGGCCAGCTCGCCGCTGGCCCGATGGGGGCGACCGGAGGCGATGGCGTGGGCCAGGTCCGCCACGCCGATTCCCCTTTCCACCTCGGTGCTGTGGGTGAGGGGCACCTCGCTCCATTCGTCGCCCCCGGCCCGACGAATCCAGACCGAGCCGCGAAAAGCGGTGGGGTCGGTGGCGCTGAGGGTGCCCTCCGAGCCGTAGACCTCGATGTAAGGCAACCTGGCGGCCCAGATGTCGAAGCTGGTGATAACCGTGGCCAGGGGTCCGCTGACAAATTCGAGCGCTCCGGTGACGTGCGTGGGCACCTCGACCGCTATTCTCCGCCCGCGATGCCACTGGCTGGTAGCGATGCGTTCGGGAAAGGAGATGCGGGCCAGGCCGGTCACCCGCTGGACGGGTCCCAGCAGGTGAACCAAGGCGGTGATGTAATACGGCCCCACGTCCAGCATGGGGCCTGCCCCTACCTGGTAGAAAAAGTCCGGGTTCGGATGCCAGGACTCGGGGCCGTGTCCGTGGCCGGGCAAAAACGCCACCGCCGCCACCGGCTGGCCAATCCAGCCGTCGTCAATCAGCTTGCGACACGTCTGCTGAGCCCCGCCCAGAAAGGTGTCCGGCGCACAGCCAACCCGCACGCCCTTCTCCTGGGCAGCGGCGAGCACCTGTTGCCCGTCTCGGCGGGTCACGGCCAGGGGCTTCTCGGAATAGACGTGCTTGCCGGCGCTGATGGCCGCCAGGCTGACCTCGGCGTGGGCTTTGGGCACGGTGAGGTTGACGGCGATCTGGATCTCTGGATCGGCCAGCAGGTCCTCGACCGAGCAAACGCGAGGGACGCCGAATTCCTCGGCTTTGGCCTCCGCTTTGCGGCGGTCAATGTCGGCACAGGCGGCGATGTCGAGGACGTCGAAGACGCGGCAGCCCTTCACGTAGGCTTGGAAAATGTCCCCCGTGCCGATGATACCGATGTTAACTTTTGTTTCCACGGGCTAAACCTCCTCCCACGAGGTATTGATAGCTTTTCTCCACCGCTGCCAGCATGTCGGTGGCGCAGTGGTCCAGCTCGACGATCAGCCACGCCACCGCACCCTCGGCGGCCTGGACGATGGAGGGGAAATCCAGCCCGCCATCGCCGACGGCGACGTGCGGTTCGTCTCTGACGGCCGGGCCGTCTTTGACGTGCAGCAAGGGGGCGCGCGGGCCGAGTTCCTTCACCACTTTGGCCGGGTCCAGGCCCGCCGTCTTGACCCAGTAGGTGTCAATCTCGAAGAACACGCCCGGGTCCAGGTGCTCCAGCATCACCTGGTAGACGTAGCGGCCTTCGACCTGGGCAAACTCCCACCAGTGGTTGTGAATCCCGAACGCCAGGCCGTTTTCGGCGGCCACCGCGTGGGCCTCGTTAAACAGGTCGCAGGTTTGCCTGACCAGGCCCATCGTCTCGAAGCCCTCAGGCCCTTTCCCAGAGACGATGCGCTGGCAGTTCATGGCGGCCATGAAGTCCAGCACCCTGTTTTTGTCTTTGCCCACCGGCAGGGGCGTGTGCGCGGAGGGTACCTCCAGCCCCATCTCCCTGAAGAGCCTGGCGGCTTCGGCGGTCGTCGTCCCAGGAAGATCGAAGATGGGTTCCACGCCGACGTAGCCGATGTCGGCGACCTTCTTCATTACCCTGGCAAAGTCCCTGGCCAGGGCTTCTCGCACGGTGTACAGTTGTAGGGCAATAGGAATAGCCATGCTTATCCTCCCTATGCTCAGATTTAGCTGTAGGGCAAGTTGGCAGCTTGCCCTACTTCTCAGCCGGTGCTCGCTGGTCGTAGGCGCGCAGTTGGGTGAGGTTACGGATGAAGATCACCCCCACGCCCCCGATGCCCAGCACCGCCGCTTCCAGCGAAACGTAGCCGACGCTCCTCAGCAGCCAGAAGACGGGCACCATCAGCACGGTCATGAGCATTACCGCCCGCGGGCTGTTGCGCAGTACGAAGTAGCCAACCCCCCACAGAGCCACGGCGATGGGCACCGCCAGCGGCTGCTGCCAGAGGAACAGTCCCGATAGCGTGCTCAGTCCCATTCCTCCAGCGAATCCGACGTAGGCCGACCAACAATGACCGGCCACCGCGCCCACGCCCGCGGCCGGCAGTGCCCACGGAGTCCCTGTCCATCTCACCGCCAGCCAGGCGGCTAGCACCCCCTTGCTGGCATCCACCAGCGCGGTGACCACACCCCAGGCGAGGCCAGCCAGGCGGGACACGTTGAGCCCGCCGGTGTGACCGCTGCCAGTGGAACGCAGGTCCGGCTTCTTAAGCAGGCGGGTCACCAGCACGCCGGTAGGGAAAGAGCCGATGAGGTAGCCGAACACGGCGGCCAAAAGCAAATGAACTATCAACGTCAGCACACCACCCGTAGACTTCTCGTTCGCCGAAGGTCTCTGACCGAGGCGGGCTCGGTCGGAGACCTTCGCCCAACCTTAGTTTCTAGCACACCACCCGTAGACGGCGCGGCATCGCGCTGACCGCCAGCCGATGGGCATCAGTGCGCATGATCTCCCCATCCACGTGCACTGGCAAGCCCTGCTCCGAGGCGACGACGATGTGCGCCGTCCGATCCACTGTTACCGTCGGCTGCGTAGCGTGGGTGCCACGGATAAAATAGGGCAGCAGGCGGAAGATGCCCAGTTGGCTCACCTGACGGGCCAGGGTCACGTCCAGCAGGCCGTCGTCCTGCACCGCCTGGGGGGCGATCATGAACATGCCGCCCGTGCGGCGGCCATTGGCCACGGAGACCATCAACAGCGGCAGCTCCATCTCCTGCTCGTCGTAACGCACCGTCACCAGGGGCGCTTTGTAGTACAGGAAGATAGTCCTCAGCACTGCCACCAGGAAGACCAGCGACCCGCGCAGGTAGTGCAGCTTGTAGCTTTCCACCGTGGTGGCGGCGTCGAAGCCCGCGCCGAAGTTATTGCCGAAGTAGCGCACGTGCCCCAGCTCGTCTTCCACGCGGCCGACGTCCACCACCCGCGTCTTCGCGGCGGCCAGCACGCGGCAGGCGGCGGCCGCGTCGCCGATGGGCAGGCCCATGCACCAGGCGAAGTCGTTGCCGGTGCCGATGGGGATGAGGCCCAGGGCCGCGGCGGCGGGCTTTCCAGCCTCCCAGGCCGGCGTGCCCAGGCTGGGGACGACGATGCCGTTGAGCACCTCGTTGGCCAGGCCGTCGCCGCCCACGGCCGCGATGATCTCCCATCCCTCCCGCATCGCCTGCGCGGCCTGGGTCACCGCCGAGAGTTGCTCCGTCGTCTCGACGATGTCGAACGTTGCTTTCGCTTCCGTCAGCGTATGGCGGATGACCTCCGCCGTCCGCTGGCCAGCTCCCCGCCCTGCGGCGGGGTTGAGAATGACTTTGATGGTGGGCATTGTCTCCTCCTGCTGTGCGCTGTAACTATAGCACTTCAATTCAGCGGTTTGCTCCAATTCCTTGACTGCCTCCTCGGGCAGATGTACGGTGATCGCTCTGGTTGTCATTGCTACCTCCCTAGCTTTTCACTCCTTGCTGCAACTCGTATAGCTTGTTAAGTGCCTCCAGCGGGGTCATGGACTCGATATCTAGCTTCTTCAGCTCCTCGATGATGGGACTGGCCTCGGGGAAGAGGGCCAGTTGGCGGATTTCGGCGATGCGGCGGGGTCTGATGGGGGCTCTCTGGGCATCGCGCTCCAACTCATTCAGGATCTCCTCGGCGCGGTGGATGATGGTCCTGGGCAGGCCGGCCAACTGGGCCACGTGGATGCCGTAGCTGCGGTCGGCACCGCCGGGGACGATTTTGTGCAGGAAGATCACGTCGTCGCCCTCCTCGGCCACGGCCACGTTGTAGTTGCGCACCCTGGGCAGGAGGCTGGCCAGCTCGGTCAGCTCGTGGTAGTGAGTGGCGTACAGGGTCTTGGCGCGGAGACGCGGATGGTTGTGGATGTGCTCTACCACCGCCCAGGCGATGGACAGGCCGTCGTAGGTGCTGGTGCCCCGCCCGATCTCGTCCAGAATGAGCAGGCTGCGGTTGGTGGCATGGTGGAGGATGTTGGCCATCTCGATCATCTCCACCATGAAAGTGGATTGGCCGGCCCAGATCTCGTCCTGAGCGCCGATGCGGGTGAAGATGCGGTCCACCAGCCCCAGCCGGGCTTCGTCGGCGGGGACGAAGGAGCCGATTTGGGCCATGAGGACGATGAGGGCCACCTGGCGGAGGTAAGTACTTTTCCCGCTCATGTTCGGGCCGGTGATGATCAGAATCATCTCCTCCTGGGAGAAGTGGGCATCGTTGGGGACGAAGGGCTCCTCCCGCCGGGTGAGCTCTACCACTGGATGGCGGCCAGCGATGATCTCGATCTCATCTCCATCGGTCAGGATGGGGCGGACGTAGTTGTTGCCGATGGCGACCTCGGCCAGGGCGACGTAGACGTCCAGGTGGGCCAGGGCGCGGGCGGTGGAAAGCAGCCGTTCGGCGGCGGAGGCTACCTGATCGCAGACCTGGCGGAACAGGCGGGCCTCGATGTCGAGAATGCGCTCCTGGGCGTTCAGGATCAGCGATTCGTACTCCTTGAGCTCCGGGGTGATGAAGCGCTCGGCGTTCACCAGGGTCTGCTTGCGGATGTACTCCTCAGGCACGGCATCCAGGTTAGCTTTGGTCACCTCGATGTAGTAGCCGAACACCTTGTTGTAGCCCACTTTCAGGGATTTGATGCCCGTGCGCTTCCGCTCAGTCTGCTCTAAATTGGCTACCCAGCGTTTGGCATCTCTGGAGGCGGCGACGACGCTGTCCAGCTCCGCCGAGAAGCCGGCCTTGATCACCCCGCCGCTGGCCAGCGTAGCCGGCGGGTCGTCCACGATGGCCTCGGCGATGAGAGAGGCCACCTCCTTGCAGGGATCCAATTGAGGGATCAGGGACAAGGGACAAGGGACAAGGGACAAGGGACAAGGGACAAGGGACAAGGGCCTAGTCCCTAGTCCCTTGTCCCTAATCCCTTCAACCTGTGATAGCGCCTCCCGAATCTGCGGCACCTTCTCCAGGCTCTGGCGAATCCCCACCAGGTCCCGCGGTACCGCAATGCGCTGGGCCACTCGACTGGTCAGCCTCTCCAGATCGGCCAGCTCTTCGAGCAGGGCCATCACCTGCGTTCGGGTCGGCGTGTCCCGATAGAAAGCTTCGACAGCGTCCAGCCGCTGCTCCAGCTTATCCACGTCCAGCAGCGGCTGGTTGAGCCACTGGCGGAGCAGTCGTCCGCCCATGGCCGTGACCGTGGCGTCCAGCACGCCCAGCAATGATCCTTTGACCGAGCCGGTGCGGATGGTCTGGGTCAGTTCCAGATTGCGCCGCGTGGAGGCGTCGAGGGTCATGAACTCGCTGGTGGAGTAGGTGCGCAGATCGCTCAGTTGGGCCAGGGCTGCCTTCTGGGTCTCTTGCAGGTACTGGACGATGGCCCCGGCGGCCCGCACGGCCAGGGGCAGCCCTTCGCAGCCGTAGCCAGCCAGCGAGGCCACCTCGAAGTGATCGAGGAGGGCCTGGCGGGCGTTGCCCAGCTCGAAGCGCCAGCTATCATATTTGGAGGTTTGAAGTTGGATATTGGATATTGGATATTGGATATTGGAAGTGTCTTGGATCAGGCACTCGGCTGGGTGCAGTCTCTCTAGCTCCTCCACCACGGCTTGCTCGATATTGTCGCCTGAGAGCTGGGTGGTGGCGAATTCGCCGGTGGTGATGTCGGCGTAGGCGATGCCTGCCCTGTTGTCCTCGATCACTAAGGCGGCCAGGTAGTTGTTGCGCTTTTCCTCCAGCAGGGTCGGTTCCACTACGGTGCCCGGCGTGATCACCCGCGTCACCTCGCGGGGCATCAGCCCGCGCAGGGGCTGGTCGCCGCTGACCTGCTCCACGATGGCCACCTTGTGCCCGGCCTTGATGAGCTTGGCCAGGTAGCCCTCGACGGCGTGATAGGGTACCCCGGCCAGTGGCACCCGCTGGCCCTTTCCCACCGGCCGCGAGGTGAGGACGATGTCGCAGACCTGGGCCACGATCTTGGCATCCTCGTCGAAGGTCTCGTAGAAATCCCCCAGGCGGAAGAGGACGATGGTGTCGGGGTATTGCTTCTTGATCTGCAAGTATTGGCGGCGCATTGGAGTTAATCCCTTGGCCATTGGCTATCCCTCACTCGTAGGAAATTCGTCTGTTTGTGGGGATCCACCCTCCCCCTACCCCTCCCTGGGAGGGAGGGGTGAATGCTCATCCTCACTCCAACAAACTCGTCACCCATCCGATGTCCAGTTCGTACAGCTTGGCCGGGCGGGGCACGCCGGTGACTGGGTCCCAGCCCATCATCTCGTAGTAAAGCGGCAGGGCGGCCTCCACCGCGGCGGGGACGATGGGCGCGCCGGGGCCAAGTGGTTCGGCCATGCGGGGCGGCAAGCGGTCGTCGGCGGGGGTGAAGCCCTGCCGCACGTTGAAGGCGCGGGCCAGGGTCACCTGCCGCTCAGCGGCCTTCCACAGTTCCCAGGCGGTGGTGTCCCAGCCCGTCACCGCCCGCACCACTTCCACCACCTGATCGTTGCCATAGGGCAGGAAACTGCACAGGCACAGGCAGTTGTTTAAATGCTGGCGCAGACCACCATAGAGGATAGCCCGCACCTTCTCCGGGCCGAGCCAGGTGGCTGGCATTGGCTCCAGCACGCCCAGGTTGCGCACGCTGTCCATGCCCACCTCGTGCTCGTAGTTGCTGTCGAACGCGCTGTGCATGTGATCGGCGCCGGTGTAGGAGACGGCGTAGCCCAGCCCCAGGCCGTGCTGGATGCGGGGGTCGTGGTAGGGCATCTCCTGTCCCTTGACGTGAACGGCGAACCGCTCCGCGCTGCCGCCCCCCCTCAGTCCCCCCCAACCTTGGGGGGGAAGTTTCGCATTCCCGCCGCTGATCCGCTCCGCGGCCCGCTTTGTTCCCTCCGCCAGCAAGTCGCCGATGCCCTGGCGAGCGGCGATCAACTCCAGCAGTTGCAGCACGACCTCGGCGTTGCCAAAGCGCAGGTCCAGCCCGCCAGTATCCTGTGGCGTCAGCAGCCCTTGCTCAAAGCACTCCATGGCGAAGGCAATCGTGCCTCCCACGGAGATGCTGTCCAGCCCCAGGGCGTTGCACCGCTCGCTGGCCTTGGTCACGGCGTAGACGTCGGTCACGCCACAGTTGGCGCCAAGGCTGACCGCCGTCTCGAACTCCGGGCCGCCGTAGGCCGGGTCCACCGCGTACGGCTCGTCCAGGGCGGCGACCTTTTTGCAGCCCACGGCGCAGGCATAGCAACTCTCCATGCGGACCACGACGTGCTCGGCCAGGCCCTCGCGTCCCAGGACGTCGGCGCCGTCCAGGTGGCCGTCGCGGAAGTTGTGCACCGGCAAGGCCCCGTCCTGGTTGTAGGGGATCATGCTGACACCGGTGCCCAGGTCGGGGAATTTGCCCATCAGATCGCGGTAGTTGTCTCGCATCCAGCGCGCCAGGGCGCCGACTTGGGCAGGATGGGCCAGCGGGACTCTACCGCTGCCGCGAACGGCCACTGCCTTGAGCTTCTTGGCGCCCATCACCGCGCCCAGGCCGGTGCGTCCAGCGGCGTGCTTCAGGTCGGCCACGATGTTGGCGTAGCGGACCAGCTTCTCGCCTGCCGGCCCGCAGAGGGCCACGCGGGCTCGCTGCTCGCCCAATTCCTCGCGGATGGCGATGTGGGCCGGTTTGTTCTCCAGTCCCCACAGGTGCGATGCGTCCCGCAGCTCCGCCGTTGGGCGAGGGTCTCCGACCGAGCCCTCGTCGTGCACCCAGAGGTAGACCGGCGACGCGGCCTGCCCCTCGATGATGATGGCGTCGAAGCCGGCCGCCTTCAGCTCCGCCCCCCAGAAGCCGCCCACTTCTGATTCGCCCATGGCGCCGGTGAGGGGCGAGCGGGCGCCGATGGCGTTGCGTCCGCTGCCGGCCAGGGGCGCGCCGGTGAGCGGCCCGCAGGCGAAGATGAGCCGGTTCTCCGGCCCAAGGGGATCCGTGTGGGGAGGCACCTCTTTCAGCAGGTAGTAGGCCACGAATCCCGCGCCGCCCAGATAACGACGGTAGAAGACGTCGTCGGGCGTCTCGACGGTGATCTCTCCATTCGTCAGGTTGACGCGCAGGATGCGACGATGGTATCCGAAAGACATGCTAACTTCCTCTCCTCTCAATGAGCTACCAAGGGGGCACTTCGGGTTGGGCCCGCATGTGGGCCGAGCGTCGCATGAGCTCTCGTACGTAGACGACGGTATTTAACTCAAGGCCCAGCGCGCCGGCGATCTCCTCTGTGTCCATTCCCGCTTCCAAGCGCCAAAGGATTCTATCCAGCGTCTCGTAGCTCAGGCCGATGGCGTACTCGTCGGTGATACCCGGCAGGAGATCGGGGGAGGGAGGCTTGGAGATGATCTGCTGGGGAATCTCCAGGAAAGCCGCCAACTGCCGCACCTGGGTTTTGTAGAGAGTTTCCAGAGGTGCTACGTCGGCCGCAGCATCGCCGTACTTGACGAAGAAGCCGATGGCCTTCTCGGTTCTGTTGCAAGTTCCCAGGACCAACAGATTCTCCAGCTCGGCGTAGTAGTAGAGCAGGATCGCCCGCAGCCGCCCTTTCACCCGATGGTAGGCCACGGCCTGATTCACCAGTGGGCCTGGCAATGCCTTCGTGCCCACCATGATGGCCGCCAAGGGGCTCTCCCCCCATTCTTTCACGAAGCCATCGTGGTAACGACGGATGAGCTTCGCCTGAAAGCGCCGTGGCCCCAGCAGCCAGAGGGGTAGCTTCCAGTAGATGCCGATGAGCCAGAGGAACTTGGTCAGGCCGATGGTCTTGGTTCGGATCCCCAACCTGTCGGCCAGCCTCAGAGCATCTCGCCGGCTGGCTCGGGCGCTGTCCCTGTCCGGCATCAGCAGGGCCAACACCTTCTCAGGGCGCAGGGCCCTGGCGGCCAGAGCTGCTACCACTGCTGAGTCTATCCCCCCGCTCAGGCCCACCACGGCTCCCTCCCGCTGGAGGTGATCCACCTTCACGCGGATGAACTCTTCGAGCTGAGGGGCTAGATTCACGGCATCAATGGTTAACTCTTCCACGCGGCAAGGACCTTGTTTTGTAGCTCAAATAGCTGCTGGGTGCCCCTCTCTGCCAAATCCAGCAACTCGTGGATGACCTGGCGGGCGAAGGGCTGGCCCTCGGCGGTGCCCTGCACCTCCACGTACTCTCCCCTGGCGGTCACGACCACGTTGAAGTCTGCTTCGGCCACGGA
>Ga0194111_10007425_pt1 | contig 12250 bp, 9 predicted proteins | sample TA2KigC300mmetaG_FD_146194 | JGI IMG/M metagenome (GOLD analysis project Ga0194111, IMG submission 146194) | Freshwater microbial communities from Lake Tanganyika, Tanzania - TA2015033 Kigoma Deep Cast 300m | ecosystem: Environmental > Aquatic > Freshwater > Lake | place: Tanzania: Lake... | reverse complement strand
AGGCAGGCGTACTGGCAGGCCGTCTGGCCGTACTGCGTGGCCGCGGCCGCGCGGCAGTCGGGCTCGCCCACGTAACGGAACCGGGGGCGGGTGTTCTGGCGCGAGCCCTGGCACTTGATGACCGCCACCTTGGGGACGAACGCGGCCACCGCGAGGCCCATGATGGCGGCGATCTTCTTGGCCGCCTCCGGCCCGCCGGCGGTGCAGGCCCCGGCGGCCGCCTCGCCCCGCACGAGCGCCTCGGCGTAGGCGGCGCACCCGCCGAACCCGCACGACCCGCAGTTTGCGCGCGGCAGGATTTCCTCGATCCGGGCCGCGCGCGGATCAATTTTGACCTGGAAGAACCGGTCCGCCACGGCCAGGACGACGGCAAAGAAGACGGCCAGGGACGCCAGAACCACGACGGCCGCCCCGGCGTAGGTTGTGATAAGTTCCGTCACTTGCCGCCGCTCCGAACGTCAGCAGCGCCCCGCGCTACACGGAGATTCCGAACAATTTCGTGAACCCCAGGAACGCCAGGGCCATCAGGCCCGCGCTGATGAACGCGATGGGCAGGCCCCGGAGTGCCCGGGGCACGCGGTTCTCGGCTATCCGCTCGCGCGTGCTGCTCATCAGGACCATCGCCAGAAGGAACCCCACCCCGCCGCAGAAACCGTTCCACGCGGCCTTCGCCAGCGGCAGGCCGTTGGCCGGGTCGCGCCACGCCTCGGTGTTCAACAGCGCCACGCCCAGCACGGCGCAGTTGGTGGTAATCAGGGGCAGGTAGATGCCCATCGCCCGGTACAGGTTCGGCACGTTCTTCCTCAGGACCATCTCGACGAACTGCACCAGGCCCGCGATGACGAGAATGTACGAGATCGTCTTCAGGACCAGGACGTATCCCTCGGGTTGCGGCACGGACAGGCCCAGCCAGGCCTCCAGCACGTTCGTGTGCTGGTCGCTCGTGGGCAGGAGCAGGTGGCGGTACACCAGCGCCGTGACGGCCGACGCCAGGGCCATGACGAAGATGACGGCCAGGCCCATGCCCACCGAGTCGCTCATCCTGCGGGTGACGCCGAAGAAGGGGCAGAACCCCAGGAACTTCGCCAGGACGAAGTTCGAGATCAAAATCGAGGCGATCGCCAGTTCAACGTATCCGGCTTCCACCTGACTCTACCCCTTGCCCTGCGCTCTCCGCGCCCCTTGCGTTAATACCTGGGCCGACGGCCCTACGGCTGCGCCCCGGCCTGCGGCCCTGCGCCCCCGGCCGGGGCCGCCGGCCTCGGCTCCTTCCTTCGGGGGCTTCGGGAAGTCCCGGGCCACCTGCGGCACGGCCGGCACGGCCGCGCAGCGGGCGGCCTCGCGGCGGCGGTTCCCGATCCAGTAGAAGAGGCCGAACAGGAGGCCGATGATGATGAACGCCCCCGGGGCCATCCCCAGCACGGCCGCCGGCGTGTACTCCGGAATGACGGTCGTGCCGCCCAGGACCACCGGCGTAAGGCGGTATCCCCAGAGCGTGCCCGCCCCCAGCACCTCGCGGATGAAACTGATGAGGCCGAGCGAGAGCAGGTATCCCACGCCCACGCCCAGGCCGTCGAGCATGCTCGCCAGGGGCCCGTGCTGCGAGGCGTACGCCTCGGCCCGCCCCAGGATGATGCAGTTTACGACGATGAGCGGGATGAAGATGCCGAGGGCCTTGTTGATGGCCTCCGGGGCAAGGGCCTTCATGATGATCTCGCACATCGTCACGAAGCCCGCGATGACCACGATGAAGCACGCGATGCGGATCTGGTTCGGAATGAACTTGCGGATGAGGCTTATCAGGACGTTCGAGCAGATAAGCACGCCCGTGGCCGCGCAGGCCATCGCCACGCCGTTGGCGAGGCTCGTCGATACGGCCAGCGTGGGGCACAGGCCCAGCACCAGCACGAACACGGGGTTCTGCTGGATGGGTTTCTGGATGAACTCCTTCCACAGGCCCATCAGCCGCCCTCTTGGTCCGACGTTCGGCGGGATTATCGGGCCGCGCCGCGCCGCCGTCAAGTGTTTGCCGCGGGCGCGTTCTCCCCCAGGACTGAGAAGGAGTTGGGCGGGTTCCTGGCTTGCTGCGAGGAGGACGTGCGCGACCCGCGCATCGCCAAACTCTTCCGATTCGCCGCGTTTTGCGTTCTTGAGGAAGTCAGTTTCACCCGCAAGGACGGCCAGTACCTGCGGTGGGACCATCGCAGCGCCCGTCGCCACGTGCGCGACATCGCCCGCATGGTCCGCAACTACTTCTACGAAATGGCCTTCGTGGTTTATGAACTGGCCCGCGTCCTTAAGCCCGGCGGCCGCATCGTCATGGTCAACGACAAGGTGCGCTACGCGGGCGAGGAAGTGCCGGTTGACCTGATCCTGAGCGACTTCGCCGAGTCTTTTGGCCTGCGCACCGGGCATATCTGGACGCTGCCCCGCGGCAAGGGCAACAGCAGCCAGCAGATGGGCGCGCACGGCCGCCGTGAACTCCGCAAGTGCGTATGCATGTGGGAGAAACCGCCTCGGTAGCCTGCTGCGAAAAGGAACGCGAGCAGTTCCTGCGGCGGCTCTTCCACATCGTCAAGACGCCCGCCGGAAACCTCGGCCCGCCGTTCACTCCGCATTCCGCACTCCGCAATCCGCAATTACTCCGTCCCCGCGATCTGCACGTCCTGGAAGCGAAGGGTGGGCATGAGGATGCCGGGCTCCTCGCGGGCATCCGCGTGAATCAGGCGGCCACCGCCGCGCACCGCGAGTTCTCGCCCTTGCCCCCATGCCGGCGGAGCACTACACTGGCGTATCGGGCGGCCGTCATACTACGCTGCTAACGCGCGTCGGTCAAGAAGGCGCAACTGCGGCGGGCGGACCAGCAGGCTTTTTTCTTATCGGACCGGGCATCCGCAACGGCGCTTCAGGGCAAGAAGGGGCGGCGGTGTCGCAGGCGATACACTACCTTAGCGAGCAGCAATTGCTCGTCTTCCTGGTCCAGGTGCTTGTGCTGCTGGGCGCAGCACGGGGGCTGGGCACGGTTTGCCGCAGGCTGGGCCAGCCGGCGCTGCTGGGCGAAATCCTGACGGGCGTCCTTCTGGGGCCGACGATCCTGGGGCGGGCGGCGCCGCAAGTTCACCTGACGCTGTTTCCGGGCGACGCCATTCAGCACGCCATGCTGGAGACCGTGGGCTGGATCGGGCTGCTCCTGCTGCTGCTGAGCGCGGGGCTGGAGGTGGACGTATCGGTGGCCTGGCGTCAGCGGCGCGACGTCCTGAAGATAAGCCTGACCGACATCATCCTGCCCATGGCGGTGGCGTTCGTGCCGGCGTATCTGCTGCCGGACCGCTACCTGCCGGACCCTTCGCGGCGGCTCATTTTCGCGCTGTTCATAGCAGCCGTGATGACCATAAGCGCGCTGCCGATGACGCTGCGCGCGCTGCACGACCTTGACCTTCTCAAGAGCGACCTGGGCCTGCTTATCATCTCGGCCCTGACGATCAACGATATCATCGGCTGGGCCGTCTTTACGCTCGTCCTGGGGTTCGCCGGTTACGCCGAGATGGCCGCGGGCCGGGTCGCCCTGGTGCTGGGCGGGACTGCGGCCTTTACGGCCTTGTGCCTGACGGTCGGCCGGCGGCTTGTGGGCCTGGGCATCCGGGCCGTAAAGCGGGGCGCGTCGGGCGAGGCGGGGCTGGTCCTGACGTTCGTCTGCTGCGTGGGCCTCCTTGCAGGCCTGGCGACGCACGCCATGGGCATCCACGCCCTGTTCGGCTTTTTCCTGGCCGGCATCATGGCGGGCGACTCGCCGAACCTCTCGGAACGCACCCGCCAGGTCATCCACCAGATGGTTTACGCGGTGTTCGTGCCCATATTCTTCGCGGGCATCGCGATTCAGATCGACTTCCTTGCGAACTTCGACGTGCTGCTGGTGCTCCTCTTGACGGTCGTCGGCGTGGCGGGCCGATACTACGGCGCGTGGGTGGGGGCGAGGATGACCGCCCTGTCGCGGTGGGACCGAGTGACAGTGGCCATCGCTCACACGCCGGGCGGATCAATGGAAATGGTCATGGCCTACGTGGCCCTTCAGTTTCGCCTGATTACCGTGCCCGTGTTCGTGGCGATCGTTTTCGCCGCGCTTATCTCCAGCATCATCCTGGGACCGTGGATGGCGTGGTCTATGCGGCGCAGGCGGCAAATCTCGGTGCTGGACCTGGTTATCCGGCAGTCGCTGCCCGTGGACCTGCCCGGACCCGACCGCTGGAGCGCCATCCGCGTCCTGTGCCAGGCGGCGGCAGAGGAGCCCGGTTTGCCGCATGCCGACAACATCGCCGCCGCAGTCCGGGCACGGGAAGAAACGGCCGGCACGGCCCTCGGCAACCACCTGGCCATGCCGCACGCCCGCATTCCGGGGCTCGAGCGACCGCTGATTGCGGTGGGGCGTTCCGCGGCCGGCCTGGAGTGGGACGCACCCGACGGCCTGCCGGTGGACCTGGCCTTCCTGATTCTGACTCCCGCAGAGCGGGCGGACCTCCAGGTGCAGATTCTTGCGGCGCTGGCCCGCGCCCTGATTGACGAGAACATGCGCCGCCGCCTGCTGGAGGCCCGCACCGGCCAGGAGGCCCAGGCGGTGCTGCGCGAGGCCCTCGGCCGGCAGAACCTTGTGCGCATGGCCGACTGAGCCCGCCCGCTTCCGACCGAGCCGGGGCGCCCGGCACGCCCGGAGCGGCTCGCGGCCATGACCTGCCCAGCGGCGGGCTACTCCGTTCCCGCGATCTGCACGTCCTGGAAGCGCAGCGTGGGCATGAGGATGCCGGGCTCCTCGCGGGCATCCGAGGAAACGGCGTCCAGGCGCGGAAGCAACTCAAGGATGTTCGCGCCCAGCATGGCGCTTTCGACGGGGAACTGGATGCAGCCGTCCTTGACGTAGAAGCCGAAGTCGATGCTGGCGGAGATGTCGCCGGAGGCGGGGTCGGGCCGGATTTCGCCGCTCTCAAGGTAAATGCCTTCCTTGACCTCGCGGACGAGTTCCGCGGCGGGCCGCGCGCCCAGCGCCGGCCGCAGGTTCGTCGCCGCGATGCCGCCGGAGTGCGTTCCGTGGCCGGTGCTCTCGGCGCCCGCCTTGCCCGCGGTGTACGAGTTATGTAGAAGGCTTACGAGTCGCCCGCGCTCGATGATCGTCAGCGGCCGGCGGCGCGTGCCCTCGCCGTCGTGCGCGCCGGAGCGCATGCCCCGCGGCACGAGGCCGTCGTCCACGACCGTCAGATGTTCGCTTGCAATTATCTCGCCAAGTTTGCCGCAGAGGTAACTGCGTCCGCGCTGTATGCTCTCGGCGTTCGCCGCCCCCACCAGGCCGCCGATGAAGCCGTACGCCGCCAGCGGCCCCAGGATGAGCGTCATGCGGCCGGAATGTATCCGCCGCGCGCCCAGGAACCGCCGGGCGCCCAGGATGGCGCTCTCCGCCACCTTCTCCGGGGCCGTGTCGGCCAGGTTGCGGCCGAAATCGAAGTCGTAGAAGTAGCCCTTGTCCTGGCCGCGCTTAAGAAGCGCCTCCAGGTCGGCGTCGATCTCCGTGCCGCGCGCGGCAACGGCCACGCCGGTGGACGATGCCAGGGCGCCCTCGCCGACGGCCAGGCCCACGTGGCCGGAGAGGTTCACGTCCGGCTCCATGGCGCGTGCGGCCTGGATGTTGGCGGCGGCGATGCGGACCACGTCTTCGACGCCCATGCCGGCGATGCGATCGTCGTAGAGGCCCTCGACCTCCGGCGCCGGCTGCGGCGGGGGCAGGGCGCGGAAGTCCGGGTCGGGCGTGGCTTCGCCGGCCAGTGCGACGGCCCGCTCGACGGCCCGGTCGATGTCGCGCCGGGCCGAGCCGCTGACCGAGGCGTAGCCCATGCCGCCGCGGACGAAGACGCGGATGGCCGCGTCCTCGCCCTGGCCGGCGTCGGCGGTCTTGATGCCGGTCTTCTCGACGGCGACGGAGATGTCGCGGGCCGCGCCGGCGCTGGCGTCGCACCACTCGGCCCCGAGGCGCACGGCCCGCTCGACGCAGCGGCAGCAGATGTCGAGGTAGGTTTTTTTCAACGGATCGTCCTTTGTCATTCGTCCTTTGTCAGTTGTCACAAGTGACCAATGACAAATGACCAATGACAGCCGTTATCTCTTACCCGCCGTGCTGCCCGCCGACGACCACGTCGGCCACGCGGACGTGCGGGCCGCCCGTGTCCGTCGGGGCCGACTGCCCCTCCTTGCCGCACATGCCGGGCATCTTCATCTCGAAATCGTCGCCCACGGCGTCGATCTTCCGCAGCGTGTCCAGCGTCATGCTCGAGACGGAGACGTCCCTGAGGGGCTCGCCCAGTTGCCCGTTTTCGATCATGCGCGCCTGTCCCGCGTGGCAGATGAACTGGCCCTTCTGGACGAAGACGTACCCCCAGTGCCCGTCCATGAGGTATATGCCGCGCTCCACCCCGCGCACCATCTCCGCAAACGGAACCGCGCCGGGGGCCATGAAGGTGTTCGACATGCGCGGGATGGGCCGGCAGTCGTAACTTTCGGCGCGGGCGCTGCCCGTCGGCTCGGCCCCCATCCTGGCGGCGGTCTCCAGGCTGTGCAGGAAGCCCGCGAGGCGCCCCTTCTCGATGATCGGGCGGCGGCGGGAAGGCGTGCCCTCGGAATCGTAGGCGTAGGAGCCGAACTCGCCGGGCAGCGTTGAATCGTCATATATGGATACGCACTCGGCCGCGAGCGCCTCGCCCAGGCGTCCCTCCAGGATGCTCTGCCCCGCCCATACGGCGTCGGCCTCGCTGTTGTGCCCCAGGGCCTCGTGCACCAGCAGCCCCGTGATGCTGGGGTGGAAGATGACCGTGAACCGCCCGGCCGGGGCGGGCCTGGCCGCAAGCAGGCCCAGGGCCTTGCGCGCGGCGCGCACGCTGAACTCCTCGGCCCCGGTGCGCCGCAGGAGTTCCGCCCCGCCCGCGATGCCCCGATGCTCCGTGCCGCGCTGAAGTATCTTGCCGTCGGTGGCCACCATCAGGCACGTGACCACGGCGCGCGTGACGGCGGTGCGTACGAGCGCCCCGGCGGTGTTGGCCAGGACCTCCTCCCGCTCGCCGTCGGAGTAACTGACGATGCTGTTGACGATGGCCTTGCCGCCCGCCGCGCGGCCCGCCCGCTCGTATTCCAGCAGCCGCGACATCTTCTCCTTGACCGGCATGGCGGCGGGGGGGACCTCCGGCTCGCGGCGGTCCTCGGCCTCGATGCCGCGCGCCTGCGCCACCATCGCCGGGTCGCTGACGAACGCCTCGGATGCGCGGGCCAGCGCAAGGGCGTCGGAGAGGCACCGCTCGGCCCGGCGCTTGCGCAGGCTGTCGGCCGAGGCGAAGCCCCAGCACCGGCCCACCAGCACGCGGACGCCGATGCCGCGGTCCGAGTAGGCGGCCAGTTTATCGGCCCGGCCGTCCTGGACCATGATGCTCTCGCTGCGGCGGTGCAGGATGCGGACGTCGGCGAAGGCCGCCCCCCGGCGCTTCGCCTTCTCGCATATATATCGGGCAAGGTCTTCCATGTGCCTGCCTTATACGAATCACCCCCGCCCTTCTGCTACTTCGCCGGCGCAGCCTGCGGCGCGGCCGCGGCGGGCGACGCGGCGGGCTTCGCCGGCGCGGGCGGCGCGGGCGCGGCAGGGGGCGCGGCCTTCCCAGGAGAAGGCGCCGCGCCCGGCTTCGGCATCGCAGCGGGCGGCACGGCGGCGGGCGACGCCGGCCCCGGCGCCGGCGCAGCCAGCACGTTCAGCCGCAACATCTCGTTGGTCATCTGCTTCGGCACGGCGAAGACAAGCGTGCGCACCTCCTGCTGCTCCGGGTCGGTGAACGTAAAGGCCGCACCGGAGGCCAGGAAGTGCCCTTCCTGCCGTCCCGCGGGCATGTTGAATCGCGCCGCGCGGAAGGCCGGCACAGACGGCATCGCGAAGTCGGGCAGGATTTGCGGCTCAGGCTGGGCGGCCTTCGCGCGGCCGAGAACGAGCGGCCCGGTGTACCGCTCGCCGCGCGTCCCCAGCAGGAAGAACTGCGAGGAATCCACCGTCTTGGGCATCCGCCCGGCGGGCCGGAACCGCAGCGTCACCAGGACGAACTCCTCGCCTGCGCCCGGCCGCTCCTGCGCAAACGCCGCCAGCGCCGCCAGGCGCTCCAGGCGGATGATGCGCAGGTTGACCTCAGACTGCGTCCCGGCCTGGCCCACGGCAAGCGCCAGCCCCGGCCCTCCTTGCGGGCCGCGCGCCGCCTCCGGCGGAATCGGCCCCCCTGCCTCGCCCGTCTGCCACAGGATGAACTCGTAGCGCCGATACCAGTAATAGTACAGCACGTCGGCGGCATCGACCGCGGGCTGATAGCCTTCGCCGCGCTGCTCGGCCGGCGGGTAAAGGTCGCCGTAACGCGAGAACAGGCCCGCATCGTCGGACCCCAGCGGCTGCGACAACAGGTAGCCGAAGAAGGCGAGCGTCCCGCGGTCCCAGCCTAGCCAGAGCGAGCGCCCGGCCTCCACCCTCTCAGGCCGGGCCGGCTCGCCCGCTTCCGGCCGGCCGTCTTCGGCGGCACGGTGGCGGAACGCCTCGTAGCCCAGCAGGTCCGGACTCGTCGGCAGCATCTGCACCAGCAGCGCGCACATGCCCGCCGCAAGGTACCCCGTGGCGGCGCCGAAGACGGCGCCCCCGGCGCGGTCCACGAGGTACGGCAGTTCCGGCTCGTTCTTCAGGAGTTTCTCGGCCAGCGTCCGCAGCGCCAGAAAGGCGGCGCAGAAGATCGCCCACAGGCAGAACGGGTCCGCCGCGAAGTACCAGATGCTCTTCGGGTCGCCGGCCGGCAGCAGGGCCGTCGCGGGGCCGAACAGTCCCAGCGCGACGACCCCCGCCAGCACGCACGCCGCCAGCGTCTGAAACGACCGGTAAACGCCGTGGACCACGCCCATGTAGGCGACGCCGGCCATGGCGACACATGCAAAAATGTTCATAAGCACGGTTGTTGTCTCTTGAAGGCGTAATGCGTCGCCGTACCGGCGACGGCTAAACACAAACACCTCGGCCCCCGTCCCTCGGACCCCCGTCCCTCGGACCCCCGTCCCTCGGCCCCCTGCCCTCGGCCCCCTGCCCTCTCAACTCGCCTGCTTGATGGCCCGCAGGATTTCCTCGATGCTGGTGCGGCCCTCGATGACCATCTGGAGCCCTTCCTCCTGAAGGTTGCGTGCCCCCGACTTGCGGACGTAGGTGCGGATGTCGGCGGCGGGCGCCCCGCGGCCGATCATCTCGCGGGCCACCGCGTCGATGGGCATGACCTCAAACAGACCCGTGCGGCCGACGTATCGCTCGCCCCCGCAGCGCGGGCACGCCTCGGGCTTGCCGCGCTCCGCCGCAGGACGAGTCGGCGGCCGGTACAGCACATCCACCTTCGCGGCCCCCAGGTTGGCCTTGCGGAGGAACTCCGGGTTCGGCCGGTAGGCCTCCTTGCAGTCGGGGCACAGCAGGCGCACCAGCCGCTGGTTGACGACCGCCTGGAGCCGCTCGGCCAGCGGCGCCGCGGACCCCAGCAGGCCGGCCAGCCGCGTAAGGGCCTGCGTGGCATCCGAAGCGCGGATGCCGACGATAACGGTGTGCTCCTTGGCAGCCTCCGCCAGAAGGCCCGCGATCTCCGGCTGGTAAACCGAGTCGAAGCCGACGACGTCCGGTTCCATGCGTATGCGGCTGCGGACCTCGGCGGCCGCAACGGGCCCGTCCTCCTGGTTCACCAGGATGTGCTGGATGTTCTCGACCTCGATGTCGGTCTGCGGCTCGAAGCAGATGACGTTGTTGATATAGCGGTCGAAGTGCCGCAGGCACGCGTGCAGCGTGGTCGTCAGGCCCGAGTCCTGCGGTCCCGACAGGAGCACCAGGCCCGGCCTCGCAGCCAGGGCCTCCTTCATGGCCGCCGACTCCAGGTCGGTCAGGCCCAACTGGTCCAGCCGCATCTGGCTGGCCACAAGGTCGATGACCCGCACGGCGACCTGCTCGCCCTTGACGGTGCCGGCCGTCCTGACGCGCAGTTCATACTGCCCGCTGCCGACGATGGCGCGGACGCGGCCTTCCTGGGGCTTGCGCGTCTCCCCCGGGTCGAGGCCGGCCAGGCGCTTCAGCAGGGCGGGAAAATGGTCCGCCGCGGGGCGCTCCACGTCGCCGCCCCCGTACGTCTGGCCGCTGATGCGCAACTTGACCTCGCCCTTGCCGCCGCGCGCCAGGTACCCCACCGTTGACGCCCGCCGCCCGATGGCCGCCGCCAGAACCCGCTCCACTTCGCGGAAGGCCCGGCGCTCCGCCTCCGACTCGAACTCCAGGCGCACCTGGAGGTCGTCGACCCCCATGAAGACGATCCGCCGCCCGGCGGCGCTGACGGCCCCGGCCTCGGCCTCCACCGCTTTGCGCCCGGACAGGCGCCGCCCGATGCGCGTCCAGTGCGCCCCGGTAAGCACCCGCAGCGGGGCCGTCACCAGGCCGTTGCGGTGCATCGCGTAGGCCACGGAGGCGCCGATGAAAAGGACGGCGCCCAGCGGCAGGCCGACGTAAAGCACCGGCACAAGGACGGCCGCGGCAAGCCCCGCCCCGGCCCCCGCCAGGACCACCCCGTCCCACGCCGCCTGGTTCGTATTGACGAACCTCGTATCCAGAAACGTCCAGTGACACACGTAGAACACGATTGCGGAAAAGACCAGGACGAGAACGACCTTCACGATGCTCAGGGCGTACAGGCGCGGGGCGGCAAGCGCAGGCTTCTCGAAGCCCGGCGCATCTTCCGCCGCTGCCGACGGGGCGGCGGCCGGCGCGGCGCCCGCCGGCGCCGAAGCGGCCGCACCGGCCTGCGACGCAATCGCGCCCAGGACAATCGCCGCGCAGGCCAACACGGCAGCGCCCCGCAACGTTGATCGCGGCGGGCCTCCCGACCCGCCGCGCGCACCCGCGCGCTTCACCGCGCGGCGGGTCGGGAGACCCGCCGCGCTCGCTCGCGCCATGCGTCCGCAATGCCGTCGGACCGACACGGTGGCCTCGCCGCCGGCTGGCCTCATCGCATGGTCCCCTGCTTCACGGCGATGCCGCGGATGGCCATCTTGAGCGTCTCGGGGTTAGGCGTCGCCTCGTACGCCACCTTCGGGTCAACCCACTCTTCACGCACCAGTCGGGCCAGGTCCTGCGTGAAATCGTGCATGCCGTAGTCCTTGTCGGAGGCCATGAGGTCCGGCAGGGCCGCCTCCTCGCCGTCGCGGATCATCTTGCGCACCGCCGGCGTCGGCAAGAGAATCTCCGTGGCGGGGACGCGCGGCACGTTCGGGTCGGCCGAGGCCACAAGCACCTGGCAGATTACCAGCACAAGGTGCGCCGCAAGAATCTCGCGCACAAGACGCCGGTCCTCCGACGGGAACATCTCCAGCATCCGCCCGATCACCGCCGAGGCGCTCGTGGCGTGCACCGTCGTGAACACAAGCCGGCTCGCCTCCGCCGCGCGCAGCACGCTCTCGCAGGTGTTCTTGTCGCGGACCTCGCCCACCAGGACCACGTCGGGGTCCTCGCGCGCAAGACACCGCAGCGCCTCGTCGAACGAAGGCGCGTCGGTTCCTATCTCCCGCTGGTTGACGAACGCCATCTTGTCTTCGAACAGGTACTCGATGGGGTCTTCCATCGTAAGTATGTGGCAGCGGCGAGTCTGGTTGATCTGTTCCAGGCACGCCGCGATGCTCGTCGATTTGCCCGTCCCGCGCACGCCCGCAAAAATCACCAGCCCCTGCCGCGCGTCGCACGCCTGCTGAAGTATCTTCTCCGGCAGGTGCAGTTGCTGAAAGGATGGTATGCGGCGGCTGACCCGCCGGGCCGCAAGACTCACGTACCCGCGCTGCCGGTAAACGTTCACGCGGAACCGGTCGCCCGTCTCCATCTGGTAGGCGAAGTCGGCGCTGCCGGTTTCCTCGAAGCGGCGCCGGATGCGCTCGTCCATCAGGGCCCGGACCAGGCTCAGAATCTCCTCTGCCCCGAGCGTCGCCAGGTCGGTCGGCTGGACGGCCCCGGCGATGCGCAAGAGCGGCGGCTGCCCAGCCTTCAGATGGATGTCCGACGCCTCTCGCTCAAGCGCCAGGCCGAACAGTTCCTTCGGACCCAGGTGCCACTTCTCGCTGGTCATGCTGTTGCCCCGCTTCCCGAGCGCGCTTGACTTTGAGGCCGTGCGCGGCGGGTCTCCCGACCCGTCGCGGGTCC
>Ga0194111_10007423_pt1 | contig 12251 bp, 5 predicted proteins | sample TA2KigC300mmetaG_FD_146194 | JGI IMG/M metagenome (GOLD analysis project Ga0194111, IMG submission 146194) | Freshwater microbial communities from Lake Tanganyika, Tanzania - TA2015033 Kigoma Deep Cast 300m | ecosystem: Environmental > Aquatic > Freshwater > Lake | place: Tanzania: Lake... | reverse complement strand
CGGGGGTTAAGGCGAACATTCGCCTTGCCCATATTCTACCACCTCTTCTTTCTTCTAAACCCCCATAAAACCCTAAAAGTCCAAATATTAAGAGACCCCAGAGTTTAAAGAATTACGGAATGAAGCCCTATAAATCGAAAAGTTTATAAACGAGCAAGGTTAAAAGAATATTAACTGATTCTGAAAAGATCATGGAGAGGTTGAATAAAAAATGAACCAAGATGTAATGAAAACCGGTACTACAACAGTAGGCTTAGTTTGTAAAGAGGGGATAATATTAGGCGCGGACAGAAGGGCAAGCGCAGGCTACATGGTAGCTGACAAGAAAGCCCAGAAAGTCATAAAGATAAACGACGAGATGGCCATAACAATCGCAGGATTAGTATCAGATGCTCAACTGCTTTCTAAAATAATAAGAGCACAATTAAAACTCTTAGAAGTCAGAAAAGGAAAGAAGTCAACTGTTAAGCAAGCTGCAAACCTGCTAGCAGGGCTAGTATACAATAATGTACGAAGACCAGCAATGATCATGAGCATAGTAGGATTCTTACTAGCAGGCAAAGACGATAAGGGATACCACCTGTTCAACATAGGAATCGACGGAAGTCTATCAGAGATGGAAGACTACGTATGCGACGGCAGTGGAATGATGTTCGCAACAGGCGTGTTAGAATCTAGCTATAAGAAGAACATGAGCCTAGACGAAGGAATAAAACTAACAGTACAAGCCTTAAACGCGGCACTACAAAGGGACATAGCAACAGGTAATGGCATAGACATAATGACCATAACCAAAGATGGGGTAAATTTTGCACTGAGAAAAGATATAGAATACAAAGTTCACGTGTAATATTCTTCTTTCAAAGAAAAGAACTGGAAGAGATTTAAAAAAAGAATTTAAATAAAAAAATGGCAGACATATTAGAAGAAGTATTAAAACTATTACCAGACCGTGAAAAAATATCCGACTCTGTTTTTGAAGGAGCTAACATAGTCCTGTATACAAAAAACAAGGACTTCTTCCTTAACACTAACGGAGCGATAATCAAAATAGTTGACGCTCTGAAAAAAAGAGTAGAGCTAAGACCGGATCCTTCCATAACCATGGATATGGAAAAGGCTGAAGAGGCTATAAGGAAGATGATACCTGCAGAAGCAGGAATAGCCAGCATAATCTTCGACCCTCAAAGGTCAATGGTAATAATAGAAGTAGAAAAGCCAGGACTAGCTATTGGCAAACAAGGAGAAATCTTGAAAGACATCAAGACGAAAACGTTCTGGATCCCACTGATAAGAAGAACACCTGCCCTGAGATCTAAACTTATAGAAAACATAAGATACGTCTTATACGAGAACAACGACTTCAGAAGGAAGTTTTTGAACAAGATAGGCAAGAGAGTGTATGGCGGGTGGACTAAAGAAAAAAGAAACGAATGGATAAGACTGACATTCCTCGGCGGAGCAAGAGAAGTAGGAAGAAGCTGCATACTCTTACAAACGCCAGAATCAAAAATATTACTAGACTGCGGGTTGAACGTAGCAGCAAATAATGACGAAAAAGCATACCCTATGTTCGACGCGCCAGAATTCATACTAAAAGATATAGACGCGATAATATTAACGCACAGCCACTTAGACCACTGCGCATTAATCCCAGCATTATACAAGATGGGATACGACGGGCCATTATACTGTACTGCTCCGACAAGAGACATCTCAGCATTACTACAGCTAGATTATATCGGCATAGCGCAGAAAGAAGGCATCAAACCATTATACTCATCCAGCGACATCAAAGACATGGTAAAACACACCATATGCTTAGACTATGAAGAAGTTACTGACGTGACACCTGATGTCAGGCTAACATTATACAACGCAGGACACACTCTTGGAAGCGCGATGGCGCACATGCACATCGGCAACGGATTACACAATTTTTTGTACTCTCTTGACTGGAAAACACCCGTCACCATCATCGACAAGGAAAATAATGTCTGTTTCGAGCCTATAGGAAAAATAGCAGATGACATGTTCAGGAAATATCCTCATTTTACTCATAAGAAAGGCATAGCAGAAGAAGTGCCTAACCTTGAAAGTTATAAGACCGTAGCGTTTAACCCGTCAACATACAAATCCGAGATTGTTGAGATAACCAGCTTTATACGACACCCTATAAGCGAAGACCTGTATGAGATAAGAACAGCAAGCGGCCGTAAAGCAGTCGTAACTGCATCACACAGCGTCTTCACAGCATACGAAGGGTCTGTCAAAAGTGTAAAGGTTAATGAACTGAGAAAAGATGACTTTATCATAGGCATTAAAAAATTATGTTCAGATATGACCCCTAAATTAGACTTGTCCAGTCATCTCGGTAAGTTAAGGCTGTTCATAAATGATAATAATAAGCTTAACAGCATACTTTATCATTACAAAGAGAAGATTGAAACATTGCCTGAAAAAGATGCAGAAGCTTCAAAATGGGTCGATGACCATTTCAGACATGCCATGTACAAGGAAGATATAGCCAGGAAATATCATGTACACCCCAGAAGGATAAGGAGGGTGTTCAATCATTTGGGAATCAAAGACCATCCGAGAGTCAAGCATGCATTCCCCTCAAACTTTGAAATAACCCCAGAACTCGCAAGGTTCATCGGCTATTTAGTATCAGAAGGCAGCTGCAGGAAAAAATCACAGACTATAACTATTACAAACTTCAATCATGAAATCCTTGAAGACGCGTATGATATTATCAAAAAAACGTTCGGAATCAAGGGAGACTTAAGATATAAAGATAATGTAGTGCTATTCAACTCAAAACAGCTCAAATACTTAGTGTTAGATGTTTTAAAATGCGGAAAGAACGCTTACGAAAAACGCGCCCCGCCTAGCTTCTTATTGTCAAATAAAGAAATAATCGCTAACTTCTTATACGGCTACTTCTCAGGTGACGGAGGAGTAAGGATTAGAAAGTGCAGCAGGGAAATAAGTGCAAACAGCAAAAACGAAAAGCTGATACAAGACATAGCATTCATGCTGCTCCACTTAGGTATAGTGCCAACGATAACATATAACAAGTCTACAAAAATGCATATTGCAAGTATAAATGATTCTGTAAGCCTATCCAAATTCCTTGAAGAAGTTGGGATAAATAACAATAAGGAATCGATGCTGGCCCATGAGTTAATAGCCAGAAAACAGAAAGCTGGATTCGCACAAAGGATACCTTGCTTAGCATTATCAAAAAAAGGACAATTCAGCCTTTCAAAAACGCAATGGAAAGACGCGATTTCCTGCGGAATACCCTGCCTTAAGGACAAATGGCTTGATGATAAAGATAAGAAGCTGGCTAAATCCGACCTCATGTTCGACCAGGTAATATCAATCAAGAAGTTAAAGCCTTCAGACAAAAATGTTTACGACTTCAGAGTAATAGGGTACGAGAACTTCTTAGGCGGTGAAGGATTCCTATTCCTGCACAACACTGGAGACATGAACTATGAGACAAGTAATTTATTGACTGCAGCTGCTACTAGGTTCCCAAGATTAGAAACAGTGTTGATAGAATCCACTTATGGAGGAAAAGACGATGCAGTGCCTACTAGGAAAGACAGTGAAAAATACTTACTAGATATAATAACTACGACTATCAAGAATCATGGAAGAGTACTAATGCCAGTATTAGGAGTAGGAAGGTCGCAAGAAGTAATGTTAATAATAGAAAGAGCGATAAGAGAAGGGCTCATAGACAAGATACCAGTGTATGTTCAGGGAATGGTATGGGATGTCACAGCAATACACACAACTTACCCAGATTTCTTCAACAATAAAGTAAAAAGGAATATTTTCCATAAAGACCACAATCCTTTCTTGTCAGACGTGTTTAAACAAGTGGCAGGTTATAATGAGATGCAAGAAGTCATAGAAGAAAAGGGGCCTTGCGTAATAATGGCCACGTCAGGAATGATGGTCGGCGGGCCTTCAGTAGAATATTTCAAAGCATTAGCAGAAAATCCTAAGAACGCTTTAGTGTTCACTTGTTACCAGGGAGAAGGAAGCCTTGGAAGAAGAATCCAACAGGGAGAGAAAATTATAACTTTCCCAAAAGGAGAAAAATTAGAAGAGATAAAAGTGAACATGGCAGTCCATACGATATCAGGATTCTCAGGGCACAGTTCAAGAAAACAACTCATGCAATTCGTGTACAATCTTGACCCTAAGCCGAAAAGAATAATCGTGAATCACGGAGAAAGCAGTAAATGTTTAGACTTGGCCAGCAGTTTGCATAAGATGCACAGGGTAGAAACTAACGCTCCGAAGAATCTTGAAGCGGTAAGAATCAGATAAAAAAATTTTACTCATTCCGCAGTGGTTAAATTTAAGAAAAAATCATTTTTATCGACGGTAAAAATCAGGGAAAAATTTGCTAAAAAGTTTTGAGAAAAATATTTAATTCCTTTATACATTTTGCAGCATAAAAAAGTTTATATACCCAAAATCTCCATGTTAGTAAGGATTTTTTGCGCCACGAAAAATTTGTTGGCCTGTGCAAGTGATTGCAGAGGCCAACTTCATTCTCACTTTTTCAAAAAAACAAGAAAATGAACGATGATCCTTTAGAAGGCTTGACAGAAGAACAACTGTTGAAAAAATTTGAAGAAAAGCCAAGCAAATGGAAAAAAATACTTATATTCTCAGCAGCATTGTTTATGATATTCCTTATGGTCTCTTACGCATGGATAAATTATGACCTGGATGATATTATAGTAAGCCTGTTCAAAAGCAAAACATTAGAAGAGAATAAAATAATAATAAACGAGACAACATCTTTAACATTCAAAGAAGAATCTTACCAAGTATTACTAAAAAATTATTTAGAAAACCAGGACAAAGAATTCAAGGCATGCCTTCTAGGGACGATAAAAGAAAATGATTATAAAATAACAGAAACAATCATACCAGAAATGATAAAACAATCTTTTAACCAAGTAATCTCAAAAAGCTGCCCGGAAAAAACGATAGCAGAGCTGCACAGCCATCCATACCGACGATGTATAGAGTCAGAGCAAGACTTGAAAACAAAAGAATTAATAAACAAACCTGAAACGTTAATGATAATAATGTGCGAGAAAGAAAGGTTCAGTTTTTACTAAAGATATATTAACACGTTCGTGCACTTCGGGAACATCGACGGTTAACATAAAAATGTTATATAAGCCAAAAAACGAGTTTCACCGTAAACTTTATAAAGACTTTAATTCCTAAAACATAACGCAATGAGAGAAGATAAATAATCTTTTTGATGATTCTAAAATATCTCATGCTTTTAATTCAACACGGCTGAGAAATTAGTCGTGTAACACTATGAGTACTTAAATCGAATGATTGAGTATGATGTATGAACAGAAAGCAATAGCGACCAAGTCAATATACTTTAATTCAGACTTTGCAACCGAATTCCCGTTGATCCTGCGGGAGATCGCTGCTATTGGGTTTTGTTAAGCCATGCAAGTCGGAGGGCTTCGCAAGAAGCACAGGCGGAAGGCTCAGTAACACGTCGATAATCTAACTTATGGTCTGGGATAACCTCGGGAAACTGAGGCTAAAACCGGGTAGGGGATTGATACTGGAACGTACTTTCCCTTAAAGGCAACGCCATAAGATGAGTCGGCGGCTGATTAGGCAGTTGGTGAGGTAATGGCTCACCAAACCTTAGATCAGTAGGGGGGATGAGAGTCCCCGCCCCGAGAATGGCACTGAGATAAGGGCCATAGTCCTAAGGGATGCAGCAGGCTAGGATTCTTTACAATGCGCGAAAGCGTGATAAGGGAAACCCAAGTGCTCGCTTTACGCGGGCTTTTGCCAAGTGCAAAAAGCTTGGCGAATAAGTGGTGGGCAAGACTGGTGCCAGCCGCCGCGGTAACACCAGCGTCCACTAGTGGTGATCATATTTATTGGGTCTAAAGCGTCTGTAGCCGACTCGGTAAGTCTTTTGTGAAACTGTAAGGCTCAACTTTACAACGTGCAAAGGAAACTACCAAGTTAGGGACCGGGAGAGGTTAGGAGAATTCCTTGGGAAGCGGTAAAATGTTTTAATCCTTGGAAGACTACCAATGGCGGAGGCACCTAACCAGAACGGATCCGACGGTGAGAGACGAAAGCTGGGGGAGCGATCAGGATTAGATACCCTAGTAGTCCCAGCTGTAAACACTGCCAACTATGTGTTGCGCGCTCCTCGTGAACGCGCAGTGCCGGAGCGAAGGCGTTAAGTTGGCCACCTGGGAAGTACGGCCGCAAGACTGAAACTTAAAGGAATTGGCGGGGGCGCACTACAAGGGGTGCGGCGTGCGGTTTAATTTAACTCTACCCAGAGAATCTCACCAGCAGCGACGGCAGGATGAAGGTCAGATTGAAGGTCTTACCTAACAAGCCGAGAGATGGTGCATGGCCGCCGTCAGTTCGTGCCGTAAGGTGTCCTGTTAAGTCAGGTAACGAACAAGACCTGTATCCTCAGTTGCTAGCGAGTCATTCGTGATGATCGAGCACACTGAAGAGACTGCCATGGTAACATGGAGGAGGGCGCAGGCAACGGTAGGTCTGTATGCCTCGAATCTGCTGGGCTACACGCGCGCAACATTGGTAGGGACAATGGGCTACAACTCCGAAAGGAGAAGTCAATCCTCTAAACCCTATCTTAGTCTAGATTGAGGGCTGTAACCCGCCCTCATGACAACGGAATCCCTAGTAATCGTATGTCATCAGCGTACGGTGAATCTGTCCCTGTGCCTTGCACACACTGCCCGTCACTCCAATCGAGCAGGGTTTAAGTGAGACTTGGTTTTATTGATCAAAGCGAACTTAGACTCAGTGAGAAGGGATAAGTCGTCACAAGGTAACTGTAGGGGAACCTGCAGTTGGATCACCTCCTAATATTTTTTTATGATAAAAAACAATTGGTTTGGTCGCAGCTTAGATCTGTTCATACAATTGCAATGATGGGCCCGTAGCTCAGCCTGGTAGAGCACTACCCTTGCAAGGTAGGGGTCTCGAGTTCGAAAATAAAAACCGAAAAATTTTTGGTTTTTATCGAAGAGTCTCGACGGGTCCATGACTTTATAATTAATGTATTTGATGAGGAGGGAAAAAAAATGGTAAAAACAGATAATGAACTTAACAAGGTTAAGGAAGTAAGACAAGTAATATACAAAACAATAGATGACTTTGTAGAAGAAGCCAAGAAAGAAAAATTAAAGATACACAGATTAAAAGAGGATAGTTATAACGATCCATACAACTTACTTTACCAAGACAAGAAATGTAATAAACTTGCAGTTAGTATTGATATAGGAATACTCAACATTAACGGGCAAGTACCTTACCGAATATGGGTACATGATGAAAAATATTACAACTGGGCTTACAAGATTGCAGAAACGCTTGAAAAAAAGCTTAAAGTAGAGTTTGAATTAATAAAAGCGTAATTAGCGTCATGTTTATCAATGATTAATTGATATCGATGCTGCTCAATAACTGAATTGTTTTGGGCGAAGGGTATCATCACAGGAAAAATTTTTTTCCGTGGGAAAACATTTCATGTTTGTGATACCATGCATAGGAATGGGAAAGTACATCCTACTGACTCCATTAGGCGGATGGCTTGGTTCGAGATACTGAAGAAGGGCGAGGCAAGCTTCGAAATGCCTGGGCGAGACGCACGCAGTCTTTGAACCCGGGATTCCTGAATGAGACTTCTTAATCCTTCGGGATTGATCCTTACGGATCGGGAACGCGGTGAATTGAAACGTCTTAGTAACCGCAGGAAAAGAAATCAATAGAGATGCTGTTAGTATCAGCGAGAGAACACAGCACAGAGCAAACCGAATCCCTCATGGAAACGTGAGGGAGATGTGGTGTTTTAAGACTCGCTTTTAGTCCTAACCGGAAGAGTCGAAGTCCCCTGGAAAGGGGCTCCATAGAGAGTGACAGACTCGTAGACAATATCCGGCAAGATGTGCGAGTATCTTGAGTACCGTTCATCGGAAATTGAACGGGAATTTGGGAAGCATCAATTCCCAACTCTAAACATGTCTCGAGACCGATAGCAAACGCAGTACAGCGATGGAAAGTTGAAAAGTACCCGTAAAAGGGAGTGAAAAGAACCTGAAACCTGATGGAAATGGAGAGATACTGCTCTTAGGAGTTGTATCGTACGTTTCGAATAACGGGCCAGGGAGTGCACTTGAGTGGCGAGAGTAAACGTGTCAAGCGTGAACTCGTAGCGAAAGCAACAACCCGCAAGCAATTAGGGGTGAGGTATGAAAATGCCTAAAGTCACTTGGGTGCGACCCGAAACCGTCCGATCTAATCCAGGGTAAGTTGAAGCGGGAGTAATATCTCGTGGAGGACTGAAGCGGTGCTGCGTGCATGCGTTCGTCTAACTTTGGACTAGAGGTGAAAAGCTTATCGAGGACGGTGATAGCTGGTTCCTACCGAAATGGGCCGCAGTCCAGTCTCGACGGAGATCGTTAAGATGGTAGAGCGACGGATTTGGAATGTAGGAGGGGAAACCCTTCGCTTCCTTGTTCAACTCCGAATGTATTAACATCGTAGAAGTCGGGAAACGGGGGTGCTGGGGTAAACTTGCATCTCTATAGGGGAACAACCCCATATATAGTTAAGGTCCCAAAATGTCGGTTAAGTGTTAAAGGCTGAAAGGTGTGTACGACCATAGACAGCGAGGAGGTATGCTCAGAAGCAGCAAGCCTACAATAAGTGCGTAATAGCTTACTTGTCAAGGTCGTATGCCCTGAAAATGGACGGGGCTAAACCGATTACCGATACTATATTACAAAATATGATTTTGTATACGTAGGTAGGCGTTCTGTCAGGCTAGAATCTTTTGCGTAAGTGAAAGTGGACCTGGCGGAAATGAGAATCCTGGCATCAGTAGGATCGATATAGGGTGAGACTCCCTAACGCCGAAAGAGTAAGGGTTCCTTAGCAATGTAGTTCAGCTAAGGGTAAGTTAGTCCTAACACAACACCTAATAGGTAGTTGCGGAAAGGGAAAAAGGTTAAAATTCCTTTACCATTCAAGTACACGCGGCGACGCAAGTTTAGTTTCTGACGCTTCGGGCTAGATTAACATTTCTCGTCGGGAATGCTAACCGTGACGAATCAAGGAAGTATCGTAATGATGAGAACTTGATTAAACGCGGGAACGGCCGGCCTTGTGCCGGTTTGATTGATGCCTGGAGCCCGTGAAAAAGGAACTGATCGGATCTTGAATGACTATACCCAGAACCAGCACTGGTTCTCTAGATGAGAAGTCTAAGGCGTGAGGGTTTAATCCAATCCAGGGAAATCGGCAATTTAGCTCCGTGTCTTCGGTATAAGGAGTTCCTGCGATCGTGGCCTTTATGGTTGGCGATTACAGGAGTCACTAACAAGGGAGGCCCGTCTGTTTAACAAAAACGCCGCTTTCCGCAAGCCTGAAAAGGTTAGTATGGGAAGCCACGTCTGCCCAGTGCCAGCACTTTAAACCTCCTTCCAAGGGGGCTAAGAACTGGTAAACGGCGGGAATATGGGCTTAAAGTAGCTAAAAATAAAAAAAGCTATTTCAGCCCTTCCAGACTATAATTCTCTTAACAGAGACCGTTGAGGTTCAGAAAAATTCTGAACTCTCTGGGAGATAGGTAGCGTAATACCTTGTCGTTTGATTGGCGACTTGCATGAATGGCGTAACGAGGTTTCCACTGTCCCGGGTTGGAGTCCCCCGAACCTAACATTCTGGTGTGAAGTCCAGAGATTCCCAGTGGGAAGCGAAGACCCCGTAGAACTTTACTGTAGTTTGATGTTGCGGTGCAAGTTTCGTTGTGCAGCATAGGTAGGAGTTGCTTGAGGCAAGACCGCTAGGTCATTGTTGAGACGCAAGTGAGATACTACCCTTCGAAGTTTGCATTGCTTACTCTCTTCGGAGAGGACACCATTAGATGGACAGTTTGGCTGGGGCGGCACCCCGCTGAAATGATATCAGTGGGGCCCTAAGGTAGGCTCAACCCGTTTAGAAATCGGGTGTTGAGTGCAAGAGCAAAAGCCTGCCTGACTGTAATCCTAACAATATGGGTTGCAGAGACGAAAGTCGGGTCTAGCGAACTCCTATGTCCTCCTTGATGGGGGCTAGGCATGACAGAAAAGCTATCTCGGGGATAATTGAGTTGTAGCGCCTAAGAGCTCAAATCGACGGCGCTGTTTGCTACTTCGATGTCGGCTCATCGCATCCAAGAAATAGAGCTTCGTGCTCTTTTCTGTGCAGTGGGCGTGCAGAAATCTGCAAGCCAAGAGCAAGACAAAGAAGAAAGCTTTTATACCTGTTAATGCATACTTATCGTATGCAACTTACACAGGTCTTCTTCAAAGAACTGGTTAAAAACGGTTTTAGCGAAGAAGATATTCGCTTCCTGGACGTAGAGGAAATATTAAGAAAACAAGTAGGTAACAAAACACTAAGCGAGTTCAGTAAACTACACAAAATAAACAGTGGCACTTTATCACATATGCTTAAGGGAAAAAGAGCAGTTCCTTTGAGCTTATTGAAATGCGCAGATGCCTTCAAAAATAGAAGATGTGTGATAAAGAACAGTAACGTACCAGTTTTGATACCAGAAGAGCTAACACCAAAACTAGCTTATTTGATAGGTTTTTTAAGAGATGGTACAGTAACAAAAGAAGCAGAAAATGAATATTGCTGTGCTTTTTACAATTCTAACACAGTACTATTAAAGAAAGTATCAAAGATAATAACCAAAGTTTTTGGAATAAAACCTCAAATAAGAAGATTTGGAGACAATTTTGGTATACGAATAAGGTCGTTTACTTTGTACCTGTTTTTTAAACTAGTATTCGAAGTCAACAATAGACAAGTTTTATGGAATACGCCAATATTGATAAGAAATGCTCAAGACGACATAAAAAAAGCGTATGTTACAGGCTTTTTTGACGCAGAAGGCGGTTGCCCGCACTTCGAAAGAAACATCAACACAAAAAGAAAGAATCTGTACGTAAAGTTTGTCCAAAAAAACAAAGAATCCTTAGAATTTATCAAAGATTATCTAGACAGCAAAGGGATACAAACAAGAAGCGTTTACCTAGAAAAAGACAAGCATGTCTTGAAAATTTCCAACAAATCAATAAAATCATTTTCAAAGTTTATCAAACCTCTACATCCAGTAAGAGCGAAAAACCTACATAAGCTTTCTAAATTGTTCTCTTAGCGCAGATCTGTAGGCGTCCAAGGGTACGGGTGTTCACCGGTTAAAGCGGTTCGTGAGCTGGGTTAAATACGTTGTGAGACAGTATGTATGATATCTACTGGGAATGTTTAACGTCTGAGGGGAAGGACTCTCTAGTACGAGAGGAACGAGAGTTCGGTGCCACTGGTGCATCGGTTGTCTGACAAGGCAGGCCGAGCAGCTACGCACTACATTCATAAGTTCTGAAAGCATCTAAGAACGAAAGATACCTCAAAAATAGACGCAGAGCGCAGATCATAACATCTGCTTGATAGGACTGGGGTGTAAGCACCGAGGTAACGAGGTGTTCAGCCTGCAGTTACTAACTGCTCAAAATTTGTGATGTACTTTTCCATTCGCATGGTTTCCACTTTTTTCTATTCTTTTTTTTAAAAAATTCTTATTGAACTAGTGTGAACTATTTTGGTTTACTATAATTTTTATCGTAATGTTAATGATTCCCTCAGGGACTCGTACGTATTATCGTAAGAAAACTATTTCTTTATTCTTTCTTTATTAATTGTCGTAACACTGTCACGACAGTTGATGTTTTCTTTCAGTAATTTTTTCATTTTTGGGCTTTCGTTGTGTATCCAGAGAATCCCTTTCTCCCCTATCATGATAAAACCTTTTTCTTCTAGATTTTTGATAAGCAAATCCTGCAGGCAGTGCCTGCAGTTTTTGAAATTCTCCAGTCAGTGACTGGAGTTTTTGATATAATCAGTCCCTAAACAATTTTTTCTACTTGTCCCTCAAGTTCTTCTTTGCTCGGAAGATACAGTTTATATTTTGAAGCGAACAATTGCTTGTTATTTTCGGGTAGGGTGTATTTTACAATTGCTTCTTTCTTGTCGGTACAAAGTAGGATACCAATTGATGGGTTCTCTTCTTTTTTCTTTATTTCCCGGTCATAATAATTCACATACATTTGGAGTTGACCTAAGTCTTTATGGGTTAA
>Ga0194111_10007422_pt1 | contig 12251 bp, 11 predicted proteins | sample TA2KigC300mmetaG_FD_146194 | JGI IMG/M metagenome (GOLD analysis project Ga0194111, IMG submission 146194) | Freshwater microbial communities from Lake Tanganyika, Tanzania - TA2015033 Kigoma Deep Cast 300m | ecosystem: Environmental > Aquatic > Freshwater > Lake | place: Tanzania: Lake... | reverse complement strand
ATTCCAGAACTGGGTTCTCAACGCATATCAGGGATTTGTTGGATGGTTGGTAAATAGTGCAACTTTACCAACATATTGCTTAATCAATAATAATGATACGCTCAGAACAGCAACAGTGCTGATGGATGTTGTGAGCAGTGAAGGTGCGGTTGTGCTGAGCGGCACACTCGGAACCATTGCTCCAAGGACATCGAACATGGCAACATTTACAGCTGATTCAGCATCACTCACGGGTGGCACACCATTAAGCCTCTCAACCCTAGGCGCAAATAAGAGGTATGGGGCAAAGTTAACAGGAACGATAGCCCCAGCTAATTTAACAATTAGCTGTATCCAGACAGATCCATCAACAGGTGTTAAGAGGTCAGTGCCGGTATTTGCTAATAGCCCGAACGTTCAGTAACAGTAAATTAGCCTGATTTTAGTAAGGTTCAAAAAAGGCGGGCAAAATTGCCCGCCTTTTTCATTCTTATGCCAGGTCCAAGTCGTCATTCCCGTGCAAGCTTTTCCCAGCAGGCAGTAAGCAGGGACGGGAATCCAGAGGGTAACGATGCCAAACTTCTATTGTGTTTAGCGTGACTCTACAGGTATGAAAAGGAGGTTTAGGTTATTAATAGGTCTTTAACAGGATTGTTATTTGTGGAGACGATTCTGTCTTTAATGATTTCAGTTGTTTTTTTAACAGCCCATTTGCAGGCAGAAGAGGTGAAGTGGCAGTTGGTGGGCAAGACGGCTGATAAAAACTGGCTTCTCCATTATGACCCAAAAGGGGTTGAATATTCATCCGATGGTCTTGTGAGGGTAAAGGCTAAGTTAGAGCTTTCAGATGAAGGAGAGGCAAAATACAGAAAGAATTTTGATGCCTCTGTAAAAAAGGCAGAAGAAGAGGCAGGTCAAAAGATTGAGGATTTTGACATCTTATTTAAGGCGATTGTTAAGAGCGAATCAAGGCAGTATATTTATGAGATTGATTGTAAGGAAAAACAATTCAAAAGACAGCGGCTCCCCACAGGAACTATCAACATCGTTGAGGTGTTTCCAATCCAGCCTGATAGCGGCGAGGAGAGCCTCTTTAATATGGTATGCAAAAGATAAAAAAAGAAGAATAAAATTTTGACAAAAAAGTCTCTTTGTATAAAACATACCGATGCCGAAAAGGAAAAACAAGACAGAGCCGCATAAAGACCAGCCCGAATCTCAGCAGTCAGTGGTGGTCATTCACAAGCATCCAGCCTTTATTGAATGGATAGGAAATCGTTCACTTGCTATCTCAAACAGCAATATTGTCAAATGGCTCAGCCTATTATTACTGCTCGTATCTGCGCTTGCATATCACCCAACCATCGGCGAGGACTATGATATATGGTTTCACCTGGAATATGGAAAGCACTATGTAGAAAACCTTACATGGAAGATTGACCATTCCCAATTCTCATGGACGCCTTCCCTTCCGGACTGGAAATATGTGACATGGATAGGAAGCTCAATCCTTTATGTCGCCCACCGGACAGCCTCAACCGCCGGGCTATATATTGTTCAATGGCTGATATTGTTGAGCATATTTGCAATCTGCCTTTATTACATAAGACTTCTGGGCGATACTATTGATATTACCCACATAATGGGCATCCTCCTTCTCGCTATTGCCTTAAAGCTTACCACTGTTTATATCAAACCTGAATTATTCAGCACACTTTTTATTACCGCTTCTATATTTATATATTTCTATACGAAACTATCTCTGAGGAATCTCCTCTTTTTGTATCCTCTGCTTTTTCTTGTATGGGTTAATACACACGGTGGATTTATAATAGGGCTCTTCTTGATAAGCCTCATGTTTTTTGGCGAGGCGGTTAATTTCTACTTCCAGAAAAAGAGCGCAATGCCGAGAAGGCTGTTAATTAACTTTGCGATAGCAGTCAGCCTCTCATACATCGCTACACTCATTAACCCATACGGCATCAATTATCACATTGACATCCTTAAATATTTAACCGCAAAGGAATATATGGGAGAGGCAACAAGGCTTTTTGCCTATCTTAGCATGTGGAATTATCTAAGATTTTCAAGCAATATGTTTAATTTCATAAATAGCGCATGGTCATTGGTCACTATAGCGGTGTTGTTTGGCATTACGAGCGTTTATGCGTATTGGAAAGATAAATATTTTGATATAGCGATAGTTTTGCTTAATGTGATTTTCTTTCCTTTGAGTATGCAGGCTGCCCGAAGTACCATATTTTATCCATTAGTCGGCTTTTTTTCCATACTTTATATACTTAAAAAGGTGGATGCCTTACAGATTAAAAGAAAATTTGCCCCTGCAGCCCTCGCAATATTTTTATTCTGGTCAATATATATACTGCATATTACTATAAACTTCCTTGATAACAGGTCATGGTTTGGCGCGAGGGTTGAGGAATATTTACCTGTAAATGAGGTGGAATACATAAAAAAGAATAAGCTGCCTGGACCGATATTCAATGATTATGTGATAGGGGCATATATGATGTGGAAGATGTATCCTGATTACAAGGTGTTTATAGACCCGCGGTATGGTCCGTATGTTGGAGGAGTATTAAAGGATTGGTTTGGTATGGGCAATTATATGGGAGACCCAAAGGGATTAGAAAGGCTGTTATCTAAATACCCCTTTAAGATAGCGCTTTTGCATGTGAGAGAGAGGTCCATTATATTCTGGCTGCTTTCAAATGACTGGAGGCTTGCGTATTTTGACAAGATTGCTGTTGTGCTGGTGCATAAATCGGTCATTCCTTTGCTCAGTGCAGAAGCGCTTGCAACAGATGTAAGCCCTAAGAGATTTGCTAAATTAACAAATCCATCTATTCTCTTAAATCTCTTCGGTTTTTATAATCAGATAGGACCGGTTTATAGCAGGGAGATTTTGAAAATATACCAGCAGAATGTTACTGACTATTACAAATTTAAGCAGCAGCATATTAAATCAATGGAAGGCGCTATAAATCAGAGAGAATCCGAACTACGACAGAAACAGATCCAACAACAAAATCAGAAAACGGGAAAATAGGTAAGAGATTTCCATACTACTTTAAAGATTTACATAATAATCCTTCAAGTCCAGTTAAAGAATAGCTCAAGCGTTCGCATATCCAACCCTCGCACTGCGGAAGAATAGACTCCAAAGCGAACTGGGTTCGTATAAAGCGGCCTCGATCAAGTCTCCGGATCATCCAAGCCACCGGCCGTTTCCAGGGTGGTTCGGGTAAAACCGCATCAAATATGACAACATAGCCACCCGGGCAGCATATGCGCATCATTTCACTCACAGCTTGGCGTGCTTCGCTATCGGATAAATGGTGCAGCAGACCAATGCTCCATACCCCATCAAATGAATTATCAAGAAACGGTAATGCATCCGCAGATCCGGTGATGGCTGTTTGGCCATGGTGGCTGAAGGCCGCCGTATAATCAAACGACAGGTCAAGCCCAACGGGATAGAGTCCTACCCGCCACAACCATGAGGAGGGACCACAGCCAACATCCAGGATGCGGTGAGCCGGAGGCAATTGTGTCAATAACTGTTTGATTTTTTGTTTGAAGGCTTTCTCACCGCCAGGGGCCAGGAAAAGCTGTGAGAGGCGGTAGATCCAGGGGCGCTCCAACAGGCGATAGAACATATGGCTATTCATTATGCTCCATACACTTTCTGGTTAAGCCGTGAATCAGAGGTAAATTCATTGGGCACATGCCTCTCTTAGAGCCGATACAACCCTGTCTTGTTCCACTTCGGTCATCTGATGAAAAAGGGGAAGGAGGATGCTTTTGTCTTGGGCTTTTTCTGACTCCACCAATGGTAAAGGCTGAGGGAGAAGGTTATAAACCTCCTCCCGATGTGCGCACATAACCCCACGGCGGGTAGCGATTCCCCTGTCCAACATGAACTTCATCACCTGACTTTGGTTGCATCCCTCGAGTAAGCGAACACAGTAGCTCTGCCAGTTACTCCGAGCCCCAATGGGTTCTTTCGGTAAACCTATGTTAGGTATGTCTGCCAATAATTCTCCATACCGATGAGCCAGCAGGCGGCGCCTCTCTATGATTTCTGGAAGGCGCTTCAGTTGTTCTCGTCCGATGGCGGCCTGGATATCGGTCATCCGGTAATTGTAGCCAAGCGTCACATAGGACTCAAAAATGATTTCTTTCGCTTCGTGGCGCACCTTATCGGGGACACTCATTCCGTGATGTCGCCAGAGGCGGACCTGCCGATCCCACTCGGGATTTGATGTGGTGATCATGCCTCCATCGCCAGTAGTAATGACTTTGCGGGGATGGAATGAGAAACAGGCGATGTCGCCATGGGGTTTCCCAATTTTTTCCCACTTTCCATTCCACAGGACCTCGCTACCAATCGCACATGCCGCATCTTCGACTACGGCCAAGGAGTGACGACGGGCTATGTCCAAAATCGCTTTTAGGTCGCAGGGCATTCCCATCTGGTGGACACAGAGAATGGCTCGAGTACGTTTGGTGACCACTACTTCAATTAAGGCTGGATTTATATTAAAGGTCTTCGGGTCAATATCTACAAATATGGGGGTGGCGCCGCAGTAAAGGATGCTATTGGCAGTGGCAATGAAGGAGTGGCTGACCGTGATAACCTCATCCCCGGGTTTTACCCCCACGGCCAAAAGGGCTAAGTGAAGAGCAGTGGTGCAACTCGAGACAGCGCAGGCATGCTTTGCATTTACATACTCTGCAAATTCAGTTTCGAAGGCTGCCACCTCGGGCCCCTGGGTAATCCAACCTGAGAGGATAGCCCGTTGTGCTGCTTTTACCTCTCGGTCATCCATCCAGGGCTTTGCAATCGGAATGAAAGGTTTTACTGACATAAATTAAATGTCCAGAATAAATTTCCTTCTAAATTATAGATTCTAAATTCTGTATTCTGGATTCTGACTCCGGGATTCTATCTTCTCACTTTTCCCAATTCCTTACGATCTCTTGTTCAAGCAAGACTTCTGCTGGTTGTCCGAGGCTCAAGTACCAATCTCTTAACTTAGTTAACCCCTCGCGCAACGTTACCTTGGCCTCAAACCCAAGCAACTGACGCGCCTTGGTGGTGTCCGCAAAAAGACGTAACACATCTCCCGGCCTTGGGTTGTCATGAGTTACTACTGCATCTGGCCTCCCAACCACTTCTGCTACTTGAAGAGCTAAATCGTTGATACTTATCTCCCATCCACTGCCCAGGTTAATGGTTTGTCCCACTACATTTTCTTCAAACCCAGCCATCAAAATTCCCCTCGCAATATCGCTTACGTAGGTGAAGTCCCTCGTTTGCGTTCCATCGCCAAAGATCACCATTGGACGGCCAGCCATACAACGCAGCAAAAACTTAGGAATCACTTCGCCGCTATCTCCCTCATGATGGCAGTGAGGACCGTAAGTATTAAAGGGACGCAATACCACCGTCGCATACCCGTAGGTTTGATAAAAGGCCCTGGTATAGCATTCACCAGCCAGCTTCGATGCACCATAGACCGTCATGGGCATGGTCGGATGTTCTTCAGTCATGGGGACCCTTTGGGCTGTGCCATAGACCTCAGAGCTTGAAACATAAACGAAGCGTTTAACGCCAATACTTCTTGCCGCCATTAAGAGTTTTAGAGTTGCAGTCGCATTAACCTCATGATTCTCCTGGGGCGAGTGAATCGAATGACGCACACCGAGGCAAGCGAGATGAAATAAGATATCTACATCTTGCATTAAGGGTTTTATGCTCTCTTCATCACGGATATCAACCACCAGAAGTTTGTATTGTTCAGTAGATAAACCTTTTAAATTCTCTCTCCGCCCATTCACCAGGTTATCTATCACGATGACATAAGCCCCTTGTTTAGTTAGTTGACTAACTAATTCCGATCCAATGAAACCGGCCCCGCCTGTAACCAGAACTTTTCTCATCGATTCTTTTTTAACCCCCCTTACCCCCCCTTAGTCTAAGGGGGGATACCCCCTCCATCCTCCTTTTCATAACTTCCCTTCGCCCCGCTTTATACCCTCCCTTTATTCCCCCCTTATGTAAGGGGAGAGGAAGGGGGGTTACTCCTGGAGGAGCTGGCCGGGGAAGCCCATTTGAATAATTGAGAAAAACTCATTCCACTCATCCCTAAACCAATGAGACCGAAGAAGGTTGTTGCAATAAATGACCAGGCATGCATTATTAATGTGAGGGCCAGAGCACCTTCTAATCCGATGCCGAAAAGCCTCAATGAGGCAACTGAGAAGAACTCATATGTGCCAATCGATCCTGGAGCAGCAGGAATCATTAACCCCAAGCCGAGAACTACTGAGACAAGAGCTGCCGCTGGGAGTGATAAGGGAATCTGTAAAGCAGACGCCAGCCCCCATATCAGCCCCGCTTCACATATCCAAACTAAAATAGTCAACCCGAATCCTTTCACTGTCTGCTTAAAAGAACTTAAAATGGACAACCCCTCACCAAACTTAATAAGAAGAGGAACCACCTTCTCACCTAATAGCTCCAGACGCACCCTCTTGAGAAATGATCGCATTAGAGCGGAAAAATAAGCTGGTCGGTACCGGAGTAGAAAGAGCGTTGAAAGGGCACCAGCAAAGACGACGCACGAAACTACTTCCAAATGGGTGAGCCATTGTGGTGGAGTGAAAAACAAAAAAGAAAAGAGCACAATAGCTAACAAGACTAGGCCGTCTAAAACCTTTTCAAGCACTAAAGTCGCTAAAACCAGGCTGGCCCTGGTCAGCGAAGTTTGACGGGTGACCATAAAACAGCGCAACAGATCACCCCCACGGCCTGGCAAAAAGTTGTTGGTCATATTACCAACCCACATCACGCTAAAGCAAGCAAAGAAACCAGGGCGCACGTCTGGCGGGAAGATCGCTTGCCAGCGCCAAGGACGCAAAGATATGCCGCCAACAGTCACCAGTAGCGGCAACAAAAGCTGTCGGCCGTCCAGCCGGGTCAAGGTCTGCCACGCCTGTCTCAAGTTAAGCTGGCTAAAGAGTAATGCCAGCAAACTCAGACCGATTATCAGTCCTAAAAGCAGTGAACGTGGCCAAAAATGGTTAACCATAACTTTCATCTGGCTTCATTGGTTCAACTCAATTAAGCCTTTATTTCACTTTCCGATCACTCAAGAGTATCTCTGGAGTCATGAGTTGGTGTCTGAGAGCCTGTTTTTGCTTCAATTAGGTAGATCGGTCTACGCCGGGACTCATCCAGGGCTCTCCACAAATATTCACCCAAAACACCTAGCATGACCATCTGAAAGCCACCCAGTACGAGAACGATCACTATCAAGGAGGCCCATCCTTGAGGTGGATGCCCACGCAGCGCATTGACTACCACAAACCCGGCATATAGGAACCCAATCAGAGCAGTGATTAAGCCCACATAAGATATTAAACGGATAGGGAAGTAGGTGAACGAAGTAATCGAGTCCACCACAAGCTTTAGCTTCTTTTTCAAATTCCAGCCTGAACGACCGTACAAACGAGCCTGCTTGTTATGGCTGATGGTTGCCTGGCGGAAGCCCATCCAAGTGATCAGGGCTAAGATGCTAACATGCCTCTCACGAAATTGATTGAATGCATCTATCACACTCCGATCAATCAAAAAGAAATCAGCACCCTGAGCAGAAAGTTCTCTCAATGCGCCCGTTCGGCGCATGAGAGTATAATACAAGCGAGCAAATACCAAATTGGCAGCCTTTTCTCCATAGCGTTGTGTTCTCACAGCCCACACCACCTGAGCCCCTCTCTGCCACTCGGCCATAAGGTCAGGTATTTCTTCTGGTGGGTCTTGTAGGTCAGCAGCCATGACAATGGCGCAGTCTCCCTGAGCATGGTTGAGGCCACACGTGATGGCTGTGTGCGAGCCAAAGTTTCGAGAAAAGCGATACCCTCGGAGTTTACTATCCTGACTTGCCAATAGCGTCAATACCTCGAACGTTTCATCCACAGAATGATCATCTATCACGATCCATTCCCAGTTCATACCAATGCCATCGAGCACGCATCGCAAACGCTCGTACAGTACTGGCAGGTTTTTTGCTTCATTGTAAGCTGGAGTCACGATGGAAACAAGAGGCTTGCGATTTGGATTTTCTTCAAGTTCCTGCTTCCTATCATTGGGCCCTACTGAAATACCGCTCATGGTCTCCAACATATTTCCCTCTATTCATCCACTAATTAGTTCTGGTTTTCCTGTGTTTTTTGGTGATACAAAGCATTGATGGTGCCTTGGTTTTGAGACCGTTCCGATCCTGATAACAGCCAAGGATGAAAGAGATGCATAATGCCTCGAGTTTGGGTATTATTAATGAAAACCAACAGTTTTGGATTTTCCATGGATCAATCCATAAACTCGGGGATTGCTTCACCTCTATCTCTGTTATGGTGGTAGTGCAGCCCATATGCGTTAGAAACCTGAACTAAACTTTAGGATATCCATAGGTTTGAGGAAAGATTCGAGTATAGCATTGATCAGATTTTTTGGAAGTACCAAAAGGGTTCATGGAAAAATGCAGTTTTCCTAAGACATAATCAAAACTCGACTACTTTACATCATCCTTGCCGCTCTCTGGAATGTGGCCTTCGCGCCAACGTAAAAATCGAGCAGGGGCACCTGCTACTATAGCAAACGGCGGCACGTCCTCAGTAACGACGGCTCCAGCTCCCACAATACTTCCTTTGCCGATAGTCACACCAGGCAGAATAACAGCGTTTGTGCCGATATCGGCCCACGCCTCGATTCTGACCGGCTTGATCTCAAGATCGGTTTGGATAATTGGAACTTGTATCGGCAATCCGGTGTGAGCAGAACCTAATACTTTTGCTCCAGGTCCCCATCCAACACAGGCTTCGATAATCAGGTCGCGCGCATCGAAATAGCTCTGTGGACCAATCCAAACATAATCACCGAAAACACACCGCCCATCGACTCGTCCCTGGATATAAGTTTGAGCGCCGATAAACACCCCATTGCCGATCTCAAACGTATCGAGATGTTTGAAACCGACACCGCTGCCAATATAGATGCCATGCCCGAATCGGCGCGCCACGGCACGCCAGATTGCCCGTCGAATCCGTACGTCAAAATCACTCTCACTTGCAATAAATCTTGTATATAGTTCGACCAACACGTCACAGCCATACTGAGCACGGAGGTATTCTGCTAACCCAACCTCAAATTCCGGATCCGGCTGAAGTGGTTGTAATCCATGCACCGCCTTGACAACCCGTGCTTTAATCTCAACCTCACCCATGATTGCCCTCGCGCACTGCAGCACTGACGATTTCTATATTCTCATCAGATAATTCTGGATACATTGGAAGAGAGAGCACTTCATTTGCTGCCCGCTCCGAGTGGGGGAAGTCACCGCTCTGGTATCCAAGGTCAGCGTAAGCTTTCTGAAGGTGAACGGGAATCGGATAATGGATCCCTGTCTGAATTCCTTTTTCGCTCAGGGCCCTCTGTAATGCCTCCCGCTGGGGCGTTCGGACTGCGTAGATATGATAAACATGCCGGGCAAAGGGCATCTCTTCTGGAGTACGAACGCCATTGCCAGCCAGTAGTTCATTATATCGTCTTGCATGTGCCCGTCGTGCTTCAGTCCATGCCTCCAAATGGCGCAACTTAACCCGCAGGATCGCACCTTGCATGCCTTCTAATCGGTAATTATAGCCCTTTAAATCATGATAGTATTTACGGTCCTGCCCCCAATCGCGAAGCATCCGGATGCTACGTGCATAGTCAGGGTTATTTGTCACTACCATTCCCCCTTCGCCGTAGGCCCCTAAATTCTTACCAGGATAAAAGCTAAAACAACCCATATCCCCCAGACCTCCCACCCGTTTGCCTTTATACTCGGCGCCATGTGCTTGAGCCGCATCTTCTATCACAAGGAGATTGTGGTGTTTAGCCATTTCAAGAATGGGATCCATGTCGGCCGGCTGACCATAAAGGTGCACCGGCAGGATGGCTTTTGTGCGGTTCGTAATTGCTTTCTCGGTCTGAGTAACATCCATCGTGAAGGAGCGAGGATTGATATCTACAAAGATAGGCTTGGCGCCTGTATAGCAGATCGCTGCAACGGTGGCCACGAAGGTGAATGGTACGGTGATCACCTCATCGCCCGGACCAACACCGGATGCCAGCAAAGCAAGATGCAAGGCGCTGGTTCCTGAATTAACTGCTATGGCGTGGTGGGTCTGGCAGTAAGCGGCAAATTCTTCTTCAAACGTAGCGACTTCCTTACCCAACACAAACTGGCAGCTTTCTAAAACATTAGCGATGGCTCTATCTATCTCATCCTTAATGGAGTAATATTGGGCTTTTAAGTCAATAAATGGGATCATGTTATCACACTCTCATGGTTTTAGTTCTACTGGTTGTCCTTGATTGGCTATAGACTGTGTGGCAGCTTCAAGAATTCGTACAACTCGCAATCCAGCTCTGCCATCTGTAATTGGACATTCACCCTTTTCGATGGATTGGACAAAGTGCAATGCCTCCACTCGCAGCGCTTCAGTTAAATCCAACTGTGGCGCCCACATGTCGCCGACACGATAACCCACAAGCATTTGGTATACACTATCGGAATTTTGGCTAACTGTAATGCCTTTGTCATAGACCTTGACTCTCTCGCTCGGGTCTAAATCGTCATATACGATCATCTTCTGGCTTCCGCCAATCAATGTACGGCGAACCTTTACTGGCGATAACCAGTTGACATGAATGTGGGCGATCATATTTCCTTCAAAAAAAAGCGTCACATAGGCAACGTTCTCGGGTTGCCCTGGGAGGTGGTTCATTCCTGTAGCCGACACTGCAACCGGAGGAACTCGTAGCACATAGTCCATAATCGAAAGGTCATGGACTGCAAGGTCCCAAATCACGTTGACATCGTGCTGAAATAATCCCAGGTTAACTCGAACGGAGTCGTAATAATAGATCTCTCCTAATTCATTTTTCTCCACCATCTCGCGCATTTTTCGCACCGCACCTGTGTAAACAAACGTATGATCTACCATCAACATTCGATTACGCCGCTCCGCTTCTTGAATCAGCCGGACTGCCTGTTCCACGGTAGCTGTCATCGGTTTCTCAACCAACACGTGTTTCCCTGCCCGCAATGCCTGCATGGCAAGGTCGAAATGGGTCGAAACCGGGGTTGCAATGCCAACGGCATCAATCTCAGGATCGGTAAAAAGATCTTGATAATCAGTTGTCGTTTTGATCGTAGGGTAACGAGCATTCACAAGGGATAGACGTTCCGGACGAAGATCGCTCACCGCAATTACCTGTGAACCTGGTATTTCAACAAAGTTACGCACTAGGTTTGGTCCCCAGTACCCATAGCCGATCACGCCCAATCTAATCATTTTTTCCTCTTTTGTTCCCTAATATCTCCCACCATTCGTGCTGGATTGCCGGCCATAATTGCATAATTGGGCACATCTTGAGTTACCACGGCGCCCGCACCGACGATTGCCTTTTCACCGATAGTTACACCGCACATGATCACCGCACCACTGCCTATGGATGCGCCTCGCCTGACCAGTATTGGAATGACCTCCCAATCGGCTTCAGTCTGCAAGTACCCCTCGTTGGTTGCTCGGGGATAACGGTCATTGATGAATATCACGCCGTGTCCGATAAAAACCTCGTCCTCGATTTTCACCCCTTCACAGATAAATGTATGGGAGGAAATTTTACAACGAGCACCTACTACAGCATTCTTCTGAATCTCAACAAAGGCGCCAATCTTAGTGTTATCTCCGACGGAGCAACCATAGAGATTGACCAATTCTGTATGGCTGATCTTAACCCCTTTACCTAATTTTACATCTGAGGAAACAGGCATTGTTAATACTCTTTAATGTAATTAACTAACATAATCTTTTTTAAATGTAAATAGCAAAGAAATAGGTAGGGGGTCAGATCTCAACATTTGACATCCTAACTCCATCTCTTCGCATCCTATAACACCCCCCTGCCTCTCTTGTCTTAGGTAGATTGGGGAGAGAAGGGGGTTCAATTTAAGAAAGGGAGAATGGATATTGACAAATTTTATTTATTGTCAAAATAATTGGGATTGGGGGTCACCCATTAAAAGGCACCTGTCAAGAGAAAAAAGTATTCCTAAGGTAAGGGGAGTCTCTTCTTCCCCTTCCGGCGTTCCCATCGGAGTGGGCGAATCAAATCGATAGAATCATCCCCATCT
>Ga0194111_10007420_pt1 | contig 12253 bp, 14 predicted proteins | sample TA2KigC300mmetaG_FD_146194 | JGI IMG/M metagenome (GOLD analysis project Ga0194111, IMG submission 146194) | Freshwater microbial communities from Lake Tanganyika, Tanzania - TA2015033 Kigoma Deep Cast 300m | ecosystem: Environmental > Aquatic > Freshwater > Lake | place: Tanzania: Lake... | reverse complement strand
CTTCGCCCTCCTCGACCAGGTCCAGCAGCTTCGATAGTTGCGTTTTGGCCTGATGAACGCTCACCGTCATGACACCCTCATCTTAGTCCTTTTTTTTAGTCAGAACAACCCGGGCGAAGTGTGGCTGATGAGCACTACGCCCTGAGTGCCACCGCCCTCACAGCCACAGGCTGCGCCGCCGCGAGCGCAGCAGCCAGATGAAGAAGGGCCCGCCCAGCATGGCGGTCACCACGCCCACGGGCAGCTCGGAGGGCGCCAGCGCGGTGCGCGCCACCAAGTCGCAGACCACCAGGAAGGCCGCGCCCCACAGGAACGAACAGGGAATCAGCAGCCGGTGGTCGGCGCCCAGCCTCAGCCGCAAAGCGTGCGGCACAATCAACCCCACAAAGCCGATGGGTCCGGTGATCGAGGTCACCGAGCCGGTCACCAGCGAACCCGCCAGGTAGCCCGCCAGCATCAGCCGGCCTACCGCGACGCCCCGCGCCGCGGCCCACTCCTCGCCCACGGCCAGCAGGTTCCAGTCTCGCGCGCGCAGAAAAGCGTACCCTAGCGGGGGCAGGGTGACGAGGGCGAGCCAGGCCAGCGTCGAGTACTCGACCGGGTCGATGCCGCCCATCAGCCAGTGCAGCACGGCGAAGGCTTCGCGGAAGCTGGCGATGCTCTGAAGGAACAGGATCAGCGCCAGGCAGATGCTGTTGATGGTCACCCCGGTGAGCAGCAGGGTGAACGACGACATGCGCCGCCCCTCGGTGGCCACTCCCAGCACCAGCAGCAGCACCAGGGCCGCTCCGGCGAAGGCGCTCACCCACACCGCCGGCAGTCCCAGCAGTTGGCGCCAGCCCAGGCACAGCGCCAGCACGGCGCCGAGCGAGGCGCCGCTGGATATGCCTAGCGTATAGGGCGTGGCCAGGGCGTCGCGCAGCAGCGCCTGGAAGAGCACCCCGGCCACGCCCAGTACGCCGCCGGCCAGAGCCGCCAGCAGCACCCGCGGCAGCCGGGCGTAGAACAGGATCTCGCGGTCCGGCGACAGTCCGGCCAGCGCCCGCGCGTAGTCGATGCGCGCCGAGCCCACCAGCGGAGCGATCAGCACCACGGCCAGCGCCACTCCCGCCGCCAGCGCCAGCGCGCCCGTGGCGCAGGCGGTTCCGCCTGCGGCGTGGCAGGTTGAAGGCCTGCCCCACGACCTCCATCGGCGCACCCATTCACGCAGCACGGGCCTATTCCCCATACCAGATCCAGGGTTTGCCGCCGGGGCCGCGCAGCAGCTCCACCTCGACCCCGAAGATCTCGCGGATGGCGGCCACGTCCAGACTCGCGGTGTCCGCCGCCACCTGGCCCGCGCGCAGGGCCACGATGCGCCCGGCGAAGCTGGCGGCCAGATTCAGATCGTGCGTGGCGGCGATCACCAGCAGCCCCTGCCGGGCCAGCTCGGCCAGCAGCTTGTAGATGGCGATCTGGTGACTGAGGTCCAGGAAGGTCGCCGGCTCATCGAGCAGCAGGGTCCTGGGGCGCTGGGCCAGCGCCGAAGCCAGGATCACCCGCTGCCGCTCGCCGCCGCTCAGCGAGCGGAAATCGCGCCCGCGGAAGGCCAGCGTGTCGGTGGTGGCCATGGCTTGCTGGACGGCGTCGAAGTCCTCGGGCGACTCGAACAGCCCGTCGCAGTGCGGCGTGCGCCCCATCATCACGACCTGCTCGGCGGTGAAAGGGAACTCGATGCGCACGCTCTGGGGCACGAAAGACACCTCGCGGGCGAAAGCGCGGCGGTTCCAGGAGCGCACCTCCGCGCCGCCGTAGGCGCAAAAGCCGGCGTAGCCGCGCCGCAGCCCCGCCAGGATGCCGAGCAGCGTGGACTTGCCCGCGCCGTTAGGCCCCACCAGGGCGACGAAGCGCGGACCCTCGAGCGCCAGCGTCACCTGGCGCAGCACTTCCGTGCCGTTGTAGCGCATTCCGACTTGGCCGAGGGTGAAGCCGCTCAAAGTCCCGCCTCCGGATGCGCCATCCGCGCCAAGGCCTGAGCAGCTTCCACCACCCGCGGGCCGGGCACCACGAAGAGGTCCGCGGCGACCGCGAACACGCGCCTCTGGCGGACCGCCGCCAGCGCCGGCTGCCGCTCCCACAGCGCCACCACGGCCCGCTTGTCGGCTTCGGTGACGCCCACCGTCTGCGCCATCTCGCCCATGTCCACGATGACCTCAGGGTCGCGCGCTAGCACCTGCTCGAAGGACACCTTGGCGTAAGCCGCGGCCACATCGCCGAAGGCGTTGGCGGCCCCCGCCGTCTCGATCAGCTCGTGCAGGTGCGAGCCGCGTCCCACCACGATCAGGTCTTCGAGCCGGCCCGGCGCGCGTCCGGCCACGAACATCATGCGGCGGCGGGGCAATGCGGCGGTGCGGCGGCGGATCTCGCCCAGCGCCGCCTGCATGCGGGCGCACAGCGCGGCGGCGCGGTCCGCCACGCCCGCCGCCGCGCCGATCTTGCGGATCGAATCGTAGATGCCGGCCAGCGTGCCATCGTCCACCTCGAGCACCTTCAGCTTCAGACCGGGCAGGCGCTCGACTCGCCGGACGCCGGTGGTCTCGACAATCACCAGGTCCGGCTGCAAGGCCACGATGGTCTCGAGGTTCGGCCGCAGGTAGTCGCCGATCTTCGGCTTGCGCGCCGCCTCGGAAGGGTAGCGACAGAAAGTGGTCACGCCCGCCACGCGGTCGCCCAGGCCGAGCGCGTACAGCATCTCGGTGACGCTGGGCGCGGTCGAGACAATACGCTGCGCCCCGGCGAGCAGCAGCAGGAGGACCGCGATCACCATTCCAACCGCGCCCCCCCGGTGATGCTGCGTGACTGGGCGCTGTATCCCAGCACCTCGTAGTAGCGGCGGTTGAGCAGGTTGCCCACGCGCAGGTAGGGCCTCCAATGGCGGCCCAGGCGCAGGCCGCCGCTCAGGTAGACCTGCTGGTAGCCGGGATTGCGCGTCACCCCGAACAGGTCCGTGTCCTGGCGCTCGCCCACCATCACCGCGCCAGCCTGGAGCCACCACCGCCGCGGTGACAACGACACAGTGACCGCGCCCGAGTTGCCGGGCCGCCGGGCCAGTTCCTGTCCTTCGCCCGTGAACAGCGAGTTGGGCGAGGAGGAACGCGTGATGCGTGTCCACATGCGTGTGTAATGGCCGCCGAGGGAGAGCTGCCGGGGGAGCCGGGCTTCGCCGGTTAGCTCCAGACCTCGCGCGCGGCTGGCTTCTACGTTCTGCCAGGTGGAAGGCTGCGGGTAAGGCAGGAAGACGAACACGATCAGATCCTGGAACGAACTGGCGAAGAGGGAGGCTTCGGTGCGCAGGCGGCGGTGGAACCACTCCTGAACCAGGCCCGCCTCGTAACTGGCGGTCTTCTCCGGCCGCAGCGCGGGGTTGCCCACGTAGTAAGGGTCGCGGGCGAAGTTCTGCACCAGCGTGGGCTCGGTGATGCCCCGGGCCGCGCTGGCGCGCAGGTACGTGGCGGAGAGCGGGCCGTGCTCTCCGGCCAGCAGAAAACTGGCGGCGCCACGCGGCGTGAGCTTGCTGTGGAAGACGCTGTTGCGCTCGAGGCGCAGCCCGCCGGAGAGGTAGACGCGGCTGCCCACCGCCTGCTGCTGGTGCAGGAACAGGGCGTGGTTGTCGCGGGCGACCTCGCTGCCGGTGATCTCGCCGCCCTGCCGCTCGAACTCGTATCCGAATACCGAGGCGCCGGCGCGGCGCGCCAGCGTGCCCTGGTACTCGAAGTTCTGGCGCGAGGTGAGCTGCAAGTACGGATCGGAGGCCCACAACAGCACCGAGCGGGTCACCAGCCGCGTGCCCGGCGGCGGCGTCGCCTTCGGATCCACCAGCCGCTCCAGGTAGACCCGCCGTACCGGCGTAGCGACGTCGCGCAGCAGCGCCGCCACCTGATAGGGGCCGTCGGCGCGGCTGTCCACATAGAGGTCGCGCAGGCGGCGGTAGCCGAACAGGACGCGCTGGGCGTAGTTGGCGCCCCGCCGGTCGTCCAGGCGCAGCGAGAGCGTGGCGTTGCGGCTGGCCTGGCTGGCATCCAGGTCGTAGATGCCGTAGCCCACCTGGTTGGGGACGCCCAGCCAGGAGTCCGCGCCGTGGTAGATGGCGCGCACCTGGGTGGTGGAGGAGAGCCGGAAGCCCAGGTTGGCCGCGCCGCTGGTGTTGCGATAGGCGTCGTTGGGATACTCGCCCACGGTGTGGAACTGCTCGGTGGTCAGCGAATAGTCCACGCGCCCGCCCGAGCCGCCGCTGAGGTTGGCCGTCCAGCGGTCGGTGGAGAAACTCCCGCGTTCGTAAGCGAGCGCGCCGCGCGGCAGGCGATGCTCGGCGTCGCCGCGCCGGGTGAAAAGCTGTATGACTCCGGAGGCGGCCTCCGCTCCGAACAGCGCGCTCTCGGGAGCGCGGACCACTTCGATCCGCTCGATGGCGGTGGTCTCGAACGGCGCGAGGTTCAATTCCCCGCCCGGGTCATTCAACGGGACGCCGTCGATGAGCACTAGCGTGCCGGTGCGCTGTGCGCCGCGCGTGAAGACCTGGGTGAGGCTCCCCGCGCGCCCGTAGCGGGCCACGGCCAGTCCCGGCGCCTCGCGCAGCATTTCGGAGAGAGGAGGATAGCCGCGCCGCTCCAGCTCGGCGCGCCCGATAACCGAGGCCGCCACGCCGGCCTGCTCGAGGCCGGTCTCATGGCGCGTGGCGCTAACCACCACGCGCTCGCGAGGTCCGGCCACGGCCAGCTCGACGCGGGCAGGCGTGGCAACCTCCACGGTCTGTGGCAAGAATCCTTCAGCCGTGACCTCCGCCCGGCAGCGGTCGATGCCGGGTAGAACGAAGCGGCCGTCGAAGCCGCTCAGCGCCGCGCGGCCCTGACAGTGGATCCGGGCGCCGGGAATGGCCCGGCCGGATGGGTCCAACACCTCCCCCTCGATGGAAGCCCATAGGGGAATGGCTGCAAGGAAAAGTGATGCAAGTCTGTACATGAGACGTCCTCCCACGGAACGTTGCTCACATGGGCGAGAAACCGGTCTCCTGACTTGCGACCCGGCTTTACCCTGCGGCAGGGCGCCCGGCCTTCCCGCCATTGCGGCAGTGACCGTGCAGCCGGATTACGTGTCGCTCACAGTTGCGGGGCAGTGGCGGCTTCGCACCGCCTTCCCGTACATTCCTCGCCAAATGGTGAGGGCCGCCACCTTGGGCAGCCGAATCGAGTATAGCACCTGGGGCGGTCGAGGCGGGTATCGTCGGAAAACCGGCCGGTCACCTGCTTGTCCCGGGTCTGGCGCAAAATGGTGAAAGGACTACTGCCATGGAAACCAGGCGTCTGGGCAACAGCGATCTTTCGATAACGCCGCTCGGCGTGGGGGCGTGGGCGATGGGCGGCGGCGGCTGGAGGTTCGCCTGGGGGCCCCAGGACGACCGGCAGTCCATCGCCGCCATCCACGCCGCGTTGGAGGGAGGCTGGAACTGGATCGACACCGCCGCCATATACGGGCTGGGCCATTCCGAGGAGGTGGTGGCGCGCGCCCTGGAGGGCGTCTCGCCGAGGCCCTACCTCTTCACCAAGTGCTCCCGCGTGTGGGACGCGGACGGAGGCATCCACGCATGTCTCAAACGCGACTCCCTCCGGCGCGAATGCGAGGCCAGCCTGCGGCGCCTGAAGGTGGAGGTGATCGACCTCTACCAGATCCACTGGCCGGAGCCGGATGAGGACCTCGAGGAGGGATGGGAGACGCTGGCGCGGCTGAGGGAAGAAGGCAAAGTGCGCTGGATCGGGGCGTCGAACTTCAGCGTCGAGCAACTGAAGCGGGCGCAAGCCATCGCCCCGGTCACCTCGTTGCAGCCGCCCTATTCAATGATCTCGCCGGAGATCGAGCACGAGATTCTGCCGTACTGCGCGGCCACGGGCGTGGGCGTGATTGCCTACTCGCCGATGAAGTCCGGGCTGCTGACCGGCAAGATGACCAGGGAACGGGTGGCGAACTTGGCGCCGGACGATTTCCGCCGCCGGGCCCCGGCGTTCCAGGAGCCCGATCTGACGCGCAACCTGGCCTTGGCGGAACTGTGCCGGCAGACAGGAGCGCGACACGGGTGCACGGCGGGCCAGGTGGCGCTGGCGTGGGTGCTGAAGCACCCAACGGTGACCGGCGCGATCGTGGGCCTGCGTTCCGCGGAGCAGTTCGAGGGCGTCCGAGGGGCCAGCGGGTTCAGCTTGTCGGAGGGGGAATTGTCCGAGATCGACGAGTTCCGGGCGCGTCCGCAAAGCTGATCCGTTGGTGCTGGAGGTGGGGGTCGAACCCACATGCCCAGTGAAGGGCGCGGGATTTTGAGTCCCGTGCGTCTGCCAGTTCCGCCACTCCAGCGTCTTTGACGGCGGGCCGAAAACCAGTATAGCAGCCAGCGCCGCGAGTGTTCACCACGTTTGTCGGGCAGGGCGGGTATCGGCGCCACAGAACGATGTGCCTGGAAACGACCTGCGTAGGAAGCACGACCCAGGTTGACGAGGGAACGGCGAAGCTACGCCTGAGGCGCGGCACCTGGCGCAGGGAGGCGGAGGCCGCTGCGAATGCGCCGTGAGGACAGGCTTGCGCTGGCGGGCTTAACGCGCTACATTATTAACGAGTAGCGTTAAGCCGATGCTGGCCAGCTTTCGGGACCGGTTCACGGAGGAGTTCTGGCGCGCCGGTCACAGCCGGAGGTTCGGGTCGGGCCTCAGTAAGGCGGCCAGGCGGAAACTGGCTCAGTTGCACTTCGCCACGACGATCAACGACTTGCGGGCTCCGCCGGGCAACCGGCTGGAAGCGCTGTCCGGCGACCGCCGGGGTCAGCATAGCATTCGCATCAACGATCAATGGCGAATCTGCTTCGTATGGCGCGAGGGCAATGCCTATGATGTCGAAATCACGGACTACCACTGAGGGGCGGCGGTCCCGGCGAGACGCCAGCGAACGCCGCCCGGCGGCATGGAACCTGCACCCGGGCGAACTGCTTCGGGAGGAGTTCCTGAGACCGCTCGGGATGAGCGCATATGCGCTGGCCCGCGAACTGCACGTGCCAGCGCCGCGGATCAATGACATCGTGCTGGAGAGGCGCGCTATCACCGCTGACACGGCGGTCCGCCTGGCCCGGTTCTTCGGGACAACGCCAGAGTTCTGGATGAACGCGCAGTCCTTCTACGAGGTTCGGCGGGCGACCGGCAAGCTGGCGTCCGACCTGGAGCGGATCAAGCCGCGGCGGGCCGCCTGACGCTACTTCGCCAGCACGCGGGCGAGGGCGAGGAGGGCGGTGTCGAGGGGTTTGTTGCTCAGGACCGCCGCCTTGTCAAGCCTTCCAGCAGTCTGGGCGTGGCGCGGAAGGTGGTGTGCCGCAAACGCCTCAGCGCGTCCTGGAAATCGATGAGGCCACGGGCGGCGGCGCGGTCCAGCACACCCAACGTACCCACGACGTGCAGCCCGCGCTGGATCGCGGCTTGGCGCGCCCTGGCTTCGCCCAGCAGCAGCAAGCTCGGCCCGGTCCTACTAGCCAGCGCTATGGCCTCGCGCTCGCCGGGGTCAAGGTGGGCGCGTGGTCGAGGCCAATCAGGATCAGGTAGTTGAGCGGGGAAGTGTTCGAGACGACCGTCATCCCGGCAGGACCTGGTCCAGGACCGAGCGGTCGCGCGCCAGGTCAGCGTCCGTGTATGGGAGGTAAGCCTGGCGTTCCTTGAGGAAAGCCTCTGTCTGCCAGAAGGAGAAGCCCAGCAGGCGGCCTACCTCTACCCGGCTGAGTGCGCCGGAGCGGTAGCCCTCCACGGCCACAGCCTCGAGGGCCCGGCGGGGGACATCCTGCCAGGCGGACTCCAGGCGCCTGATGATATCCTCCGGAAGCTCTACGGCGACGTTCAAATCGCCCTCCTCGGAGCCATTCTAGCGCGAACCGGGGCCGGTCCCACTGCGCCTCCCTACTTCGCCAGCACGCGAGCGAGGTTGAGGAGGGCGGTGTCGAGGGGTTTCTTGCTGGCGACCACTACGTCGAGGGGGGTGACGGCGATGGCGTTGTCGATCAGGCCGATGAGGACGCCGCGCTGGCCGTCCAGCAGGCGCTGGGCGGCGGCCGCGCCCAGGCGGGTGGCCAGCATGCGATCGGCGAAGCTGGGCGCGCCGCCGCGCTGCACGTGCCCGAGGATGGTCACGCGCAGTTCGAAGCCCAGCCGCGCCTGCTGCTCCTTGAAGTAGTTGGCCAGCCGCTCGGCGTTGTAGCGGGCGCCCTCGGCGGCCACCACCAGGGCATGCGGCTTGCCCCGCTCGTAGGCCCGGCGGATCTCGTCGGCGACGGCCTCCGGGTCGCAGTCCACCTCGGGAATGGTGATGGCCTCGGCGCCGCCGGCGATGCCGGCCATGAGCGCGGGGTACCCGCAGTCGCGCCCCATCACCTCAACCACGAAGGCGCGGTGGTGCGAGGAGGCCGTGACCTTGAGCCGGTCGATGGCCTCCAGCGCGATGTTGAGGGCGGTGTCCACGCCGATGGTGATGTCGGAGCCGTACAGATCGTTGTCGATGGTCGAGGCCACGCCCACCACCGGGAAGCCGGTCGCGGCCAGCGCCTGCGCGCCGGTCTGCGAGCCGTTGCCGCCGATCACCACCAGCCCTTCGATGCCCTGGCGGGAGAGCGCTTCGAGCGCCTGGGTGCGGCCCTCGGGAGTGCGGAACTCCGGGCAGCGCGCGCTACCCAGCATGGTCCCTCCGCGCTGAATGATGCCGCCCACGTCGCGAGCGCCCAAGGGGAGAAAATCGCCCGCGATCAGGCCGCGGTAACCCCGCCTCACCCCAAACACCTCGGCCTCGCCCTCGAGGGCGGTGCGCACCACCGCCCGGATGGCCGCGTTCATCCCGGGGGCGTCGCCCCCGCTGGTCAACACCGCAATGCGTCGCATGGCAAGCTTCCCGACATCCCCCATTGTGCCAGTTTGAACCGGGGCGCGGCCCTGTGCTAACCTGAGGGATCTTCAGGACAAGAGCTCGGGACTGAATGCCAGAGGAGCAGAAAGCAGCCAGCCCACCCCCCGCACCGGCCGCCGCACCCGCCGCCGCTAAAGTTCCCGCTGTCATGGCGGCCACGCCGTGGGAGGACGAGCTGACCGGCAGCCTCCAGGAGCAGTTCGGGGACCAGATCAGCGAGTTCTCCACCTACCTGGGGCAGCCGTTCTTGGTGGCGCGGCCCGAGGCGGTGGTCCCCATTCTGGAGTTCCTCAAGCTGGAGGCGGATTTCGACTACCTGGTGGATGTGACCGCGGTGGACTATCCCCAGCGGGACGAGCGCTTCGACCTGGTCTATATCCTCTATAGTTTCGCCCGCAACCAGCGCATTCGCATCAAGACTCGCATCGCCGAGGGCTGCGAGCCGGCCACCGCCACGGGCGTGCACCTCACCGCCGACTGGCTGGAGCGGGAGGTCTTCGACATGTTCGGCATCCGCTTCGCGGGCCATCCCAACATGCGCCGCATCCTGATGCCGGAGGACTGGGAGGGGCACCCGCTACGCAAGGATCATCCCATCACCCGCGTGGACGAGCGCTGGGTCAAGGAGCACCTGGGTATCGAGAGCGCCCCATAGCCCTATGCCGGAAACCTATCTCGACGCCACCGAGCTGGTCCTCAACATGGGGCCGCAGCACCCCTCCACGCACGGGGTGCTGCGGGTGATCCTGAAGCTGGACGGCGAGAAGGTCCTGGGCACGGAGTGCGTGATCGGCTACCTGCACCGGGGCGTGGAGAAGATCGGCGAGAACCGCACCTGGGCGCAGTTCGTGCCCTACGTGGACCGCACCGACTACCTGGCGGCGGTCTCCAACGGGCTGGGCTACTGCCTGGCGGTGGAGAAGCTGCTTGGCGTCGAGGCGCCGCCACGCGCCGAGGTCATACGGGTCATCCTCACCGAGTTGCAGCGCATCGCCAGCCACCTGGTGTGGCTGGGCACGCACGTGTTGGACGTGGGCGCGCAGACGCCCTTGTTCTACTGCTTCCGCGAGCGCGAGGACATCTGCAACATCTTCGAGAAGTACTGCGGCGCGCGCCTCACTACCCATGCTTTCCGCATAGGCGGCCTCCAGTATGACCTCTACGACAACTTCGCGGAGGAGGTGAAGGCCTTCTGCCGGATGTTTCCCGCCCGGGTGGACGACTACGAACAGTTGCTCACCGGGAACCGCATCTGGGTGGGACGCACCAGGCACATCGGCATCCTCACGGCCGAGGACTGCAAGGCCTACGGCGTCACCGGCCCGATGCTGCGGGCCGCCGGGGTCAAGTGGGACCTGCGCAAGGCGCAGCCGTATTCGGGCTACGAGAAGTACGATTTCGAGATTCCCATCGGGCAGTACGGCGACACCTTCGACCGGTACATCGTGCGCATGCAGGAGATGCGCCAGTCGTTGCGCATCGTCGAGCAGGCGGTCGAGGGCATCCCCGAGGGGCCCATCATGGCCAAGGCGCCCAAGGTCATCAAGCCGCCGGTGGGTGAGGTCTACGTCTCGATCGAGGCCCCCAAGGGCGAGCTGGGCTACTTCGTGGTCAGTGACGGCGGCACGCAGCCCTACCGCGTGCGCGTGCGCCCGCCTTCCTTCATCAACTTGCAGGCGCTGGACCGGATGGCGCGGGGCGGCCTGGTGGCCGACATCGTGGCCATCATCGGCACCATCGACATCGTGCTGGGCGAGGTGGACCGCTGAGGAGGACCATGCGGAAACTGCTGCGCAAGATCTTCCTGGTGGACCTGATCGAGGGGCTGCTGGTCACGGGCCGCTACCAGCATCCCAAGCACATCTGCACCGAGCAGTACCCGGCGGAGCGTCCCAAGGTGGCCGAGCGCTACCGGGGCGCGCCGCGGCTGAACAACAATCCGGAGACCGGCGAGACGCTGTGCATCGCCTGCAACCTGTGCGCGCTGGCCTGTCCCGAGAAGCTGATCGTGGTAGGGAGCGAGCGCAACGAACAGACCCGGCGCAAGGAACTGACTACCTTTACCTACGACCTTTCCCGCTGCATGTTCTGCGGGCTGTGCGAGGACGCCTGCCCGGTGGAGGCGCTGGAGCTGACCCAGGATTTCGAGCTGGCCGGTTACTCGCGCGCGGGCGTTATCTGGGACCGCCAGATGCTGGAGGAGGGGCCGCGACCGACGCGGTACAAGTGCTGAGTGGCTTGTAGCATGTAGCTTGTAGCCTGTGGGTGGGGCAGCCCGTGTACAGGCTACAAGCTACAATCTACAGGCTGCCGAGCGGACATGATCGATACGGCACTCTTCTATTTCTTCGCGCTGCTGACGCTGGCCGGCGCGGTGCTGACCGTGACCCGGCGCAACGCGGTGCATAGCGCCGTGGCGCTGATCACCTCGCTGGTGGGCGTGGCCGGCCTGTTTCTGCTGCAACGGGCGGAGTTCCTGTTCGCCGTCCAGATCGTGCTGTACGTGGGCGGCATCATGGTGCTGTTCCTGTTCGTGATCATGCTGGTCAATCTGGACGACGCCGCCCGGCTCAGGCAGTTCGGCCGCCAGTGGTGGCTGGCCCTGGCCTGCGTGATGGTGGTCGCCGCCCAGGTGGTATGGTTCCTGTGGAAGGGCGCCGGGGCGCTGCGGCTGCCGCCCGCCGCGCCGCCGCCCGCGCCGGACGCCCCGGGCAACACCGAGACGCTGGCGGGCGTGCTGTTCAGCGAGTACCTGCTGCCCTTCGAGCTGGCCTCGGTGCTGCTGCTGGTGGCCATCATTGGGTCGGTCATTATGGCCAAGAAGAGGATCTGATGCTGCATCCCATCACCACCGTTCATTACCTGGTGCTGAGCGCGGCGCTGCTGGCCATCGGCACGCTGGGCGTGCTGGCGCGGCGCAACATCGTGGTGGTGCTGATGTCCATCGAGCTGATCCTTAACGCGGTGAACATCAACCTGATAGCGTTCTCGCGGCATTTCGGGCACACCACCGGGCAGATCTTCGCCATCTTCGTCATCACCGTGGCGGTGGCCGAGGCGGCGGTGGGCCTGGGCATCCTGATAGCGCTGTTCCGCAACCGGCCCACGGTGCAGGCCGACGAAATCGAGTTGCTGAAATGGTAGGGCCGCGTTTCGCAAGACAGTTGAACACGAATTGCCTCGTGGCGCAGGCGGTTCCGCCTGCGGGCAGGCAGGCCAACGGCCTGCCCCACGGCCCGCAATGGGCAGGTCGCTTGCGAAACGCGACGGTAGGGCCGCGCGGATGAGATTTCTCGACGCC
>Ga0194111_10007410_pt1 | contig 12258 bp, 8 predicted proteins | sample TA2KigC300mmetaG_FD_146194 | JGI IMG/M metagenome (GOLD analysis project Ga0194111, IMG submission 146194) | Freshwater microbial communities from Lake Tanganyika, Tanzania - TA2015033 Kigoma Deep Cast 300m | ecosystem: Environmental > Aquatic > Freshwater > Lake | place: Tanzania: Lake... | reverse complement strand
GATGAGGGTGCTCACCGCGGCCACGATGTAGCGGTCGAAATAATCCAGCAGATTCAGGCCGGTGAGGACGAAGACGGCCCAAAAAACGGTCCTGCGGGAGACAGGGAAATTCACTGGCCCTTCCTTTTGTTGCCCTGATGTTGGCGGCTGCGAAACGTGTAAAACTTATATAGCACCTCCCAGGGAGATTTGGCTACCGCAAAGTTATTACTGAGGGCGTGACCTAGGTTAACTTTTCACCCTCACCCTGGCCCTCTCCCTCAAGGGAGAGGGGAATTGAGGGAAGATTTCATTAAATCAATTTTTTGCTCTGAGTAATAAGGGCTGCGTCAATCACCCCGACAGGGCCCGGGAGACCATCCAAACATGTTCCATTCTGTATCTAAGCCGTCCGGTGTGATAAGAAATCTAAACATTCTGTTTTAATTCCTGAACTATCTCCAACCTGTTGTTAAAATTAATAAAAATAAAATTTATAACTTTATATGTTTTAAAATGTGAACATTAGAAAAAACAGGTTCATATTTACTGTTTTATTTATATATTAAAATCAATATGTTGAATGTGCTTCGATGGTTGGTATAATTATTGCTATACTGATCAATGGGGTAATATGCAATAAGCTATAGTCTACGCCTGTTCAGTTTTTTAACAGCTTTACCGGCAAAGGCAGGATGACTTAGGGTCGAGCCCCACAATACTATGCACTTGCCTCCCTTCTTGGGAAAGCTTTATTATATGAAGAGGTTACTAATATTCCTCCTGACGTTCACCACCATAAGCGGGGCAGTTAAGGTGATGGCCCTGGGGAGCGGTGCGCTTCCAGAGAAAGTTATTTTCTCTGCCGCCAGCTCTTACAACGAGGCCACCAGCAATGAGGCGGCGGCGGCCTGGGGCAAGGTCGCGGCTTTAGAGCTGGGTGGCAAACCGCCGCAGGAGTTGGTATCCGGCCTGATTTTGCTGCACCACTACACGGTGGGCCGGATCAACCCGGCCACCTCGGAATGGGTGGTGATAATGCACACCCGGGTGCCGAATGGCCCGCGTCTGACCTTAGTGCGGCTGGACTGGAAATCCCTGGAAGTCAAAGACCGGCGGGATATTCCTTATCCCGATGCTGCGCCTGCTGATGCGGCCGCAGCCGCGGCTCGCATTAATCAACATCCCATCTATCCCCCCCATACCTGGCAGGTCAGGCCGGAGCAGGTGGAAGCGGTGGGGGATTATTACCTCTTTTTTCAACCCGCAACCGACTTCGGCGGCACCGCCGTTGTCCATAAGCCTTCGGGACAATTGGTTTTTTCAGCCAGCACCATAACTATGGGATCGGGCCGCCTGGTGTATCCGCCCGGCCCTTCGGCAGGAGATCCCAGACCCCGGACCAGACCGCCGGGACCGGGCCGCTGAGGAGCAGGGCGGTTATTTTCTTCAGAGGCGTGAATTATGAAAGGTCGTAACCGGCCATGACAAAGTAGGTAAGGAAAACATTGTGACCACATGCGTCACCGGCGCGGCGCCGCCTCGGGTGACAAACCCTGATTGGTTATCATAACAAAGGAGGCTTCCATGCATAAAATTATGAGACTCAAGACTTTCCTGGTTGCCCTGGGCCTGTTTGCCCTAGCCTTGGCCCCGGCGGCTCATGCCCTGGATGAGGCCCTGAAAGTAATCAACGCCCGGCCGGCGGACCTGGCCCCCATCGGGGTCGATGTGGACGGCAGCGGCGTCAAGGCCGGGGTCCTGGAACTGAGAAATGTCGCCCCCCATGTCAACCTCCCGTCTATTACCACCCTTCCTTCTCCGGCTTGGACCCATGCCCACCCCACCCAAGTAGCCGGCTGCATCGCCAGCAACCACTCCACTTATCGGGGCGTGGCGCCGGGGGTGGGCTTATACTCCTTTGCCATGGATGCCTATTGGCCAACTTATGGTGATAACGATGTGGTCATTGGCGGGGATTGGATGGCGGCCAATGGTGTCAAGATCATCAACAACAGCTGGGGATATTTTCCGAATTACTTCGCCCCTGACGGCCAAAGCCGGCCCAGCAAATACTTCGACTGGCTCGGCAACCAAAAGGATATCATTGTGGTGAGTTCCGCCGGCAATGAAGGAGATTCCGGCTACTATACCGTCCGCTCTCCGGGGGACAGTTATAACGGCCTCACAGTGGGGGCCACGGACCCGGTGAATGTCCACAACCAGGTAGCCTATTTCAGTTCCAAGGGCCCGACCTGGGATGACAGGATTAAGCCGGATATCGTCGCTCCGGGAGCCGGCATCATCACCACCAAGTTGAATGACGAATTCACCTCTGGATTATACGGCAGTGTGGCCGGGACCAGCTTTTCCGCCCCCATTACCGCCGGGGTGGCCGCCATCCTGACCGAGTATGGCGCTGCCAACAGTCATTCCACCGACCACAAGGTCATTAAGTCAGTAATGCTGAATTCGGCCAGCAAGGACGGCGGCGAGAAACCCGGGGAGATCCAGGTGCGCCGGTATGACGGCAATTTATGGCAGTCTTACGATCCCGGCGTCGAACCCCTGGATGACAATATGGGGGCCGGCCAGGTGAATGCCCTGGCGGCTTTTGTCCAGTACCAGGGCGGCGAGGCCCTGCCGGGCATCCAGAACGCCACCGAGATCAGCATCGATCCGGTGGGCTGGGACCGGGAGCAGGTAACCGCGGCCCGTGCCGTGCGATATAACATCAATCAGCAGCTCCAGGGGGGCTCCAAATTAACCGCCACCCTGGTCTGGGACCGGATCATGGAACGCCAGTCCACAGGCGGTCCATCTTATGCGGATGACTTCAACGTGCTGCGCTTCGCCGATCTGGACCTGTATTTAATGGACAGCTCCGGATATTTAATTGGCACGGACTCCTTAGGGCGGGTTAGCTGGTCTCAAAGTATTATTGACAACGTGGAACATATCTACTTTGACCTGCCTTATGATGACTTTTATTCCCTGCTGGTGAGAAATTGGAGCGATTTCTCGGAAGAGTTCGCCCTGGCGGTCTGGGGGCACCCCGTGATCGTGGTGCCCTTGCCTTCGACCCTTATGCTCCTGGCCCCGTCCCTGGGCATCCTGATGTTCATCGGCCGGCGGCGGCGGGCTTAAGGTGGCGATCCGCTTCTGATGGCCAGAGGCCATGGCAGTTGTAGATAAAGTATGAAATAAAAATCAGGCCCCTGGGGGATGCTTCAGGGGCCTGATCTGTTGGTGAGAATTTATTTCCAAGGCGGGATGCGCTTCGCTTTCCCGCCCTACAGGGTGAACTTTCTCCTGGTTCCCAAGTTACCCTTGGGAACCCAATATTTCGCCAGGCTGTGCTTGGCCACCTTGCATAAACTTGTGGGTAAGGCCTAGTTTCTAAAGGGGGCAGGGGGATTTTAACGGTATAACCGCGAACCTCAAATCGTAGCACTCCTGCCCCGGTGTTATCCGGAGCACCGTTGCAGCAGGTCTCGGGCCCGCTGGCAGACGTTTTCCAGGTTAAAGCCATATTCCTGGAGCAATACCTTCCCCGGTGCGGAGGCCCCGAAGCGGTCCACGCCGATGACCTCGAGGTTGGGACAGGCCTGGGGAATGTAAGGCCGCCAGCCGAGACTCAGGCCGGCTTCCAGGGCCAGAAGGGGGGTGGCAGCCGGAAAAACCTCTTGCTGATACGCCTCGGGCTGGGCCTGAAAGAGCTCCCAGCAGGGGAGACTGACGACCCGCACTCCCACGCCTTCCTTTAATAATACCTCCCGGGCCTCCAGGGCCAGGTGGACTTCCGAGCCGGTGGCGGCCATAATCAGGTCCAGGGGGCTTCCCGCCGGGGCCTCGGCCAGCACGTAAGCGCCCCGGGTCACCCCCCCGGGAATCTGGGGAAACTTTTCCAGATTCAGTATAGGCAGGTTCTGCCGGGTGAGGATCAGGGCCACGGGGCCGTCCGGGCGGCTGACCGCCAGGCGCCAGGCAACCGCGGTTTCATTGGCGTCCGCAGGTCTCATGACCAGCAGATGGGGGATGGCCCTGAGGCAGAGCAACTGCTCCACGGGCTGGTGGGTGGGGCCGTCCTCGCCGACGCCCAGACTGTCGTGGGTGAAGATGTAAATCACGTGCAGGTGGCCCATGGAGGCCAGGCGGATGGGGGGGCGCATGTAGTCGCTGAAGATCAGGAAGGTGCCGCCGTAGGGGATAAAACCGCCGTGGTAGGCCAGGCCGTTTAAGATTGCCCCCATGGCATGTTCCCGAACCCCGAAATGAATGTTACGGCCTTCGTACCGGCCGGCCTGAAAAGCCTGGGAAGTATTGATGATGGTCTTGTTGCTGGGGGCCAGGTCGGCGGACCCTCCCATTAACTGCGGCAGCCGGGGGGCGATGGCGTTGAGAACCTTCCCCGAGGCGCTGCGGGTGGCCATGGGTCCCTGGTCCGGGGAAAAAGCGGGGATAGCCCCATCCCAACCAGGGGGGAGCTCCCCAGCCATGAGAGTTTTAAACTCCTGGGCCAGTTCCGGAAATTGTTTGGCATAGGCCTGAAAAGTATTTTCCCATGCCTGCTGCCGGGTCCGGCCCCGTTCCAGGGCCTGGCGGCAATGTTCCAGGGCCTGGGGGGGAATCAGGAAAGACGGCTCCGGGGGCCACCCCAGGCGTTCCTTGGTTAAGGCCACTTCCCCTTCGCCCAGGGGTTCCCCGTGGGCCGCAGCGGTATCCTGTTTATGAGGGCTGCCATAACCGATGTGCGTCCGGACCGCAATGAATGAGGGCCGCCCGGTCTCCGCTCGGGCTGCGCTCAGGGCGGCAGCCACCTGGCTGAGATCGTTCCCATCCGCAACCCGCTGCACCTGCCAGCCGTAGGCGGCAAACCGGCCCAGGACGTCTTCGGTGAAGGTGATGTCGGTGCTGCCCTCGATGGAGATCAGATTGTCGGACCACAGGACAATGAGTCTGCCGAGCTTTAAGTGCCCGGCCAGGGAGGCGGCTTCGGCGCTGACGCCTTCCATCAGGTCCCCGTCGCTGGCGATGACATAGGTATAGTGCTGGACGACGGCAAAACCCGGGCGGTTAAAGCGGGCCGCCAGGGAGGCTTCCGCCATGGCCAGGCCCACGGCGTTGGCGATACCCTGCCCCAAGGGCCCGGTGGTGGCCTCGACGCCCGGGGTATGGCCGTACTCCGGATGGCCCGGGGTGCGGCTGCCCCACTGCCGGAACTGTTTGATCTCTTCCAGGGACAGATCAAAGCCGTAAAGATGGAGCAGGGCATACAGCAGCATACTGCCGTGTCCGGCGGAAAGTACGAAACGGTCCCGGTCGGGCCATTTAGGGTCCTGGGGGTTGAACTTCAGGAACCGGTCCCAGAGAGTGTAGGCCATGGCCGCATCCCCCAAAGGCATGCCGGGGTGGCCTGATCTGGCCTGCTGCACGGCATCCACCGCCAGAAATCTGATGGTATTGATACAGAGCTCATCCAGGGGTGAGGCCGGGAGGGTTAAGGTGTGGGCGTCTTCTTGCATTGCGGGTCCTTTCTGCGTCATCACTTGCCGATATTCGGCATGACTCACCCCCGATCCATGCTTCGGGGTTTGCTGTGCAGTATACCACTTGCAAGAAGATTTTTCCTTTTTTTTATCCCCGGCGCCAGGCCAGGTAACGGGAAAACAGCGCCTTCAACCCAGGGGTCAGGCGGGTGCGGTTATAGAGGTCGCCGGTCTGCCGGATGGCCTCGGCCTGGGTGGGGTAGGGGTGGATAACCCCGGCCAGCCGCCCCAGCCCGGTGCGGCTCACCATGGCTGCGGTTATCTCGCTGATCATCTCTCCTGCGTGGGAGGCCACGATGGTGGCGCCCAGGATGGCGTCACTCCCGGCCTTGACGTGAATCTTGACAAAACCCTCTTCCTGGCCGTCCAGAAGGGCCCGGTCCACTTCGCTTAAGGGTTTGCTAAAGGTTCGAACGGCAAGGCCCTGCTTCCGGGCAAGGTCGGCGGACAGACCCACGTGGGCCACCTCCGGGTCGGTATAGGTGCACCAGGGAACGATGAGGGCGCTGAGCTTCTTGCGGCCTCCGAACAGGGCATTCTGAATGACAAGGCGGGCTGCGGCGTCGGCCAGATGGGTGAACTGGTAGGGCAGGCAGACGTCCCCGGCGGCGTAGATGCCGGGGTTGGAGGTCTGCAGGCGGTCATTCACCAGGATGCCCCGGCCCTTGCCGCCTTCGTAGGCCACCCCGGCGGCTGCCAGATTCATCCCCTCCACATTGGGGGCCCGGCCGGCCCCCACCAGGATTGCATCAACCTCAATCCGGCCGGGCGCGCCGTTGCTTTCATAGTAAACGACTTTACCGGCCCCGGTTTTTTCCACCCTCAGGGGCTTGGCGTTGAGAATCAGGCTGATGCCTTCCCGGAGGAAGACCTGTTGGATCAGGTCCGCGGCCTCGGGGTCTTCCCGGTTCAGGAGGCGGTGGTACTTGTGGAGTAAAAAGACCTGGCAGCCCAGGCGCTGCAGGGCCTGGGAGAACTCGCAGCCGATGGGGCCGCCCCCCATGATGAGAATTCGTTCCGGCCGCTGGGTAAGGGAAAAAACGGTCTCGTTGGTAAGATAGCCGGCTTCCGCCAGGCCTTCCACTTTAGGGGCCACCGGGCGGCCGCCGGTGGCGATTACCGCCTTGTGAAAGCGGAGTTCCTGTTCCCCCACCTGCACCGTCTGGGGACCTGTGAAGGCGGCCTGCCCCAGGAAGACGTCCACCCCCAATTCCGTGAAACGCCGGGCGGAGTCATTCTGGCTGATGGCGCTTCGGAGGCGCCGCATCCGGGCCATGACTGCGGCAAAGTCCACGGCAACGCCTTCCGGGACCTGAACCCCGAACCGGTGCGCCTGCCGCACCTCGGCCGCGGCCCGGGCAGCCCGGAGGATGGCCTTGGAGGGCACGCAGCCGTAATTTAGGCAGTCGCCGCCCAGCAAACGGCGCTCCACCAGGGCGACCTTGGCCCCCAACCCGGCCGCGCCCGCGGCGGTCACCAGGCCCGCGGCCCCGGCCCCGATGACCACCAGATTATAACGGGGCGCGGGTTGAGGATTGAGCCAGCCGGAAGGGCGGACATTGTCCAGGAGGCTTTGATTGTACTCATCCCGAGGTTCTATTTCAGGGGAACTAAAGGTGAAAACTGTTTCAGCAGGCGGGGTTGCCTGCCCGGCCAGATTCTCCCGGGCCTGGAATTTTCCGCTGGCCAGTTTTACCAGAAAGGCCAGCAGAACGGCAGACGCGGCCAGGAACACCAGGAGCAGCCAGGGGACCTCGCCGGTGGCCAAACCGGCGGCCACGGTATCGGCCCCCACCACGTACAGGACCGTGGCCGGCAGCATACACAGCCAGGTCCAGAAAACATAGGTCCAAAAGGGCACCTGAGTCAGACCGAAGGCATAATTCAACAGGTTATAGGGAATGATGGGCGTCAGCCGGGTCAGGGCCACGATGATGGCCCCGTGGTCCGCGGTGAGGCGGTCCAGCCGCTGGAATTGAGCCTTTTCTCCGAGCCAGGCCACCACGGCCTCCCGGGCAAAGTAGCGGGAGACCAGAAAGGCCAGACCGGCTCCGAGAGTGGCCCCCAGGCTCACCACTACGATGCCCAGCCCGGCACCGAAGAGGGCCCCCGCGGCTATGGTCAGGGCCGATCCGGGGATGACCGCCACCGCCGCGGCCATATATACAACGATAAAAACCAGGGGCCCCCACGCACCCCAGCCCTGAATCCAGTGCCGCAGGTTCCCCAACACCTCCCCCAGGCCAAAGACCCGGGCAAGAATTAAGGCGGTGAGCAGAAAGATTAACAGGAGCAGCGGCCGCCGCCACTTTTTGGGGTCAGAGGCGCCCTTTCCGGCGGGAGACCGGTTTGGGGCAACCAGAGGTTTCGAGTCGGCGGTGTGCATCTGCTTCTCCCTCCAAATGGGTAAAAAAACAACCGAGCTGTTTTTAACATAACCCTGGAACTCGGAAAATCAATATCGGTTGGATCCAAAAGGGGGTATTCTTAGAGCGCCATCGGGTGATTATTATCTGTAAGCGGTCAGCGGTCAGCTTGCAGCCGTCAGCTAATGCTTTAAATTCAAATAGTTATTCTAAGGTAGGGAAAAATTATGGGCCGGTTCTTCTGGAAAAGGTTTTAGGGGCGGCGTAAAGCGATGACCGTGCCGTTCCGGCCAGTGACCTGAGCCCGACGGTAGGAGAATAAATCTTTTTCCTGGCAGCGGCTGCACCAGCCCGCCACGTGGATATTTCCAGGCCTGACCCCGGCTTGCTGCAATTGATCGCAGCTGAGCCGCCAGAGATCAAAGAAGTGGGGGCGCACCTGGTACGGCCAGAACTTTTCGGGGAATTCCTTTCTGTAGTTGATGAATTCCGCACAACAGGGCCCCAGGGACGGGCTCAAAGCCGCCCGGAGGTTTTCCGGTCGGGTACCGAAGCCTGCCCGTAAGTGCCCTACCGCCTGTCCGATGACATCGTGCACGTTCCCACGCCAGCCGCAGTGGATATTGGCGATAACCTGGTTTTCAGGGTCATAGAGGGCCACCGCCTGGCAGTCCGCCTGCTTGATCAACAGGCCTAATCCCGGGATATCGGTGATGAGGATATCAATGCCGTGTACCTCCCTGACGGGCTGAGGCTTTTCCTTGGCTGAGAGGATCAGGGTGTTGCTCCCGTGGACCTGGCCGACGCTGATGAGTTCGTTTAGGGCCATGGACAGCCGCACTAACCGGCGGTTCTGGCTCACCCGGTCCGGGTCGTCACCCACCCCATAACTCAGATTCAAACCGTCGTAGGGCGGCAGACTGACTCCCCCGCAACGGATCCAGGAGCGATAGGAAAGTTCCGGAAATACGTCCTCCAGGGACCAGGCGAGCCACGCCAGACCGTCTTCCTGGACTCTTTTGAAGTTCATTCCCCTCCCGGTTCTTTGCACTGATTCCCCCTCGATAACCTGGCAATGAGATCAATCGGGGCCTGCACGTTATTGCGGGACCGATTGCCTCCACCTCTACTATCAGGCGGTGCTATTCGGGGAATCCTGGTCTGCCTTCCTGCTGGCCACCACCCGGTCCCGGCCGGCGTGTTTGGCCTCGTACAGGGCAGCATCCGCAGCCCGCAGAAGGTCCTCATGATTTTCCCCGTCTTGCGGAAAAACGGCCACGCCTAAGGATATGGTAATGCCGCCTAGCCCCCGACCCTGATGTTCTGGATGGAGGTCATGAACTGCCTGGCGCAACTCCTCGGCCCGCTGGCAGGCGGTTTCCAGGGAGGTCTCGGGCATGATGACGGTGAACTCTTCACCCCCGTAACGGCAGGCCACGTCTTCTTTGCGCACCTTCTGGCGCACCATTTGGCCCAGGGCGCTGAGCAGCACATCCCCTGACGAATGGCCGAAGGTGTCGTTGTAACGCTTAAAATGGTCAATATCCAGCATCACAACCGCCAAGGGCAGCTCCCGGCGCCGCATCCGGTGTAGTTCCAGTTCCAAAGTCTCCACCATGAAGCGGCGGTTGAATAATCCCGTGAGAGGGTCCCGGATGGCCTGGTGGCGCAAGGTTTCCTGAAGTTTTATATTTCCCAGAGACAGGGCCAGATGTTCTGCCACCGTACGGGCCAGGGATTGCACGGTTTCAGGGAAAACGCCATGAGTATCGTCCCCATCTGCGGAGGCGGCCGACCGCACCTGTAATACCCCCAGGGTATCCCCCTGAGCCACCAGAGGCAGGCAATAATATCTGGCGGTGGAAGGTGCGGCAAGATGTTCGCAGATCAGGTCCTGGGCCGGGTCCAGCATTTGATAGGGGCGTCCCCGCCGCAGGGCCCAACACCGCTGGGGCTCGAAAATCGACTGGTTCGGCGCCACCTCTCCCCAATTCACGATCAATTCCAGAATATTGCGGGACGCGTTCAAGAGGAACAGCGAACCCGAATAGGCTGGAAATAACTGGGGCGCCAGGCGGTGGATGATCTGACCGGCCTCCTCCAGGGTTAAACAGGCGTGGAGATGGTCCGTCATTTCACTCACTAAGGAGGTTTCCCGATGGAGCCGGCCGGTCTCCGCCACCAGGCGGTGGAGTTGGGAATTACTCTGCTTCAGGGCGTTTTCGGCGTTCTCTTGCTGTTGCCAGGCGTTCATCAGGTTCCGCTGCCCCAGGCTGATGCCCGCCAATCCCACCAGCCAGAGAAAGGCATGTCCCAGGAAGGTGGTAAAGATCGTTCTTTTCTGCTCCGCATAGAGGGGGTCCAGGGGGATGGAGATGCTTATCCCGCCCCGAATGTCGCCTTCCTGGTATCCCTGGTGGGCATGACATTTCAGACAGCTTTTCTCGGCAAAAACAGGACGCATGAGCCGGAAATAAGGTCGTCCCTCCAGGTTTTGGGTGGTATAGGCTTCGGATTTTCCCTGGGCAAAAGACTGTAAGGCTTGAGTTTCCCAGAGGTCGGGAAGGTTTTCGGGCCGCAAAGGCTTCAGACTGGTAATATGTCCCCTGATGGCTGATTCCTGCAAGCTGAGGGAGAACACCTGCCTGGTAATATAAGACGGGTTCATGAGAGTAAGGTGCCGCCCGGAGGGGGTAGTCAGGTCCCGCTCTGGCACATTTTCCAGGTAGGGATTAGGGGGCGTGGCCGGCGTCACCGGCACATAAACCCCGCCATGGATAGCGGCCCAGCGGCGATAGAGCACGTCTTTTTCGTAATTGATCCGGGCCGCTTCCAGGGCCATGATAAGAATTCCCTCTCGGGCCTGGTACAGACTCCATCCCAGGGATATGCCTATGGTCAGGGTCCAGACCGCTAGCAGCGCCCAAGAGTAGGATTTAATCCGATCTTTGCCGTTCCGAGATTCTTTTCCCAGGGGATTCTGAGAACCCGGGGGGTCAGTTGTTGGACTAGGCTCTTTGTGGGATTCTTCAGGGGACTCCATGAGGTTAAACCTCCTTTGAAACACTCCCTGGGTTATTAACTGATTTTTATGGTGCCTCGGAGGCTGTCAAGGCTTTCATTTAAGCAGGGATTTTCTCCTGGAACAGGCATCTATTGCTGTCATCCCTCCTGAGAAGAGTTATTAAGCGCACCTTTTCAAAAAAGTTAAAATTTCAGGGTTCAAAGGCGGAAAGCGAAACCCCTTCCACCTTTATAAAGTTATACCAGGTTGCCATTCAAATGATACTAAAATAAACGCACGATTTATTAATTTCAAAAAAAATTGAGGCTCCTGCAACACTCATTTTTTGCCGCTCCCGGGGGATAAAGTCGGAGTACCAATGTATACCCATTGAAGTTCTCAGAACGGTGAAATGTTGCTGGGAAGTATTATGGCCGGTCTCCTTCGTACGGGATAGGGTCTTTTACGCCCGCCTGGGCAAAACCCCTGAGGCGCAGGCGGCAGGAGGAGCACCGGCCGCAGGCCCGGTCCTCATTCTGGTAGCAGGACCAGGTGAGTTCCAGGGGGGCGTGCAGTTCCAGACCGAGGCGGACAATACCGGCTTTATCCAGGTGAATCAGGGGGGTATGAATCTCTAGATGGGTATTGGGGCCGGTTCCCAGTTCGATGAGACGACTGTAGGCCTCAAAGTATTCCGGCCGGCAGTCGGGATATCCCGGACTGTCAATCCGGTTGGCCCCGATAAAGATGGCCGAGGCCCCGATGACCTCGGCCCAAGCCACTGCGGCGGCAAGCAGAATAGTGTTGCGGAAAGGCACATAAGTCAGGGGCAACCCCGGAGGGTCGTCGAGGTCCTCAGGTATGGGGAGGCGGTCATCGGTGAGGCTGGACCCGCCTATGGTTTTTAAAAAATGCATGGCCGCCTCCAGGCGGTGCCGGGTCTGGAAGAAAACCGCCAGTTCCCGGAAGGCCCGGAGTTCCCGGTGGACGGTGCGCTGGCCATAATTGCCATGAAACAGGGCCAGTTCAAAATCCCGCTGGGCCACCGCCGCAGTGACGCAACTGTCCAGCCCGCCGCTCAGGAGCACCACCGCCACCTTTTTCTTGCTCATGACAGTCTCATCGCCTATTCATGGGATGCTTGGAATACACCAATCCCCATCCACTTCCCCACGGGCGAGAGGAGATTGAGGTATTATCAATTAAAAAACTCGGAACCTAATACTTCTCTAACTAGTGGATCGTTTCCGATATAATATTGCAATATTTATATTACCGAGATAGCATCAAGGCCATATTTCCACCGGAAAATAACCGGGGTTTGATTTATTTCGTCGAACCATTTTAATATTCTCTCTTT
>Ga0194111_10007409_pt1 | contig 12258 bp, 7 predicted proteins | sample TA2KigC300mmetaG_FD_146194 | JGI IMG/M metagenome (GOLD analysis project Ga0194111, IMG submission 146194) | Freshwater microbial communities from Lake Tanganyika, Tanzania - TA2015033 Kigoma Deep Cast 300m | ecosystem: Environmental > Aquatic > Freshwater > Lake | place: Tanzania: Lake... | reverse complement strand
GCTCCGACAGGCAGACCACGCCCGCCTGGCTCCCGTGCCGGCGCACCTCCCCGCCCGGCTTCCCCTGATGCGGAGGGCCAGCCACCGTCGACGCCGACAACTGCAGCACCGCCTCCAGACTCGCCCGACCCAGCACGTCGATGAACTCGTCCAACGCCATCCGAGCCCCAGTGATCAACTCCACGAACGGCAATCAGGTACTGCCCCTCCCGCACCAGGAACTCCGTCAGAGCCTTCCTGTCCCGCGTCTCAGCAATCTGGTATACTCGTCCCACGGCGGTTCTCTCCCTTCGGTTTGGACTTCCTGGGCGCCATCCTACCAGATCGCGCCCGAGAGAACCGCCGCTCCTTCCTCCTTCACTTTCAACTACGGATGGGACAGGCTCGTTCCGGCGGGAGCCAACCCGCTCGACCCCTGTTCCATGGCGGCTCAAGGGTTTCCTTGGTTTGGCGGATGGTCCGGTGCGGTCCTTCCGGCGGGGTCCCTGTCGGCCTCGTCAGGGGGTCGGCCTGCTCGTAGGTCGCTAGCTGCAGGGCGGGCGATGGAGGAGCGGATTTCGCTCATGCACTCAGGCAGGAGTACCCGTACGAACGCGCCGTACAGAACCGCATACACCAACAGGCCGGAGAGCAACCTCGCCCACGCCGCCATACCCAGCCCGGCCAGGACCTCGCGGACCAGCCCGGTTGCCGCCCCGGCGCCTGCGGCCGACAGCAGAACCGGACCCAGTGCCGTCGCGACGTGGCCTAGTTGTACTCCGGCTGTGCCGTAGGCGTAACGCATGTACGGATACGCCAACGCCGACAGCACCACCGTGTAGCTCCACGCGACTCCTGCCACCCCCCACCGAGCGCCGATCAGAAACCCAGCACAGATCAGCGGTGCGCTGATCAGACCCCAGCGGAGTTGCCGGTCCGTACGCCCGACGACCACGAACAGCCACCCGATTGAGTTGAACACGACCTCCCAGAGCCCGGCGAGTGCCAGGATCCGGAGCACGTGGATCGCCGGCCGCCACTGAACGCCATACACCGTCAGGACCACCTCGTCAGCCAGAGTGACCGTCAGAAGCGTGATGGGCGCGCAGACCGCGATAACCACCCGCAGGCTCTTGACATAGGCTTTGGCCAAGCGCTCCGGGTCGTCCTGCAGGCGGGAGAGGGCGGGCAGCATCACCGCGCGCAGGGGCTGGGTCAGGGCGCCGACCGGGTATAGCATGAGCTGATAGGCGCGGGTGTAGTAGCCCAGTGGCACGGCGCCCATCAGCCGACCGATCACCAGGTTGTCCAGGTTGCGCGTGAAGTACCCCAACGCCCGCCAGCCCAGCAGGTTGGCCCCCACTGCGACGAGTTCCCGGAGGCCGGGCGCGCCGCGCGGGCGACCGGGCCGCCAGTGGGCGAGCAGAAGCGCTCCCGATGTGCTGCACGCGTTCATTGCCAGCATCTGCACCACTAGCGCCCACACGCCCAGCCCTAGCGCCGCACAGCCGATGGCTGCCGTGCTGGCGATCGCCAAGGCCGCCACGTCCAGGCCCAGCAGGGCGCGATAGCGCATCCTGCGCTCGAGAAGGGCCCGCGACTGGACGCCCGCCCCGGCGAGGGCGAAGCCGCTCCCCCACCAGATGGCAACCGACCTCAACTCGGGGTGTCCGTAGAAGCGCGCAATCAGGGGCGCGAGAGCCGCGACCATGCCCGACGCCGCTAGCCCTAGAGCCAAGTTCACCCAGAACAGGGCATTGGACTGCGCGCGTGTCAGTACGCGGCGCTGGACGGTTGCCGCCGTCAGCCCCATCTCGGCGAACAACCCCACGAAGCCGCACACCGCCCCCACCATCGCGAACAGGCCGAAGTCCCGTGGCGCGACTAGCCGGGCGAGTGCCGCGGTGGTGGCGATCGCCATCGCCTGCCGCAGCCCTTGCCCGAAGAGCAACGTCGCTGCGCCGCGAGTGACCCGATGGCGCAGGGGCAATCCGCTCCCGTCGGCCGACAGCACATCAGCGGCGTCGGCAGCACCGTCCACCTCCCCCGGCTCGCTGTGGGGGTGTGCCGGTGAATGGTCACTGCCTGAGCTGTCTGGGAATGGGGGGAGCATGAGACCTGGCGCTGTCAGCAGTTGAGGCCGCACCGGGGCATATGCTGGAACCAGCCGTCAGCCTTCGCTGCGGATACTCAGGCCTCGGTGGTTGACCGACGCCTTCTGCGGAGGGCCTATGCCGAACTGACGCAGACGCGGCGGGAGCGGGCAGCCCCTGTGAGTCATCACGGCCATGAAGCCGCCCCCGCCGGCTCCGGTCAGTTTGGCTCCCGCGACGTGGGGCCGGACCGCCTCGAACAGCGCGTTGATCTCGGGGTTCGTGCTATCGGGGTCAAGCACCTTGTTGCACTCCCACTGAGCGCTCATCAGGTGGCCGACTGTGCCCAGGTCGCCGGCGCGCAGTGCGTGGCTGACCTCGTGGGCCAGCGTGTGGATCTCCCGCAGAGCCGCGATGGTCTTCGGTTCGCGGGACAAATAACGCCCCATGACCGTCTGCAGGATGTTCTTGGCCACGCGAGTGCGGCCTGTGTAGACGAGGACCAGGCGGTGAGCAAGTTCCTCCCAGACCTGGGGTGCGAGGTTGAGCGGCTCGATCTGAAGCTGTTGCGGCACCCCGGGCGGGCTGGTCGTCAGCTTCACCCCCCCAACGACTCCCCCCACCTGGTCCTGCCATCCCCCGCCGGCGGTCAGCATCTGCTCCAACCGGAGTACGGCCTCAACCAGACCCTGGGTGGATGGCTCGGACCCTCCTAGGCGCGAGACAGCGGCGATGATTGTCGCAGCGAGGATGCTGCTGGCACCGAGACCTGAGCCCTGAGGCACATGGCAGTGAGTCCTGATCTCGATTCCGGCACCGAAGTCGTCGAGGCTGTCACGCAATGGGACTGACGGGTCAGGGCTGAGTGTGCCGGTGCAGAAGAGAGCGGCCTTCAGGATGGCGAGAGGATCGCCGGGGCGATCGTAAGAGAGCAGGGGCTTGAGTCGCGAGGTCTCCAGGCAGGCATCCGCGTCTTCGGATGCCAGTCGCACGACCCGTTCGCGGAGGGGACGCACGATGGCGCGGATGGGCGGCCGCCCGTCCAGGTCGATCGCGACGTTGACTACGGCGCCACCATGCTCCAGGCAGTACGGCGGCGTGTCCGTCCACCCACCCGCCAAGTCCACGCGCACCGGCGCGTCAGCCACCACACACTGGTCTGGGTCCAGCGCGAGACGTAGCAGCGGCGGTTGGCAGCCGGCAGGGGCGACCGCCTCGGCGACAGCCCCAAAGGCTGCCCGGTTGCGATCCCGGGCTGTGAGGCCTGTCCGCAACTCGGCGTCTGCGGCGGGGGTGTCTGCTAGGAGCTTCCAGGCGCGAGCCCGGTGGAGAGGATGTGCAGCAGATCGAGCGTAGGCAGTGATTCGCCGTCGGGCCAGGGCCAACGCCCGTTTTGGCAGCCCACGCCATTCACCGAGCAGGTGCCGATCACCCGTGTGCTCGATATCGCGCAGAGCCGTATGGTAGGCGACCTGGGCGGCGAGAGCGTCGCGTTGGCGGAGTAAGGCCGGCGCGTCTAGTGCTGACGCGAGGTCGGCGAACGCGAGTCGTGGCGCGGCGAACCACCGGTCAGCAGGCTCGGCGGGCTGGCGTTCCTGCATCCAGAGAGCCAAGGCGAGGGAGCTAGTTGCAGAACCCGGCCCTGAACAGGGGACAGTCCCTCTTCCCTGCCAACACCGGGCAGGGAATGGGACAGTCCCAACGTCACCACGAAGGGCAACGGGGAAGAGCCGGGCATTCCAGAGCGTACGTTCGCCGGCGAGGACGTCGGGCCACACAGCCTGCGGAGGTACACGCCGCTCGGCGAGCCACTCTGTCAGGGGCTGGCCCAGGAAGGTGCACTTGGGGGAAGCCAGCTCCTCGCGGGGATCATCCTTGATGCCGTGGATGACCGCCACATGTCCAGACCGTCTGCGTCCGTCCACGTCGATCCGGACCGGCAAGGTGAAGAGCACCGTGTCGCGCCTGACGGTGAGCGGGTGCTGGTCGGTGCTGACCAGAGAGACTACCGCCCCCGGCTCAACGGTCAACTCGCCAGCGGCCCGAACCTCACTCACGATAGCCGACGAGCCGATGCGGCCGGGCGTGTCGCCGAGTTCGCTGCCGATCACCCGCGCCGAGGGCGCAAGGCGCACCGCAGGCGCGTGGGTCGCCACAGAAGGCTCGAGGCCGAAGAGACGAGTTGCTGCTCCATCCCGGGTGAGCCGATCACGGAAGAGCCGGGTCGTGCCGAGGTGAGCGAACAGAGAGCCCGCCGGCGCTTTGGCGGCGAAGCTACAGTCTCTGAGAGCCTCCGAAAGGCGCGCGGCGTCGGGCTTGCAGACCTGACCGACGAACTTCCGTGGGAGTAGGGCGGCCACGAAATCGGTGTACAGGTCCAGTGGCGGACCGGAACGCAGTCCGCGTTCATGAGCCAGTGCGCAGAGCGCCTTGAGCGCACGGCCCTGGAACAGGAACAACCCGCTGTCGATCGGGACTCGGCCATCGGCTGCGATGGCGCCAGCCCGCCGAAGCTGGGCAGCCGACGCCTTCTGGAGGTACGCGCGCGTCAAACCATCGGCATCGAACGCGTAGACCCCGTGCTGGGTCCCCGTGGTGACGTCGCCCCAGGCCGCGAGGCCAACCACGTCCGCCCTTGGCCATGTAATGCCCTCTGAGCCGAAGTCGAGTAGCACGTCTCCTGAGCCGACGAGGATCCCGTTAGGTAACGTCTTGCCCAATGGCGCGAGATGTGACCAGAGCAGATCGAACACCGCGGCCGGCTGACCGTCGGGGCAGGTTGTGGGAAGAAGGGCGAACACCTTCCCCGTCGCCGCGTGCAAGGGCGCCCGGCGGCTGTCGCCACCGCAATGGAGGATGAGAACGCGACGGCGGCGCAGTCTGTCTGCGAGAGAGGCGGCCGACGATGCGCTGGACCTCTCGTGGCAGAGGGTGCGGCCCAGGGCCCGCAACGCCCAAAGCGTGGCTCCCCCACTGCCAAGACGAGCGCCCGGCGGATCCGCCACGACGACAGGGACCGTACCAGCGGGTAGCAGACCGCGTTGCCGGCGACGCTCCAGCTCCATCGTGTACAGCCGCGCCTGGGCCTTGGTGGAGGCAGTCAGGATGCAATAGTGCCAAGGGGGGCCGATTGAGGTCATTGCGCCTGCCTGGCCAAGGCGAACTTGATGCACCGCACGACGCGCCCTACCTGGGACACCCTCATCCCAGGGAAGATCGGCAGCGACAGCGCACCCTCGAAGGCCTGCTCGGCGACGGGGAAGTCGCCCCGCCTGCCTCGGCACCGGCGAGCGTAGTATGGGTGGTAATGGGCCGGGATGAAGTGGACACTCGCTCCGATGCCGCGGTCGCTGAGGCAGCTGATGACGCGGTCCCGCGTGGCCGAAGGCTCTGGCGTTCGGAAGCGGATCACGTAGAGATGCCACGCGTGATCCACGTGCGACAGGGCCACGGGGCACTGGATCTCCTCGACGTCGGCCAAGGCTTCGGAGTACGCGGCGGCGATCTGCTGTCGCCGACGGCGTAACGTCTCCTGACGGCGGAGCTGGGCGCGCCCCAGGGCGGCCTGCAGGTCGGTCAGGTTGTACTTGTACCCCAGCTCCTCCACCTCGTAGTACCAGGACCTGGCGCTCGCGTAGCGTCTCCAGGCATCGCGGTTCATCCCGTGCAAACGCAGCACCCTCAGGCGCTCATTCCAGTCGGCACGGGCGGTCGTCACCATGCCGCCCTCGCCGGTCGAGAGGGGCTTGGTGACGTAGAAGCTGAAGGCGGTCAGGTCGGCCAAGCTACCCACGGGCTGTCCGCGGAACCGGGCGCTGAGCGAGTGAGCGGCATCTGAGATCACGGCCACCCCGTGGCGGTCGGCGATGGACCGGATTGCGTTCATCTCGCAGGGATGCCCTGCAAAGTCGACCGGTAGGATCGCGCGAGTACGCTTCGTTGTCTTGCGCTCGATCTCGTGCGGGTCGATGTTCAGCGTGTCCTCTGTCACATCGGCCAAGATCGGTTTGGCTCGGACGTACTCGATGGCCTCGAGGGTCGCACAGAAGGTGTAGGGGGTGGTGATGACCTCGTCACCAGGGCCGACCCCGGCGACCACCAGGGCCAAGTGCATTGCGGCCGTGCAGGAGCTTGCGGCAACGGCATGGGGCGCCCTGACGTAGGCAGCGAACTCCTTCTCGAACTTCGCGGTCTCCGGCCCCATCGTCAGCCAGCCGGACCGCAAGACGCGCAGAATGGCCTCTTCCTCGGCCCGGCCCCCATAGGGCCGGTGGAAGGGGATGGGCTTCTGCCCCACCTGGGCGGACCTGGTCCTACCCAAGCGCCTCGATGCTGGCTCCCGTCGCTTGACAGTGGGAGCGCGGACGGCCTCAGACTTCGCTCTTGGGCTTTGAGGAGTCATAGTAGTCATGGTAGTAGCCGTAGCGGCGGTAGTAGTAGCCGTAGTAGTAGTACCCGTAGCCGCCCCTACCGGCCACCGCCTTGTTGATGACTACCCCCAGACAGCGCGTCCCCGTGCGATTGAGGGCCTCCAGGGCCCGGACGAGAACGGGGCGTCTGGTCACGCCTATCTCGATCACAAGCACGACCCCGTCCACCAAGGACGCCAAGGCCTGGGCGTCCGCGAATAGGACGGCCGGAGGTGAATCGAAAACCACGAGACTGGCCAGCTTCCGCAGCTCCGCCACCATCGCCGTCATCTGGGCGGACTCCAGGATCTGGAGCGCGTTCGGGGGCGTGGGGCCGGAGGTGATCGTCCTCATCCCGGGGTAACGTGTCTCTTGGAGAACCGCCGCTATCGGCTGCTCGCCCACGACACAACTCGTGACGCCGGTCTCATTGGGCAGACCCAGGTTGGCGGCGATAGCCGGGCGGCGCAGATCCGTGTCAGCCAGCACGACGCCCTCTCCCATCTCCCCGCAGGTGGCAGCGAGGTTGATGGCTGTTGTGGTCTTGCCCTCTCCGGGACCCGGGCTGGTGACCAGGACACACGTCACGGGGCCGTCCGTCGCTGCGAACCGGAGATTGGAGCGCAGGGTCCGGTAGGGCTCCGCGGATGCCGCTTCCCCGTCAGATGCGTCGATCGTTGCGCTGTGCGGACTGCGCACCTTAGGGATGACGCCGAGGATCGAGAGACCGTAGTCGCGCTCAAGCTCCTCCGGGTCCTTGATCGTGTTGTCAAGGTGGTCAACAACCACAGCGAGCGCCAGCCCGCCGATGACCCCCAACAGGAGGGCCATGATCAGGTTCAGGCGCTTGTTCGGCGCCACCGGTTGCCTCTGGACGGTCGCGTGGTCCAGAACTGAGGCCCCCGCCGCCTCCGTGGCCTGGGCCAGGTTGAGTGACTGGAGGGTGTCCAGCAGGGCAAGGTAGCTCTTCTCCGCGATCTCCATCTCGCGCTGGCGTTGCGCGAGCTTCTGCTCAACGTCGGGGATGCGCGCCAGCTCGCCTTGGGCTCGGGCCAACGTACCTTCCATTGCGGCAAGATGCGCCTGGTCCGAGATTAGCTTCACCTGGCTCTGTGTAACCTGGCTCAGCAGTTCCTGACCCAGGGGGTTGGTAACGCGCGTTTCGCCCTGGACCGTTCGGCCGAGTTCGTCCGCCAACTGACGCTCGAGTTCATTGATACGGGCGTCTAGCTCCGAAACGCCCGGGTGCTTCTCAGTCACCTTCTCCAATAGGCTCGCACGCTGTTCCTGGGCCGCAACCAGCCTGCTGCGCAGGTCGGCAGCGGTCGTCGTGGATTGGGTGGTCGTTGAGGCGACCACCGCCTGCTGTTGGGCAGTCAGCTGCTTGCGGAGAGTGGCGACCCCTGCTTCGTCGGCCCTTACCGCGGCCTGGGCCGTCGATACGGCGTCGGTCAGGCTGCTTACACGCGCGGTGAGCGTTGTCGCAGCCTCCGGGACCGAGGCCAGGCCACTCTCCTTGAGGAGGTTGCGCAGAGCCTGGCCCTGCTCGTCGAGTTCGGCTCGAGCCTTTCCCGCCTGCTCCTCAACCCACGCTGCGCCCTTCTTCGCTGACTCGCGGTTGCTGAGCAGATTGCGCCATTCATACTCCTGGCAGATGGCGTCAGCGTAGGAGGCGGCCAGGTCCGGCACCGTGGAGCGACAGGTGACTCCAATCACGTCCGTATCACGGACTCCCGCGACCGTGCACTGCACCAGAAGGCGACGGCATTCGTCCGCGATGGCCGGCAAGGAACGCCGGATGGCCTCCAACAGCCGTTGCCGCGCGCCTGACGGCACGGCGGCCTCGGCGGGTCCTCGGACTTCCTCGATGCCTGGGGGATAACGCGCGCTGTCGCCTTCCGAGCCGTTCAGCCCCCAGTTGACGACCAGCTTCTCCAGGTCGACACGCGAGAGCCCGGCGGCACGCTGCAGGTCCCCCAAGGCCGGGAGTACGTCGCCCCGCAGGGCGTCAGCAGCTTCCTGCGGTAGCCACGGCGGCGGCAGACCGCCAGCGCCTGTTGCCTTGGTTTGGCTGCTCCCCGCGGGCTCCGTAGGAATCAGCGCGGCCACCACGATCTGCCGTGCGGCGACGATGCGGGCTGCGCTCTTGATGCGCGTTGGGCTCTTCACGATCTCAATCTGGGTGCCTAGCGTGCGGGCCCTCCCCATGCCCGTGAGCTGCATGAGCACGTCTCGCTCAGCGCCTTGCGAAGAACGCCCCCCTGTCTCAACGAGGAGCGTCGCTCGACCCTCATACACGGGTGTCTGCGTAGCGTTGTACGCAACCGCGCTCACCATGGCTACGGTGATGCAGCCCACAAGCCACCACTTGCGGTGGTCAAGGAGCCGCAGGTAGCGCCGGATGTCGAGCCCTGCTGCATCCGCCGGTACGCCAGTGTGTTCCGTCGGTCGTGCTTCCAATCGCTGCACCCTTCTTCTTCAGGTGCCAGGCAGCAAGTGTCTGGTCGCACTGCTTGCTTCGCCCGGCACCCCTCAGATTCCTCCTCGTCGGGGATACGGTGACGGCCCCCCCGCAAGAACGCAGAGTTGGGATTTCGCCGGCCACGTGCCGGTGACCTCCCAAGGGGGTGCTCGCGGACGGGGAAACTGCTGATGGGGCCAGGTGCTCCGGCCTCGCAAGGCAGAGCCGACGTGCCTCCGACGAAGGGTAGTGCGATTCGTGCTGTTCCCATTGCGTGGCTGCACGAAAACACTGGGGCCGATCGTCCCGAGTGCGGTATACGGGCTTCGGAAGCGCTTAGAGCGCTGTCGTGGAGTGGACGACGGAGACAACCAGCGACGGACGGGCCCCGCGCCAAGCGCCAGCCCACGCAGGGATTGCTCACGGTCCGGAACCACGACGAAATCCAACCCAGGGGAGGCTCACCCACCATGAAGCGACGCAGCGGTTTCACCTTGATCGAGGTCCTGATCGTCATCGTCGTGATCGCCATCCTCGCGGCGATCGTCGTCCCCAGGTTGCTCGGCGCCGGCCGTGAAGCGCGCGAAGCCAGCCTGCGGGCCCACCTCCAGGAGATTCGCAACGCGATTGGTCTCTTCCAGGCGCAGTGCGGCGACTACCCGGCCGCTCTGACGGACATCATGGCGACCTCGGCACCCGCCACGGGTGGCAACGGCGTCACGATCAATGCCGCCGACTTCCGTGGCCCCTACCTGACGACCGCCGACGGCAACCTGCCGAAGAACCCGATCACCGGCGCGAACGTTGTCGGCACCGACTGGACCTACACCGCCACCTCCGGCGCGGTGAAGGCGAAGTCCGGCACCGCCGTGGACGGCACGAACTACAGCAACTGGTAAGCCCACGCTCTGCGCGGGGCCAACTCGCGGGGCAGTCCCGACTAGGCGGGACTGCCCCGCGCGATTCAGCACACCTCCTCAACCCATGCTGCTGCTCCACCTCCCTGCCGGCAGCCGGCCCGCTGATCGCAGGGCCGCTTTGGGAGGCCCGGCAGGGGGTGCCGACGAACCCCCTCTCCCGGCGGCGCCGACACGAAGGCCCTTGGGAGGTCGCGCATGGTCATCGAGTCCGTTGCACCCTCCAGGATTGACCTGGCCGGCGGGACCCTTGACATCTACCCGCTGTACCTCTTCGAGGAGGGCGGGATCACGGTCAATGCCGCGATCACGGTCCAGAGCAAGGTCCGCCTGACCACGAATGGCGACGGTCACGTCCGCCTGGTGTCCCTGGACAGCGGGATGGAGGAGGAGGCCGAATCGGTTGACGCTCTGGCCCTTGGCGGGCCGATGGACCTGGTCGCGCGCCTGGTGAGGTTCTACCGCCCCTCCGTCGGGGTCACCATCGAGACCCACAACGACGCGCCCCATGGTTCGGGACTGGGGGCGTCCAGTTCGCTTCTCATCGCCACCACCGGGGCCCTACTCAAGCTGAACGGGGGCGGCCCTGACCCGATGACCATGATCGGCTACAGCGCGGACCTGGAGGCCCAGAACGTGCGGGTGCCGACCGGCCGACAGGACTACTACCCGGCGTGTTTCGGCGGGATCAACGCGATCTGGTTCGATGTGAAGGGGGACGTTCTCGAGCCCCTGGACGTCGGCGAGGACTTCCTGCGGGAGTTCGAGGACCGGCTCGTCCTCTCGTTCACCGGCGAGTGCCGGTTCTCCGGCACCAGCAACTGGAACATGCTGAAGATGTACATCGACGATCTCGGCACCACAAGGGCGAACATGGAGGCCATCAAGGCCACCGCGGTCGGGATGCGGGAGGCGTTCATCGACCATGACCTGGACCGCTTCGGGGAGCTGCTGGCCGAGGAATGGGCGAACCGCTGCCGCCTGGCGGAGGGGGTCACCAACGACTGCATCGAGGGCCTGATGGCGGCTGCCCGCGAGGCCGGGGCCATCTCCAGCCGCGTCTGTGGCGCCGGCGGCGGTGGCTGCATGACCACCTTCACCGCTCCGGGCCGCCGGCCTATGGTCGAGGTCGCCCTGGAAGCCGCCGGCGCCCGCGCCATCCCCTACCGCATCGCTCGTGAGGGTCTGCAGGTTCGGGTCGTCGAGCCTTGGCGCCACCTCCATGCTTGACATCCACTGCCACATCCTGCCCGGCCTGGACGACGGGCCGCAGACCATGGACGAGGCCCTCGCGATGCTGCGGATCGCCGAGGCCGACGGCATCCGCACCATCGTGGCCACTCCGCACTTCGCCGGGCGGTTCGGGGAGCCCCCGCCGGACCTGATCCGCGCCCTGGTGCAGCGCGTGAACGAGCGCGCGGCGGACGAGGGGCTGCCGGTCACGGTGCTGGCGGGCTGCGAGGCTTACCTCGACCTGGAGCTGCCCTCCAAGGCGGAGGCCGGGAAGCTCGTCACCTTCGGCGGCGAGCGCCACTACCTGCTCATCGAGGTCCCCACCGAACCCATCCCCCTCTACGCGCTGGAGGTGAGTTTCCAGTTGCGGGTGATGGGGATCCAGCCGATCCTGGCCCATGGCGAACGCCTCGCCGTGACAGAAGCCGGGCTGACCTTCGTGCGGCGGTTCGTCGAGCAAGGTGGTCTGGTCCAGGCCAACGCCGATGCCATCGGGGGCCAGGTCGGCAGGCGGATGCGCCGGCTGTGCCAGCAGATGGTCAAAGACGGCCTGGTCCATCTCATCGCCACCGACGCGCACTCGCCAGCCTACCGGCCGCCCATCCTGACCGTCTGCCTGCGAGGCTTCCCGAAGCCAATGCGGGACACGGCATTGGGGAAGTACTGCAGCCTCGAGGGCATTACATAGCCGAGCGAGGACGAGGGCCGCCGGCCGGATCGCGAGGCACCACCCCCCAGGCCTGAAGTGATCCATCTCACATTGCGTTGATGGCTGCTGAGGGGTCAGAGTATGAGGGTCTCCCGCCGAGAGGAGGTGGATGGTCACCTCCCAGGGAAGTCAAGCGCCGAACAGGCTCGTCGGCCCAGGAGTCTGAGCAGAGCCACGAGGTGTTCGTCTTCACTCGGGCGGTACCGCCTTGAGCGAAGATGGGTTGAGCACAAACGAGGATTGCTCCGCAATGCCGGAAGCCGCTGAGGCTGTCATCGTCGAGACCCCACGACAGTGCTACCGCTGCAAGGCTCTCTTGCACGCGGCCACACCTGACGTTTGCCCCGAGTGCGGACGGGCGCAGAGCCGCGTCTGCTTCTGTGGCGTGACGATCTCGCGAGGAGCCGCCACCTGCCCGGCGTGCGAGACCGACTGGTCGCGGATTCGCCGCTCGCGG
>Ga0194111_10007404_pt1 | contig 12262 bp, 7 predicted proteins | sample TA2KigC300mmetaG_FD_146194 | JGI IMG/M metagenome (GOLD analysis project Ga0194111, IMG submission 146194) | Freshwater microbial communities from Lake Tanganyika, Tanzania - TA2015033 Kigoma Deep Cast 300m | ecosystem: Environmental > Aquatic > Freshwater > Lake | place: Tanzania: Lake... | reverse complement strand
CGCGAGCCTTTCGATAGCCTGTGTCCTGGCCGCGTATTCCATGATCCGACCCTGGGTGCGCATCTGCACCTTGCCCGTCCCCGCGTCCTTGCCCGGAATCGGAATGTAAACCGTCGCGCGCTGTCCAACCGTCCGTTCGATGTGGGCCGTGCCGTCGTGACGCATCCGAAACAACGCTTGCATGAGGTAATGTACGCTGTACATTGCCAAAGCGCCGGCAGCCATGGCAATCAGCAAAGAGATCGGAGGGCTGAGTTGGGCGTCGGACGAGGCCATTCCCGCCAGACCGAAGAACGTCAGAGCTGCTACGACCGTTCGAAACGATATTACCCCGAACAGCCACGTGGAGCCGTGCACATCCGTGTCGGTCGAGACATCGCCTCCGACATGCCCGACGTGCCCGAGATCACCTGAAAAATCCACGTCCCCTGGAACGTCCACGCTGCCCGGCACGTCGCCCATCCCATCGTGGCCACCGAATCCCACCAGTGACAGCACAAACTGCACGATGAACACTGAGCCACCCAACACGGCACAGACAAAAAACAGTGTCCACATGACCCAAACCCCTTTGTATCTAGAGGCGTCACAACCACAGGCTATTCGCGGGCGGCGTTCCGATCTTGCCGCGCGCCCCGAGCCCCGCACCCTATCATGGTGCACAGAAAGGGGGGTGTCAAAGGCCGTTCGTACCGCGCCGTGGCCGGCGGCCAGGGCTGGCCGTGTCCATCAGGGCATGCGCCGGATGACCTGGACCAGCGTGCGGACCAAGGCGCCCGTGGCGCCGGCGTCGAGCCAGGCCTTGGGTTTCTCCGCGAACGACGGGCCGGCCACGTCAACGTGAATCCAGGCTCTGTCGCCCACGAACCGCTCCAGGAACTTCGCCGCGGTGATCGTGCCGCCCCAGCGTCCCTCCGTGGAGTTCTTGATGTCCGCGATGTCGCTTTGGATCTGTTCGCCGAACTCCGGGAACATCGGCAGTTGCCAGACTGACTCGCCACAGACGCGAGCTGCTTCGATGAGCTCGTCGCACCACGGCTGCTGATTCGTCATCAGCCCGGCCACATCCGTTCCCAGCGCCACCACGCAGGCTCCCGTCAATGTGGCGACGTCAATCAGTCTGCCGGCGCCCTGATCGACGGCAACGCTCAGAACGTCGGCCAATACCAACCGGCCCTCGGCATCGGTATTCAGGACTTCGATCGTGGTGCCGTTGCGGGCCGTGAGCACGTCTCCGAGTTTATATGCGTCGCCGCTGACCATGTTCTCCACCAGGCCGGCGTAGCCCACGACGTTCTGCGGCAGGTGCAGGCGCGCGGCCGCCATCAAGGTACCCAGCACGGTGGCGGCACCTGCCATGTCGCATTTCATCGTTTTCATCGCGTCGGTCGGTTTGAGGGACAACCCGCCGGAATCGAAGGTCACTCCTTTCCCGACGAGTGCCAGGGGTGCTTGTCCGGCCCGTCCGCCGTTGTGCCGCAGGATCACCATGCGTGGCGGGTGAGAGGAGCCGCGCGCGACTGCCAGGAGCGCGCCGCAACGCTCGTCCTTCAATCGCGACTGATCCCAGACTTCCACTTCCAGGCCGCATTCCCGAGCCAGCCGCGTTGCCTCCTCGGCGAACCGGACCGGCGTCATCACGCTGGGTGGCTCGTTGACCAGGCGGCGAGTCGTGTTAAGACACTCGCCGAGGACCGCACCGGTGGCCAGTGGGCCGGGCGGCACGCCGCGCCACACCATCTCGCCAAACGGATGCAACTTCCTCTCGGCGCGATACAGGTCCTGACCTTGGACGCCCACTGCCGCGCCGCAGACGGCGGCTTCCGCAACTTCCTCACTCCAGGGAACGTCGAAACAGAAGGCCACGCGCCGACGCGGCTTGCCCGCCAACAGCTTGGCGGCCGCCCCCGCGGAGCGGAACATGGTGGCGGCATCCAACGCGTCACGATGGCCCAGTCCGACCACAACCAGCTGGTCCGTCCGCAGGCCAGGGGGGGAAAGCAACCGGGTCAAGTCGGCCGTCTTCCGAGAAAACTCCTCCTTCGCCGCCAATCGTGACAGCACGCCGCCCATGGCCACATCCAGCTCAGACATGGCCGGCCCCATCGCCTCATCGGTGTGCATCCCGACGACTATCGCGTCCGCTTCGATGTTCGCGGCAGGCGTCTCAACGGGCAGTGTCTTCATCAGCTTTTCCTGTATCATGAGGGTCCAGTTTGCCGAGGCAAGCACGTTATTTTACGGCAGCTCGGCTGGACGAGGAGGGGGCGCACAACCGCTCCCCCCTCGACGACAGTCCGCGACAGGCTCTGGAACCGACGAGAATGTACCGAACATTGCGGGAATGCGTGACGGACCTGGAAGCCACCGGCCAGCTCGTGCGCGTGTCGGAGGAACTGGATGCTCGGCTGGAAGTGGCGGAGGTGCAGCGCCGCGTGTTTCAAAACGGCGGGCCGGCCGTGCTGTTCGAGAGGATCCGGCACTGTCGGTATCCCATGGTTTCCAATCTGTTTGGCACGCTGGAGCGGGCGAGGTTCATGTTTCGCGACACGTGGGAAGACGTGCGCCGGTTGATCGAACTGAAGCTCGACGCGGGGCAGTTCTGGCACCGTCCTTGGCGGTACCTGCGCGCCGCGCCCGCGGCTTTGCGGATGAGGCCCAGGCGATGCTCGCGCGGACCCGTAATGGCCCACGAACTGTCGGTCGATCAGTTGCCTCAACTCAAATCCTGGCCGGATGACGGCGGTGCGTACATCACATTGCCGCAGGTGTACACCGAACATGCTGAACGCCCAGGCACGGGATGCTCCAACCTGGGCATGTACCGCGTGCAGATTTCCGGCGGCCGATACGCTCCGAATCAGGAAATCGGTCTGCACTATCAGCTTCACCGCGGGATCGCCGAGCACCATCGCGCGGCGATGGGGCGGGGCGAGCCTTTGCCGGTCAACATTTTCGTCGGCGGCACGCCCGCCATGATGCTGGCCGCCGTGATGCCGCTTCCGGAAGGAATGCCCGAACTGATGCTCGCCGGGCCCCTGGCCGGACATCGAATTCCGATGATCTGCCGGCCCGGTCGACTGCCGGTCTACGCGCAGGCCGATTTCTGCATTCAGGGCACCGTCGAGCCAAACCGGCTGCTTCCCGAGGGCCCGTTTGGCGATCACCTCGGCTACTACAGCCTGGCACACGAATTCCCGGTCGTGCGGGTGGACCGCGTGACGTGCCGCGACCAGGCGATATGGCCGTTTACGGTGGTTGGTCGACCGCCGCAGGAAGATACCATTTTTGGAAAGCTGATCCACGAGCTGACAGCCCCGATCATCCCGCAACTGATTCCCGGTCTGCGCGCCGTGCACGCCGTCGACGCCGCGGGCGTTCACCCGCTGATGCTGGCCATCGGCACCGATCGGTACGTGCCGTACGAGATGCGGCCCGTTCCGCGCGAACTCCTCACGCAGGCTCATGCGATTCTGGGGCAGGGCCAGATGTCCTTAGCCAAGTATCTGTTGATCGTCGACCACCAGGATGCGCCGGACCTGGACATCCGGGACGTGGGCGCTTTCCTGCAGCACGTGCTGGAACGTGTCGATTGGCGGCGCGACCTGCATTTTCAGACCCGCACCACCGTCGACACGCTGGATTACTCCGGAACGGCCCTGCACGAGGGCTCCAAGGTCGTGATCGCCGCCAAGGGTCCACCCATTCGCGACTTGCCGGCGGAGATCCCTGGAGACCTGTGCCTGCCGCCCGGTTTCCGGTCGCCCAGCCTCTGCCTGCCCGGCGTCCTGGCGGTGGAGGGTCCCGCATACGGCGCCGAAGGCCGCGAGGCACTGGCTCGGTTCTGCGCGCGGCAGAGCCGGCAGGATCCCATCAGTCGCTTCTGCTGGATTGTGTTGGTCGACGACAGCCGGTTCACGGCTCGCTCGTTGGAGGATTTCCTCTGGGTGGTGTTCACGCGGAGCGATCCGGCAACGGACATCGACGGGATCGAGGGATGCACGGAGAACAAGCACTGGGGTTGCCGAGGGCCGCTCGTGATTGACGCGCGGATCAAGCCGCGCCACGCCCCGCCGCTCATTGAAGAGCCGGAAGTAACGCGGAGAATCGATGCCTTGGCCGCTCGCGGCGGGCCGCTCGCGAGGTTCCTCTGACCGCATGGTCGTGGAGGGAGCCATCCGCCCCGCCCGCGTCGGTACGAGCAGCAACCCGAGCTTGGGCGAGCGGCAGCTGAGAAGCTACCCGTAGGACGGGCACTCTTGCCCGTCCTGTGCGTGTTCGACGGGCAAGAGTGCCCGTCCTGTGCGTGTTCGACGGGCAAGAGTGCCCGTCCTGTGCGTGTTCGACGGGCAAGAGTGCCCGTCCTGTGCGTGTTCGACGGGCAAGAGTGCCCGTCCTACTGGTAAACAAATTCCTGCCGCTCGCCTTATCGAGTGCGGGATGGGCGTGTTGTGATTAAGATCAGAATAGCGTGCGAGAAGCGAATCAGGTGGCGAACTGAATGCCTGGGGGAGTACGTCGCGAGAACGCACGAGTCGGGCGTGATGGAGATGATGGTGCCGGGGAATTCGGATCGTGAACCGAGACGTGCGCGTGCGGCGCGAAGATGCCGCGGGCCGAGGCGGTAGACCAGCCACATGATTGCCATGCTTATTGCTTCCGCGATAGACCAATGGCTGCTGTGGATGCCGGACGCGATGTACGCGTTCCTCACAGTGTGGCTGTGCTGCGTGGGCGGTTGCGTGGGCAGCTTCATGAACGTCGTGGTGTTGCGAATGCCCGCGGGCATCAGCATTGCACGGACCGGTTCGCGATGTCCGAGGTGCCTGCACGCAATCCGCTGGTATGACAACGTGCCGCTGGTCAGCTGGTTGGTTCTGCGCGGGCGATGCCGCGACTGTGGCGTGCGGATATCGCTCCGTTATCCCCTTGTGGAACTGCTCGCGAGCATCCTGTTCCTGGTGATGGCGTTCGGCGAAGGATTTCGGGCCGGACAGAACCTGCCGCCGCCCCCTTCCGCCCCGCTTCACTACTGGTTGACGGCTTTCGAAACGTGGTCGATTTACGGCTACCACATGCTGTTGCTGGTAACGTTGACGGCGGCCGGGCTGATGATGGCGGACGGGAGCGACGTGCCATGGCGATTGTTTGTGCCTGCGCTGGTCGTGGGGATCGCCGGGCCCTGTGTCTTCGCCCATCTTCACCCGGTGCCGTTTGCCGACGGCTCGGCCGTGCCAGGCTGGCTCGGAGGTCTGGCGGGTTCCTCGGCGGGACTGCTGACCGGGTCGATAGTCGGCCTTCTCGTTGGGCCGGCGGTCCGAGGCGGCGGACACCGGCCAACGACCTGGCGGACGGCCACGCTTGCCGGCGCGACTGCGGGGGCATTCCTCGGCTGGCAGGCGGTCGGAGTCGTGCTGGCGTTCACGGCCGTGACCTTCCTGCTGGCAACGCTGGCCACCCGCGTCTTCCGCCGCGCGGGGCCAGGACCCTGGTGCGCTTATCTCACCGTTGCCTGTGTCCTGTTAATCGCCAATTGGCGGCGGCTGGCAGAGGAGTTGCCCGGGCTGGTGCGCGGGGCGAACGTCCAATCCATCGCGTTGTGTGCGATTGTCGTGCTGACCGTATCGGCTATCACACGGCGGTTTTCTCACCGCCAGATGCCCATCGGCCCGGTTGAACGAAGGAACCAAGGAGACTCCATGACTGACGTTGATCGAGAAAAGAACCGGCGGGCGATTCTCCAATCGGCGAGTTATTTGCCCGTTGAGTCGGACGCTGCGTTTCTCCAACAGCCGGCGGTGCGGCCGGTGCGCATGCAATTGGAGCTGCTCAAGCCCGAGTTGGCCTTGTCGCGCGAGGGCGTGTCGTCGACCATCGTCGTGTTTGGCGGAACGCAGGTAGTTGAGGCGGAAGAGGCCCAGGCGCAACTCGCCCGTGCGCGCGAGCTTCTGAGCCATGCGCCGCACGATCCTCGGCTGAAACGCGACGTTTCGCGGCTGGAGCGAATCGCCGCGAAATCGATGTATTACGACGCCGCTCGAGCGTTCGCCCGAAAGGTCTCGTCCGTATGCCAGCTCCAGGGCAAGTGCGATTACGTGATCGTGACGGGAGGCGGGCCGGGGATCATGGAAGCGGCCAACCGAGGTGCCTACGATGTCGGAGCCAAATCGATCGGCTTGAATGTCACGCTGCCGGCGGAGCAGTCACCCAACCCGTTTGTCACGCCCGAGCTCTGCTTTCAGTTCCACTACTTCGCGATGCGCAAGATGCACTTCCTGATGCGCGCCAAGGCACTGGTCGTCTTTCCCGGCGGGTTTGGTACGTTGGACGAGCTGTTCGACGCGCTGACCCTTCGCCAGACAAAACGCATGCAGGAGATCCCCATCGTCCTTTTCGGCAAGGACTACTGGACGCGCGTCATTGATTTCCAGTTCCTGGCTGACGAAGGGGTGATCGCCGACGAACATCTCGATCTGATCTCCTTTGCGGAGACGCCGGACGAGGCCTGGGATATCGTCGCGCGGTTCCATCGCCGTCACCGGAGCGAGTCCGGCGACGCCGTCGAGCCGGGCGGCAGCTGAGAAGCTACCGGTAGGACGGGCACTCTTGCCCGTCCTGTGCGTGTTCGAGGGGCAAGAGTGCCCGTCCTACTGGCATACAAATTCCTGCCGCTCACGCTCGGCCGTGATCGCGTCGGGGGATCGCACGGCCGAAACCGGGGGTGCCGTCCTCGCGATGATCGCCTACAATGCATGCTTCGTTCCCCGGATTGCCGAAGGCCCCGGGCTGGTCCGCCTCGTGACTCGCCAGCGGCCGCTTCCGCTCTCCCCAACGTGCGCCGATCACCCGTCACGGAGAAACGCAATGGTCTTCGGAACTCGACAAGCGTATTCATGTTTCGGCCTTCTGCTCGCGCTCCTGCTGGTTGCCGTCTTTTCGGCCGGTGGCTGCAGCCGATCGGGGTCCGGGGTTGCGGAGAGGAAGAAGTACGAGGTGGCCGGCGACGACGAGCCCGCGTCGGTCCCAGACACAGGCTCCCTGATGGATCGTGCTTCACCGCCCGCCGGTTTGCCCGGTGAGGTTGCTTCACCGGGCAAAACGTCTCCTCCTTCCGGCCTGTCGCCGTCGACCGACCGGGGAGTCCCCAAGCAACCGCCTTTATTGGCCGGAGAAAAGCTCGGTGGCACGGCCGTTCCCGACGGGTCGCCGCAGGAACTGATGCAATACATCGAGCAGTTGTTTCAGCGGGCAAACGCTCCGGATATGACGCTTGCCGAGGCCAAGGTGATTTTCGAGAACATTCTGACGGCAGCCGAGCGGATTGTGACAGCGGGAGCGAGCGTCTCGGAACGACAAAACGCCGTGAACATCTGGTGGGAAACCGCTCAGATGCTCAGCCAGCAGCTCGATCCGCAAGGACCCTGGGGCGAGCGGAAGCGCGCATTTGGACAGAAATTGACCGCCGACGCGGACCCCGGCCTCTCGGCCAAGGGAAAAGCCATTCTCTTCAGTTTGCGAGTGAACGATGTCCTTCAAGGCAAGGAGAAGGACACGAATGGATTCATGAAGGAGTTGAAGTCCCTGCTGGCAGAAGAGGGTCGCGAGGCCGCCGTCCTGGCCGTCACGCAACAAGGCGCATTGGCCCTGCGCGCGGCGGGCAAGGGCGACCTGGAGCGGGAGGCGTTTCAGTTGATTGGCGAGTCTTTCAAGGATCACGCCGATCCGGCGTTGGCGGACGGGTCGGCGAACATACTTGAATTTCTGGCGATGCAGGATCTGCAGATCGAATCCAAATTGCAGGACGTCGCCGCCAAGAAGGAAGGCGCCGCCGATGTCTTCCTGGCGGCCATCACTTCGGCCTTGAGCCGGCCGAAGCCCAAGGCCGTGGCGCTTGAAGAGGCGGAAATGTCCGTCGACATGCTGGAGCAGACCGGGAACTACGAACTCGGTCAGAAAGTCTGTGACCTCATCTTGGCTGCCTACAAGGACAGTGCGGACGAGGTCTTGAAGATGAACGCCACGCAATTCGTGGATCAAGCGAAGATCCGGCTGCAGATGGTCGGCAAACCGTTGGCGGTCGCGGGCACGCTCCTGGACGGTACGGCGCTCGATTTCAACGCGTATCAGGGCAAAGTGGTCCTCGTGGCCTTTTGGACCATCCAGGACGGGCAGTGCAATCAAGCGATCAGCCACGTCCTCCAGACCTACCAGGGATACCGCGAAAAGGGATTCGATGTCGTCGGTGTCGCGCTGGATCGCGACGTCCCCGGCCTGAGACAGCTTCTCACGGAGAATCCGTTGCCGTGGCAGACGATCACCTCTGTCGAGCTGGTTCGTCAATGCGGCGTGCGGATGATCCCGTTTCTCATCCTGCTGGACGCGCAAGGAAACGTGGTGACGCTGCACGCGCGAGGCAAGGTGTTGGAGCAGAAACTGTCCGAGTTGCTTGGTCCGCCCGCGAACACTCCGGCGCCAACAGCGGGCGACAACGGATCTCCGAAACCCGCGGACGGTTGAACAGGACGCGGCGGCGGGCGAGCTCGGAGTGCGGTTTTCCGGTCACCAAACAAAACCGGATCGCACCCGCGCTGGCGCGATCCGATTGATTGCAGCGAACAGTATTTCGCAATGCTATCCCGAGCGACAGTCTCTTACTGTCGTTTGCAGCAATTCTTCACGATCTCAATTGCGGAGACGTGAAGTACACAACGGGGAAATCAACCTTCCCACATGGGTGAGCGAATTCGGGCAGGGGATCTGCTCGCCGGACGGTTCGCATCGCGTTTCGCGGGCGACGGAACTGCCTGCGGGGAATCATCCCCCGCCTTCGTGCCACCCGTGTTGTATCAAGGGGCACCGCCGCGGTCGAGGAGCGAGGCTAGCCGTTTTCCGGCAGAGTCCTGCCGGAAACCGATCACCCGACATGGCGGCATCAGCGCCTCACAAAGGATCTCTACCTTACAGATTAACGGCAGTCAAGCAAAGTGATCTCGCGCTGGCGGCCCGCAGCCGCAACCAAACACGGTGGCACGGGCACTCCGGCCCGTCGCCGACAACGTGGGCAGCAGTACCCGTCCTACACTGTCCGCGATGGGCACTCCTGCTCGTCCTACGGTCGGCGCAACCAGACGCTTCCCGAAGCTGTCGGCGAAATCGGCGACGTCCGTCGTGTTGCCCACGGCGTCGACCTGATACGTCCAGAGCGCTCCGCCCGGACCGCCCTGGGTCTGCGGATCAGGCTCGCGCCGCGTGAGCATCCGGTTCAAGGCGTCGAACGTCCAGTGCGTTTCCTGGCCCATGGGGTTCACCATCTCAACCAGGTTGTCCGCCTTGTCATACCAGTAGCTCCAGACGGGCGCCGACAACGGACCCATGCCGTCCGGGTCCGGCTCGACCATCTGGGTCAACCGGTTAAGCACGTCGTACTGGTAGCTAGTCACGACCAGCGTGCGCCCACCATGGACGGATAACTGAGGGGCGAGCGGAGCCAGTGCGTGGCTGCGTGGCGTCGTTTTGTGAAGACGGAAGAGTCAATCAACGGCAACAGCCATTTGACAGGCCTGGAACCTGCCACGGTCCGGCACAACGTCCCCGATAGGACCTCCTCCCTCGGCTGGCGATTGTGCGCGGGAATGCCGCTCCGCACTGGCTCCGCTCGCCGGGAAACTCGCTGCCACTGGTGAAAGGCCCCTTCGGCTCGCTCAGCCAGTGGCACCCAGTGCCGATCACGTCGCTGACATATATCTGTCACCACGACTTGCAATTTCGAGCACGGGCACGCCGGGTGTCACTGCGGGCAAACGCGAGGCAACCACATCCCACCGCGCGGCGATGAGGGACGGTTAGCCAACACACCGCCGCATCGGGCCCGCCGTGCGAAGCGGGAAGTCGTTCCACGCTTCACACTGCTCAAGAGACCTGTCCCGCGTTGGCCGACCATCGTCCGCCGCGACACGTAGCCCGTTGGAACACGCAAGCATTGAGCAGTGCCACGATCGGGAAGAACCGTGAAGAACGGGGACTGGTAAACGCTCATCGGGAAGATAGGTTTGCGGGGCAAGCAGCCGCGCCGCGATGCGTGCGGGCACGTGACCGCGCCCGCACGCGCATCGCCGGATGGCCTTCGACGTCATTTGGACGCCAAGCCGCGATTACCCGTCTTGGGCTGTTTGCCACGAAAAATGTACGGCTCCCCTTTTTTGTCCCGGTGTCGAGGCACGCTCTTTGGAGTGCGGCGACTCGTCGCCGCTTTCTTTCTTGCAGCGGGAATCCGTCCCAACTCGCTCGGTGGCCGGCCGGCTCCGCAGGGCAAAAGAAAGCGGTGACGAGTCACCGCACTCCAAAGCCACCCGCCCGCGCAGATCGCTCGCATCCCGCACCGCCCAGTTTGCGGCATTAAATGCACCTGTGCCGGCGACGATTTTCCAGACGCCCCTTCCCGGCCGGGCCTGAAAAGCCAACGGCGTCAGAGCTCCAGCTTTACCCCCAGCTTGCGCGCGAACTCTCTTAGGTACTCCTTCAACTGTGGATCAATCTGCGCGGCTTTCCTGAGATCGGCCGCCGCCTCGGCGCGGCGGCCAATCGCTTCCAGCACGCGCGCCCGCTCCAAGTATGCATTCAGAAAATTGGGATCGATCTTGAGCGCCTGATTGCAGTCTCGAAGGGCGGCAGATTGCCTGCCCTGGTCGTACTGCACCGAAGCACGCAGCCAATACGCCTCGTAGTCGAGTGGATTGATTTCAATGGCCTTGGACAGGTCTGTGAAAGCACGGCCATAGTTATCCTCCCCTTCTCCGCGCCGAGCGAGGTTGAGGTAGGCTCCACCGCGCATCATCCAGGGGTTGCCTAGACGGGGGTTGAGCCGAATGGCCTCCGAACAATCCGCGACCGCTTCCTTATGACGGCCGAGCAGAACATAAGCCGATCCTCGCACCGAGTAAGCGGCGGGATCCTGTGGCATGAGTTCTATTGCGCGAGTGCTGTCGGCCACCGCCTTTTGATTCTGATCCAAAAGCAGATAGACATTGCCGCGGGTGGCGTAAGCCACGCCGCAATTGGAGTCGATGGTAATGGCCTTGGTCAGATCCGCCATCGCCCTCTCAAGATTTCCGGTGCGATCGGTGCGCCGGCTCAAGTCCTTGAAAACGTTTCCCCTGCCGCAGTAAGCCCTGACGTTCTTTGGATCGAGCTCAATCGCGCGCGCAAAATCAGTGATCGCGGCGGCATGCTCCTGAATCGGCTGTTGGAGCTCGCCCAACGAGTCATGCACCTCGCCTCGGCTAAGCAGCGATTCCAAATCCTGCGGGCTCAAATTGAGGACCTCGTTCAGATCGGACACTGCCTTTTTGAAGATCTCCCGGCTGTCCCGCCAACGCCCCTCGTTGTAAACCTGCCTGGCCCAGGCCGCGTAAATCAAGCCGCGAGTTCGCCAAGCCGTCGGCCCCTTATCCTTCTCAAGAATCGAACCGGCAGTTTCCACAGCAACCTGATATTGCCCCAGCATGCACAGGATATTCGCCTTCAGCGTCATGGTCAGGGCGTCGTCAGGCAGAAACCTGATGGCCGAAACGGCCTGCCCCAGCTCTTCCCGGGCAACATCTCCCCTGAAAGACCGGGTAGTGTGCAGAACGGGGGAGCCCTTGAAGGCCTCGTCGAAATCCATGAATGCCAGCACCAGATCGGACTTGAATCCAGTGCGGGTGAAAATATGCAGGCTGACCAACCCGCGCTTCGCAAAAAGGATTGGCTCCGGCGATGACTCAATCGCCTTCGAGTAGTCTGCAACCGCCTGCTGCAGATCCTCAAGGGTCGCGGCAAAAAGCGCCTGATCCAGAGAAGCTTTTGCGAGCGCGGCAGGGTCGACCGGCTGGGCGGCCTTTCCCTGCGGCTCGGGTGGCGGGGGTTCTCCGGCCCGGGCCGCCGCGGCGGGCGCACCTTCCTCCAACTTTGGTGCCTCCCCGCTGCAAGCACTCGGAAAAATCGGCAGTATCAGCTGTGACAGTAGGATGCCGATGGCCGCAGCGCGGCGGCGGCTTTCGTCGCGGGAATCCCCACGCTGTTGAAGCATAATCGCTCCCCTGAATGAACGATGGAGATTGGAAGCAGCGGGCGGGCCACGCCGGAAACTCGCCTCCCCATAACCTTCGCGCCACCGACCAGCAGTCGCGGGTCGCTGCCGTCTCGGTGGTGAAGTGTATCACGCCTCTCGCGCCTTTCGCGCCGTTCCCCGTTTCCGCTTCGCGGGTGCTTCGTCAGCCTTCGC
>Ga0194111_10007398_pt1 | contig 12270 bp, 11 predicted proteins | sample TA2KigC300mmetaG_FD_146194 | JGI IMG/M metagenome (GOLD analysis project Ga0194111, IMG submission 146194) | Freshwater microbial communities from Lake Tanganyika, Tanzania - TA2015033 Kigoma Deep Cast 300m | ecosystem: Environmental > Aquatic > Freshwater > Lake | place: Tanzania: Lake... | reverse complement strand
GACCATGCTCATGGTTTTTTTTGTCCTCATCAGCATTACCGGTTTTATTTTTATACATCACCCCACCGGGTTTTTGCCGGACGAGGATCAGGGCTACGCCATCGTAGCGGTACGCTTACCGGAAGGTGCGGCCCAGCCCCGGGTGGAGGCGGTTTCCCGCCGGGTGGATACCATCCTTAAGGAAACCCCGGGGATCAAGGCCTGGGTAACCGTGGGCGGCTTATCTCTCATGGACGGGGCCAATCTCTCCAACACCTTGAGCGTTTTTGCCATCTATGAGGATTGGGACAAGCGGGGCAGCGCGCTCAGTCAGGGTAAGATTGTTGCTGATCTAAAAAGCAGACTGGCCGGCATCGAGGAGGCCTTTGCCACCGTCCTGTTGCCGCCCCCCATTGCCGGCTTGGGCCAGGCCGGGGGATTCCAGATCATGGTGGAGGACCGGGGCGGTCTGGGCTTGGCGGAGCTGGAGAAAGCCACTGACATCTTAATCCAGACTGCCGGGGCCCAATCCGGACTGGTGGGGCTGGCCACCACCTTCAGCGCCAGCAGTCCCCAGATTTATCTGGATATCGACCGCACCAAGGTGGAATCGCTGGGGGTGCCCCTCGGGGAGGTCTTCGCCACCTTGCAGGCCTACCTGGGCTCCAGCTTTGTTAACCTCTTTAATAAATTCAACCAGGTCTATCAGGTGTACGTGCAGGCGGACGCCCCTTTCCGCCTCCAGCCGGATGAGGTCAGAAACCTCTACGTCCGAAACTACCGGGGGGAAATGACGCCGCTGGGGACCATGATGTCGGTGAACCTGCGGCAGGGCTCGGAACTGGTAACCCGCTATAACCTCTATCCCGCGGCTCCGGTCTTCGGCGCCGCGGCGCCGGGGTTCAGCTCCGGGGAGGCCATGCACCTGATGGAGCAGGTGGCGGAAAATATTCTGCCCCCAGGGATATCCTACGACTGGACCGCCACGGCCTATCAGGAAAAGCAGGTGGGCAGCCAGGCCTATTTTATTTACGCCCTGTCCATCCTCCTGGTTTTTTTGGTGCTGGCGGCCCAGTATGAAAGCTGGCTGCACCCCGCCGCGGTCATCCTGGTGGTGCCCACGGCCCTCATCGGGGTGCTGGCGGGACTGCAGCTCCGGGGCTATGACAATAATCTCTATACCCAGGTGGGTTTGGTCCTGATGATCGCTCTGGCCAGCAAAAATGCCATCCTGGTGGTGGAGTTCGCCCGGGAGCTCAAGGAACACGGGCTGTCCACGGTGGAGGCGGCCCTGGAAGCCACCCGCCGCCGGCTGCGGCCCATTATCATGACGTCCTTCGCCTTTATCATGGGGGTAACGCCCCTGTTGTTTGCCGCCGGGGCCGGCGCCGCCAGCCAGCGGGCCATCGGCACCGTGGTCTTCGGCGGCATGATCGCCTCCACCCTGGTGGCCATTCCCTTCGTGCCGGTGTTTTACGTCATCATGGAGAATTTACGCGAGCGGCGGCAGAATGCTAAAGGTCCCGCTACCAAAGTAATCGATCCTTCAAAACCATCTGAAACACCTTAGAACCGCCCGAGTATCAGAGGGCGGTTAGCACCACCCATGAGGATATTCCCGGTGCCGAGCCAATGCTGGGCTTTCCTGCAACAACTAAGATTTCTGCAGTTGACTCTCTACATTCTTTTTTTTCTCTTTGCCTTCCCTTTTTTGGGCCAGGAATGGGTTTTTAAGCTGTTTTCCTGCATTTTTCTGCTTAACGCCCTTTTGGTCACCCTTTCCGCCAGCGGCAGAATTGTCCGGTTAAAAGGGTTATTTTGGCTGGTTTTCGCAGCCTCGGTGATTTTCACCGCGCTCTATCTGCTGCCGCTGTTTCCCGCCGAACGATCCCTCTTTTTGAAGCTGGCCATAACTTCCGAGATCTTGCTGCTGCTGCTCTGTCTCACCGCTATTTTGGTTTTTATTTTCGAGAGCCGGGAGGTTACGGTGGACACCATCTTCGCCGCGGTGGTGGCCTATTTAATCATTGCGGTGACCTTTGCTCAGGCGTATAAAATATTAATTTACTTTTCACCCAACAGTTTTAATCTGACGGCTGATTTGGCTCCGTCTGGCTTTGATATGGTGCACGGTGACATGATATATTATAGCTTCATAGTCATTACCACCGTGGGTATCGGCGATATTGTGCCGCTGACGCCGGCGGCCCGGATGCTGACCGCAATTGAGGGCATAGTGGGCCAGTTCTTCGTGGCCGTATTAGTGGCCTGGCTGGTGGGCAGGTTTATTTCCCAGTCTGGCCACAAAGCGCCGCCGCCGGAGTAATGAGAAAAAAAAGCGGCATTTGAGGCGTTGGAGCCGATGCCGCTGCTGTTGAGCGTAAGAGATTATTTTTTCTCAGGTTCTTTGCGGGGATTGACCTTGGCAGCATCAACCGTTAAATTATTCGGCTCATCAAATCTCATAAGCCCGATGTATTGCTCATCAAAAACGAAAACGGCAGCATTCGTAATGGCTTGATGGATTCTTTGATCAAGTTTTTTAGTAACTTTGTTGTATAACTCAAAAGCGCCGACTTTTTCTGCAAGAGTAGAGACTATGAATTGGTTTAAACTAACGCCTTCTCTTTCAGCGGTCAAGGCCGATTGTCTATGCAGGCTTTTTGGCAGCCTGAGGAGAATTCTGCCGCTGAATGAATGTGATTGTGAGGGCGAGGGGATCTCCTGTTGCAGATCAATGGCTGCCCTGATCCATTCCCTGGCAGCGCCTTCCAGATTTTCGTAAGCCTCTGCCGGCGTATCACCTTGTGCCAGACAACCGGGAAACTCCAATAGTAATGCGGTAAATGTCCCGCTATCGGCATCGGGAATCAGAACACGGGAATATGGTTCTAATAAATAATCTTCCGGCCTTCTTATTATCTCTTTCATATAACCATACCTTTCGGGTTATGCCTCAACCTCCTCTTCCCATTGAGCGAGATCCAATTCCAATTGATCAAGTATGATATTTGCAATAATTTTATTAAGATCTTTTGACCCATGCCGTGGTATGCTCAGCGGTCGCAATCTGGGAAATTTCTCTGAAACCCAGGTGGGATGCTTCCCACGATCACGGAGAACCCTCCCCACGCCCTTCGCCAGGGCCTCGAGGTCTGAACTTTTGATCCCACCCTTATTCCTTAGCTCGTTAACCCGGTCGCGGATCTTGTCGAGTTTGGCCCGGTTCATGATATCTCATAAGATATCATTTCGTTCTTACGCTTGTCAAATAAAATTTCGGTCAAAAATTGAGTCTCGGATTAAGCCGGCTCATTTCCTCGAACCCCTGTGGCAGGAGATGATAGTCGGAAACTGAAGAAAATTCGAGAACAATTGATTTAATTGTCACACAACCGAGCCGATGGAAGGCATAGTGCTATTGGCCAGCAAGGAGACGTTAAGCCCTGATTCAATAAATCGTTGGATAAGAATATGGGGATTGATTATAATGTGCTCACTAGCTACCATTAATCCTCAAGCTAAAGGCTGAAAGCTCAACCCCAAGCGGTGATAGTATCAGGTTTTACCATGACCCCGAAAATGCCCCGCACCCTTTTCGTCTGCCAGAAGTGCGGCTTTCAGACCAGCAAGTGGCTGGGCAAGTGCCCGGATTGCGAAGCCTGGAACGCCTTTATGGAGGAAGTCCTGGCACCGGAGCCCCGCTATTCCCAGGAAGCCGTTCCCGGGGCCGGGGTCTGTCGTCACCCAACCCCTCTGATCAGTCTGAGCGCAGCGCAGGAAGAGAGGCGACCCAGCGGCTGCCTGGAGTTTGACCGGGCCCTGGGAGGAGGGGTGGTGCTGGGTTCGGTGGTGCTGTTGGGTGGCGACCCCGGCATCGGCAAATCCACCCTGATGCTCCAGGTCCTGGACCGCCTGTGCGGCAGCAGCGCCACCGGATTGTATGTCTCCGGGGAGGAATCCGCATTTCAGCTCAAGCTCCGGGCCGACCGCCTGGGAATTAGTTCTCCCGGACTCCTGGTGGCCACGGAAACCTGCCTGGAGAATATTTTCAAGCTGGTGGAGTCGGTAAAACCCCGGTACTTAGCCCTGGACTCCATCCAGACCCTCTATGCCGCCAGCCTCCCGGCCACTCCCGGCTCCATCGCCCAGGTGCGGGAAACCGCCTTTCAGTTGGTGCAGTTGGCCAAGAGCAGCGGTATTCCCGTTTTTCTCATCGGCCACGTCACCAAGGAGGGGGCCATTGCCGGGCCCAAACTCCTGGAGCATATGGTGGACACGGTCCTCTATTTTGAGGGTGACCGGTCGCATACCTATAGACTGCTGCGCACCGTCAAGAACCGCTTCGGCCCCAGCCAGGAGCTGGGGGTCTTTGAGATGCGGGAAACCGGTCTGAAAGAGGTGACCAACCCCTCGGCCTTGTTCCTCTCGGAGCGGTCCCTCGAGGCCCCGGGTTCAGTGGTGGTGGCCAGCATCGAAGGTTCCCGCCCCATCCTGGTGGAAGTGCAGGCCCTGGTTACCCCCTCCAGTTTGGGCATGCCCCGTCGGCAGGCCGCCGGCGTGGACACCGGCCGGCTGTCCCTGCTGGTGGCCGTCCTGGAAAAACGGGTGGGGCTGGCCTTCGGCAATCAGGATATCTTTGTCAATGTGGCCGGGGGAGTGCGTCTGACGGAGCCGGCTGCGGATTTGGGCATCATTGCCGCCTTGACCTCCTCCCTCCTGGACCAGCCGGTGGCCAATGACACCCTGATTTTCGGGGAAGTGGGACTGACCGGGGAGGTGCGCACCGTGGGCCAGACCGAACTCCGGCTCAAGGAAGGGGCCAAACTGGGGTTCCGCCGGGCCCTCATGGCTCGGGGCCAAAAAGACCTTGGTCTCATGCTTAAGGAACTCCAAATCAGTGAGGTGGGCGGCGTCCGGGAAGCCCTGGCCAAGCTGTTCAAAAAACCGGGTAAAGCGTAATTACTCGGGAGTGGCAGCCTGGCGCAAAATTCCCTTTTCCCATTGCTGGTAATTCTGAACGAACCGAAACGATCATGACCGGTTGGGGCCACCCCCCATGATTAAAATCCCTCTGGCCCCCCTTTAGAAAAGGGAAAAATAAGGAAACTGAAAGGGCAACGCATGTTGATAAGAAATTTCATGAGCAAAAAGGTGATAACCATCGAGGCCGAAGAGTCCATGCCAAAGGCCATTCAGCTTCTCCGGGAGCATATAATTAATATGATGCCCGTGGTGCACCAGGGGAAAATCGTCGGCGTGATTTCCGACCGGGACCTGAAGAAGGCATCACCCTCCGAGGCAACCGGTCTGGATAGGCATGAATTAAAGTTCCTGCTGAGCAAAATCAAGATAAAAGACATTATGACCAGAGAAGTCGTGACTCTTCCCCCGGACTTCACCATTGAAGAAGCGGCTGAAATCCTCATGAAACATGGCATCTCCGGAGCTCCGGTGATCAATGACCGGGGAGAGCTGGAGGGCATCATTACCAGCACCGACCTCTACAAAGCCTTGATTGCCTTAAGCGGCCTGGGAAAAAGAGGGATTCAGTTTGCCTTTCAGGTGGAGGACCGGCCTGGGAGCATCAAGGAATTGACGGATATCATCCGGGCCGCGGGGGGACGCATCGCCAGCATCATGAGTTCCTACGACCGGGTGCGGGAGGGCTGGCGTAATGTTTACTTGCGCGCTTACGACATCAATCGGGAAACACTGCCCCGATTAATCGACGACCTGCAGAATCAAGCCACCATGCTTTACCTGGTGGACCACAAGGAGAACAAACGCCAGATCTTTTCCGGCCCGGCCCCGGTGGGTTTTAAACTTTAGCGCATCCGAAAAAATACCATCATGGCCGAGCGTCCAGGGGCAACCGCTATTACTCTTCCAGAACGGCCTCCGAGAACCGCACGGGCAGGTGAATGGTTACCGTAGTGCCAACCCCCACTTCGCTGTGAAGATTGATAATGCCCCGGTGTTCGTCCACGATCTGGCGCACGAAAACCATGCCCAGGCCGGTGCCCCCCACCTTGGTGGTGTAGTAGGGTTCGAATACCTTGGACACCACCTCCGGGGCCATTCCTTTGCCGGTATCCTGGATTACCAGGGTGGCCTGGTCCTGACCCAGGGAAGTGGTTATGCGGATCTCTCCCTGAGGACTGGTGGCTTCCAGGGCGTTGCGCACCAGGTGGGCGATGGCCACTTTCAGGAGGTGTTTATTTAACTGGGCATAAACGGGATACGGGTGGTAGCCAGTGATCAGGTGAATGTGCTTGCGGTGAAATTCTCCCTGCAGCATATCCATAATATCCCGAACGACCTTATTTAAGTCTTCCTGGGAAAAGAAGGATTTTTTATCCTGGGCCAGCTTTTCGAAGCGCACTACCATTTCTTCCAGACGCCGGGCTGCCTCGGAGATGGCCATGGCCCAATTGCGGGCCGGGTCTTCCGGGTTGGTTTTCCGCACCAGACGATTGCTGAACCCCCCGATGACATGCAACGGATTGCGGATGCCGTCGGCAATGCCCAAGGCCATTTCGCTCATGGTGCGCTCCATCACCAGTGCCTCCATCTCCCGGTTGAGGGCCAGAATCTTATGGCTGGTGGCTTCCATATGGTAATGATCCGCGGCCATGCGGCGGTAAAGCCTTTGGATATTTTGGAAAAACAAGGTGATGGAGGCTATGATGATAGAGAAGATGGCATTGAGACCGCCGCTGTAAGGCCGGATCTGGCTCCAGAGGGCTCCCTGACCGCCCATAATCAACAGGTGACCGCCGATATGACTGAGGGCCCGAGAGATTCCAAAGGCCAGCAGGGCCAGGGAAAGCCAATAGAGAAACAGCCACAGGGCGTTTTCCTGGTCCTGGGCCACCAGCCTGCGGCAGCGCCGGAAGGCAGCCCAACTGAACACGAGGACCAGGGCGGCGCCAGCCATATCCACCACTTGAATGAGGAATGGCATGACTAGCATCGGGGCTCCACCTCCGGTTCCCGGCAGAAGGCCCTGACTCCCAGGTAAAAAAAGAGCATGGCCGGGGCCAGGAGAAGATGGTCAAGTTTAGAGAGAGAATACAACCAGAGGCCCAGGCCTGTCTCTGACCTGAGTAGGTCCTGGGCTGTGGCACCGGCCTGGTGCTCCAGGGAGAGGCCGATAAATTGCCCGACGAAGCAGTTGATATTCCACAAGGCGAAGAAAATAGCGGCCCACACCAGCCGGCGAAAGCCCCGGTGTTGTTGCAGCTTCTCCTGGATCAGGGCAAAGATGAAAAATATCATGGCCATAGCCCACAAGAGATAGGCGAACTGGCGGATAAAAAATGCTTCCCGAGGGTCCCAATGCGAAATGTAGGCCAGGACCGGGGAGGGGCAGAGAATAAACCCCAGCAGAAAAACCACTATGAGGCACGCCACGTTCCCGGAACGCCCCGAAGGCGGGAAATCGCTAACTAGACCTTTTGATCTTGGCATAAAGCCTGCCGCTCTGGAAAGTTCAAAGTTCAAAGTTTAAAGTTTAAAGTCCAAAGACAGGTGTTTGGCTTTGATCCTTAAGCTGACGGCTGAACGCTGACAGAATCAAAAGGGGCCCAAAGATTTACCATCCCGGGGCCCCTTTGGTTTTTTCCACTCCCGATTTTCACGATCTATTAATGAAACACCGAATCAATCATGGCCGATTGGGGCCACCCCCAATGATTAAAATCCCCCCTGACCCCCCTTGAGAAAAGGGGGGAAACAAGGAGGACTCCTTTAAGTCCCCCTTTTATAAAGGGGAACTTTCACGGTAAAACCGAAAACCGCTCTTAAATGCTGCGGGTAAAGCCGCTGAAGCGGTAGAGGTCGCTCATGAGTTCTTCGTGCTCTTTTTTGAGCTTCTGGTACATGCGGGCGTTTTCCAGGGCCAGGGCGGTCTGTTCGGCCAGAGAGGTCATAAACATGACCTCTTCCTCGGAGAAGGTCCGGGGCTGGCTGGTGTAGAGGCGCAGCACGCCGATGACATTGCCCTTCAGGGAGATGGGTATGGAGATGATGGAGCTGATGCCTTCTTCAGCGGCGGCCTGGGGATAATTGGCCCGGGGATCCGAGGCCACGTCGTACATGATCACCGCCTTGCCAGTCATGGCCTCGGCAATGGACTTGTCGGTTTCCACCGGGCCTTTATTGATGTAGCGGTCGCTGAGCCCGAAGTGGGCCACCAGGGCCATCTGCTTGCGTTTCTCATCCAGCAGGCGCAGGGCCGCACCCTTGATATCCAGGGCGGTGGTGGCGGTTTTGACCATGAGCGAGAGGACCTGCTTCACTTCCAAAGAGGAATTAATGGCCTTCACCACCTGCTGCAGGCCCTTGAGAAATTCCAATTCCTTTAATTTGGCTTCATACATCTGGGCATTGAGGATGGCCTGCCCCCCCATCTCGGCTAAGGCGCAGGCGAAGTCGATTTCGTCCATGAGGAATTCCCGGGGCTCCGAAGTGAGCATCCGCATCACGCCGATGACCTTGCCCTTCACCAGGATGGGGATGGCCACCAGGGTGGCGATGCCCTCTTCCTTGGCTTCTTCGGGATACTGGATGCGGGGGTCAGTGGTGGCGTCGTAAATGGCCACGGGGCGACCGCTCAAGGCCTCGGAGATGCTTCTATCCATGTCCACCTGGCCTTTGTGCAGGTATTTCTCGCTCAGGCCCACGGAGGCCACCAGCTCCAGGGTGTTGGTTTTCGGGTCAACCATCCGGATGGTGCAGCCCTTCAGGTTCATCACCTCGGTCATCTTGCGGACAATGAGATCCAGGACCTCCCGCACCGCCAGGGTGGAGCTGATGGCTTTGCTGATTTCCTGAAAGCTGATGAGGTAAAGTCTTTCTTTGCCGGTCATGGGATCAACTCCTTAACGAAAGGTTTTTCTCCGAGGGCATTGGCAGCGGCAAGCCGGAATAATCATTGTGACCAGGCCAGCAACTACATCCCCATTTATTCCTGTTCCACAGGATACACCTTGCCGGGGCCGCCCGAGGTATATTGGGAGATTAACAGAATTGGAAAAATTATTCAACCAGGGAAGTCATTATGTTTCAGGTTTACGATTTTAAGTTATCGGAAAAGGCCGATTAGTAAGCTTACCGGTTAGGAAGCAAACCCGGCCCGCAGCAGGGCCTCCCGGCTCACCAGGCCCCTGAATTTTCCCTGGGCATCCAGGACCGGCAGCCGTTTCAATGCCCGGTCGCGCATGAGCCGGATGGCTTCATTGAGGGGCGCCTCTTCCCGGACGGTAATGATATCGGGTTTCATGATCTCGCCGGCCGTGGTGGACTGCAATCGCTGCTCCAGATCCCGATGAGACCGCCCCAATTCGGTAAAGGGAAGCTTGCTGATAAAGTAATCCCAGATTCCCGGCTGCGGTTCGACAAAGGCCGCCAGCAGGTCCCCGTCCGAGATCAATCCCTGGAAATGCCCCTCTTGATCCACCACTGCCACCCATTGGATCTCGTTGCAGTCGATGAGACGCAAGACCTCCTCCACCGGGGCTTCCGGCAACACCGTGACGGTGTCCCGGCGCATGACGTCGGCCACGAACCGCAAGTTTTCCACGGCAATTTTCTGCTCCTGGAAGGCGCACCAATCCGGGGTTTCCCGGCCGATGAGGTCAAAGACGTCCAGGCGGGAGAGGATGCCCACGAGTTTTCCGGCGTCATCGGTGACCGGCAGGCGCTTCACGTCTTTGGCCAGCATAAGCTGCACCGCCCCGGTGAGATACTGGTCCTGGTCAATTACCACCGCCGGCTGGGCCATGACTTCTTTAAGCTGTTGCCCGGCCAAAGCTTCCAGGACCGCACTGAGGCGGTCTTGATCCGATTCGGCCAGGAGACCGAGGCGCATTGGCATCCCGGCTTTGTAGATTAAATCTCCCTGGGAGATGAAACCCACCGGGCGGTTTTGGGCATCCACCACCGGCAGGCCGCTGAAGCGAGCAGAAAGGAGCAGCCGGGCTACCTCCGGCAGGGGGGTTGCCAGACTGACTTTTTGGGGCTCCGGGGTCATGACATCCCGCACCCGGGTGTGTTTGGGGGTAAGAGCGCCCCGGGTCCTGTGGGAGACGACCTGCACTTCCTGCATCGCCACAATGCCGTCCTGAACCATTTCCTTGGCCAAAGCTACAATCTTCTCGGCCTCCGCCGCCGGCGCCACGATGGTAATCCGCAGGGGCATGTTATAGGACAGGACCTCCAGGCTGCCGGTGGCAATCTCCCCACTTTCGTAGGCCCCTTCGATCCCCCGCAATACCAGGCAGCGGGCTGCGATTTTCAGGTCATGGACGGCCTGGACCACGGCGCTGTGCAAGGGCTGCCCCTGCCAGCGGGCTTCGGCGCCGGTGAATATCTCGATTATTTTATAATGCTGCATGACAGCCCCTTTTTTAACCGCAGATACCGGAAACCGGAAACGGCGTCACCGGAGGCGGCCCACCAGGATCCCCAAAAAAACCAAGGCGGAACCGATGATGTTGTTGGAGAGAATATTGGCCCCGGCGACAAGATATCTCCCCTCCAGCATGGCGTTCACCGTTTCCAGGCCGAAGGTGGAAAAAGTGGTGAGGGCCCCGAGGTAGCCGGTGACAAAGAAAAGCCTGTAAGTGGGGTTGAACATGCTCACCCCCCGATCTGCCAGGGCCAGGGCCAGACCGATGAGGAAGCACCCCGACAGGTTGGCGATGAGCGTCCCCCAGGGAAATTTAACCCCGAAAAGCTGCACGGCCAGCAGCGAAACCCCGTAACGGGAAAGGGCTCCGAGGCTGCCGCCGGCCATCACCAGAAGTATTTTCAGTATCCAACCATCTTCCGATATCAACTTCCTTAACCTATCTGAACTGAGCCAGCGGGGTCTGAAAATTTTTTTTCCGAGTTTCCGGGAGCGTCCGGTAAAATTTCTGGGTGAACGGAAAGGTGGCCGAACCATGTAAGGGTTGATCCTGGGCTAAGTCAAAACCAATTATACAATAATAAAAGCAAAATTATAAAATAATTATCCTGACATGAATCACTGCTTGACACAATCGATCTTTTTGTTAGCAAAAAAAAATTCTACTGAAATCAAAGGATTGCAAGGCAATATTTTTGTAAGCGTTCAGCGGTCAGCTTACAGCCGTCAGCTGATGCTTTAAATTCAAATAGTTATTCCCCGGTGGCAGATCGCTGGTTTCTCGATGAGTTTGCCTACTCCATTGTTTTTGCTGAAAGCTGAATGCTGATAGCTGAACGCCTACATATTTTTTTCCTTGCCGATGGCTCACTTCTTGGTTTTTACCTGCTGTCGGTCATAGACCCGGCGGGCGAAATCGTCAAAGAGTCTTTCGGACATTTTTAATTTGGCAATGGCTTCTTTCCGCAAGGGCGGTTTCACCACATCCCTTTTCTCAATCTTTTTTAGCCATTGCTTCAGCTTGGCAAGTTCTTCCTCATTTTCCTCGACTTCCGCAAAAATAAAATTTTCCTTGCCTATCTCCGATTCGATCTCCCTGAAAAAGGCCTCGCATTTAGCAATGAATTCCCTATATTCCTCGTTTCTTGATTCGATCACGGCCTTGCTGATAAGGTCCTCCTGGTCTTCCAGCAGTACGTTTCCCGAAATTAGCAGTCCCGAACCCTTATAGGCCTCAATGGTTTCGATGAGCTTCTTCACCTCAGTGATGCGCTCCGTTGAATGAGGCAGAACCCAGATGGACTGCACATTGACGGCTCCCAGCTTTTTTAACTGCCTCCAGACGTAGACCCTGGCCTTGGAGGGTTCGGTGGGCAGGCTATAGGAAAAAAATAACCATTTCATGGATTCATGATAGCATATTTTAGCCGTCCGGCCGGACAATTTTCTTGTCCGGCCAGGTTAGATGTTTGGCGGTATCCCCTTATGGGGAAAATTCCGCGATGACAGGATAATGGTCCGAGGCATAGTCAGTTAAGTCGTTTTGAACCACTGCATACGATTTAGCATACTTTGAAAACGCAGAAGTAGTAAGAATATAATCAGAGCGAAAGGGGACAAATTCGGCCCCCTTAAAAGAAGCGGTCGGAACCGTGGGGATATGATGCTTTCCCAGTTTGTGTGCAATATCAACGTAACCGGCCTGATAGAGTACTGCCATAACGCTGTTATCAATACTACCGTCAGGCTTAACATACCGGGCTCGAAAATGCGCCAACAGTTCGCCTACCTGCGGTTCCGGATCATACGGTGACACCGAGTTAAAGTCGCCGGCCAATAAGTTTAACTCATTTGCCGCGGCGTGATTAATTAAATAG
>Ga0194111_10007397_pt1 | contig 12271 bp, 16 predicted proteins | sample TA2KigC300mmetaG_FD_146194 | JGI IMG/M metagenome (GOLD analysis project Ga0194111, IMG submission 146194) | Freshwater microbial communities from Lake Tanganyika, Tanzania - TA2015033 Kigoma Deep Cast 300m | ecosystem: Environmental > Aquatic > Freshwater > Lake | place: Tanzania: Lake... | reverse complement strand
GCGATAACCAGTCGTGCGCCTGCTGATGAATATGATACCGAAATGGCGAGATTGGATGTAGCAGTGAGCAGTCGGGCTGCCCCTGGCGATGCGATGGACTTGGTGGCTGATGCTGTGGATGCTGCGGCGCTGAAGGCCGATGCGGTGGCGGAGATTCAGAGCGGGCTTGCCACCGCAGGTGAGTATGATGCTGCGTTAGCCGCCATTCAGGTTGATTTGGATAATCCAGCCCAGTATAAGGCTGACGTGAGCGCCCTGGCCCTGGAAGCTACCTTGACTGCTGTGAAGGGTGCAGGGTGGACGACACAGACGTTGGTGGCGTTGAAGGCGGTGGTGGACGCCATCCTGGCCGATACGGGGACGGACGGGGTGGTGGTGGCCTCTCACACGACGGCGGCGAAGGCGGAGATCCAGGCCGAGGCTGAGGATGCGCTGAAGGCATACGACCTCGATCACCTCATCAAGACATCGGCGGGCAACGAGAAGCCGACGGTGGGGAGTTACCTTGATCGGGTGATGAACAAGTCGGCCAGCCAGACGTTCAATGCTGCGACCGATAGCCTGGAGGCCATCAGAGATACGCTGTCCAGCGCGGAGATCACCGTCGTCTCGGCGGTGGACGGGGGCACGATTACCGTAGTGCCTTACACGACCTGGGAGTTTACCATAGACAGGCTGGCGGACCTGTCGGACGCGCTGCCCAACGGGGTGTTCTTCACGGCCAAGGAGAAGGAGACCGACGCCGATGCGGTGTCCATTCTTCAGGTGCAGGAAGGCGTGGGCTTGAAATACATCAACGGGGCGGCGGGGACAGTGAGCAAGGCCACCTTGACCGTGGCCGGCAGCGAGGACGCCATCACCGTGCGGGTGAATGCCAGCGTGACCGGCATCGCCGGGGTGCGCGAGCTGGTGTGGGACATCAAGAAATTGGTCACCTCGGGGGAGGACGCCGACCAGGTGGCGAAGGGCACATTCGTCATCGCGGTGCAGGCGGTGACGAAGGTCCTGAAGACGGACTAGGAGACAGGTCAACTACTGACGGCTGAAGGCCGTCAGCTTGTCCGGGCCGAGGCCCGAACGATAGGCTAGTTGACAGGTAGCCCACTCAGAGCGGGTATACCCCTCTGAGCAAGGTTTCTGGCAGCGACGAAATCGGCATTGCCTTGGTAGCCACACTTACGACAGGAGAACCAGCTTTGAGAGCGACGGTTGGAACGGGAGACATGTCCACAACGAGGGCAGGTTTGAGACGAATAGCGGGCATCGGCAAATACAACGTTGATACCTTTTGCTTCGGCTTTGTACTTCACAAAGCCCTGGAACTGAGCGAAGGGCCAGTTGTGCAATTCTCGTCTCTGTTTGCGTCTTGCTTTGATGCGCTCTCTGATGTCGGTCAGGTTCTCCATAACGATGGTGCTGCCAGCGGGGAGCGATTGGACAAGCAACTTGGTTACCCGGTGATTCTCGTTTGTCCTGAAACGGTTCTCTCTCATGCCAAGCTTTTTGAGATGTCGCTTAGCACTGCGAGTGTCTTTGGACTGAAGGGCACGGCGCAAGCGGAAGAGCTTGCGGGCATGTTCCTTGACACGCTTCCCATTGAAAAACCGGCCATTGCTAGAGACGGCCAGTCGAGAAATCCCAACGTCTACGCCAATTACCATGTCTGTTGGTTCGACAACAGGCGTTGGAATAGAGATAACGACATGAAGCCAGAAAGTGTCGTTGGAATAAAGCACGAGGTCGAGATTGTCTATCCCTTCCATTTGGGAGAGGAAGGGGACAAAATAGTCAGGGATGGTGAAGTCAAATTTGAGTCGTCCGCCGGTGGTGCTCAAACTAACCCGTCTATCGTCGAACCACAGGTGACTGGAACGGGCATCGTAACGTATGGCCTGGGTTCCTTTGGCCTGGGGGCAACCTGTCTTCTTGCCCTTGCGCTGTCTGGCCCGGGCAGAAGCAACGGATTCCCTGGCTTTTTGTCTGGCGGAGACGACCAGTTGAGAAGGCAACGCAGGATGCTCAGAACGCAGGGGATAGTAGGTCTTGTGGTGGAGGCTGACCCCGTTGATATCCCTGTCGGCCCAGGCCACTCGAGCCACGTGGTTGAAGCAGGCCGAATAATGTTTGATCGTATCTCGTAAAATGGCCTCCTGGTCTTCAGTTGCTCTGAGTTTTAGCTTAATAGTCCGCTGCATGTTCATAGTGTACCATGATAGAAGTACTTTGTCAAATTGGAAAGGAGGAGTGGCTCATTCCTCTGCCTGCTAAAGCGGGCAGTCTCCTGAGCCAATTTCTATGAGCTTTTCCCTGACGACCTTCAACGAGAGTGTGGATCGGCTGGTACAGGACTCCTTGCTGATTTTAAGTTCGGACTCTGTGGATGCCCTTATCAAGCTGGCCCTCCAGCAATACAGCAAGGACTTTCCCGACGTGGCCGTGAAGGAGATCAGTGGCGATGGCGGGAAGTATTACGCCGTGAGTAGCCTGACGGGTTGGGTGGAGGGCTTCTCGAAGATCCAGGACGTGGAGTATCCAGCGGCGACGGTGGCTGACGACGAGACACCTCAATTGTTGGACAGCGAGTATTGGACGCTGTTCGAGGATGCCACGGCCGAATATCTTTATTTCCCCAGCCACAGCCCATCGACGTCGGAGAAGATTCGGGTGTGGTACACCATGCCGTACACGTTCAGCGGCACGCCAGCGGCGGTGGACGTGCCCGTGGAGGACTTTTACGCCATCTGTTTGCTGGCGGCGTCGTACTGCTGCGACGTGCTATCTACGTATTATGCCACGCACGTGGACGTGGGCGACGGGCGGCTGGACGTGAAACGGGACAAGGTGTCGGCCAAGTACGAGGAGCGGGCCAGGAAGTACGAGGCCGGGTATCGCAGGCACATGAACCTGCCGTTGGACGGGAAGCCGAAGGCGGCCACGGTGTTCGGTGAATGGGACGTTCGTCCCGACGGGGAGTACATCTATCATCCGAGTTGGACGAGGTGACATGGGCTGCTACAAATGCGAGCTCCTGGCGGAGCTATATGAGCAAGTTCCTAAGACGCCCCGCAACTACTACGTGATGACGGAACTCATTGTATTGCTACACGGTTCGGATGTATGCAGGGAGGGGAAAGCGGAAAGCCCGGATTTGTCAAATTATGGGCGCGGAGGAGGTGATGTCCCTGTGTTGCGCTTGTTGTTTCAAGCCAACGCTCCTGCTCTGATGCCTGTCTGATATAAAGTAAATCAGGCAGGCTAGGAGCGGGGTGGCCTTGGTGCAATACAGGATACTGAATGGAATACAAGGGCGTTACCTTACTGAAGGCTGGCGCAGGCTAGGCCACGAAGTTGCCTACTTTGCCTTCTGGGGTCTTCAGGGGGCGAAGATCAACGCCGAGGGCTTCCAGGTATATCCGCCTCATCGCTACACCTGGGGGGAGGACATCGTGCGGGCGCACATGGAGCACTTCCGCGCCGATGCCTGCATCACTCTGTGGGACATCTGGGTGGTGAATGATGACTATGCAGAGCAGGCTTATCCATGGATTTGCTGGACTCCTGTCGATCAGTACCCGGCTCCGCCGTTGGTAATTGAGCGGGCGAAGCAGGCGTACCAGGTGTTGGTCTACTCCAGGTTCGGGCAGGAGGCCATGAGGGAGCAGGGGGTGGAGACGGTCTACATCCCCCACGCCGTGGATTGCCAGGTTTACAAGCCGATGGACAAGCTGGAGTGCCGTCGGCGATTGGGATTTGCGGACGATGCCTTTGTGATCGGGATGGTGGCTGCCAACAAGGGACACAGCCCATGCCGCAAGGCGTTCCCGGAGGCGCTATTGGCGTTCCAGGAGTTTCGCCGTCGGCACAGCGACGCGGTGATGTACCTGCATACCGACCTGGAGGGGCACGACGGGGTAGACATAAGGGCCATCATCGAGAGCCTGGGGTTGCCAAAGGGGGCGATAAAGGCCGTAGACCAGTACCGCAACGTCATCGGCCTGCCGCCGCAGTACCTGGCTGACGCCTACAACGCCATGAACGTGCTGCACGCCGCAAGTATGGGCGAGGGTTTTGGGTTGACAATTTTGGAGGGGCAAGCCTGTGGCACCAGGGTAGTGACCACGAACTGGACCAGTATGCCAGAGCTGACCTTCGATGGTATCTGTACCGAACCCGCCCAGAGGTATTGGACGAAGCTGGACTCGTGGGCGGTCGTGCCGTCAGTGGCGAACATCATCGAGGCGTGGGAGGCGATCTACCGCGGCGAGCTGGGCAATCCGATGAGCCACAGCCTGGTGGCCAGGGCCAGGGCGGAAGAATACGAGTGGGGACGGGTAGTCGACCAATACTGGAAGCCGTTTCTGGAAGAGCTGGAGGTCAGGCTGACCGAGGAGCGGGAGGCGAAGCGCGTAGTGGCGGGCGTTTCGTGGCCGCGAGAGGAACCGAAGGCGGAAGTGGACATCGTAAGCTTCCAGCCCCAGGGATGTGAGGCAGGTGATCACGACTGGGCCCGGGTCGGGCTGTGGCAGGGGGACGAATTGTGTGTGCCGTGTCTGCGTGGGAATTGCGCGGCGGAGCTCAGGATTCACAGGGTCACGAGCCGCAGGACGATAGTGCCCGACGGGTTCAAGATGGAAAGGCACGGCATCGCCCTGGACATCGAGGACGACCCGCAGGGTGGGGTGGCCAAGATCGTCTATCGTGAGATCGAGTCCAGTTACGATGTCTCCAGCATCCCTTTCGAGCCGGGCGACGTAGTGTTGGACATCGGGGCGCACGTCGGGGTGGTCAGCATTTACCTGGCGAAGCTCTATCCGGACGTTAAAATCTACGCCTTTGAGCCAATCACAGTCAACCTCTTGCGCTTGAGCCGCAACAGGAACGTCAACCTGGCCGAGAACGTCGTCTTCGTCGGGTATGCAGTTTCGGCTGATGGCAGGAGGCTGGAGCTGCGGGGCAGGGCGAGCGAAAACAGCGGCGGGTTCTCGGCCCTGGTATCTGGGGATGGCGACGAATACGTGGTGGTGTCTATGACGCTGGAGGAAATCTTCGAGCGATACGTGCCGCAGCGGTGCAAGCTGCTCAAGATGGACATTGAGGGCATGGAGTACGAGGTGTTGGAGGCGCACTGCGACTTGCTCAAGCGGGTGGATTATCTGGCACTGGAGGCACACCAGAGCGAGGAGCTGATTCAGCAGAGGCGCACCGTGGCTGGCCTGAAGGCCCTGTGCAGCAGCTACCTTCCTGGCGACAGATTACGATTTTGTGTATCGGGCCTGGGATAACTGGCGGGGTAGATTGGCGATGGTATGGCCAAGAAGACGTTGCTCATTATATCTGACCTGCACGTTGGCTCTCGCTGGGGGCTGTTCCCGCGCGATTTCCAGTTGAGCACGGGTGAGGTTTACCAGCTTAACCGCGGCCAGGAGTACCTGCTGGAGTGCTGGGAGCATACGCTGGCCCAGGTGCCGAAGCGCTTCGACGTGCTGATCGTGAATGGAGATGCGATCAACGGCCCCAATCCGAGGGAATCGGCGAGGGATCAGATTGAGCAGGACCCGGAGTGGCAGGTGCGGGCGGCATTGGCATTGCTGGAGCCGGTGGCGAAGCGGGCCAGGGAGACGTATTTGACCCAGGGCAGTGCCTATCACGTGGGCGAGGCAGCGAAGGACGAGGAGCGGCTGGGCTGGATGCTGGGGGCGGTGCCTGACCCGGCGGGACACTATGCCTGGGACTGGCTGTTGTTGGACATCCAGGGTGTTCTATTGGACATTTCTCATCATCGGAGCGTAGGAATACGTTATGAAAGCAGTTTTGGGGAACGTGAGATGCAATTTGACCGCATGATTGCGGACGTAAAAGGCGGGAGTGCAGACATCATCATTCGTGCTCATGGGCATCGGTTTTTGAATCTGAATGTCGATGGTGATCTGTTTGTCGGGTTGCCGGCCTGGCAGTTACAGACCCGTTACGCCAGGCGGTCGCGATGGCCCAACAGGTGGCTATCGCGGCTGATAGGGGGTGTGCGGGTGGATCTGTACCCTGACAAGAAGACAGGGCAATTGCAGGACAAGGGCGATTACGTTAATGTGATTCTGCTGGTTTACCCCCACCCCTCTCCAGGAGAAAGTTATCATGTCAGTCAAGCCGGAGCCTAGTTTTACGGTGGACGATCTGTTACGGGAGGTGGAAGCCACATTAGTCCCGTCAGACGAGGGGCTGACCACCAGCGAATTGGCGGAGAGGCTGGGTATCGGGGTCTCAGCAGTCAGGCGACGATTGAAGCAATTATTGATGGAAGGGCGATTGCTGCGGGTGCGTAAAGAGGTCCAGGGGATGGATGGACGACGGGTCACGGTGATCGCGTATAAACTGAGAGTGAGGGGAGAGCATGGAGACTTTTGATTGGGCGAACCTGGGCATAGCGGGGGCCTTGGCGGCTATTCTGTTTTTCGTTTTCCAGACGCAATCGCAGAGGTATTCGAGGATCCTGGATCTGCAGGACGAGAAGTTCTCCAGGATTCTGGAGCGACAGGACAGGCTGATTGACGAATTGCTTGCGGTGGTGCGGAGCAATACAGAAGCGCTCACCGGGGTGAAGGTGGCCATTGAGGAGTTCAGGCGGTTTCTGGACAAGCTGGAGGCGCGGGTGGCCGACCTGGAGCGGCAGACCAAATATAGGCGGAAGGACGAGGACGCATGACCTGGAGCTGGTTTAGCTTCCTGTGCGGGGTGGGGGCCACGGTCCTGGTGGGGACGGTGCTGTTTTGGGTGTGGGTCAGACGCATCTTCTGGTGGCCGAGGCGGGGCGATGACTTGTACTTCGTCGGCGGGCGGTTGGTAGACGAGGCACCGGAGATGTAGCGATGAAGCAAACGGACCTCGATAAATTAGTATCCAAAGTGGCGGCCGAGCTGCGCAGCAGCGGTGAGGTGTTGGACGTAGGGAACAATTATCGTATCTCGTATGCTTACCTCAGTTTCAAGGACGATGCCGGGCACCTGGCCGACGGCGAGCTTTATCATGCCGGGCGGCACGGCGATGACCGTGAGGGGAAACATCCCAATGCTACTGCAGAAGAGGCTGCCGATGCTTTTGAGCGAGTATTGAATAAGCTCAAGGACTGGAAGGAGTTGGCACAACGGCACACGTTGTATAGCGTCTTCGTGACAGTAGCCAGGCTCGCGGCGGGAGCAACACGCTATCTGTACAATGTTGGAGGGGGTGGGGTGGGTGGCACTACCCCAGACGACCCATTAATAGTATTCTGAAGGAGCAAGGAAAATGATGGAAATACCCTGGGTAAACTGGGCAACCAACCTGAAGGAGTTTCACGAGAAGATTCTGTATCCCCTGACGCTGGTCAGGACGGCCAAATCGGGAGGAAGTGGTACGGTGATATTCTCCAAGCCTCACCCCGATGGCGAGGGTTTTCTGACTTACGTATTGACTAACCATCACGTAATTGACGAAGCCATCTCGTTTAGCACTGATTATGATCCGTTGGTGGGGCGGGATGTAAAGAAACCAGTGTACGATGTAGTCAGCGTAGGTTTTTACTCATATCGCCATTTATCGAAGCAGGCCAGCGTTGTGGGCTATCAGGCCGACATCGTGCATTGGGACAAGAGCCGGGACCTGGCCTTGCTTGAGCTTCGAGACCGCAAGCAGGCTGAGTACGTGGCGGCGATGTTCCCGGAAAAGGGCAAGCACCTGTACATCGGTCAGCCCGTGGTGGCGGTGGGGTGTTCATTAGGGCACAAGCCCTTGCCCTCTATCGGGATGATCTCGTCGTTGGACGAGCAGATTGAGAATCAACCGCGGTTGTTGTCGTCGGCGCAGATCATCTATGGCAACTGCCTGCCGGGTGACGTTCCGGTGATGACCAATCCGCATGGCCAGGTGGCCATCGCTGACCTGCGGCCCGGGGACCGGGTGGCCTGCTTGAAAGGGGATCGCATGGGTTTCAGCGAGGTGCGGCGGGTCATTCAGTCGGGCATCAAGCCGATGTATCGGGTATGCACCTCGATGCGGTCGGTGGAGGCTTCGAGTGATCACCCGTTCCTGGCGGCGGCGAAGACGGTAACGGGCCGGGATAAGAATGGCAAGGCCATACGTAATGACTGGCGGTTGGAATGGCTGCCTTTGCGAAAGCTAAAGGTGGGGCAGCCGATTGCAGTAGCGGCAGGCTTGCCAGACGAAGGGAAGCCCTATGTCTTGCCGGACGGGCGCCAGACGACCGAAGAATTCACCCGGCTGGTAGGCTGCTTCCTAGGGGATGGCTATGTGCGGTTACGCCCAGGGCAGGGCGGCGAATTGGTTTTGTGTCTGTTCGAGCTTGAGAAGCAGAGACGCTATAGCCATATCTTGGCTGAGTGGTTTGGGAAACGGGCAGCAGCGGACAGCAGGGGTATGCATCTCTATTCGGTGGAAGCGGCCCGCCTATTCGATACTTTGGGGCTCAACTATCCTTCAACAGAGAAGCATATTCCTGCTTGGGTATGGGGCCTCCCACATACCCAGAAAAAGGCCCTTATCGAAGGGTATTGCGATGCGGATGGTTATCGAAGACATCTTAAGTCCACCGAGATGCGCTTTGAGGCCAATAACCGAAGGCTTATTGAGGAGATGAGGGCCCTCTGCATTTCCATCGGTTACAGGGTGGGCAACTTGCATAGCCGAATGAAAAGGGCATGTTCACGTAACCAGAGGGGGCAGTTAATAACACCAACAACGGCAAGCTGGAGTTTTTTTGCCTCGCCCGATAGCCAGAAGTCCAACCGGCACTTGCTTGGGTGTTATGGGCTTGAGCGGTTGGATATTCCCGAGGGCTTGATGTTGGACCGGATCCGGTCAATAGAGCCTATGGGCAAAAAGCCCAGCTTCGACATCGAGGTTGCCGAGGCTCACAACTTCGTGGCTGATGGGGTACTGGTGCATAACTCGGGCGGAGCATTGTTCACCTTGGACGAGAAGGAACTCATCGGCGTCCCGTGCGCTGGGGACGTGATCATCATGGGTTTCTCGGCTCAGGCGATCACTCACCTGGGCTACTCCATCCCATGGTTCGTGCTATACGATTTTCTAAGAGATGGCTGCTTCGATTTCATCTTCGACGAGACGAGGACTTACGACGAGTGCGAGAAGCGGCGCAAGGAGAAGATGGACGAGCTTCAGCGGGCCTGGGAGGAGCGATTCAAGCGCGAGAAGGCCTTGGCTCGAGAGTAACGGGGAGCAGACATGGCGATCACTGAGGCCGAGCTGAGTTTATACAGGGGTATGGTCGAGGATACGCTGCTGACCGGTACCTGCACCCTGCAGACCAGGACGTGGACGGCGGACGATATGGGCGGCGGGTCGTACACCTGGAGCAACAGTGCGACGGGTGTCCGATGCAGGTTGGTGCCACAAGGGTTGACCTCCAGGGAAGAAAAGTCGGGCGGGAAAATCGTCGTTCACGACGTGTTCGAGCTTTCCGTGCCGCAGGATACGCAACTCACTGAGGAGATGCGGGCGATCATTGGGGGGGCAATCTACGAAGTCGTGCATGTGGATGACGTGCACACCGAAAAGATCACCGTGTCCGCTGACGTGGTAAGAGTGAGATAGAAATAGCGGAGGCAACTTGTTTGCCCTGGCGATGTTACTAATCGGTTTCGGTTCTGGCTTCTTGTGGGGCAAGGCGCTTCTCAGGTATTATCTAGAAAAGGAGGGCTGGGACGTGCTACACGATGACCGCAAGCCGTTGGGCGAAGGGCGATACGTGGTAATGCGAAGATTGGAGCGCAGCGGTGATCACTGACGAGCAGCACCAGCGAAACCTGGCCGAGGCCATCCGCATCGTCAGGATGCGTCACCTGCTGACCACCGTGTTGCCCTTTGTGGGCGAGGTGCTGGTGGTGGACTGCCCGGCCCACCTGGTGCGGTGGGTGGCGGAGCGGACGGGCTGGGTGGTGGCGATAGAGGGGCCGCGCCATGGGTCCAGGAGACAGGACTATGAGCTGGAAAAGCTGGAGAACGTGGACCTGTTTCGGGGCACATTGGCTGAATACGAAGAAAGCCCCGACGCCTGGGATTGGCGACTAGGGTTCGGGTTAGCGGTGGTTGACGGGACGCCGGGTCAGGTGGAGGACCCGGCTCAGGAATTGAAGAGGCTGCGGGGCTGGGCGTCGTGGATACTGGCCACGGCGGAGGCCGGGGACGAGAGGTTTCGTGACTCGTTTAGTGAAGTCATAGTCTGCGAGGATGACGGGGAATGGGTGATCATCCTAGGGAGATAAAGGGTTGGACGAAAGAGAGTTGGCGTTGCTGTTTTTGGCTTATCATTGCTGGAGCAGGGGGTCGCGGCTATTCAGCCACTCCGACGTGGCGTATGCCATACAAAAGCGGTTGGATAGTCGGGGCTCGACGGCCATAGACGACCTTTGGAGAGAACTGAATCAGAGTGACCGCCGCGTGCGGCAGGAGTTCGACGATATGGTAGACCGCTGGAAGGCGGAGCGAGAAAAAAAGGAGGCAACGTGAACGCAATGAGGATCGAGAACGTGCCGTCGTGGAGGGAGATCAGGGAGTTCTACGACACGGTGGCGGCGAGTGAGGAGTGGGCGGCGGGGATGTATCGGGCCGAATTTCAGCGGCAGCGGCTGGCGCGGGTGAAGGAGCTGGTGTCGCTGATCCTGCCGTTCACGGGGGGCAAGGTGCTGGAGATCGGCTGTGCCGACGGCACGATGACCCGTTGGCTGGCGGAGAGGGCGGAGTCGGTGGTGGCGGTGGACATCGCCAAACCGTGTATCGAGCGGTGTCAGGCGTTGGGGTTGGAAAACGTGCAATTCCTGTGCGGCACGGCGCGGACGGTGCGGCAGACGGGTTTCGACCTGGCCATCGCCTCCGAGGTGCTGGAGCACTGTGTGGAGCCCGAGGCGGAGATGCAGCGGTTGCGGGAGATGGCGAGGGGTATCCTGGCCACGGTGCCCATCTCCGAGATGCCGAATCCCGATGCTTTCAGTGTGGAGGCGTTTCGTAACCCGCAGAAGGCAGGCGATGGGACGGGCCACATTTGGGCTATGAGACCCGATACCTTCAGGGCGTTGTTCTTGGAGGTATGGTGGTACGAGGATAATGGCCTCAGCGCGATTGTGGTGGGGAGATGAGCAGAGTTGCGCCATTTGAGGAGAACACGATAGTCGTCGGGGATTGCCTGGATACACTTAAGGAACTTCCCGGCGAGAGTGTGACAGCCGCGCTTTGTGACCCGCCCTATGGCTTATCGAAGAACCCTGATATTCGGGACGTGTTGAAGGTATGGTTGAACGATGAAGAATATCGGGGGGCAACAGGTGGGTTCATGGGCAAGGAATGGGATTCGTTCGTGCCTGGGCCTGCTGTTTGGAAGGAGATATACAGAGTCATGAAGCCCGGTGCGGTGTTGCTGGCTTTTGGCGGCACACGCACCGCCGATTTGCTAGGATTAGCACTTCGGCTGGCGGGATTCGAGATATTCGATACCGTCATGTGGCTTTATGGCTCTGGCTGAATGAGCTTCCCAAAATCGCACGACATCTCGAAGGCGATTGACAAGGCGGCGGGGGCTGAGCGGGAGGTGGTGGGGCGCAAGCATAACGCCGAGGAAATAATGCGGCGTTCTCGTGGTGGTGCGTTGAAAAACGATGGATGGGATAGGCCATGGAGAAGCGATGATGCTGCCGTATCAGCACGCGCTGACATCACCGCACCCGCGACCGACGCCGCCCGCCAGTGGTCCGGCTGGGGCACGGCCCTGAAGCCAGCCTGGGAGCCCACCATCCTGGCGCGGAAGCCGAGGCGGGGGACTTACGCCGAGTGTGCGGTGGAGCATGGGGCGGGGGCGTTGTGGGTGGATGGGTGTAGGATTGCAACAGATATTGATGAGCCAAATGCAAGAGAAAACAAGGGGGGCGATGGTCCAACTGATGGAATAGTATTTCAACATCGGAGTAGCGGCAAATGGGATGGGCAACCGGGCCGTTGGCCTGCCAATGTGTTGCTTTCTCACTCTGAAGGATGTGTTAAGGTGGGGACGAAGAGAGTAAGGGGTAGTCACCGGACCGGGTTGAAGGAGGGAGAGGTTAGGCTTTACGGTACTAATAGCTGGTTTGGTGGAGGGTTGATAGATTTGGGCACAGACTACACTGATCCCGATGGTCTTGAGACTATTGAAGATTGGGAATGTGTTGAAGATTGTCCTATAAGGTTACTGAATGAACAGGCTGGGCCTCGTAGGAATCCCGGGTCCCCA
>Ga0194111_10007386_pt1 | contig 12290 bp, 8 predicted proteins | sample TA2KigC300mmetaG_FD_146194 | JGI IMG/M metagenome (GOLD analysis project Ga0194111, IMG submission 146194) | Freshwater microbial communities from Lake Tanganyika, Tanzania - TA2015033 Kigoma Deep Cast 300m | ecosystem: Environmental > Aquatic > Freshwater > Lake | place: Tanzania: Lake... | reverse complement strand
TGAACCGCAAGCCCCATCGCCCGCTTCCATCGCGATCCGAAGAACTCGAACCGCATGCCCGCGAGCCCCCCGCAGACCCGGATCCCCGCCCATGCCGCCGGCATCGTCACCAGGGCCGCCCACAGGAACGCGGCGAAGTTCTTCGGGATGGCCAGGAACACGGCCGCCGGCCTGTGGCGGAGCATCAGCCACCACGCCGACAGGATGCGCCGCAGGGCGAAGACGATGTTGTGGATCCTCACCCGCCCCTGGTTGGACTTCGTCCCCGCCGGGTTCGTCATCGCCGAGACGATGTAGCGCGGATTCGCCGCCACGCGCCTCGCCATGCCGGCGGCGCGGATCTCGCCGCCCCCGTACGGCGGCGGGAGCCGCAGCAGCAGCAGGATGCGCCCCACGGACGGCGCCGCCGCCTCGTCGCGCACACCCTCGAGCCACCCGCGGAACCGCGTCACATACTGGTCCGCGGTGAACGTGGCGAGGAAGTCCTCGCGGTTCGTCCGCATCGCGGCCAGGAGCGCCCCGCGGTCCGCAGCATACCGTCCGACGGCCTCCACCAGCGCCTCCGGCGTGGCGGCATCGAGCAGGATCCCGTTCCGCCCCGGCACGATGGTCTCCGGGATCGCACCCACCCGCGTGCTGATGACCGCGAGGCCCTGCGACATCGCCTCCAGGATCGTCAGGGGCTGGCCGTCCAGCCGCGTCGGATGCACGAGGACGTGCGCCCGGCGGAAATGACCCCAGCGCGCATCGCCCGTCACGAGTCCCGTGAGGACGATCAACTCCCCCAATCCATGCTCCCGGATCGCCTCCTCCATCCGGTCCCGGAACGCCTCGGACGCCCATTCGCCCATCAGCGTCCACCGCACCGCCAGCCCGCGCCGGCGCGCCAGCGCGGCCGCCTCGACGATCGTGCCGATCCCCTTGGACTCCTCCAGCGATCCGACGTAGAGCAGTTCAAGAACCGGCGACGACGCGAAGTCCCCGTTCCGCGGCTCCGCGGCCGGCGCAACAACGCCGTTCGCCATGACCACCGGCTTCGGGAGTCCGTACTTCGCATGCTCCGCACGGATGCCCGCGCCGAGAAACCGGATGGAATGCATCCGGCGAAGCACCCTCAGGCCGACCGCCCGCTTCCACGGCACATCGAAGAACTCGAACCGCATGCCGGCCAGTTCGCCGCAGACCCGGACCCCCGACCACCGCGCCCGGCTTACGACGACCGACATCCACAGGAACGCCGCGAAGTTCTTCGGGATGCTGACGTAGAGGACCGCCGGACGGTGATCCCCGATCATCCGCGCCGCCTCATGGATTCGCCGCACCGCGAACCGGATGTTGCCCCAGTTGACCCGTCCCTGGTTGGACTTGGACCCCCGGGGATTCGTCCGCGCCAGGACGATGTAGCCCGGCTCCCCCGCAAGCCGCTCCCGCAGCAGCGCGTTCAGGATCTCCCCGCCCCCGTACGGCGGCGGCACCCGCAGCAACAGCAGGATCGGCCGGCGGCCGGCCGGATCGGGGACCAGAGCATCGGGTTCCGTGATCACGTGCCTCGTCCAATCCTCGGAATGGAGTTCATCGGTCTGCGCCCGCAGGCAGTCCTGCCCGGGCTCCCTTCACTGCGGGCTCGGCTCGGCGGCCATCCACACGACCCGCCGCACGTAGTCCGTGTAGCCGAGGATGATCTTCGCAACCTTCCACGAGACGTTGGGAACGTCGTAGTCGTCCGGAAGACGCGCCGGCCCGAACCGGTCGAACTGATGGCGCGTCATCTCGACGGACTGCAGAATCCGCTCCGGACGCAGCCCGCTCATGACCACCACGCCCTCGTCCATCCCCTCGGGCCTCTCGTGGGCCTCGCGGACGGTGATGGCGGGGAAGCCGAGAATGGAGGATTCCTCGGTGATGGTGCCGCTGTCCGACACCGCACAGAATGCGTGGAGCTGGAGGGCGTTGTAGTCCAGGAAACCCATCGGCGGCATCGCGCGGACGCTCGGGTCGAGCGCCACGCCCGCCGCGTCGAGCCGCTTCCGCGTGCGCGGATGTACGGAGAAGACCAGCGGATGGCCGTACCGCTCCGCGAGGGCGTTGAGGGCCGCCACGAGACTCGCAAGGTGCGCGGGGTCGTCGACGTTCTCCTCGCGGTGGATGCTGACCGTGAAGTACCGCCCTTTCTCGAGGCCCAGCCGCGCGTGGACGTCCGACGCCGCGATGCCCGCGCGGTGGAAGTCGAGCACCTCCTTCATCGGCGACCCCGTCTTGATCACGCGGTCGCCGCGCATGCCCTCGGCCAGAAGGTAGCGCCGGCTGTGCTCGGAGTACGTCAGGTTGATGTCGGAAACGTGGTCGACGATGCGCCGGTTGATCTCCTCCGGCACCCGCATGTCGAAGCACCGGTTGCCCGCCTCCATGTGAAAGACCGGGATCCTGCGGCGCTTCGCGGGGATCACCGCCAGGCAGCTGTTCGTGTCGCCCAGGACCAGCATGGCCTCGGGCTTCTCCGCCGCGAGAACCTCGTCGACCTTCGCAATCACCTGGCCGATCGTCTCCGCGGCCGTCCGGCCCGCGGCCCCGAGGAAGTGATCCGGCTTGCGGAGCCCGAGATCCCGGTAGAAGACCTCGTTGAGTTCGTAGTCGTAGTTCTGCCCCGTGTGGACCGTCACATGGTCGCACACGTCGTCCAGAACCTGCATCGTGCGCGACAGCCGGATGATCTCCGGCCGCGTGCCGACAACGGTCATGACCTTCAGCTTGCTCATGCGTGCGCTCCTTGGGAGGACTGGGGCTGGGTTCTGGGGACTGCCCAGTGCCCAGCACCTAGTGCCCAGTGCCTAGTGTCTAGTGCCCAGTGCCTAGTGTCTAGTGTCTAGTGCCCAGCACCCAGCACCTAGACCCCTTCGAAATACGTATCCGGCCGGTCCGGATCAAACACCTCGTTCGACCAGAAGAGCGTCAGCATATCGCCTTCGCCCGTATTCTCGATCGAGTGCGTCCAGCCGGCGGGGATGTCGACCACGCGGATCGGGTCGTCGGACACATCGTAGGACACCACCTCATCCGTCAGCATCCGCCGCATCCGGATCCGGCCCCGGCCCTGGATCACGCAGAACTTCTCGATCTTCGAGTCGTGGTAGTGGTTGCCGCGCGTGATCCCCGGCCGCGTCCGGGAGACGAAGATCTGGCCGGCATGCGGCGACTTCACCAGCTCGAAGAGCCAGCCGCGGGGATCGGTCTTGAGATCCACCGGCACCTCGCGTTGGTCCGGGTCGAGATACGACAGGTATGTCGTGTAGAGAACGCGCGTCCACCGCGACGAAAGATCCGGCACCTCGTTGCGCACCCGGGCGTCCCGGAACGCCACCAGTTGATCGTGCAGGTCGCCCAGCCTGACCCGGAACGTCTCGGCGACCTCGCCGAACCCCCCGCCGGACAGATCCGGAACCATGCAGGCGAGCAGGCACCGCACCACCTCGTCGATGTAGACGAACGTGACCTCGTTGTCCCGGTTGCTGACCTGGACCGGAAGTCCGTGGGCGAGGTTGTTGCAGAAGGTGCTGACGACCGAGTTGTAGTTCGGATTGGACCACTTGCCGAACACGTTCGGGAAGCGGAACACGCGGACCGCCGCGCCCGTGTTCCGATGGTGCGCCAGGAGCAGATCCTCCGCCCTGCGCTTGCTGACCCCGTACGGATTGTCCTGCGCCGCCTGCGTCGACGAACTGAACACCACGGGCGCCCGGCGGCCCGCCGCGGCCAGGGCGCCGAGGAGCCGGGCCGTCAGATCGACGTTGCCGGCGACGAACTCCGCGGGATCCTTCGGCCGGTTGACCCCCGCCAGGTGGAAAACGAAGTCCGCCTCCGCCGCAAAACGCTCCAGGTCCCCCGCAGGGCTCGCCACGTCGAACCCGAGCACCTCAACGCCGGGGCGCCGCCTCAACGCCACGCGGAGGTTCCTGCCCACGAAGCCGTCGGAACCTGTGACCAGTACCTTCATGTCGATCCTCCCGGCGCGCCCAAAACCTCGGCTAGACCTTGGATATCCGGTGACCACCCGTGTGAAGTACGCATGGCCACGGCCGCGACAGAGCACGGCCCTCCAGTCCCGTTCCACAAAGACACGAGAGAACGGGCTTGGAGGGCGCCGCTCCGTCGGCGCCGTGCAAAAGGCACTCGAAGCATCGTTCGTTCCTGCTCGACCGAGCTGTGCCCAGGACTTGGACGCGTCCAACCACGGCCCTACGCGATGGCCTGGTAGGGCGGGGCGGCCCGCCCCGCCGGGCGGCTTGCCCGCGTGAATTCTGCCCGTCGCCGCTCATGAATCCGTGATGCCCCCGGCGTCACGGACGCCATCCGGCCAGCTCCGACCGGATGAAATCGAGATTCCGGAGCATCGCCTCCATCTCGTCGTCGCTCAGCGCATGGGTATTGGCGGACGTGTAGTCCTCCTCGCGCGTGATCTTCTTCTCGCCCTTCTCGAAGAACACCGTGTAGTTGAGGTCGCGGCTGTCCGCGCCGACGCGGAAGTAGCCGCCGAGATCGTCCGACCGCACCATTTCCTCCCGGTTCAGCAGCGACTCGTGCTTCTTCTCCCCGTGCCGGGTTCCGATGACCTTCACCTCGACCTGGCGGCCGAACAGCTTCATGAGCACCCGGGCGAGCTGCCCGATCGTCGCGGCCGGCGCCTTCTGCACGAAGGTGTCGCCCGGGGTCCCCTTGCGGAAGGCAAAGAGCACGAGATCGATCGCGTCCTCGAGCGACATCATGAACCGGGTCATGTCCGGATCCGTGATGGTGATCGGCTGCCCGGCCTTGATCTGCGATACGAACAGCGGGATCACCGATCCGCGCGACGCCATCACGTTGCCGTAGCGAGTCACGCACACGACCGGCATCCCCTTGCGCCACGTGCGGGCGAACGCGACGGCCACCTTCTCCATCATCGCCTTCGACATCCCCATCGCGTTGATCGGGTAGACGGCCTTGTCGGTGCTCAGGACGATCACGTTCTTCACGCCGTTCCGCGCGGCGGCATTGAGGGCGTTGTCCGTCCCCATCACGTTCGTGCGAACCGCCTCCATCGGGTAGAACTCGCACGACGGAACCTGCTTGAGCGCCGCGGCACTGAAGACGTAGTCGACGCCCCGCATCGCCGCATCGAGGCTGCCGAAGTCCCGCACGTCGCCGATGTAGAACTTCACGCGGTCGGTCTTCAGCTCGTGCCGCATGTCGTCCTGCTTCTTCTCGTCGCGGCTGAACACGCGGATCTCGCCGATGTCCGTCTTCAGGAACCGGCGGAGCGCCGCGTTGCCGAACGATCCCGTCCCGCCGGTGATCAACAGGGTCTTGCCGCTGAACTCATGCATGTTCGCCTCTCCTCGTTCGATCCGATCTCACGTTCTCCGGCGGGATGGGCCCGCCAGACCATCCAGGAACTCGTACAGCCTCCGCGAATGGACACGGTAGTCGAACTCGCGCCGGGCGAGTTCGCGGCCGGCGGCGCCGATCCGGGACGCCAGCGCGGGATCGTCCAGGAGGCGGACGATCCGGTCCCTCCACCCCTCCAGGTCCCCCGGTTCGGCAACCATCGCCGTCTCCCCGTCGGACAGGCACGCACCGACCTCCCCCACCCGGGACGAGACCACCGGCCGGCCGCTGGCGAGATACTCGCCGAGTTTCGTCGGGAAACAGCACTCCCACCGCACGCCCGTCGGAAGCGGTGCCAGCAGCGCCGCGGCCCCGGCAATCGGAGCGGCAAGCTGCTCCTTGGGCACGAAGCCGTGGATTGTCAGCCACTCGTCCGCACCGGATTCCGTGCGGGCCAGCGACGCCAGATCGGCTCGCTGGTCGCCTGTGAAGCTTCCCATCAGGATGAGACGGCATTCCGGCCGGGCCTCCCGGACACGCGCCATGACGCGGATGAGGAAGTCGAGGTGGCTTCGGATCTCGCCATGCGGACTGCCGGTCCAGAGCACATAGGGATGGTCGAACCCCGGGCCTTCGGTCGCCCGGCCGTCCGTGGCCGCGTCCATGAGGATCGGAAGCCTGAGGACCGGCAGGGACCGACCGTGCGCGCCGAGTTGCGAGACGCGCCTCGCGATCCCCCTGCTGATCGCCACGACGCCGCTCGCACCCCTCACGCGACGGCGTGGATCCCGCCGCTCCCATCCGTCGTACCACTCGCTCAGATCGAGCACCACCGGAACTCCGGTCGCAGCCAGGAACCGGTTCTCCCACGAGTAGAACCCCGCCGCATAGGCCACCACACGGCTCCCGTCCGCGCGCAGGCAACGCATCGCCCTCGCGACGCCCGACAACCCGAGCGCGTTCAGAATCCGACGTCGCCACCCACGGGGCTCCCTTCCCGTCTCCGGGGGGAAGTACCGGTAACGGATTCCCCTCCATTCACCCTCCGGCTCCGCATTGGGGAACGGACTGCCCCCGACATGGTACACGCTGAATCGCGCGCCCGCCGCGATCAGGGCCAGCCCCACCATCTTCAGCCGGTACGTGATCGCCATTCCATTGGGAAACCCCTGTCCGCAGCACACCGCGACGACGTGAAGCCGGTCCGGATCCTCTGCGCTGGGGCGGGTGTCATTCACGCAGCGAGCGGATCCTCCGCGCGGGGTTGCCGGCCCAGACCTCGTCCGGGGGGACGGTTCCGGTGACCACCGATCCGGCGCCGATGACGGAGCGGTCCCCGATCGTCGTTCCTTTCAGGATCAGGGCCCCCGTGCCGATCAGGACGTCGTCGCCGATGCGGACAGGCGTTGTCGCGCAGGCCGCCTCGTCCGCCCGCCGGTCGCGACGGTCGCGCCAATCGAGGGAGTGAAAGTCATGGTCGAAGATCCGCGCGTTGCCGCCAACCAGGGTGTTCCGGCCGATCACCACCGACGACCGGGAGGACACGACCGCCGATGAAAGCCCGCTCCCCTCGCCGATCTCGATGCGCCCGTCGCCGATGCAGTGAAGGATGACCGGTCCGTTCAGTCCCACCGGATTCGCCGCGGGGCGCGACACGAGGCGCACGCCCCTCCCGATCCGCACCGAATCGCGCCGCGCCATGCGGATCACGACCTTCCCGTCGGCGCGCAATCCGGGCGCCGGACGGCATCCGCAGAACCGAAGCGCGGCGACGGCCCGGGCCGTCCACCACGCGACGGACAGGAGCCCCGCAATCCTCGCCGCGATCACCGGGAGATGCAGCGGCCCATCGTAGCGTTCGACGAACGACCGCCATCGTGAAACCGGCTCCTGCCGCCGGTCATCCACCGGCGTAGATCTCCTCGATCCGCCTCATCGACCGATCCCGGCTGAACTCGCGCTCCACCTTCACCCTTGCGGCCGCTCCCATCGCCGCCGCCGCCCCGCGGTCCGCGGCCAGGCGATCGATGGCCGCAGCCAGCGCCAACGGATCGCCCGGCGGAACGATCAGCCCCGTGTGTCCGTCCTCCACGTACTCCCGCGCTTCCCCGCAGTCCGCCGCGATGGAGGGCACGCCCAGCATCCCGGCATCCAGCACGGCCTTGGAGGCATGCGCCGTGGTGAACGGGCTCAGGACCGCGTGGCACTGCCGGAGGATCGACTGCATGTCGAGGGTCCGGGGAAGCAACCGCACGGAAGCCCGCCGGTCCGGCCCGATGAGGGCGAGATCCGACGACGCCCCCCGGCCGGAAAACCCGGAGTTCTCGAACCCAAGGAAGAGGATCCGCGCGGAGGAACTCCGAACCCGGTTCCAGGCCGACATGGCGACGGCCGAGCCCTTGTACGAGGCCTGTCCGCCGGGAACGAGGACGAGGAAGTCGTCCGGCCCGAGGCCGATCTCCGCCCCCAGATCGCGGTCCCGTCCCCGGGGGTCGAAGGACGGCCAGTCGCGCAGGATCTCGGTCCTGCCGAAGTCCCCGAAACAGTCCGCGCCGGTCCGGGTGATCGAGACGATCCGGTCGACATGCCGCGAAACCCCATGGTTCTTGATCCAGGTCCGCACGGGATGCCACGGGTACTCGGCCCAATGCTCGCGGTTGTGAAGAAGCACCCGGCGGACTCCCGCACGGCGGGCCCCCGCCGCAACCGGGAACAACGCGCTGGTATTGATGTGGACGACATCCGGCCGGAGCTGCCGGCACCAGCGCCCGGCGGCCGTCGATGTCCGCCGCACGCCCAGAATTTCCCTCATCAGGATGTACGGCAGGCGGGCGGGCCAGTCCCGGCGGGCAAGATACGCATCGTGCGAAGGCATCTGAACGACCAGTTCCGGCTCGTGGTGGACGGGGCAGCCGAGGCGCCGCAGGGCATCCTCCAGCGGACCGCGCTCGCGCATCACGACGTGGAGGTCGTAGCGGGACCGGTCCAGGGCGCGGACGATCTCCAGGAGGCACCAACTGGCCCCGCCGATCACCGCGGCATGCTGGAAGAAGACAACCCTCATCGTCACGGCGGACATGAGTCCGCGCGAAGCACGACGCCCCTACATCATGGCAGGGCCCGCCACCGCGGGCCGGCCTGTCGCGACGCGGTCCCGCCATCCGACCAGCGTCATCGCCGGAGCGGGCGCCTCCGGCTTCCGCCGGGCCTCCGCAAGATGCATGCGGACGAGACGGAGGACGATCGCGTCAATCACGAACAGCGGCAAGGAAGCGCGCACGTCGCCCGTGATCAGGTAGAACGAGAGAGCCGACACGCTTGTCGAGATCAGCAGGTAGAGATAGTAGCGCCAGATCACATCGCTGTAGTCGGGCTTGCTCCGTCGGAGAAAGGCCCACCCCTCCGTGCAGACCGACACAAAGAAGAGCGTTCCCGCGATGAAGCCCGTCAGGCCGAAATCCAGCAGGAGCGAGAATGGACCGCTGTGATAGCCCTTCATCTCGTAGTAGAATTCCGGCGAGATGTAGAACTCCCGCCGCATCCACGCCAGCGAAATCACGTCCGTGACAATGCCGCGGCCGACCAGCAGGAATTCAGGGACATGCTTGATGCACTGCTTCCAGATCTCCAACCGCCACGTGATCGACGCATCGGCACTGATCGCAACAACAGGATCGACATAGACACCGGGGAGGAACGACAACGCGCGCTGGAACGGGCCCGGAAGGCTGTGCCCCAGAAGAACGGCTGTCACCCATGCCAGGAGGAAGGCCGTCAGGATGAGCACCGCTGCGCCCACCCGATGCCGGGAGCGGACCCAGAACCACCAGGTCAGGATCAGCATGACTGCGATCAGCACGGACCGGAACCCGCTGAGGAGAACCAGCAAGATGCCTCCGGCAAGGAACACGAACCGCAGGAGGCTCTTCATGAGACTGCGATAGCGGAACACGAGGGCCATCGCAATCAGGGCGAGACCGATCGTCCGGCCGGACGAGATGCGCGCCAGCCCCGCCTCGCCGACGCGCACCGCCTCCATCGTGTACTCGGGAAGAAGCGTGAAGAGCCCCATCAACCAGCCGGTGGCACCGCCCGAGATGATGATCGAAACCTCGATCAAGAAAGGAACGAAACTGGCCACGGCCGTCCCAACCACGATCCAGAGGATGTTCTTCCGACTGAGCATCACATAGGGGGCGTAGAAGTAGGCCAGAACGCTGGAGATCAGGATCACGTAGCCGAAGCCCCCGTAGACCGTGCCGCCGCCGATGCGCATGCCGAATCCGCGGACGATCATCAGCATGACCATGACGCCCAGGAAGCCCAGGATCGCCCAGTCGGATGTTGTCCGCCGCAGTCCCTCGCCCTTGACCGTCGCGCGCGCGAACATGCCCCAGACCGCGAGAAGCATCGTCAGTGCCTGTGACAACGTCATGACCCCGGGGAGACCGGGAACGATCAGCGTCAGCACGACGGCGGGAGACAGCATGGAGACAAGCTTGGCCGGCTGCAGCCAGAAGAAGACCGCCGTCAGGGCGATCGGCATCAGGAAGAGAGCGGACAAGCCGGTGGAGTTGACGAGCCAGATGACGACGACCGCCGTGCCCAACAGCATCAGCGGAACCGTCAGGGCCCGACTTACAGTTGCTTGGTCTGCCATAGGATCAAAGGTCTCCCGCTCACTACTGCACGTGGTGACATTACCTCACCGCCCACCAGCCGTCACCTCGCTTGACGAGAACGGAGCCAGTTCGCGGAGCGCATCAACCCAGGTCTGCAAATGCCGGCCGAACAAAGCTCGATCATACACCGGCAACGCATGCCCCAGCGTCCCGTCGAGGAAGCGTATCCACAAGCCTTCCAGGGACTGGGCGACCGAGTCGGTCGAATCCTCGTCGCACACCCAGTCATTGCGACCCGCCTCCGACAGAAGGGGCCGCGCGTCCGAATCCGGAGGCAGGAGCGCCAGGATGGGCCGGCGAGCTGCCAGGTACTCAGGCAACTTGCTTGGGAAGAAGAGGGTGTGACACGATGAGGCGACGAGAAGCAGCACATGACTCCGGGCGATCGCCGCGAGACAGTCCTCATAGTCGGTCTCCCCGCGTTCCCGGATTACCGAATCGAGGCCGAGCGACACCCCCAATCCATGATGGGGCCCCAACCCGTTTCCAAAGAGGTCCACACGGAGGCGGCACGCGGCTTCCGGCTTCCGGCGCAGAAAGCACGCCAACCCCCTGAGGAAGACCTCGGGCGACCGATCCCGGTTGAAGTAGCCGACATGTGCGATCACCAGCGGTCCGTCACACGAAAGACGGGACCCGGCAAGGGGATTCGGGTCGCACGCGTGCGGGATATAGCGGCTTCGCTCGCGGTCGACCAGTCCGGCGCGGACATAGGCATCCCGATTGACACCGCTGGTGAACACCGCACCGCGCGCGCGACGGAGAGCGGCCCGCTCCAGGAGTTCCAGCAGATGCAGCATTCGCCGATGAGGCAGGAACTCGTACGGGACTTGGCGACGAAAGAGCGTCACAGACTCCAAGTAGTCCACAATGACATCAACACCCGTCCGCCTCAGAAGGAACGGAACCAGGAGAGACGACACAGGGAGCACCATGACCAGCACGGGGCCACCGGGAGGAACCGACCTCAATCTGCGGACGACCGCCAGAACCCAGAAGAGCGCTTCGTCGGGCCACATCCGTCTGAGCACGCTTTTCAAGAGGCGACTTCGTGACCACCGTCGTCGCCACGCAACCGTCGGATCCGCGATCCTCTCCACACGGACGCCGGGACAGTCCACCCCCATCTCCGCGGCCTCGCCCCCGGCTGGATCGCCACCACACGTCAACACGCGAACAGTGTGCCCGGAACGCGCCAACTCGCGGGCGAGCAGGGCTGGACGCCGTGCGTTCGCAATCCTCGAGGGCGGGAAGTAGTAGCTGACGATGGTCAGGTTCACGTCGAAGGCGATGACTCCGTGACGGGCTGCAGCGGCCGGGACGCGCGGAGGTCCCTGTAGATGCGCCGCACATCATGCCAGAGATCACGCCCCGCCGGCAGCAGCGCCAGCAAGCCGAAGAACATGGCCGCGGCGCACAGTCCCGCTCCCAGCAACCCGGGCAGAGGGCCGATTTCCGGAATCAGCCGGCGAAGCGATGCAACGACAACTCCGATCACCGTCGCGACGCCCCAGAACGGCAGGCACACGGCCCACAGCGACGACACCCGTGCCGGCGAGGACTTGCCGACCATGTGGAAGAGGACCGGAACGCGGAGAATGGTCACCACGACCGCGTAGCCGACCGCCACTCCGACGATGCCGTACCGCAGGCCCAGCCCCATCGCGACTCCCACACCGACCATGTGGATCACGTTCCACGTCAGCAAGGCCCGGAAACGGCCGTCGACAACGAGAACCCAGCCCAGGTTGTTCGGAATGAACTGGGTCGCGCCGATCACCGCCAGCGGTGGGATCACGTCGGCGGCGGCCATCCATTTCGACCCGAGGACAACGGCAACGAGCCAGTCGCCGCACGCGATCATCAACGCCGCGGCCGGCGCTGTCACCGCGACCATCAGCCGCATGCTCGACAGGATCACGGTCCGGTACCGGTCGGCATGGTCGCGCAGCCGGCTGAACATGGGCAGCATCACCGACGAAACGGGGGTCACCAGTTGCTGTGTCGGAAGGGCGACGAGCGCACTGCCGCGGGTGTAGACCCCGAGATCCACCGCACCCAGAAAGCGCCCGATCAGGATGCGGTCAAGACTCGACGAGACATAGCTCAGGACGTTCATGCCGAGCATGTGCCCCCCGACGTGCAGCAGACGCCGCGCACTCGCCAGGCGTCCAGGGTGGGTCGGCCGCCACGGGCAGAGAGCCCACAGCAGCACGCCGGTTGCCATCTCCAGGATCAACGGGCTCA